>JRHI01000688.1_pt1 | contig 34618 bp, 37 predicted proteins | sample 215371 | NCBI WGS metagenome assembly JRHI01 (sample SAMN02929681, study PRJNA255918) | sediment metagenome | biome: cave system; feature: Ice Cave; material: Sediment; isolation source: sediment from deep within a dark volcanic ice cave with no known source of... ...
TCTTCCTCGACCTCAACGTCGACGACGAGGGCTTCGACCACAGCACCTTCTCGCGCAACCGCGATCGGCTCCTCAAGCACGAGATCGCCGACCGCTTCTTCGCCGCGGTGGTCCAGCAGGCGCACCTGCGCCGCTACATCTCCGGCGAGCACTTCAGCGTGGACGGCACCCTGCTCGAAGCCTGGGCGTCGCACAAGAGCTTCCGGCCCAAGGACGGCGGCCCGAAGGATCCCTCCGGCCCGGGGCGGAACGCCGAGGTGAACTACCACGGCGAGCGGCGCAGCAATGACACCCACCAATCCACCACCGACCCGGAGGCGCGGCTGGCGAGAAAGGGCAACGCCGTGGCGGCGAAGCTCTGCTACGCCGGACACCTGCTCATGGAGCACCGCAACGCACTGATCGCCGACATGGAGCTGAGTCAGGCCACCGGCTACGCCGAGCGCGAGACCGCGCTCGCCCTGCTGGGACGGCTGCCAAGGCGCGGCCGGCGCACGGTTGCCGGCGACAAGGGCTACGACACCAGGGACTTCATCGCCGGTTGCCGCGAGCTCGGCGTCACTCCACACGTTGCCCAGAACACGACCAACCGGCGCAGTGCGATCGACGGCCGCACCACGAGGCACGCCGGGCATGTGACCAGCCTGCGAATCCGCAAACGCATCGAGGAACCCTTCGGCTGGATGAAGACGGTTGCCGGCGGCAGGAAGCTGCGCTACATCGGCTTGCAACGCAACCGAGCCTGGTTCCTGATGGCCGGAGCGGTGTACAACCTGATCCGCATCACCGCACTGGACGCCCAGGCCACCTGATCACGGGGCCGAAGGGCCGAACGCCCGCGGCACAGCGGCTCTGGCAACCATCAATTCGGCGGTCCGCCGCCACCCACCGCACAATTCAGCCGCCGGTTGGGGCTCGCGGGTCGAAGATCAACGCCCTGCTAAGCGCCCTTCAGCACGCGCTCACCAAACCGGCGGACCCGGTCGCCTGACTCAGATCAGGCTCGCCGCCACGGATGACCGACACTGCCGCGATGCACAGGGGCGCGCTCCAACGCCGACCAGCACGACGAGCAGAGGCGAGCAGATGAGACGGCGCGGACGGGGCGCCTGCGACACCGCAGGCGGTACCCTACCTGCACCACAACACATAAGAGCGAGCGAATGGGCGATTTCCTGACCGACGTCGTGAGCCTTCGCAAGCGTGCCCGCGAACACATCGAGCAGGGGCCGATCACGTCGGCCTACGGTGCGGATCGGGACCGCGTCGTTGAGGTGCTCAATGAGGCGCTGGCCACCGAGTTGGTCTGCGTCCTTCGTTACAAGCGTCACTACTTCACGGCCACTGGCATCGAGGCGGGTCCCGTCGCGGCCGAGTTCCTGCAGCACGCTACAGAAGAGATGGGACATGCCGACCAGATCGCCGTGCGGATCACGCAGCTGCAGGGTCAGCCCAACTTCGACCCGGCGACGCTCAGCGAACGCAGCCATTCGGAGTACGACGCCAGCACCGGTCTCGCGGACATGATCACCGAGGACCTCGTCGCCGAGCGGGTCGCTATCGCCTCATACAACGAGATCATCCGGTGGCTCGGCGACGCGGATGTCACCACGCGACGCATGCTCGAAACGATCCTTGCCGTCGAGGAGGAGCACGCCACGGACCTCCTCAGCTTGCTCGAGAAGGTCGGCAAGGTCTAGCAGGGACGGCCGCGCCGCCGGGTATCGTGCCGGTCACGCCGCAGCAGTCAAGGGCAACTGGCCCCTGTAGGGGCAGCTACCGCAGCGGCGTGTCTCCGCCGCCGCACGTTTGCAATTCCGACAGGAAGGTTTCCCACACACTCACTGAGTCCGGACCCCGGAGTAGTTACAGCCATACTTGGCCGCTACGGGGTCGCCGTCCGGCTGCTCCGCCGAAACGCCACGCCCACGACCACCATCGTCACCGTCACCGCGGCCGCCCAGGGAGCGGCCATGCGTGTGAAGAAGCTGGCACCGCTGACGTGCTCAGTCGAGAGGATGAGCAGGTTGGTCAGGTTGCTGCCCGGCAGCAGCAGCGAGGCGGCGTTCGACATGAAGACGCAGCCATGGAGAAAGCGCAGTTCCTCGGCGCCGCGGCGTCGGGCCATGTGCACGAGCACGGGGTGAGGAAGGCCACCGAGGTGTCGAGGTTGAGGAAGACGGTCACCAGGGCGACCAGGAATCTAGACCACTGGCACGGCCATGGACATGCTCGGGAAACCGCCACCGGACGTCGGGGCGGCCAGGGCCGGAACGATCTCGCTGGTCACCAGCCCCGCCTCGTCGGTGAGCTCGTCGACGACGGCGAACGAGCGTTGGATGCGCTCGGGGCGGTCGAGGATGACCAGGATCAGAGGCACGTGACGGCGCAGCGACCAGAAACGATCACCGTGCGGGACGCCGGGATCCTGGTAGCCCCAGTACCCCCTGAGCGCTGTCGCGCCGTCCGCGTCCATCTCACGCAACCGCCGCACCAGCGTGCTGTAGAGGGGTTGGCCGCGATGGCGCGCCTGTTCATCCACGAAGATCGTGAGCTTCTGCCACAGCGCGTACCCGGAACGGTTCATCGGCGGCAGCCGGCGCGGTGCGGTGAGGGTGTGGCCATCCCGCTTGCAGAGGCGAACGCGTTCGAGAGTGATCAGGGGACGCCCGAGCACGCCGGTCAGCTCCTCCACCGCCTCCGCCGTTTGCTTGCCATCGCCGACCGAGACGATCGTGACCGGGACGCCGGAGTTGGCTCCGAACAACGTCGCCCGCTGGCGCCGGCCGTGTGCTGTCCCGTCGACGCCCAGGAGTGCGGTTGCACCGGCCAGGCCATGACGGTGCAGCAGTTCGATGACGGCGAGATCGGCACGGCGTCCGTGCAGTCGCTCACCTCTGCCCAGGTAGACGGTCAGCTTGGCCGCCTCGCTCAGGCTCGGCGGCAGGTCGGCCGCGGACGTAGGTCCGGTCACCATCCGCGCACGCTCGAGGGTGGTGAGCCCGTGGGCGGTGAGCTGCTGGACCTCGTCGAGCACGGCCTCGATCCGGGACGGCGCAACGACGGCAATCGCCACCAGGGGAAGATCCTCCGACAGCGTCAGGAAGCGCTGAGTCTGCAGGCGGTGCCTGCGGCCGAACCCTTCGATGCCGCGGAGCAGGACGCTCACCTCGACACGATGGCGCTCGTGGATGTCGATCAGCGTGTCCGAGAGGAAGCCGTCGCCGACCCGGTCTCGCTCGCCAAAGTAGGTGGTCAGTTTGACGCAGTCGTTGATCACGCGTGGCAAGCCTCGGGATGCGCACCGATCACCGCTGCCTCCCTACCCATGCGCCACCAGCCCTCCGAGAGCCGCGGCGGCAAGCCCGACGGCCATGCCAGCGATGCCGTTTGCCACCGCGAGCCTCAAGCGACCTCCCTCGGCGAGGCGGTGGGTCTCAAATGCCCACGTCGAGTACGTCGTGTAGCCACCAATGGCGCCCACGCCGATGACTTGCATCGCCTGCAGCGGGAGCAGAGTGCCGCTGAGCAGTCCCAGAGCAAAGGCCCCGGAGACGTTGACCACGAACGTGCCGGCCGGAAAGGCCGTGGACAGCCGGTCGGACACGACCGTGTCGACGACGAAGCGCAGCAGCGCGCCGACGCCACCCGCCAGGCCGACACCGAGATACATGGCGGGCTTCATCGCGCCAGCCGGGCCGCGCGTGCCAGTTTCGTTCCCACGACGACCGCGGCGAAGCCGGCGCCGACGCTCGCGAGCGCGTAGCCACCGGCGAGAAGGAAGGCATGGTGGTCAAGCATCGTCAGGATCTCTACCTGCATCGTCGCGAAGGTCGTGAGGGCCCCGCAGATCCCGGTGCCCACAAAGGGGCGCCGATAGGCGGACACCGGGAGCCCCTCCTCGAGGCGCGTCACCAAGAAGCCGAGGGCGAAGGCTCCGACCAGGTTGGCCATGAAGGTGGCCCACGGCCACTCACTCGCATGGTGCGTCCAGGCGTCGCTCACGGCGGCGCGAACCACCGCACCAATGCAGCCACCCACCATGATGGCCGCGAGCTCGCGTCGATCCGTACGCGGAAGGAGCCTGCGGATGCCGGCGGCGACGTCCCCGTCAGACACATCCAGGCCTCCACACAACGTCACAGGACAATTGGTAGAGGCCATCAGCGGCGCGGCCGCACTTGGAGAGCGAGCCTCATCGCTCACCGCCAGTGTACGACAGCTACGCGCTGAGCGCCCCATGCCGCCGACGCCATCTCGGGGGGTGCCTCCGGCGCAGCCGGCACCGTGGCAGAGTCGTTGGGTGGCGGATCACGGGGCGCTCGATGAGGTGACGCGAGGCGCGCACTGGGACAAAGCGTACAGCGGGCTCGCGCCGACTCGGCTGAGCTGGCATCAGCCAAACCCCGCAGTCTCTCTCGAGCTCATCGAGAGCCTCGCCCTCCCTCGCTGGGGGGCCGTGACGACGCCGGAGGGGGCGCTTCGACGCTCGTTGACGGGTTGCTCGCGCGTGGTTTCAGCGACGTGTCACCCCCGACGGTGTCGTGCAGCCCTTCACGTGGGTGGTCGCCGCGCGGCAGGTGAGGACCCGGGCGACCTGTCCCTCTAGCCGGATCCCGGAGCCGACCGTTGGTCGGCCTCAGGCCGACCGCCGAACCCCGCCGCCACCGCGCTGACCACCACAACGACAACGGCGAGGGTGGGCCAGAACCCCGGCCGCGCCCCACGAACTGGGGCGAACACCAGGCCAGCCGTGGTCATCATCAGCGCGACGCCCCACGAGACCCGGGTCCCCCACCGACCAAGGCGGTGGCGCAGCACATGCACCAGGTGAAGGAGCACGGGAACCGCCGCACAGGCCAGCAGCACGACCAGCAGGCGACGGTACGCGGACACCTCGACGAGCGGCAGACAGAGCAGGGGGATGAGCGACCCGATCCACCAGCGGTCGGGTGCAATACGCCTCGTTTTCGTCAAGCCGAATGACGCCTGTTGTTCGGCAGTGCCGACACGGTGACCGCGGTCGGTTCGAGGCTTCTCGTCAAACTCCCCACGACCGAACACGATGGGACGGACGCTGCGGTACTGGTCGAGCCGATCCAGGAGCGGTAGCACGGGAAGGATGGCGAACCAGCCGCCGAGCCCGCAGACCGCTCCGATGGCGAAGCCGGCGACCACGTCGATCGGGTAGTGGACGCCCACGTACACCCGGCCGACGGCCACGACGACCCCGAGAGCAAGTGTGAGCACGGCAAGCCAGCGGGCACGACCCCAGCAGGCGCCGGTCAGAGCGCCGATCACGAGGAGGTGGTCGGACGGAAAGGATCCGTCGGCACCGTGGGCGATCAGCGGCGCGAAGTGGTCGGCGACGAAGGGACGTTGCTCGGGCCACAGCGAACCCAGCACGGCGCCGATGCCGAGGGCCAGCACCGCGCCGACGGCAAAGCCGAGGCCCGCGCGCAGCCCGGCGCGGTGCAACCACAGTGCCACCAGGAGCACGGCGACGCCGTAGAAAAGGTAGTCCGCGCACACCCGCATCAGGGTGTCGAGCACGGGCCAGTGACCGGTGAGCCCGTGGATGCTGCTGCCAAGGTCGGCGAGCGTCATGACCTCGACCCTACCAGCGGCTCAGAGCGCTGGGGGCGCCCCGTTGGCCGGCTGCGATGATCGACTCCGTGTCCGACGTCGGCGTGGTCCGCATCAGCATCGACCCGGTTCTCCATCTCGGTCCCCTCCCGGTGCACTGGTATGGCGTGATGTACGCCCTCGCCTTCCTGGCGGGCTTTCGGTTCGGGGTCCTCCCCCACCTCCTGCGGCGCGGTGTTAGCCGGCGGGACTGCGATCGCATGCTCATCTGGGTCATCGTCGCGGGATTGCTCGGGGCGCGCCTCTACTACGACGTGCAGCAGCCGCTCGGCCAGTATCTCCGTGATCCGGTTCGCGCCGTCGCCGTGTGGGAAGGAGGCATGGACTTCTTCGGCGCGATCTTCGCCGGCGTGGCCATGATCGCGGTGCTCTGCTGGCGAGAGCGGCGCAGCTTCTGGCTCGTTTTCGATGCAGCGGTGCTCTTCGCCGTGGTGGGACAGCCGATCGGCCGCGTCGGCAACGTCATCAACGGAGACATCCTGGGTGGCTCGAGCTCGCTGCCGTGGGCGACCGCCTACACCAATCCCCACGCCATCCTCCAGGCCGGGTACCACCTCGGGGTCGCCTATCAGCCGGCCGGCGCCTACGAGGGACTGTGCGCGATTGGCATCGGCGTCGTCCTGCTGTTGCTCCGCCGCCGCGGCGTGCGCGACGGCGTGCTTGCCCTGACCTATGTCGGGCTCTACGCCCTGAGTCAATTTCTCATCTTCTACGTTCGACAGTCAGAGCCGGTCGTCGGCTGGGGGCTGAAGCAGTCGCAGTGGACCTGCCTGGCGATGCTGTTCATCGGACTGCCCCTTCTGTACGTGCTCTGGCGACGCTCACGTCGGGTGGACGCGGCCCACCAGCAGGCGCTGCGCAGCCGCGCGGCGTCGTGACGCCGATCGGGCACGACGCTGTCGAAGCCGAGTGGGGTCCCGACCAACCGGACCAAACCGACCCCAGAAACATCACCGCCAAGAACGCATGTCGCTGACGAATGCACTCCTGCTGGTGACACTGGGAGCCGCCGTCGGCGTCTTCGGAACGCTCGTCGGCGCGGGCGGCGGCTTCATCCTGACACCGATCCTGCTGCTGCTCTATCCGAGTGACACGGCAGCGACGATCACGGCGATCAGCCTGGTGGTGGTGCTCTTCAACGCGCTCTCCGGCTCCGCCGCCTACGCGCGCCAGCGTCGCATCGACTACCGGGCCGGAGGTGCCTTCGCGCTGGCAACAGTTCCCGGGGCGGTCGCGGGCGCACTGCTCGTGGGGCTCGCGCCGCGCCGCCTCTTTGACGCGGTCATGGCCTGCCTGCTCGGTGGCCTGGCCATCTGGTTGATCAGTGGTGCCGGGCGGGACCGCGAGGGTGGTGGCGCGTCCGCGGGGTCGCCGAGAATGCTCACCGATCGGCAGGGCACCACCTATCGCTACGCGGTCCGCATCCGACGCGGAGTTGGGTACAGCGTGGCGGTCGGATTCATCTCCAGTTTCCTGGGCATCGGTGGCGGAGTGCTGCACGTCCCGCTGCTGGTGAGGGCATTGGGCTTCCCCGTCCACGTCGCCACCGCGACCTCGCACTTCGTGCTGGCGAACATGGCGGCCGTTGGCACAGTGACCCACGTCGCGACCGGGAGCTTCGCCGGCGGCACCGGGATCCACCGATCCATCGCCCTCTCGGTCGGGGTCATCGGCGGGGCGCAGGTGGGCGCCTGGCTCTCCCAGCGAATGCGCGGGGTCGTCATCCAGCGCCTCCTCGCCGTCGCACTTGCCGCCCTTGCCCTGCGTCTGTTGCTCACCGTCCTGTAACGGCCCGCGGTGCCACCCGTCAGCCGTGACCGAGGTTGCAATCGAGGTTGTCAAAGTAGGCGACGATCGCATAGTTACTGCCAACCATGGCGGCTGTCGTGGAGTCACCAGACGTCATCCGGCCGCCGGCCGGACCACGTCACACTGGTATCGGTCTATCACGGCCGTTTCTATTTCGTATTGGAACCAAGCTCTCTCGGACAACCTGCGGCGGTTTGAGTAAGCCGCCGCCCCTCTTCTGTCGGCTGGCCGCCGTACGAAGAGCGTCAGAGTAGTTTTGGTCCACCAAGGCCATTTCTGCGCGTATTTGGAATGGCCATTGGGCGCGAAGACACGACCGTCCTTGTCCGCACCGGCCGCCCGAGCCGCTGCACCCACGCCGTCGCTCGTCGTAACCCGGTTATGTGTGCTGGCGCTCGAGGCCCTTGGCCAGTACGACGCCGTAGAGAACATGGTCGGCGGCGAAGGCCGCGCGCTCGATCAGCCGCGGCGTCCTGGCCTGGCTCAATCCGAGCGCGGGGGCCAACCCGAGCTCGAAGCCGAGCCAGATCAGCAGACCATACGCGGGGCCGGCCCAGGTGCGGCGGCGCACGCTCCGGGGAAGTGCCCCGAACAGCGAGCCCCCCACTGCCCCGAATCCCCAGTGCGCTAGTTCCATGGCAGCACCGCGCAGCCCTGGAGGGATGCGGTTGAGCATCCCGCTGGCGCCCTGCTTGGCCATGGCCTCTGGTGGGGTTTCACCTACCAAGCCCAGCTCGTTCGTCATGGTGCGCATCCCACTCATCGCCATGGCGGCTACGGCACCCCAGACGCCAGCCTGGGTCATGACCTTGGCTTTACCGGCCTCTGAGCGCACGTGCATTGCTCGCCTCCGCGTAACGGGGTGGACGGTCGCCGCGGCGCCTGCGGTCGAGCATCAACCATACGCGAACGCCGGTAGTCAAGCGGCATGAGACGGGAAGGTCGTAGCTGAGACGCACGCGGGAACGCAGACCGGCTGGTCAGTCGTCCGTCATGCGTCGCGGTCCGTCGGCGGCGTCTCGGGCGCACGCCCGACACGTCCCGCGCACAAGCAGGGGCTCAGCAGAGGCGACGACGAAGCCCATCGTCTTGGCCAGTGCCGCGTTCAGCGGTTTGACCAGCGCGACCGGGATGTCACCCGTCGACCCGCAGCGGCGACACACCGCATGATGGTGCGCGCGACTCTGCATCTCGAAACGCGCCACACCGTCGGCAAACCGAACCTGCGTCAGCAGCCCTGCATCTGTCAGGTCGGCAAGGACCCGAAAGGCCGTCGACCTATCCATGCTCCACCTCGGAGATAGGTGCTGCCAGATGTCATCGGCACTGAGATGCGCACCGCCTGCAACGCTCAGTGCCTCCAGCACCGCCAGCCGCTGGGGCGTTACCCGCAGGCCGGCATCGCGAAGTGCGTCACTGGGGGGGCTCGTCGAGGCGCCGGTGCGCGTGCCGGGCGCGCCACCCACGCGAAGGCGGGTGGCAATCTGTCCTCGCTCCACGGTCATGCTCGCTTCCTATGTACGGCTGGGCCACCGAGGGCGCGGTGCGGTGGCCGGCCCGATGAGCTTCGCGATCGTCTCACGCATCAGAACGTTTTGCCAGGACGAGCCTATCGCCGGTCGTCGCTCTCGATCAGCTCCCGCGCCGCTGCATTCGCGCGAAGCTCGGCGGGGCCCTCGGCGGTTGCGGGAGCCAGGGCCCATCGTTGTTCGATCTTGCCGTACCGCCAGACAGCTATGGCGGCGATCCAGACCACCACGAACATCCCAACGATCACGAAGCCGATGGTGTTGAGGTTGAGTCCGTTGAAGAAATCCCAGACGCCGCCGGAGAGGTTGAGCCAGCCGGACACGATCGTCAAAAGCTCGACGGTGCCGACTATGAGCGCGACGGCGACGGAGAGCCCAGTGATCGTAAGGTTGTAGAACACCCGCCGGACGGGCTTCGAGAACGCCCAACCGTACGCCACATTCATGAAGGCTCCGTCGGTTGTGTCCATCAGGGACATCCCGGCGGCGAAGATGATCGGCAGACACAGTGTTCCATACCAGGGGAGCCCGCCCGCCGCGGCCCCGCCTGCGAGGGCCAACAGGCCCACCTCGGTCGCGGTGTCAAAACCAAGACCAAAGAGCAACCCGACGGGATACATCTGCCAGCTGGACTTGATCGACCGCGCCAGCGGACCGAGGAAGCGATTCATCAGCCCACGCGAATTGAGCTTCTCCTCGAGGGTCGGCTCGTCGTATTTCCCAGTGCGCATCTCGCGGAAGATGCGCACGATCCCGACCAGGATGACCAAGTTGATGGCGGCGATCAGGTACAGGAAGAACGCCGAGACGCTGGTGCCGATGTAGCCCCCGACGTTGTGGAGGGTCGAGTCCTTGCTGACCTGGCCGGCGACGGCCTTGGCCGCAAATGCGAGCCCGATGGCGAGGGCCACCACGATGGTGGAGTGACCGAGGGAGAAGAAGAACCCAACTCCGAGGGGCCGCTTGCCGTCGGCCATCAGCTTCCTCGTGGTGTTGTCGATGGCGGAGATGTGGTCGGCGTCAAAGGCGTGACGCAGCCCCAACCCATAAGCGGTCAGCCCAACCCCGATCCCCACCACCTTGGAGTAGCTGGGAACCACGAAGGCGATCAGGACTCCGAATCCAACGATGTGCAGAAGGGCAACGACCCCGTAGAAGCCACCCAGGCGGGCCCACTCTCTACCGGTCATCGACCGGCGCATTCTCGAGATGCGTGACGCCTCGACCGCCGCCATGCCGCTCCTCCAAACGTGATGAGGCCCGCAGGGTAGCGAGGTTGCAACCAAATTGCAAGAACCACTGGGTTGTACCCACCTGGCGCACCTCTGCCGTCCAGGAGTCCGTGGGAGAGTGTGCTCGACGCCATCCGGCCGGCCGGGTTGCAGACTACTGACGACGGTCCGGTATATTCGCCGACGCATTCAGCCCCGTGAGCTGCGGCGAAGCTTGGTCAGGTGAGTACGCAGCGATCGCGGGTGCTCCCCCTTCGCCAGGCGGTCACGGTAGCCATCAGCCTCCTGCCGCGTCATCTGCCCGCCCTCGACGGCCGCGTCCAGCCTGGCCCCGGCGTGGCGGAGGCGGATGCTGCGGACCGCGGCTTCGAACTCCTCCGGCTGACCTGCAGCGCGCAATCCCGCAGCTTCAGTCTCGGTGATTCGTCCGGAGGCGACCATCTTGTCAAGGCGCGCAAGGATGCGCTCCTGGCTCTTCGGCCCGGTTGCGAAATCATCCTTCACTGTTCGAGGTCCTCCTCTCTGTGTTGCTGCTCGCGGTGACGCCCACGTCCACCGTGCCCTGCAACCCTGATCGAAACACACTGTCGATGTCAATTCATAGTGTCTTGGTGCTCGGACGACCCGTATACTTGGTGAATGCCGAAGCTGTGGAACCAGTCCATCGAGATGCACCGCCGGGACGTCCGCATGGCCATCCTGGAGACCACGGCGTCGTTGGTCGCCGCCCACGGGCTGCTCTCTGTGACCATGTCGCGGATCGCCGAGGAGACCGGCATCGGGCGTGCAACCCTCTACAAATACTTCCCCGACGTCGAGACAATCCTGCGCGCCTGGCACGAACGTCAGATTGCCGGCCATCTACACCGGCTCACTGAAGCGCGAAACAGCGCTGGCGACGCCCGCCGGCGCCTCGACGCCGTGCTCGAGACCTTTGCCCTCCTCGTCCACGAATCGCGCAGCCACAGGGACACCGAGTTGGCGGCGCTCCTGCATCGAGATCAGCACGTGGACCATGCGCAACAGCACGTCCACGCGCTCATCGTCGGACTGGTGATCGAAGGCGCACGGATGGGGGACATCCGGGGGGATGTCGAGCCTGGCGAGCTGGCGACCTACTGTCGTCACGCCCTCACGGCGGCGAGCACCCTCCCTTCAAAAGCCGCTGTCCGCAGACTTGTTGCCGTCACCCTGGACGGGCTGCGTCCCACGACGGCCTGATTGCTGGCCGGGGGGACCGCTCAACCCGTTGCCTGAACCCGACTCGGCGTTGGTTACAGCCAACCATGGCTGCTACGGCGGCCATACACGCAAGGGCAGGCGCCGTCGTCAGGTGCCTCCCGGGGAGACAAGTGCCAAGATGGAGAAACCCATGAGCAGCACCAGGAGCGGACCCAACGTGCGCGACGCGTACCGGAAAGATCAAGAAAAGCTTGCCCAACTCACCGCCGACCAATACAGGGTCACGCAGGAGAAGGCCACCGAGCCGGCGTTTGATAACGACTTTTGGGACCACGAGGCCACAGGCATCTACGTCGACGTCGTGTCAGGTGAGCCGTTGTTCGCCTCCACAACCAAGTTCGACAGCGGGTGCGGCTGGCCGAGCTTTACGAAGCCGATTGACCCGGACAACATTGCGGAGACACCGGACTTGAGTGAGGGCATGACCAGGATCGAGGTCCGATCCACCCACGGCGACAGCCACCTCGGGCACGTCTTCGATGACGGCCCGGCTGACGCCGGCGGATTGCGCTATTGCATCAACTCGGCCGCCCTCAGGTTCATTCCCGTCGGAGATCTCGAACGCGAGGGTTACGCCAAGTACCGCAAGCTTTTCGAGCCCGTCGAGGCCAAGGAGAGATGACATGACCGATACATATGAGAAGGCCATCCTGGCCGGCGGCTGCTTCTGGGGCGTCCAGGACCTCATCCGTCGCCGGCCGGGGGTGATCTCGACCAGGGTCGGCTACAGCGGAGGTGACGTTCCCAACGCCACCTACCGCAACCATGGCAATCACGCAGAGGCTGTCGAGATCACCTTCGATCCGAACCAGACCTCGTACCGGGACCTGCTCGAGTTCCTCTTCCAGATCCACGATCCAACCACGATCGATCGCCAGGGAAATGACACCGGGTCCAGTTATCGGTCAGCCATCTTCTACACGAGTGACGAACAGAAGCGAATCGCCGAGGACACGATCGCTGACGTCGAGGCCTCGGGGCTGTGGCCTGGGAAGGTCGTCACGGAGGCCACGGCCGCCGGTCCGTTCTGGGAGGCAGAGCCCGAGCACCAGGATTACCTGCAGAAGTACCCACGGGGCTACACCTGCCACTTCGTGCGCCCCGGCTGGAAACTGCCGCGGCGTGCGGATACGGTCATCGGCTAACGCGGTCCGTCGCCCGATCAAGCGCAACTGACCGACAGCGAAGCGGTGACGCGAGACCTCCTCTCCGCGGTCCGCCCTCGAAAGTAGAGTCGATGCGGTGGCTGTCCTTCTCGCCCTGATTGCAGCCATCGCATACGGGGTCTCGGATTTCCTCGCCGGCCTGATGGCGCGCAGGGCCAGTGTATTCACTGTCACGCTCATCTCTGAAGCGGCAGCCACGGTCGTGGTCTGCGCGGCCCTGCCCTTCTCCGGCGGACTTGTCGACGCCGCCTCACTGCTCTGGGGTGGCATCGCAGGTCTGGGCGGGGGAGGCGGCGCAATGTTCCTCTATCGGGGCCTGGCACGCGGCAGCATGAGCATCGTCGGACCGGTGAGCGCGGTGGTCACAGCGGCCGGTTCGGCGACGGTGGGCGTGGCCCTGGGTGAGCGCCCCGGGCCGGTCACCGCCGCCGGCATATTCCTGGCATGCATCGCCGTTTCGCTGGTCTCGATGAGTGAGCCGACAGGGCGGGTCTTGCGAGACGAGGCGGGGCGCGCGCTATTCAACGCGACAGCCGCCGGGATTGGATTTGCTGTGCTCTTTGTCGGGCTCAACCGCGCCGGTGCTGGTGCGGGACTCTGGCCTGTCGCTGCCGCGACGCTGATGGCGATGGTCATCGCTCTCATCGCTGTGGTCATCGGAGTGCTGCGCAGCCACGAGTACGTTGACAGGATCCGGCGTATCTCAGCGGGCAGCGTGGCGGTGGGCGTGCTCGGCGGGGGCGCCACGATCGCCTACTTCGTGGCCACGCATCATGGCCTGCTGACGGTGACCGCCGTGATCACGTCGCTCTACCCTGTCACCACCGTGCTCCTGGCGTTGGGCTTCCTGCGCGAGCGGCTGCGTCGGGTCCAGACTCTGGGGGCCGGCCTCGCTGCGGTCGCGGTGGCGCTGCTTTCGACAGCCGGGGGGTAGCGAATTGCAGACGACTTCCCCACGAGCCGTCATCCTGGTCGAAGGGATCAGCGACAAGCTGGCGGTCGAAGCGCTGGCTGAGCGCCGGGGTCGTCGTCTGCACGCTGAGGGCATCTCCGTCGTGGCCATGGGCGGCTCCAAGGGTATTGGACGGTTCCTGGCTTTGTACGGGCCGCGGGGATCTGACCTCAAGCTCGCGGGCCTCTGTGACGCTGCAGAGGAGGACGACTTCCGGAGCGGCCTCGAGCGCGCCGGCCTCGGCTCCGCGCTCACGCGAAGCCAGCTCGAAGCCCTCGGTTTCTACACGTGCGTTGCGGACCTCGAGGACGAGTTGATCCGCTGCCTCGGCGTCGCCGCGGTGGAACGTGTCATCGATGCTCAGGAAGAGCTCGACTCGTTCCGCATCTTCCAGAGACAGCCGGCGTGGCAGCAGCGCCGCGCTGAGGATCAGCTCCAGCGCTTCCTCGGGACGCATCGTGGCCGGAAGATCGCGTGCGCCCCCCTGCTTGTCGCTGCGCTTGATCTCTCCCGGGTGCCGCGGCCCCTGGACCGCGTGCTCGCGCAGGTCTGATCGGGTGCTGTTCCTGGGGTCGAGGCGAGGTCACCGGAGCCACCGCTGCAATGGTCAGGCCGCCGGCACTCCGCTCATCGCTCGCCGGACGCGGATGTCACCGAAGGAGGTCCGGGCGCGCACCTCGACGCTGCCCTCACCGGGTCGAGGCGCATCGGTGCCGTCGAGATCGCTGTGCACGGTGCCGAAACCTGTGTTGAGGTCCAGCCACGCCGCGACCCCATCGCGGACCCCGATGTCGAGCTTCCCCAAGGCGGTCTCCGCGAGAACGGCCCCCTGCATGACCTCGCCGAGCCGGACGTCGCCCTTCGCGGTCTTGGCAGCGACCGTCGAGTGAGCAGCGTCGACAGTGATCGTGCCGTTGGCCGCGTTCACCCGAAGATCGCCCGCGACCTCGCCGATCCAGATGTCGCCGTTGGAGTTCTTGACAACGGCGCTCCCGTCGATGCTGCTCACGTGCACGGCTCCGGAACCGATGGTGACCTCGGCGTGCTCGAGCACGCGCTCCACGCTGATATCCCCGCTGCCGGTCTCGAGCCGCACCGGGCCGGCCTGGTCGAGCTGGATGTCGCCGAGGCCTGTCCGGCAGCGGCATTCGGCGAGGTGACCCGTGCAGTGCACTGTTCCCAGTCCCACTTCGGAGCGCACCTGCGACCGCGAAGGGAGAGCTATCTGCACATCGATCGACTCGGCGCCCACCCAGGGCCTGAACTGACGCCCCCCTTTGGGCGCCTTGATCAGAAGCCGCCCCGCGGCGTACTCGACGCGGGTCTGCTGGGCCGCCACCACGTCGGACCGCTTGCCGGGATCGCTGGGCCTCACCTCAACGACTGTGTCGTTGCGATCGCTGGCCACGATTCGGACGTCACCGACGCCGAGGTCGAGCGTGACGGAGATGGGGTGGGGAGTGTCGAAGCTTGGCATGGCATGTCCTTGTGTTGGAAGGTTGGTGTGTCCCCGCGGCGGGCGGTGTCTGACATCTCGGTGCTCGCGGTTACCGCGCCCAGCCCGTGTACCGCCGAGCGCCCTGCGCCCCGCGTCGCTCCGGCCGGCGGGTGGGGTCGCCCCTCTCCAGCGCGGCGGTGGCGGCACGCACGAGCCACGAGTTCACCGAGACCGCCTGGCTGTCCGCCGCCCGCTCGATCCGAGCCTTCACGTGGTCAGGCATACGAAGGTTGATCCGTGTCATGCCGCCGTCATCGGCGTCCGTCGCGTCTCTTGGCGCCTCCGCACCTGGCGTCCAGCCGTGCGCTGCGGCGGCGACGTCACCGTCGGAGTCGTCCACCGAGGCTGCCGGCGGCGTCACCACGAACTCCGGGTCACGGCCGCGCAGGCGCAACTCCACGGAACCCGGCGCGAGCTCACACGTGATCTCTTCCGCCGCGGCGGCCAGGGCGTCCTGCAGGGCGAGCCGGATGGTCGACTCCAGCGGACCGTACAGACGCGCGGCGAGTGCGCGCTCCTCCTCGCCCCCGGCTTCGGCGGTCATCGCGAGCTGCTGCTGGATGCTGTCAACGTATCGATCCAACTTCATGGCACCACTATGGCACCAGTATGGCACAAGGTCAACGCCAAAGTGAGCCACGATCGCGCCTCCCCGTTCAGGAATTGCGCGCAGTCCCTCGGATTGGGGCGACAATGCGCGCGCAGCGCCGCCCCAGCCGCCGGTCGCACACCACGTCCCACGCCAATGCTCACCACGCCATCCCGCCGCGCCGTCCTCCTCGTCTGCACCGCGTTAGCTCTCGCGTCCTGCGGAACCGACGCGAAGGCGCTGGTCCACACTCCCACTCCCCGTCCGTCCGCCACGCCGTTGCCTCCTACTCCCGCCCCGACCCCGGTTCCCCCTCCCACGCCGACCCTGCTCGCAGCGCCGGTCATGATCCAGGTCGAGAACCTCTGGGCTGCGCGCCCCCAGTCGGGCCTGAACCAGGCCGATGTCATCTACGAGTACCAGACCGAGGGCGGGATCAGCCGCTTCACCGCCCTCTACTTCAGGATCCCCAACGGCCGAGTCGGTCCGGTGCGCAGCGCCCGCTTGGTCACCATCAAGCTGCTTCGCGTCTGGGGCGCCTCACTCCTCTACTCCGGCGCGTCCAACTACGTGTCGAACCATCTCGCCAGCAGCGGGCTTCGGCAGTTCAACGAGATCAGTGCTGCAGGAGCACTGTTCAGGATCTCCGGCCGATTTGCGCCCCACAACCTGTACACCGACGGAGGCCACCTCGCAGCGTTCGAACAGCGCATCGGTCCGCAGGAGGTCGGCTACCAGCTGTGGCCGCCACCCGCGCCGGCCGGCCTGCCCCCCGGTGGACGCCCGCTGCCGAGGTTCCAGGTGCCCATCTCCCAGTCCGAGCACCCGTTCTACACCTACGACGCGCCGAGTGGTCGGTACACGACGACAGAGCCCGACACCGGTGTGCTCACTGACGCCAACAGCAGGGCCCCGTGGCGCCCCGGCACGATCGCCGTCCTCCAGATGGCGGTCACCGTGGGACCAGAGGTGGAGGACGACGTCACTGGTACCCACGGTCTTGACTTCGCCCTGGTGGGGAGCGGAGCCGGACAGCTCAACGTCGCTGGGAATGTCTACCCGATCACATGGACCCAGCCGGACTCGGGTCCGCCGCAGCTGACCCTGGCCAGCGGCCAGCCCGCGCCGATCGTCCCGGGACCCGTGCTCATCGAGCTGGTCGCGCCGGGACAGGGCATTCAGCCGCGCTGACCGCCGAACCAGCAAGGTCGCTCGAACCCCGGGCTGGGTAATACTGGGGGACCGCCCGCCCGGCGACCGAACTCGCGACAGGGGAATTTGATGCGCCGACGACGACTGGCCGCTGCCACCGCCACCTCCGCGGCGCTCCTCGCCTGTGCCAGTTGCAGCAGCGGGACCACGATCGGCCCAAGCAGTCCCGCCGGGACACCCAATGGGGAAGCCGCCAAGGACGCCGGCACCATCTTTTCGGACAGCGTCGCCGCGATGCGAACCGCCACCAGCGTCCACCTCAAGGGACCGGTCGCGGGCATCTTCTTCGACGCCGACCTCGGCAAGGGCAACTTCAGCGGCACCGCCAACCAGGGCGGCAAGCTCTACGACATCGTTTACATCGCCGATCCCGCCGGCAATCCCGCCAAAGCACGCATCTTTCTGCGGGCCTCGGCTGCCGTCTGGTCAACCGCCTCCTCCCCCGCAATCGGCCACTGCATCGGCGGCAACTGGCTCACGCTCGACCCGGCGACGGCGGGCACCGCCGCCACCGCCCCGAAGGGGGTGGACCGGCTCACCTCGGACGCCGGCCAGCTGGGTGACCTCGTCGGCTTCGCCGCCGCTCTCGGCACCTCCCCCGGCACGCTGACCAAGGGAGCGACGGGCACCGTCAACGGCACCGCGGTGATCGCGGTCACGAGCAAGGTGGGAGCCTCTGCGTTCGTGGCCACCCAGGGGCCGCCCTACCTCCTCCGCCTCAGCGGGATCAGCGGCGGTCAGGCCCAGTCACTGGAGTTCAGCAACTGGAACGCCGGCGCCAGCTTTGTTGCCCCGAGTGGCGCTCGGCAGCTGGCCACCGTCCTGGCCGGCTGCCGGCTTGCAGCCACGCCGGGCGCGACCCCGACGCCATAACCGGCGCGCCCCGGGCCGCGCGCCGTTGATCAGGCCGAGGCGGCCGTCTCATCCCGCAAACGCCGAGCGAGCAGGATGCCGTATTCGAACGCGTCGGCAAGCGCTGCCCACGACGCCTCAATGATGTTGGCGCTGCAGCCCACAGTGGACCAGCGCCGGTGACGGTCGCCGGACTCGATGAGGACGCGCACCACCGCCGCGGTGCCGTCATGTCCGTTGAGCACGCGGACCTTGTAGTCGAAGAGCTGGGTGGTTGCCGTTTCCGGGAAGCAGGGTGACAGCGCCTTGCGCATCGCCGCGTCGATGGCGTTGACCGGTCCGTTGCCCTCGGCGGCGGTGTGCACAAGGGTTGCACCGATGCGCAGCTTGACGGTTGCTTCACACACCGCGTCCTGTCCCTCACGCTGTTCGAGCAGCGCGATGTAGTCGACCAGCTCGAACGGTGGCTGCTCACCGCGAGCGCGCCCAACCAGCAGCTCGAAGGACCCGTCGGCGCCCTCGAAAGCGTATCCCTGGTGCTCCAGCTCCTTGACGCGCGCCGTCACACGGCGCACCAGGGCGCGGTCGCCGCTCAGGTCGATGCCGAGCTCGTCGGCGCGATCGAGGATGTTGGCGCTACCCGACTGCGAGCTGACCACGCTGCGCGTATGGTTGCCGACCGCGCCCGGATCGATGTGCTGGTACGCATACGACGCCTTGCGCATCGCGTCCACGTGCTGACCGCCCTTGTGGGTGAACGCGGCGGTGCCGATGTACGGCGCGCTGATCGGTGGGTGCAGGTTGGCGATCTCGGCGACGTCGCGGGCCACCGAGAAGAGGTGACGGAGCTGCTCCTCGTCCACCACCGCGTATCCCATCTTCAACTGCAGCGCGGGGATGAGCGTGCAGAGGTTGGCGTTGCCGGTGCGCTCGCCGTAGCCGTTGATGCAGCCCTGCACCTGGACCGCGCCCGCGCGCACAGCCGCCAGCGTGTTGGCCACGGCGCAGCCGGTGTCGTCGTGGCAGTGGATTCCGACGACCGGGCCGAACGCTGCGGTGACCCGGGCAGTGACCGACTCGATGGCGTCGGGCAGGGTGCCGCCGTTGGTGTCGCAGAGGGCAACCCGGGTGGCCCCGCCCGCGAGCGCTGCTTCCAGGCAGCGGATCGCGTAGTCAGGCTCGGAGCGCTGCCCATCGAAGAAGTGCTCGGCGTCGAAGCACACCTCGCGACCGCCCGCCACCAGCCACGCCACCGACTCCTCGATCATCAGGAGGTTCTCGTCAAGCGAGGTGCGCAGCACGTCATGGACCTGGCGATCCCAGCTCTTGCCGACCAGCGTCACGATCGGAGCCGCGGAGTCGAGCAGCGCGCGCAGTTGGAGATCGTCCTGCGCCCGCACTCCCGGCCGGCGTGTCGCCCCGAAGGCGGCCAGGCGCGCGTGCTCGAACCTGACGCCGCGAGCGTCGGCGAAGAACTCGGTGTCGGTCTGGTTGGCCCCCGGCCAGCCGCCCTCGATGACGCTCACTCCGATGCGGTCGAGGTGCTCGGCGATGCGCACCTTGTCCGACACGGAGAAGTTGATGCCCACGCCCTGGGCGCCGTCGCGGAGGGTGGTGTCGTAGATCTCGAGCGTCATGGCGCCACGCCTGCAGCGGCGCCGAGCTGGGCCGGCAACGCCGCGACGACGGCGGCGCCGGCGGCCGACGTCGACGCCGAGCCGCCCAGGTCGGCGGTGAGGACGCCGCCGTCGATGCAGGTGTCGACGCCAGCCTCGACCGCGGCGGCGAGGTCCGGCCGTCCCAGCGAGTGGCGCAGCATCAGCGCCACGCTGAGGATGGCGCCATACGGGTTGGCCAAGTCCCTGCCGGCGATTTCGGGGGCGCTGCCGTGCACCGGCTCGTAGAGCCCGGGACCCGATTCCCCAATGCTGGCAGACGGCAGCAGACCGAGTGAACCGGCGAGTACCGCGGCCTCGTCGCTGAGGATGTCACCGAAGAGGTTCTCGGTGACCACCACGTCGATCTCGCGCGGACGCTGCACGAGCCGCATCGCGAACGAATCGACGAGCGCGTGCTCCAGCCTGACCGTGGGGTGCTCGCGCGCCAGCCCGGTCACGACCTCGCGCCACAGCTCGCTGGTGGCGAGCACATTGGCCTTGTCAACGGACGTGAGCCGGCCGCGGCGCTGCGCGGCCAGCGCGAAGGCGAGGCGCGCGACGCGCTCCACCTCGTCCCGTGTGTACACGATGCTGTCGATCGCCGAGTCGGCCTCGCGACGCTTCGGCTGGCCGAAGTACGCGCCCCCGGTGAGCTCACGGACCACCACGAGGTCGACGCCGCGGACGACCTCGGCGCGCAACGGGGTGCGGTCGGCGAGCCGCGGGTGGACGCGCACCGGGCGCAGGTTGGCGAAGACCCGCAGGCCGGCGCGCAGTGCCAGCAGCCCGGCCTCACAGCGGTCAGCGCCGCTGCGGTGGTCCCACTTCGGGCCACCCACCGCGCCGAGGAGAACAGCGTCGGCGGCCTCGCAGGCGTCCAGCGTCTCCGCCGGTAACGGGGTGCCCGCCTCGTCGATGGCGCGGCCGCCGATGAGATGCTCGGCAACGGTGAGCTCGATGCCGGAGTATCCGGCCACGGCGCGCAGGACGTTCACCGCCTGGGCCGTGACTTCGACCCCGACCCCGTCGCCGGGCAACACGACGACACGCATGGTCATGCGGTCTGCTCCACGCTGGTGAGGTCGGGCATCCACGACGGCCGCGTGGTTTCGAACGCCGTGATCTCCTGCATGTTGTGCAGCGTCAGGGTGATGTCATCGAGGCCGTCGAGCAGCAAGCGTCGCTGGGTTGCCAGGAGCCGGAAGTTGAAGTGCAGGTCACCCGCCCTGACTGTGCCGTCCTCGAGGTCGACGATGCATTCCACGCCCGGTTCCTCGGTGGCCAGGTCAAGAAGCGCGCGCACCTCGTGCTCAGCGAGCGTCACCGGCAACAGCCCACAGCTGAGGGCGTTGCCGTGGAAGATGTCGGCGAACGCCGGCGCGATCACCGCCCGGAAGCCGTGGTCCTGCAGCGCCCACACCGCGTGCTCGCGCGAGGATCCGCAGCCGAAGTTGCGCCCGGCGAGCAGCACGGTGCCCCCTCGGTAGGCGTCGATGTTGAGCACGAAGGTCGGGCGCTCGGCGCCACTCTCGTCGTAGCGCCACTCGTTGAAGAGAAACGCGCCATAGCCGGTGCGCTCAATGCGCTTGAGGAATTGCTTGGGGATGATCTGGTCGGTGTCGACATCGGAGCGATCGAGCGGCACCAAGGTGCCGTGCTCGCATCGGAACGGCTTCACGACGCCGCCCCGGCGACGCCGGCGGTGAAGCCGCGCACGTCGGTGATCCGTCCCTCGATGGCNGGNYGGNCGGYGRSCWTNGGCGGGGACACCAGGTGGGTCCGCCCGCCGCGACCCTGACGGCCTTCGAAGTTGCGGTTGCTGGTGCTCGCGCACCTCTCCCCCGGCATGAGGATGTCGGGGTTCATGCCCAGGCACATCGAACAGCCGGCGTCACGCCATTCGGCACCGGCGCTGCGGAAGACGTCGTCGAGTCCCTCACGCTCGGCCTGTCGCTTGACCTGTTGCGAGCCCGGAACCACCAGCACGCGCACCCCGGCGGCGACGTGCCGACCCTCCATCACCCCGGCGGCGCTGCGAAGGTCCTCGATGCGCGCGTTGGTGCAGGAGCCGATGAACACCGTGTCGATGACCACCTCCTCCATCGGCGTGCCCGGCCGCAGCCCCATGTACTGCAGCGCGCGCGCTGCCGACTCGCGCTCGGCCGCAGTCGCGAAGCTGTCGGGATGCGGGATGCTGTCGGTGACCGCCACCGACTGCGCCGGCGTGGTGCCCCAGGTCACCGACGGAGCCAGGCGGGCGGCGTCGATCTCGACCTGGCGGTCGTAGCCGGCGCCGGGATCGGTGTGCAGTGTTGTCCACGCGGCCAGCGCCTCGTCCCAGGCGTCGCCCTGCGGTGCGAATGGCCGGTCGCGGAGGTAGGCGACGGTGGTGTCGTCGGGCGCGATCATCCCGGCGCGACCACCGGCCTCGATGGTGAGGTTGCACAGCGTCATCCGCTGCTCCATCGACATGCCGTGCACCACCGCGCCGGTGTACTCGACGACGTGCCCCTGTGCGCCCGCGGTACCGATGCTTCGCACCACGCCAAGGGCCACGTCCTTGGCGGTTACCCAAGGCGGCAGCTCACCGTCGAGGCGCACCTCCATGGAACGCGGACGTGCCGCGCGCAGTGTTTGCGTCGCCAACACGTGCTCGACGTCGGTCGTGCCGATGCCGAATGCGAGTGCGCCGAAGGCGCCGTGCGTGGCGGTGTGGCTGTCACCGCACACGATCGTGGTCCCCGGGAGCGTGAGCCCGAGCTCGGGGCCGATGACGTGAACGATGCCCTGCCAGCGATGGCCGACGCCGTAGCAGACGATGCCGAAGTCGGCGCAGTTGCGACGCAGCGCCTCGACCTGCGCCGCGCTGATTGGGTCCTTGATCGGCGCCAGCTGGTCGATGGTCGGCACGTTGTGGTCCATCGTCGCCACCGTCAGCTCGGGGCGGCGCACCGTGCGGCCGGCGATGCGCAGGCCCTCGAACGCCTGAGGGGAGGTGACCTCGTGGACGAGGTGGAGGTCGATGTACAGCACCGACGGCCCGTCGGCGTCGGCGAGCACGGTGTGCGTGTCCCACACCTTGTCGAACAGCGTGCGTGCCGTCATCGGCCGTCAGCGGCCGCCGCCCCGACGGTCTGGAGGTGTTCCAGGTGGTAGCGCTCCTCGCCGGTGCGGCGCTCGTCGGCGACAACCGCCTCGAGGTCGCGGTCGGTGACGTCGCGTTTGCGATCGGCCAACTCCTTGAAGCGCACGAAGGCGCGCTTCAACTCCTCTTCGTCGAGGCTGTAGCCCAGTTCCTCGAGCCGGTTGCGCAGCGCGTGCCGTCCCGACAATTTGCCGAGCACCAGCGTGCTGCCCGCGCCCACCTCCGCGGCCTCCATGATCTCGAAGGTGCGGCGGTCCTTGAGGATGCCGTCCTGGTGGATCCCGGAGTGGTGCGCGAATGCGTTGGCGCCAACCACCGCCTTGTTGGGCTGCACGGTCATCCCGGTCACCTGCGACACCAGCCGCGAGGTGCGGTACAGCTGCGTGTGATCGAGTTGAGTGCTGACACCGAAGACCTCGGGATGCAGCCGCGTCGCCATCGCCACCTCCTCGAGGGCGGCATTGCCCGCGCGCTCCCCGATGCCGTTGACGCACGTCTCCACCTGGCGCGCCCCGGCGCGGACGGACGCCAGCGAGTTGGCCACGGCCAGTCCGAGGTCGTTGTGGCAGTGCACCGAGAGGGTGACGCCGGCGAGGCTGGGAACCCGCACCTGCAGCCATTCGATGAGCCCGCGCCACTCGTCGGGGGTCGCGTAGCCGACGGTGTCGGGCAGGTTGACGGTCGTGGCCCCGGCCGTAATACAGCCGGCCACCACCTCGGCGAGGTACTCCGGCTCGGTCCGGCTGGCGTCCATGGGCGAGAACTCCACGTCCTCCCGGAAGGTCTTGGCCAGCGCGATCATCGAGACCGCGCGTTCGAGCACCTCTGCCTGCGACATGCGCAGCTGTGAATCGCGATGGATCGGCGAGGTGCCGATGAAGACGTGGATGCGCGCGCGCGCGGCAGGCTCGAGCGCCCTGGCGCACTGGCGCACGTCGGCCTCGAAGCACCGGCTCAAACCGGCGATGACCGAACCCTCGACCTGCTCGGCGATGGTCCGGACCGCGGCGTAGTCGCCGGGCGACGAGAACGGGAAGCCGGCCTCGATGACGTCGACGCGGAGCCGCGCCAGCTGGCGGGCGATGGTCAGCTTGTCGTCGGCAGAGAGCGCGACTCCGGGCGATTGCTCGCCGTCCCGCAGCGTGGTGTCGAGGATGGTCAGCATCGCCGCCTCCGCCGCTGGCTGCGCATCGAACATGGGGTTGCCGAGGCTGGCTACGTGGCCGTTGCTGACGCTCATGCCGGCGTCTCCGCGGCACCGTTGGACACCGTCCGTTCCATGCCGGGCGCCGTCTTGGCGTCGAGCCAGGTCATCTTGGCACGCAGCGCAGCGCCGACCGTCTCGACGGGGTGCCGGTGATCTTCATCGCGGTACTCGAGGAAGTCAGCGCGTCCGTTCTCGTTCTCGGCGATCCATCGCTTGGCGAATGTGCCGTCCTGGATGTCGGTGAGGATGCCGCGCATGGTCGCGCGCGTCCGCTCGTCAACCACCTTGGGACCGCTGACGTAGTCACCGAACTCGGCGGTGTCGCTCACCGAATAGCGCATGTACGAGAGGCCGCCCTGGTACATGAGGTCGACGATCAGCTTGAGCTCGTGCATCACCTCGAAGTAGGCGAGCTCGGGCTGGTAGCCGGCGTCCACGAGCGTGTCATAGCCCGCCTTGACCAGGCTCGAGATGCCACCGCACAGCACCGCCTGCTCACCGAACAGGTCGGTCTCGGTCTCCTCGGCGAAGGTGGTGCGCAGGCAGCCGGCGCGGGTGCCGCCGATCCCACTGGCGTAGGCGAGCGTTCGCATCCACGCCTGCCCGGTGGCGTCCTGCTCGACGGCGATCAGGCAGGGCACTCCCTGGCCGTCGCTGAAGGTGCGCCGCACCAGGTGCCCGGGCCCCTTGGGCGCCACCATGGCGACGTCCACGCCGGCAGGAGGCACGATCTGCCCGAAACGGATGGTGAAGCCATGGGCGAAGAGCAGCAGGTCGCCCGGCTCGAGGTTGTCGCGGATCTCACTGTCGTAGAGCGCCTTCTGCGAGGTGTCGGGCACCAGCACCATGACCACGTTGGCCTCCGCCACAGCCTCCGCGGGCGTGACCACGCGCAGTCCGTCCTGTTCGGCCGTGACCCGGCTGCGCGAGCTCTGCGGCAGCCCGACGCGCACGTCGTGGCCGGCGTCGCAGAGATTCTGCGCGTGGGCGTGGCCCTGCGACCCGTAGCCGAGCACCGCGATACGAGCACCGGCCAGCGCATCGTGGTCGACATCCGCCTCGTAGTACATGCGTGCGGTCATCTCTGTCTTCCTCGTGAGCGCTAGACATTGCCCGTCGTGTCGACGGGCCCGGCATCGTCGCCGGCGGTGGCATGCGGGTTGGTGTCGTTGCGGGGCGCCTCGAAGTCGATGAGGCGAAGTCGTGCGTCATCACCGCGCACCAAGGCGACAGCGCCGCTGCGGGCCACCTCCTTGACGCCGAACGGACGCATCAGCTCAATGAAGTTGTCGACCTTCTCCGTCGAGCCGGTGACCTCGACGATCACACTTTCCAGCGCGATGTCGACGACGCGGCCGCGGAAGATGTCGACGATGTCGAGCAGGTCACGCCGCCGGCTGGTCGGTGCGTGCATGCGGATCAACAGCAGCTCGTGGGCGACGACGCGCTGCCCGGTGACGTCGTCGATGCTGATCACGTCGATGAGCTTGGCCAGCTGCTTGGTGGCCTGCTCGGCCTGCTGGCGACCCACGTGGACGGTGATGGTCATGCGCGACACGGCCGGGTCGTCGGTGGGCCCAACTGATAGTGAGTCGATGTTGAACCCGCGTCGCCGCACCATCGAGGCGACCCGATTGAGCACGCCCGGCTTGTTCTCGACGAGCACGGAAAGGAGGCGGCTCTGGCTCATGACGCCTCGACGAAGTCGAGCATGCCCTTGCCGAGGGGCACGATCGGGTAGACGTTGGCGTCGCGGTCGATGTCGAAGTTCATCAGCACCGGGCCCTCATGGGCCAGCGCCTCGTCGAGCATCGGTCCGACGTCGGCGGCACTGTCGGTGGTCATCGCCTTCATGCCGAAGGCCTCGCCGAGCTTGACGAAGTCTGGCGTGAAGCTGAGGTCGACGGCGGAGCGCACCCCGCCGTAGAAGTCGTCCTGGAACTGGCGCACCATGCCCAGTGAGGCGTTGTTGAGGATCAGCACGTTCACGTCGATGTTCTGCTCGACCATCGTCGCCATCTCCTGCATGTTCATGACGAAGCCGCCCTCGCCGCTGACGCAGAAGACCGTGGTGTCGGGGTTGGAGAGCTTGGCGCCCATCGACGCCGGGAACGCGTAGCCCATCGTCCCGGTGCCGCCGGAGTTGAGGAACCGGCCCGGCCTGCCGTAGTCGAACCAGAGCGCGGCCCAGATCTGGTTGAGGCCGACATCGGCGAGCACGATGGCCTCGTCGTGGCAGCGCGCGTACATCTCGGTGAGCACCTCCTGCGGCTGCAGCAGCCCGTTGCGACGCACGAAGCGGATGGGGTGCTCCTCCTTCCACTGGTCGATGGTGGTGAGCCACTCGTGCTCGCGCTTAGGCTCGACCAGCGGCAGCAGCGCGTCCAGCGCGGTGGCCGCGTCGGCCACCAGCGAGACGTGCGGCACGACGTTCTTGCCGATCTCGGCCGGGTCGATGTCGATGTGGACGATGTGCTCGACGCGCGGCGCGAACGAGTCCAGCCGGGTGGTGACCCGGTCGTCGCAGCGCATCCCGATGAGGATGAGCAGGTCGGCGTCGCAGACGGCGCGGTTGGTGAAACCGGCGCCCATGAAGCCCACCATCTGCAGAGCCAGGGGATCGCGCACCGGAAAGGCCCCGGTCCCGAGCAGCGTCCAGCCTGTGGGGATGTGTGCCCGATGAGCGAGCTCCATGACCCGTTCCTCTGCGCCGGAGATGACCACGCCGCGGCCGATCAGCATCACCGGGCGCTTGGCCTCGGCGATCAGCTGGGCGATCCGGCGCAGCTTCTTGCCGTCGGGATGCGCGGCCTGCTGGAACGAGCGCAGCCGCACCGGTTCGGTGACGGGCGTGTATTCGGTCGACGCCTGCTGCAGGTCCTTGGGGATGTCGATCAGCACCGGGCCGGGCCGTCCCGAGCGAGCCACGTGGAAGGCCTCGTGTATGGTCGCGGCGATGTCCTCGACGCGAGTGATCAGGTAGCTGTGCTTGGTCACCGACATGGTCGAGCCGATCACGTCCGACTCCTGGAACGCGTCCGTGCCAACGGCGGTGATCGCCACCTGGCCGGTGATCGCGATCACCGGGACCGAGTCGGCGTACGCCGTCGCCAGGCCCGTGACGAGGTTGAGCGCGCCCGGTCCGCTGGTCGCGAACACCACCCCCACGGCGCCTCGCCGGCTGCGCGCGTACCCGTCGGCGGCATGAGCGCCGCCCTGCTCGTGGCGGACGAGCACGTGGTGGAGCTGCGGGTAGGCCGGCAGGTGCTGGTAGAGCGGCAGGTTGGCGCCGCCTGGGTACCCGAAGATCGTGCTCACCCCCTCGGCGAGGAGGCACTCGAAGACGATCTCGGCGCCGGTGAGCACGCGCTGCTCGGGTTCCGGCCCGGGGAGCTCCGGACCGGGGCGGGGCTGGATCACTTGTAGGTGCGGTGGATGGCGTCGCGGACGAAATCGAATCCCTCGGCCCGGTACTGCGCCGAGGGAGCGCCACCCGGCCGGGTGCGAAACTGCGATTGCTCGCGTTGATGTCGCTCCATCGTCGATGACCTCTGCGGGTCGCGGTTGTCTGGCTTCGGCGCCGCTGCCTGTTGCTGCCGGTCGTCCATTGCTGTGCCTCCGTGGGTGGTCGGGGGTAAAAAAAAAAGAAGGCCCCCTCCTGAGAGGGGACCCTTCTTGGATCTGGATCTGGTCTGTGCGCTACCGTTGCACGCGCCGCGTCCGGAACCTCGAGGCCCCGCTCCCAATAAGGAGAAGGCCGACGAGTACGAGGACGACGACGAACCGCTTGGTCATGTGGCCAGTAGCCTACGGGCCGAGGGGTGACACGTCAAGTACGAACGTGTCACGGTCCGGAACCGCCACCGCTCATGAGTTCTTGCCACTATCGGCTAGAACGGAAGCGCCTCGATCGGGAGCCGGCACCGGTGAGGTGATCGCGCCGCGCGAGGCGGATCCCACCGTCGCCGCGTACTTGGCGAGCGCTCCATACGCGTAGCGCGGCGGCGGCGCGGTCCAGCCCCGCAGCCGCTTGGCGAGCGCCGCCTCGGGCACGTCGCTGTCGATCCGGCGCGTCTCCACGTCGATGGTGACCACGTCACCGTCGCGAAGAGCGGCGATCGGACCGCCCAGGGCTGCCTCCGGGGTGACGTGGGCCACCATGAACCCATGGGTGGCGCCCGAGAAGCGGCCGTCGGTGATCAGGGCGACCGTGTCGCCGAGGCCGGCGCCGACCAGGGCGCCGGTCACCGAAAGCATCTCGCGCATGCCCGGGCCGCCCACCGGGCCCTCGTAGCGGATCACCACCACGTCGCCCGCGCGGATCCCACCGGCTTGCACCGCCGCGAAGCACGCCTCCTCGCCCTCGAACACCCGGGCCGGCCCGCGATGGTGGGTGCGTTCGTGCCCCGCCAGCTTGACCACGCACCCCTCGGGGGCCAGCGGCCCGTGGAGGATGGCGATGCCGCCGCGCGGCTTGAGCGGCGCGTCAGCGGGCCTGATCACCTCCTGGCCGGGCCTCTCCGCCGCAGCCGCCGCGATCTCGCCGATGGTGCGCCCGTCGACGGTGGCGCAGCCCTCGTGGAGGAGGCCAAGCCGCTGGAGGCGCTGGGCGAGCACCGCCAGCCCGCCGGCGGCGTGGACGTCGGCGGCCACGAACCTCCCGCCCGGCCTCAGGTCCGCGAGGATCGGCGTCAGTGCCGAGATCCGATCGAAGTCGTCGAGGTCGAGGGGGACGCCCGCCTCGGCCGCGATGGCGAGCAGGTGCAGCACCGCGTTGGTGGACCCGCCGCTGGCGGCTACGCAGGTGATGGCGTTCTCGAAGGCATCACGGCCGGCCACCTGTCGCGGCCGCAGCCCATCGCGCAGCAGCCGCACCACCAGCGCGCCCGCAGCGGACGCGGCGGCCGCCTTGTCCTCGTGGGTGGCGGGGATGTCGTTGGCGCCGGCGGGGCTGAGCCCGAGGAACTCCATCGCCGTGCTCATCGTGTTGGCGGTGAACTGGCCGCCGCAGGCCCCAGCCCCGGGGCAGGCCGCCTCCTCCACCGCGCGCAACTCCGCGTCGTCGACCCGCCCCGCCGCGTGCGCGCCCACCACCTCGAACACCTCCTGGAGAGTGATGTCGCGGCCGCGATGGTGCCCCGCGGCGATGGTGCCGCTGTAGAGGATGACCCCGGGCACGTCCATGCGCAGCAGCGCCATGGCGGCAGCAGGGATGGTCTTGTCGCAGCCGACGATCAACACCAGGCCGTCGAAGGAGTGCCCCAGGGTCACCAGCTCGATCGAGTCGGCGATCACCTCACGCGACACCAGCGAGGCGCGCATCCCTTCTGTGCCCATCGACACCCCGTCGCTGACGGCGATGGTGTTGAACTCCATCGGGGTGGCGCCCGCCGCGCGCACACCGGCCTTGACATGCTCGGCGAGGACGCGGTGGTTGAAGTTGCACGGCATCGTCTCGATCCAGGCGTGGCCAACGCCGATGATCGGCTTGGCGAGGTCCTCGGCGGTGAAGCCGATGGCGCGGAGCATGGCGCGCGCGGGCGCGCGATCCGCCCCCTCGGTCATCGCCGCGCTGTGCCACTTGCCGCGGTGCGTGCCGTTGACGCTCATGTGCGGCCGAAGTCTAGCCACTGCGCTTGATCTTGCCGATTTCCCAGCAGCATGGTAGGGTGTCAGCATGCAATTGGCAGCGCGTTTCTATTTTGATCGGCCAGCCTGTGGGCTGCCGAGGGCTTCTCGAGCCTAACGCGCAGTCGACACCGAGGCTGGCTTCATCAATGATGGGTCAGTCCCCGGAGAGTCCCGCGGAGTGACCCTCTCACTTCGCGGAGGACCCCGACAGGTGATCATCGACTCTCTGATCCCCAGTGCCACTCGCGGTGCGCGCCCGCGGCCGGTTGCGATCGGCAGCGTCGTCATCGGCGGAGCCGATGTGCCGGTGATCAGCGGCCCCTGCGCCGTCGAACCGAACTACGTCGCGCATGCGCGTGCCGCCGCGCGCGCCGGCGCCGCCGCGCTCCGCGGCTGCGTGTACAAGCCGCGCACCCAACCCGAGGCGTTCCAGGGGATGGGTGCGGCAGGGCTCGAGCTGGTCGACGAGGCGCGCCGCCTCACCCGCCTGCCGGTTATCGCCGAGCCGCTCGACACCGAGCACGTCGCCGAGCTGCGAGCGCACGTCGACGCGCTGATGATCGGCGCGCGCTCGATGCACAACACGCCACTGCTCCGAGCCGCGGCGCGATCGGGACTGCCGGTGATCGTCAAGCGCGGCATGTCGGCGACGATCGATGAATGGCTCGCCGCCGCGCGGTACGTCCTCGTCGAGGGCAACGACCAGGTGATCCTCTGCGAGCGCGGCATCCGCACCTTCGAGCCGGCGACCCGGAACACCCTCGACCTCTCGTCGATCCCAGTGCTCGGCGAGCGCACCGACCTGCCCGTGATCGTCGACCCCAGCCACGCCGCCGGCCACGCGTCCTGGGTTCCCGCCCTCGCCGTGGCCGCGGTGGCCGCCGGCGCCGACGGGCTGCTCATCGAGTCCCATCCCGACCCGGAGCATGCCCTCTGCGATGCCGCGCAGGCGATCAGCTCGGCGAGCCTGGCCGAGATCGTGCGCTCGACGCGGCTGCTGGTGACCCAAGCCAGGCCATCGCCGGTGACCACGGTCGAGGAGTGCCGCGCCGCCATCGACGGCGTCGATGCGGCGCTCGCCCGGCTGCTGGAGCGCCGGGCCACGCTGGTCTCCCGCGTCGAGCGGATCAAGCTCGACCGTGGCGTGCCCATCCGCGACCGGCGCCGCGAAGCGGAGGTCACAGCGCGGGTCGCCTCGCTCGCACCTCAGCTGGGACACGCCGGCGCCGCGGCGATCATGTCAGCCGTCATCGACGCCTGCGTCGCCACCGCGCTCAACGACGACCTCGCCGAGCGCGGCTTGCCAGCCTGAGGTGCGCGGCCCTAGCATCGGCGGGGATGCGTCGCATCGTCTGCGCGGCAGCCCTCGTCCTTGCCTGCAGCGGATGCGATCCGGCGCCGGCGCCGCCTCTGCCATCCGCGCCGCTCACTCCCACCCCGGATGTGCGGCTGATCGCCGCCAACGCCTACCTTGCCGCGCTCGACACGCGCAACGCGCAACTCGAGGCGGTGAACGCCGAGTGCGCCGTCGCCAACACGACCCCGACGGTGCAGCGCTGCTGGACGGCGAGGCAGCACGCTCAGCACGTTTTCAACGCAGCGTTCAACGCAATCAGCTTCCCCGCTGACGTCAGCGGGGACGTGCGCGCGCTGATGACCGTCGATTCCCGCCTCGAAGCCGCCATGGCCGGGCTGTCCGGCTCCGCCGACCCCAGCGCCGACCGCTCCGACGACGGCATCGTTGCGGCGGAGAGCGCCTACTTCCTTGCGGGCACGATCACGCTCCGCAAGGAGCTCGGTATCACCGCCACCTCCTCTCCCCCGCCAACGCCGTGACGCAGTCGATCAGTGGAACCTGACCGGGCTCCAGGTGTGGCCGCCGTCGAAGGTCATCAGCAGCGCTGACGAGGCGCCATCGATCTCCACCACCACGCCCTGCTGCGCGGTGGTGAAGCCGAGGTCCTTGGCGACCCCGCTCCCGGACCCGTGGTAGACGACGCTCCAGGACGTGCCACCGTTGCCGGTGACAAGCAGCTGATTGATCCCGCCACCATTGGCGTGCGCCGCCACCACGGCGCTCTGGGCCGTGGACATCGCCACCTCGTCCGCGTTGCCGACGGGGACCGTGGCGGGGGCTTGCGCAAAATTGTTGCCGGCGTCGGAAGACCGGTAGGCATGGGTCACCGGGAAGGTCCCGTTCCACACCCCCTCGTTGCACACCGCGAACAGGTTGCTCGCGGTCGACGCATCGAGGATCACGTCGCCGCCGGCGTTCGAGCATGGCGGTCCCCAGGCCGACCATTGGCCGGCGCTGAGGCGCGCGCCGCCGATGACGGTGCGGTCGACCTCGATCAGCCAGCCGACGCTGCCGTGGAGGACCAGCTGCGCGCGCGGGATCGGGCCGGCGCCGAACTGGATGGTTGTCGGCGACGCGCTCCAACCGTCGTGGTCGACCTGGCTGCTCTCGATGCCCACTCTGTGGTCGAACACCGCCGCATGCACGATGCCGGCGGCGGCGGCGAGGTCGACGACGGCCGCGGTCGCCGAGGCGCCCGGCAGGGAGATCCGCGTCCAGGTGGCTCCCCCGTCATGCGTGGCCCACAGCTCGGGGCCGAACACCCAGCCGTCGAGCGGGTCGGCGAACCTGACCTCGCCGACCCCATGGCCTCCGGGGTTTGGGTTGGAGGAGAACGCCGCCGCCGGGGCGGGCACGGACGTCCACGACTGCGCGCCGTTCTCGGTGCGGAGCAGCGTCAGGCATCGGCTCGATGACGAACAGGCGGCGGTCCCCAGCACCCAGCCGAGCTGCGCCGAGACGAAGGTTGCCGAGGCGGGAACGAAGCCGGCCGGCACCACGCCTCCCACGGGCTGGGCAACGGCGGGGGCTGAGGGAATCGGCGAGGGGGTCTGGCTCATGGTCGGCGATGCGGCGACTGACTGCGTGCCCCTGGGGGCCGAGCTGGTCGGTCCCGACGAGTTGCACGCGCAGAGAAGAAGAGTCAGGCCGGCGACGGCGACCACGGGCGCCCGCACGATGACGGAGGTCATGGCCCACAACCTACCTGCGCTTGCGCCCGATGGGGCCCGGGTTTGCGCGATCACAACAGTCTCGTTACCAGGAAGGTGACCGTCTCTGTGGCCAGCGTGCCGACATCGGGGCTGATGGCGCCGCCGCTGGGAATCAGCTCGTGAGCCGCATGGCTCACCACGATGAGGGTGGCTGAATTGGCGGCGGCGATGAGCCGGTCTCGAAGCTCAACCGACTGGGCAGGTGGCACCAGTGTGTCCGCGCTGCCCTGGACGATCAGGAAGGGCGGCGCGCCGGGGCGGATGTAGCTGGTCGGCGAGGCGGCCGCCAACGTGGCATTCCGGCTTCCAAAGCCAAGCCGGAACACCACCTGGCCGATCTCCAGGGCGGCTTTGCTCCAGCCGCCGGCGAGCAGGTCCATCGGTCCCCAGTAGTCCACGACGGCCGCCACCGAGCTCGACTGGCCGGCGAATTGGGCGCCGTCCCAAGCCGGAACCTGGCCGGCGGAGAGGGCGGCGAGGCTCACCAGCTGCGCCCCGGCGCTGTTGCCCATCGCCGCAAACCGGCGCGGATCGACCCCCCAGCGGGCCGCGCTGGAGCGGAGATAGCGGATGGCGCAGCGGACATCGATGATCTGTGCCGGCCACGGGTCCGCCGGCGCCAGCCGGTAGTTGACCGAGGCGACGGCGAAGCCCCGGCTCAGCGCCCCGGCCACCACCCGCTGGGTCAGCTGGCCCTGCTCGGCAATGCTGGAGCTGCCGAACGCCCACGAACCACCGTGGACGAAGATCAGCAGCGGGCGAGGCACGGCGCCGGATGGCGGTTCATACACATCGAGCGAGAGCGGCTTGCCACCATCGGTGCAATAGGTCACGGTGACCCGCCCGGCGGCCGTTGCCGACGCGACCTGGGACGGGCCGCCGCACCCCGTTGCCGCCGCCGCCGACAGCGCGGCAACCAGGACCAAGGCACGTCGTTTCATGGTCGCCGTCGCTCAGCGCACCGATGTGATGGTGGCGCTGCGGGCGCCCCCCGGCGAGTTGAACGTGACCTCCTCGCCCACCGTGCGGCCCATCAGCGCCGCTCCCAGCGGCGACACCATCGAGATGCGCCCGCCGGCGACGTCGGCCTCGACCGGGCCGACGATGGTGTACGCGGATTCACCGAACTCGTCGCGCACGGTCACCGTCGAGCCAAGACCGACCACCTCACCGACGGTGGTCTCCATCACCTGGGCGTGGCGCAGCATGTTCTCGATCGTTTGGACACGCCCGTCGAGAACGCCAAGCTCGCGACGCGCGTCGTGGTAGGCGAAGTTCTCGCTGAGGTCCCCCTCCTCACGCGCGGTCGCCACCCGCTTGACGATCGCGGTACGGCGATTGTCGCGGAGGTCGCGCAGCTCCTCCTCCAGGTTCGCACGTCCTGTCTGCGTCAGGTGAACCGTCTTGTCGTCGGCCATCGAGGGCAGCCTATCACCGCCGCGCCAGTTGCCCGACGCCAGTTGGCTTTTGGCTGCCCCAGATGGCATGCTTGCGCCGTAGTCACGGTCGTGCGGGCTCCCCGGGCCGTGGCTGCCTTCACAAGGGTTCTCGCCGGAGAGGACAGGGGGGATTTGAGAGGGGCGGTGTCGCCCCTCTCTTCACCGCCCTCAGAGCAGGCGCCGCCGGGCCGCGAAGAACTCCGTGAGCAGACGTGAACCCTCAGCGCCAAGCACACCCTCGGTAACGGCGGGGCGGTGGTTGTTGGCCGGGTTGCGGAGAATCTCGTACACACTGCCGTCAGCACCCTTCTTGGGATCTCGCGCTCCATACACGCAGCGGTCGATGCGGGCCTGCACCATCCCTCCCGCGCACATCGGGCACGGCTCCAGCGTCACCACCAACGTCACCCCGGTCAGCCTCCAGCCGCCGACGTGGCGAGCCGCCTGGCGCAGCACCAGCATCTCGGCGTGCGCCGTAGCGTCCCCTGAGCGCTCAATGCGGTTCGACGCTGCAGCAATCACCCGGCCGTCCAGCACCGCCAGCGCCCCAACCGGCACCTCGCCGCGCCCGCCCGCCGCCCGAGCCAGGCGCAGGGCGCGTCGCATCAGAGCCTCGTCCGTCGCCGAGCTCAGTGCACCGCGACCAGTGGGAGATCCACCGTCACCTGCGGCCTCTCGACGACGCGCATGGTGTCGTCGACAAAGCGCACCCGCTCGAAGGTGATGCAGTTCACCGGGCAGT
>JRHI01000689.1_pt1 | contig 34613 bp, 25 predicted proteins | sample 215371 | NCBI WGS metagenome assembly JRHI01 (sample SAMN02929681, study PRJNA255918) | sediment metagenome | biome: cave system; feature: Ice Cave; material: Sediment; isolation source: sediment from deep within a dark volcanic ice cave with no known source of... ...
GCGGAGTTTAGGAGAGGAAGATACGTCGATGGTGCGCCGCCTATCCCTAAATACAATTAAGCCACATTCGAGGGCACGAACCGTACCAATTCATACCAACCATTTTGTGTAAGTTGCTGAATTTAAGCTACTTGTATAGCTGTGTTCAGCCTAGACCTAGTACCCGTCTCACATTGGGCCAACGCGTGAATCTAGCTTCCCTTTTAGTGCAAATTCTTTCCACAGAGGTAAACCTAGTAAAATCTGGAGTTTGCATAGCGGGGAGCACTCTGGGCCGTAATTGCATTTTCACTTACGTGACTCCACTGGGGCTGCATACGCATAATACGAACCGTAAGTTGCCGCTTGGTTGACACGATTCAAGACTACTCCCACCAAATTGCGTTCGCGGTAAACGCTCGCCGCTCTCTGAACCGCATCACCGCTGGTGACAGCCGCTTGAATCGCTAACAGAACCCCATCGCAGATATCTGCGAGGGAACTTGCATCCGACACCGGGAGGGTGGGGGGAGAATCTAGAATAATCCAATCGAACGTAGGAGTAAGGCGCTCGATGAGATCTTTAAGTCGGCCATTTGAGATGAGTTCCGTGGGATCGGAAGCCAGGCTACCCCCCGGAATGAAATAAAGATTTTCCTGCATTCCGTGCTGGAGAACATCGGTCAAGCTAGCTTTGCTCCGCAAATACTCCGACAATCCCGGAGTCAAGGGAGCTTGCAAGGTCAAATGCAGTTTCGACGAACGTAGATCGCAATCAATCAGCAGAACTCGCTGACCCTCCTGGCGAGAGATGGCATGAGCCAGATTGCTAGCGATGAACGTTTTGCCTTCTCCGGCCAACGCGCTGGTGACTAAAAGGGAGCGAATCGACTGCACCTCCCGCAATCGGTAAAGACGCGATCGCAACGTACGGAACTGCTCTGCGGCGGCGCCTCCATTGGCCGATCCGGAAAAAACGATCATGTTGGGATCGATATTCCAAACCGGCTTCACACAATGCTCGCCTAGATAGTCAAGGCGAAAGAAGTCTCCTGCAGTACGGTCGCGTTCTGCCATCGAGCGTCCCGAGGGCATCACTGGTGGAACAGCGTTCAAGGCCATTCCGTCCGCGCTCCCATTTTCACCTGCAATAGTCTTGGCCTTAGTGGTGAGGTTAGATTCCCTCTCGAGTTGTGCTTTCTTTAGCGCTTCGTGAATCTTACTCATATTTTCCTTTCCCTAGGCGTTCTGAGAAGGACTTGCGCTGATCTGTAGTGCGAAAGATTGCGGATAAATCGCGAAAAAGTGCTTCTGCCCGTACCTTAGAGTCTGTGTTTGAGTCTGACCACGATGCCGGAGGGGCAGTTGGCGCGATGGTATCAAGTTCGAACTCTCGAGCTACTGCGTCTACAACAGCAGCAGGCACGGGCTGAATTTCGTCGGCGAAAGAGTTTATTAATGAGTGTTCACAGAGAAGGTTCACGACCCTAGGAATCCCGTGGGAGTAATGATGAATAGCCTCGATCGCTTCATCGGAAAAAATAGGCTGACCATTCGCCCCCGCTATGCGAAGACGTTCGTTAATATAGCTGCGAGTTTCCTCTCGCGTTAGAGGAAGCGTTCGGCTCCGGAGAACTATACGCTGTCTCAATTGCCGCAATTCTGGCCGTCTCAATTTCATATCCAGTTCCGGCTGGCCCGAAAGAACGATTTGCAGCAATTTCTCGCTCGTTGTTTCTAAATTGGTTAGAAGCCGAATTTCTTCAAGCAGTTGATCGGAAAGGTTTTGTGCTTCATCCACTATGAGAACAGAAGTCTTTCCGGCACGGTAGCGGTCCAATAGCCAGTGATTCAGTTTCAAAAGTACTTGGCTCTTCAGACGAGACTCGCAAGGGATCTCGAAGTCAGCCAGCATGAAGTCAAAAAGCTCGCTTATGTTCAACAATTGAGAATTAAAAACAAACGCAGTCGCAACGTCCCGATCGCGCAGCCAGTCAAGCAAGCGATTAAGAAGGGTTGTCTTACCCGTGCCAACTTCCCCTGTGAGCAACATGAATCCCTTGCGGCTCTCAATCCCATAAGTCAAAGAGGACAGGGCTTCCTGCGTAGTCTTTGTCCAGTAAAGGAATCGGGGATCCGGACTAAAGTTAAATGGGGACTCCCTCAGTCCATAAAAGTTGTTATACATGCTCATCAGACCGGCCTCTGGAAGTGATTCGCACTATCGGCTGGGAGCTATTTGTTTTAAGGAACCCCGCAGATTCAATGTTTGGAATCATCGCCAACGTGGGCAATTTAAGAAAGAATTCGACATCTCGTTCGGTGCGGAGAGTTTTGTCCTGCATTTCCAAAAATACAGTAATGACGAGACCGACTATGAGTCCGCCCGCGAATCCACCTAAGGCGAAAAGGGGCCGGTTCGGGAAAGTAGGCTTCTGCGGCAGATTGGGCGCATCCAACACACGAAACTGTTCGCCCTGTTGCCGGCGTTCGAGGTCGGTAGCCATTTCTGAATCACTCTGCTTTTTTAGAAGTTCGTTATAAATGGTTAGGGCTGTTTGATAATCGCGTGTTATCGATTTGTATTCCTGTTCAACTCCCGGACTTAGCTGCAATCTTGACTGGAGCCGACTTATGTCCCTTTGTAATCTTAATTGCTCTGCCGTTCTTTGTTGGATCGCCACTTCGGTCTGATGAAGCTGAGCCCGCAACTGCTGGACCGGGGGCGTTTCTTCAAGCAAGCTTTCCTTCTCGGATTTACTAGAAGTTAGAGATTTACTTCTGCTGATTTCTTCTTTCTGGATTTTATTACGCAATTCAGCTATCGCATTCCTGGTCTTAATGACATCAGGATGGTCGTCGGTATACCGCCCCTGAAACGAATCAAGTTGGTCTTGGAGTGTGGCGAGCTGTTTTCTAAGTGAGAGTGGGCTTTCCCCCCCGGACGATAATTTCCCCGCCGCCAACTGCTGATTGAGCATAGATTCCGCGAACACCTTATCCTGCTGTGCGCGGTTGAGAGCCTGAGTGACCGCTTCCAACTGAGACGCCACTCCTGTCAGAAGATTAAGATTCGTTTGCGCGTCATCAGGAAGCTCGCCTAGATACCTTCGTTTGAAATCTGCCAGCCTGGAGTCTTGTTCATTTAGCTTCGCCTTGGCATCGTCCACCAGCTTCGTAAGGAACTGAGTGGTATCCTCAGATCTGCGTGTGCGCAGCAGCAAATTTTGCTGCATGAAAAGCGAAGTAATTTCCTGGCAGACCTGCTGGGCCAGCTCAGGCCTGCTGGCTACAACTTTCACCGTGAAACCCGGCAAATCCTTAGAGCGAGTCTCCGCCATTGGTTTTAAGGGAGTTACGGTAATGGATTCATGAAGGCGAGCGACCAGTTCTTCCATCGAACGCCGTTTTCCCTCTTCTCCGTAAAGGCCGGTTCGCTCTATGATTTGCTGAAGACGCGTGCGACTCAGAATTTGCTCTTCCATGCTCGCAAGCCGCTGATTTAGATCCCCGCCCACTACTGACTTTACGAAGCTCTCAGGCACCGTGGGCTCGTCGACCAAAACCACAGTTGCTGAGGTATACTTGCTTGGTATGACCAGCGAAACCGCGTAGGCTGCGACTGCGCAGACCACTGCCGGAATAACTAGCACCCGGATGCGGCGCAGCAAGATGGCTTTATAATCTTCAAATGTGAGTTCGGGCTCAACTGTCATTCGATCGTGATCCTTTCCACCTACCCCGGGGAACTGCAGACAGTCTACTCAATTACTATTGGGCGCAGTCCCCAGGAATATTCAACAGAAACCAAGTGGGTTGTTGCATTGAAACCGGCGCTAATACCGGACTGTCTTGATATGCTGTAGGCGAAGGTCAAGTTCCCGCTGCGGCCAAAATGCCGGGTTACCGTCGGCGTTAGATACCACGCCACCGGCGGGAGAGTGTTTGCAATGGTAGTCTGTTGCAAGGCCTGATTCTTAGAATATCCGCCGCCAACAGCCCCGTCCCAATTTCGAGTGAGCGTGCGACCGACACGGGCTTGAATTTGATTGGTTTCAGCGCCCAGGAGGACGCCGCTACCGCCGGTTAAGCTACGGTCAAAACTAAGGCTGGCCGTGTTGTGGCCAAACTGGTAAACGAGTGCGCTAGAAACGGTCATATCCATGCGAGTTCCCGCGCCAGCTAGTGGAGCCTTAAGAATATCTACTTGTGGTCCGCCGCCGACCTGAAGGCTCAAGCGACTTACTATTCGCTTTGCATATCTCAGTTGTATGCTGTGGTCGGAAATGCCCACGGGCGTATTTGAAAACCGGAATGTATTTATTTTGTATAGAACGGAAATAGAATCCTTTGAGTTCATCGCATAGTTATAGCCAGCTTGTAACAGATAATTTTTGCTGTCTTGGAAACCAGCGTCTATAAATTTCAGGATCCCATAGGAGCCAACTAGAGTCAGCGAAGATCTATGACTAAGCTGATAATCTGTCTGTGCAATTACGGCGTTACTGATGCGTGGAGCGCGATTTCGCAGAATTGTCTGATTCGGAAGCAAATCGGGACGGAACGATGGTCCAACACTTCCTCCCATTCCATTGCCTAAGCCGACCCCTAAAAAATCCAACCCACCGAAGCCGCCGTAACCAAACGGAGATTCAGAGATATAGCTGAACCGATCACCCAACATCACACCCCAGCGCTTCCAGTGAATCGTGTCTGAAACTGAAAGATCCTGAATTGCCGACGTTCCCCTATCTCGGCTTGTCGAAAGTGTTCCACCGGCAAGGTAGTTGACAGCCAGTTCCGCGCGCTCTGAAGTTCGGTTCAAAACTAAGCGTCCAGCCAAATAAGTTGTACTTTGTACTGCGGAGCTACCGCCTTGCCCTGATCCGTTCGCACTTCCCACCTGGGTCGACACGCCGAAACTCGGCAGTAAGAGGGTATGATGAAAATCAATCGCACCCAGTGTCAGATTTTGTGCGCCTGCTAGCGGACGCGAATCGGGTATGACTTTCAGCTCAGGAGTGGAAAATGTATCGTCAGAGTCCTTGCGCGCTCTCGAGCTATTTTCTTCAGAGTTAACTGGGGGACTAGGCTGCTGTGGCCTCGTTTCTTGCGCCTTAGCCGTTACGGCCCATAGAATCAACCCACTCAGAAGAATTGTAACCATCGGAAGTTTGCGTGACATAGACGCTCCTACGGCACCACTATTGTGTCGCCAGCCCTCAAGGAAATGTTCTGTTCGGGTCGCCGCCCGCTCACAACCTCCTTGTAGTTGAAAGGCAGGCTAATTTGCTTTCCGTTTTCCATTCGCAAAACATGAACTTTTTTCAGATTCGCAAACTGTGTAAATCCGCCAGCGCTCGAGAGCGCCTGCAGCACCGTCATGTTTGGAAGAAGGGGATACGTCCCCGCTCGGGGCACTTCACCAACAATAAAAACTCGCTGGCTGTTGATCTTCGTGATGATGATCGTTACTTGCGGATCGGCGACAAATTTCTTCAATTTTTCTGATATCTGAGTTCCCAACTGCATAGGACTCAGTCCTGCAGCCTGAATATCATTCAGAAGAGGCAGCGAGATTTTCCCGTCCGGTCTAACGGAAACCGTCCGTGATAGATCAGGTTCTTTCCACACACTAACGTTCAATTCATCGTCGGGACCTATAGCATAGTTAGGGTCGTCGCTAGCCCTAACTGCTCCATCCGCTGAACTGTTGCTCTCGGCTCGATTTTTCGTGGTGCCAGATTTGCCTTTGCCGTGGATCTTCCCGGTATTTTGAGCAAACGCGGCTGCCGTAATCAGCCCCAGCACGGCTAAAAAGCTAGAATTCCGCATATAACATCTCTCCTGCTCCCTTAAGCTTGATCTGGGCCCGCCACCTCAATCTGTTTCAACTTGTACAAAAGAGCCTTATAGCTAATCTGCAGGGCCTCGGCTGCCCGTTTACGGTTCCAATGGGTACGCGCGAGCGTTTGAAGGATCAGTTCGCGCTCCGTTTGCTGTGAGGCTGCACGCGCCGCGGCTTTGAGTGAACATCCAAACGAACCAGATTCCCTCACGCGGGCTTCTGTGGGCCTTATTCTTAGGTCGGAAATGCCGAGATCTTCGTCCTCCACCGCTACAATCTTCTTTACAACATTCTCCAATTCACGAATGTTTCCGGGCCAAGAGTAGTCAATAAGAGTCCGGATCGTCCGAGCAGTGAGGCTCATTTGAGCTCGATTGAAGAGACACGCGTACTTTCGAAGAAAAAATTGGACCAGAATTGGAATATCTTCTTTGCGTTGCCGGAGCGGGGGAATTCTTAGGCAAACGCCGTTGAGGCGATAGTAAAGATCGCTACGGAAGTGTCCGGATTGCACGGTTGCGTCCAGGTCGCGAGATGTGCATGAAAGAATACGCCCTCTCAAATAATCGTCTAGCGAGGTTGAATTCCCTTCAGGAAAAGAATGCAAAAAATAACGCTGGCAATTCGCATCCAGTTCGCTGATCTCGTCGAAAAAGAGGGTCCCCGCAGGGTTGCCACTTCGTAGGTGCTGTCGAGTTCCCAAACTTGGCGATGGTGTCTGGAAACACTCCTGCGTAAGCGCCGCACAGCTCAACTTAACAAAAGGCAGTTCGTTATGTTTCGAAAGTCTGTGAATTTGAAAAGCAGTAATTTCTTTTCCCGTGCCGCTCTCTCCGATTAGGAGAACCGGAATTTCAGTGGGCGCAATCTCAGTGATTAACTTGTGTAGCGGCCTCATTTCCGCACTCACGCTGGATACGTAACACTCATTCCCAAATGCCATTGGGTTTTTGCCATCTAAACCGCCACTTGCTTCCAAAGACTTCAGTAACATTGGACCTCGGGTCAAATAGGGCTTACTGCGATCACCCACTATTAAGCACGGGTAATGCCACAATTTTTGGATGATTCTTAATTCGTATTTCTATAAACTATTGAATAATAGTGGCTTATAGCGATACAGCCGTTTTGTGCGTGGCTTTGAGATTAATGCCCCGCCTGTTGAATTCCTCAAATTAACCCTAAGTTTACCCAATTTTGCCCTTTCGGGGGAACTTAGAGACCCTTTGGCGCGGAAGTCAGTTTGCCTCATCTTTAGGTCGAACTTTGCGTTGTCTAAGATTTTCAAAACAAACCAGTTACAGACTAGCTCCCTGTTTTCCTCAGTTGGAAGGTAAATTGCCCGAATTCCTTAGATACAGTTGGCGCTACTTAACAACTTCCCGATGCAAACCTTGGAAAGCGTATCGGGCGACGTCAAGGCATGAAAGGGTTGAGGATGAACGCATCTACCAAGTCGGTGGTAGGGCTGCTGCTCGCTGGCATCCTTCTCGCGTTCGCGGCCTGCACCCGAGACCCCAATGCGCGGAAACAAAAGTATTTGAATAGCGGTAAGCACTATTTCCAACAAGGCAAGTACCAGGAGGCCTCCATTGAATATCGCAATTCCATCCAGATAGATAAAGGCTTTGCAGCAGCGCATTATCAGCTGGCGCTGTGCTATCTTCGGCAAAGTCAATGGCCGAATGCCTACCGCGAGCTAGCCCTTACGGTTCAATTGGATCCCAAGGACCAGCAGGCTCGACTCGATCTGGCAAGCCTGCTCTTCGAGGGACGCAGATTTCAAGAGGCGAGGGATGAGGCCGAGTCCATTCTTAAAGAGAATCCGAACAATGTATCTGCTCAACTGGTGCTAGCAACCAGCGATGCTGAACTGGGGAATATTAAAGGGGCACTGACAGAAGCCCAGCAGGCCACACAAATGGCCCCTGCTAAGCCAGAGCCTTATTTGACGGTGGGTCTTTTGCAGGAACAATCCCATCAGTTGAGGGCGGCCGAGGGAAACCTGCAAAAAGCGATCTCCATTGATCCAAAATCCCTGTCGGCGCACTTAGGCTTGGGCGGTTTTTATCAACGGCAGCACAGGTGGTCTGAAGCCGAGAGCGAATATCGCGCCGCCATCGAAGCTGATTCCCATAATCTTCTCCCTCGCGCCGCTCTCGCATCGCTTTATGTTGCTTTGGGAAAAAAGGATAAGGCAGAAGAGACATTGCAGGATGCCAAGAAAGCCATGTCCAGTATGCCCACGGCTTACAGAATCCTAGGCGACTTCTACGTAGCTGACGGTCAACCGGAAAAGGCGCTTGCTGAATTCGCTTCTCTTTATCAGCAACATCCTCGCGATATCATCGTAAAGAAGCGCTATATTCGACTTCTTATTTTAAATAAGCAATACGATCGCGCGATGAAACTGAATGACGAGATTCTAAAGGAGAACTCACGGGATGCAGAGTCATTGACCTTGAAAGGTCAGACTCTCAACCTGGAGCAAAAATCTGCTCAAGCGGCGCCGATTCTTGAAAGCGCCGTGAAGAGTAATCCCGAAGACGCTGCAGCGCACTTTGAGTTGGGAGTGTCCTATTCTTTGACAAACGATCTTATGTCGGCGGAAAAAGAATGGCGCTTGGCCGTAAAGCTGGCGCCTACGATGTTGGATGCCCATCAAAACTTAGCTGCTCTTGCACTCCAAAATGGCGATATGAGACTTCTTGAAGAAAGCGCTACGGTTTGGCTGAAATATTCACCGTCCACGCCCCAGGGGCATGTCATGCGCGGTATCGCTCGGATGACTAAAGGTGATTTAAAAGGGGCAGAAAATGATCTGCTCATGGCTACCGAGCTTGACCCTAAGAATGCTCTGGCCAATTCTCGCTTGGGTGATCTTCGTTTGTCGCAGAAGCGATATGCCGACGCTGAAAAGCTTTATGAATCAGCTCTTCTGTCTGATCCGGGCGCAAGCGAAGCATTACATCGTCTGGTGAATCTTTACTTTCTACAAAACCAGCCGGCGAAAGCTTTGGCGCGTGTAAGAACGCAAGTGGCGAAGGCGCCCACTAACAGCGGTTATCGTGTTTTGCTCGCACAAACAATGCTTGCTAATCACAACACTAACGACGCGCAAATAGCGCTTGAAAAAGCTGTCGAGGTTGATAGGAACAATATAAGCGCTTACCTTTTGCTCGGTGAAGTGCAAACTGCAAATGGCCAGACTTCTGCGGCCGCATCGACCTACGAACGGTCTATCCATGAGAATCCACGAGATTCAAGATTATATGTGGCTAACGGCGCCCTAGAAGAAAAGCGTGGAAACTGGCAGAAAGCGCAACAGCTGTATCAGCAAGCACTACTGATACACCCGGACTTGCCTTCCGCCGCGAACAATCTGAGCTACTTGCTTCTTCAACACGGCGGCAATACCGATTACGCTCTTTCGTTGGCACAAGTTGCCCGGCGGGGCATGCCAGAATCCGCAAACACTGCAGATACGTTGGGTTGGGCTTACTATTCGAAGGGTCTCTACGGCGCAGCGATTGGCTTATTCCTGGAAGCCGCGACAAAAATGCAGGAAAATCCAATCTATCATTATCATCTTGCACTTGCGTACGAAAAGACTAACCAGATCGCCCTCGCACGCTCCAGCTTTCAACGGGCTTTGCAGATCGATCCAAAGTCGCAACATGCCGATGATATCCGTCGAGCGCTTGCCGATCTGAATGCGGAAAAATCGCGGGTGCGTTCCTCGCACTAAGAATCAGCGAATGCGATTCTTTCAGCCAGAGCCCGTTATAAGTGCTAGAGGGGAATTATTCAGGCGATATACGAATCATTGGCAGAGGATTCTCTTGCCCGGAGGCTCTTTTTCGCTCGCGCACAGGAAGACCTGCTTCTCGAACTTTGTAAAGAAGGGTGCGATAACTGATCTTTAAGGCTTGTGCTGTCTTGCGACGATTCCAGTTATATGTTTCGAGTGTCTTTAAGATTATATCTCTTTCAAGTTCCCGGCGCGCTCGGTCAGCGATACGCCGAAACGGAACTGGCCTGTTCGTGGCGGTTGCGGCGGGGGTTGGGCGAGGATGTTTCTCCTGAAAATATCCCGCCAGTGCGTCTTGCGCACCTAGTATAACGCACCGGGCGATACAGTTCTCCAGTTCGCGGACGTTTCCAGGCCAATCACGTGTCTGCAAAACCTGCATGATATCGCGTGAGAGTGGCGGAAGGCTTCGCCCAAACCGAGTATTGAAAATGCCAACAAAATAATTCGCAAGAGACGGGATATCCATTCTACGCTCGTTAAGCGGGACCAATTTGAAGTGAAAAACATTAATGCGATAGAAAAGGTCGAGACGGAATCTGCCACTTTCAATGTCATTCTCGAGATCGCGGTTCGTGGCACAAATTACACGCGCCTTGACGTGCTTCTCTTCGTAGCCGCCAATACGGCAAAACTGGCCATCTTGCAAGAACTGAAGAAGTTTTGCTTGTAAACCGAGGCTGAGATCATCAATCCCATCTAAGAATAGCGTGCCCCCATCCGCTGCCTCAACCCACCCCGGCTTGGCGACATGAGCGCCGGTAAAGGCGCCTTTCTCATAGCCAAATAACTCACTTTCTATCAATGTACCGGGAATTGCCGCGCAATTGACTTTGACAAAAGATCCTTTGCTCCAGATTGATTGCCCGTGCACCAGTCGGGCAAGGACCTCTTTACCAGTTCCATTGTCGCCTTGAATGAGCAATGGCACGTCAGTGTCTAATACTTTGCGAATTCGCTGGCGCACCACTCGCATTGCCGACGACTCGCCGAAAAAGACACTTTCGGGAGCAAGCCCCTCTGCGGGGGAAAATAGACTCTCAGTATTAATCGTCATGATTCGAAATGCGGAAACGCAGTGTCAGACACTTTTTTGTTGCATGTGTAGTACCAATCCAGAATTAATCCCGCAAGTACACATGAGTTAACCGTTTAGGACACTTTGGACGACTTCAGTCAGGGGCTTTAGAAAGAGAACTGGGAGACTTGAGGACCCGGACATGCTGGCATGGTGAATTACGACTCCTATACAGGGAAAACAATTTCGTCATCCCTGACAATTTTTTACCGAAAAAGTCTCTGCCAGGCTGCCAAGCGCGCTTCTAAACAAACCCCTTTTCGAATCAAACAGGAACCGTTATGCCGGATTTGAGTTTCTTTTCACCCTGGTTAAGCCTATTGTGGGCACGCGGTGACGCACGGAATAGAGTCGAGCATACTCCAGCGGATGAATAGGGGGGACTGATTTGCTTAGTGATTTTTTTCGCCATCCCGTTCTTATGGCTCGCGTAATCGCGAGGAGAATCAAGGAAATTCCTTCAAAGGGCTTCCCAAAGATCCTTCTCCGACGTGAGGACGGTTTTGATAAAAAATACGGCGTTGAGACGTTCAGTTTAGTGCACGCCGTACCAACCCCTAGCCCGAATGTCTCGCATGGAAACCGTTATGAGGCCTCGGCCGAGAAAACGATCGTCTGGGTCCTCGAAAACTGCCGAATGCCTTATTCCGAAACGACGATTATTGATGTCGGATGCGGCAAAGGACGCGTTCTAATTCTAGCAGCACAGTATCCGTTCCAGAAAATTGTGGGCATCGAATATTCTCCGCAACTTGCCCACATCTGCAAAAGCAATTTAGCAAAGCTAGGCATAGAGAATCGATGTGAAGTAGTGATCTCCGATGCCGCCGAATTTAAATTTCCGGATGGGAACCTGCTCGTCTTCTTTTATAATCCGTTCGATTCGTTCCTGCTGAAGATTATTTTCAAAAATCTGGTCGCAACAAAAGGGCACGTGCGTCTCGCCTACCACGGTGCTGGCAAGGACACGATTGAAGCTTCCACTGTCGTTCGGGCCATCGCCTCGGGCGAGGGAGCCACGCTTTACGAGCTTTTAAGGGATTGACCTCGAGGAGCCCGGTTAGACGGCCAAGTTCAGCTAAGCGTGCTAGCGTTGAGGAAAAATAAACGCTTCCAGCATATCGGCGCGCGCCTTGTGATCCGATGCGATTACTTCTAGAAGGTCCTTGACGGAAAGCATGCCATGAAAACGGTCACCTTCGGATACCACTAGTAGGTGAAATATTCCGTGCTTCTCCATGAGGCGTAAGCACTCGTCAAGTGCCATTTCGGGTGAAACGCTCACTAGTTGTGTGGTCATGATTTCCGAAACACGCATCCAAGCGGGGCATTTATTTTCCGCCGCCACTTTGTCGGATATATCGCTGTGCGAAATCACTCCCACCAGTGTGCCTTTCGGATCCACTACTCCGACGGAGCGCACCTGTTTGTCACGAAGGTATCTGGCCGCGTCGTGGACAGTCATATCTTCCCGCAGCGAATACACTTCTTTGCGCGGCCCTATTAATTCCGCCACCTTCATGGCACCCTCCACGGTATATGGCAATGCGATACTAGAGCTAATTCCTTGCAGCACGCAACTGAAATTACCCTCTAACTGCGTGCTATATGCACGTTAACGTTCGCCATCGAATTGCGTCTGTTTTATCTAGTTCCCTATCGGCGGTAGCATGGGCAATAACCCGTGCAATACTGAGTGCATTCAATTCTCATACATAGAATCAAAGATCGACTTGGACCAAAAACGTCCTATTAACGCGGAGATGGACGATGCCGCACAAGTAGCCGCAGCGAGAAATGGCGACCGCATTGCCTTCGGAACACTTTACGAACGTTATGCTCGGATGGTTCATGGAATCTTATTGAGCCGCGTGCCGCTGATTGAAGTAGATGATCTTGTACACGAAGTTTTCCTGACTGCACTTCGCCAGCTCCCTTCGCTGCGAAACGACGGTGTTTTTGGGGCTTGGTTGGCGCGCATCACCCGCAACCGGGCTCACGATTATTTTCGCCGCGCCCCCGTCAGAAAAGAAGTTGAGCTGCCGGATGGGATTCCGGGCATGGGAGCAGAAAGCGCCAGCGCTTCGGCCGAAGCTCGCGTTGCCCTGAACGCGATTCGCGCGCTGCCGGAAGCTTATCGAGAAACTTTGATGTTGCGTCTTGTCGAAGGCATGACCGGTCCGGAAATCGCCGCGCGCACCGGGCTTACCTCCGCATCTGTACGCGTGAATTTGCATCGTGGCATGAAATTGCTGCGCGACAAATTAAGTGGGCACTGCCTATGAATAAAGATTACCTTTGGGATGGTTCCGGTAAGCCTGATCCGGAAATTGAGAATTTAGAGAAAACCCTCGGACGATTTCGTCATAATCGCACCGCGCCCGAGTTCCCGGAAATAATTTCCGGGAGGGAGCCAAAGCGATTCCGCTTCTCATGGCCGTCATCGAGTTTCCCCCGCTTCGGATTTGCGGCAGGGGCGGTCGTCTTGCTGGCTGTATCTATTTGGTTCTCCCATCGCCGGATGTATGGCACCGCGCGCGAGGAAACATTTACAGTCACCGGATTGCAGGGCTCTCCGAAAATAGGGAGGAAAAGTTTCGCAAATTTTGGCCACCTTTCGGTCGGCCAGTCGCTTACCACTGACCAAAACTCCCGTGCTCGCATTCATGTGAATAACTTCGGTGACGTCACCGTCGAGTCGAATTCCCGAGTGCGGCTGGTGGAGGCCCACTCGAATCGGAAACAGCTTGCCCTTGATCGCGGCGCTCTTAACGCCAGAATCACCGCTCCGCCCTGGCAGTTTTACGTTGAGACGCCATCTGCTACCGCGGTGGACCTGGGCTGTGAATACCGACTGACAGTCGACGAGTCTGGAGAAGGTTTAATACGGGTCACTCTCGGATGGGTCCAATTCTATATGGGACAACGGCAAATCCTAATTCCCGCAGGCGCTGCGGCCAAAACTCGCCCAGGGCTTGGCCCTGGAACTCCCTATTTTGAAGATGTTTCACCCAGCTTCCAGAAAGCTCTCGACCAACTAGATCTTGGCAACGGTAACGGAGAAGTACGGGCTGCTGCACTCGACTTGATATTAAGAGAAGCAAAACGGCAGGATGCACTGACCCTGTTTCCCCTTCTAGACAACCTGACCGAGTCTGAACGAGGCCACGTGTACGACCGTCTGGCGAAACTGAATCCTCCTCCTGCCGGGGTTACGCGAGAGGGCGTCATGCATTATGACAAGCGCCAAACGAACCTTTGGTGGGATAATTGGGGGCTTGGGCGACCAGGTAACTAGTGCTCGAGTGCTTGGTTTCACCTTCCCCAACATAGCTGACCTAGGGCCTGGTTTTCTGGTGTAATCCCAACAATAGCGACAATTCCAAGATCATCAGTCACTTAGGTGGGGGTATTCTATGGCATCAAGATTACTAGGATTGTAGCGTCCGGTTACAGCTTTCGCTTGATTGCCGTCTGACGGTTGGTCCCGTAGTCTCTAACACGTAGGATCGCTCCCGCCCCGGGGCGCGCTCACAACTATGAACGGCCCAGCTTCCTATTTCCCTCTCGACCGTTTTTGCCGCGGCGTGCTTCGAAAGAAAAGCCCGGAAGCAGCGATAACACTTCTTTTTTTTCTGGCGGTGTTGCTTCTTTCAATAGGATTCCTATTAGGGTGCGGCGGTTTTAGCGCGGCTCGCTCTCCTGAGTCAGCAGGGTCTGCCATCTCAGTAGGAATCGCTCCCTCTGGCACGACGGCTCAAATTAACCACTCCGTTCATTTTTCTGCTCTCGTTCAGAACGATCCGGCTAACAGGGGCGTGAACTGGATTTTGGGCGGTTCTTGTTCTGGGGATTCCTGCGGAAAGCTAGGCGAGATAACAAAAACTTCGGTTACCTATACCGCGCCCTCAGGCGTGCCGAGCCCCTCCAGTTTGGTGTTAACAGCTACATCGATCAGCGATAGCACCAGATCAGACAGGGCAACTATTACGGTAACTGCAGCACCGAGTATAGCAGTCTCGGTATCCCCAACGAACTCATCGATGCAGGTCAATCAAAGCGCTGCGTTCACGGCAGCAGTCCAAAACGATTCGGCGAATAAGGGCGTAAACTGGACGCTGTCTGGAACGGGTTGTGCGGGAGTGTCATGCGGTACGCTGGGCAATACCCCTACAGCTTCAGTCATTTATACCGCACCAGCCAACGTTCCTACTCCCGCAGTTGTGACACTGACCGCCACTTCTGTTGCCGATAATACGAAGTCGAACTCAGCAACGATCACGATCAGTGCTGCGCCGCAACCCGTATCGGTTTCCGTGAATCCTTCGGCAGCCTCGGTTCAAGTAAATCAAAGTGTGTTGCTTACAGCAGCGGTACAAAACGATCCATCCAACCGGGGCGTAACCTGGACGCTGTCAGGAACGGGTTGCGCAGGCCCTTCGTGCGGCGGTCTGAGCAATCCCACCCCGACGTCGGTCACCTATACAGCACCGCCCAATGTTCCTAATCCAGCGGCAATCACGCTAACAGCTACTGCCGTTGCCGATAGCACTAAATCGGGTTCGACTACAATCACCGTCACCTCTGCACCAGCCCCCATTTCAGTTGCAGTGAGCCCACTCACTGCTTCAATTCAAGTGAACCAGAGCCTGGTATTCAATGCCACCGTCCAAAACGACCCTTCCAACAAGGGAGTCATTTGGGCTCTGTCCGGATCAGCTTGTGCCGGGGCAGCTTGCGGTGTTCTCAGCAATGTATCTATCACATCGGTGAGCTATCGCGCGCCGGCGAATGTTCCGAATTCAGCGTCTGTCATCCTGACAGCCACTTCAGTCGCAGATGGCTCGAAGGTGAGCTCCGCCACGATCACCGTCACGGGCGCGCCACCACCTATCTCGGTTTCGGTGAGTCCATCGAATGCTTCGATACAAGTAAATCAGGGTTTGTCATTCAATGGCACAGTCCAAAACGACCCGTCTAACCGGGGTGTGAGCTGGACTTTGTCGGGAACAGGTTGTGCGGGGACATCGTGCGGCACGCTCAGCGATCTCACTTCATCTTCCGTCACGTACACGGCGCCAGCCACCCCCCCGAATCCGGCTACCGTAACTTTGACAGCTACCTCCGTTGCAGACAGCTCGAGAACTTCTACTGCTACGCTTACGATTGCCGCGCCGCCTCCGCCCATTTCAGTTTTTACAGCGCCACCAACCACCTCCGTGGCCACGAGTCAAAGCGCTTCATTTACAGCGACAGTGCAGAATGACCCGGCCAGCAAGGGAGTAAGCTGGGCTCTCTCCGGCGCGGGCTGCACCGGTGCATCTTGCGGCACACTAAGCAATGTCACCACATCTTCGGTTACCTACATCGCGCCGAACGCACCACCGAATCCCGCTAAGGTAACACTCACTGCCACATCGATCGCTGACACCAGTCGATCGGCCGCATCCTCAATCGCCGTTTTCTTGTCCGGAAGTATTAAGGTCACTTTGAGCCCCAAGCGTGCGGCGCTTACCCTGTCGCAGAAACAGCCCTTCGCTGCCGCGATTACAGGAACAAGCGATAGTCGCGTGGATTGGTTTGTCGATGACATTCCAAACGGGAACAATTTAGTTGGTACGATTAGCGACGGTCTTTATCTACCTGGAACGGCCCCTGGCCGCCACATTGTTATGGCTCGAAGTACCGTCGACACTACCGCGAGCGCATCCTCCACAGTAGCGGTTACGGATCTAGCGGGAGTCTTCAGTTGGCGCGGAACCGAACAGGACACGACGCGCCAAGGAATTAACCCAAAAGAATATGCCCTCGATTCCACCACTGTTAAGAACGCCACTTTCGGCAAGCTATTTTCCTGCTCGGTAGACGCCCAGGTGTATGCCCAACCGCTGTATTTTGCGAATCTGGCGATCCCTGGCAAAGGTACTCACAACGTCATCTTCGTAGCCACAGAGAATGCGACTGTCTATGCCTTCGATGCAGATTCTAATGCCAGTCCCTGCCTACCGCTGTGGCAAAAAAGTCTGCTGGGTCCTGGCGAGAGCGCATTTGCCGCGATCGATACCTTTGTTCCGGACTGCATCGACATCAGGCCTCTCATTGGCCTCACCGCGACTCCGGTAATTGATCCCGTTACGAAGACACTTTATGCAGTTACCAAGACCAAAGATGCAGGCAAGAATTTCTTCAACCGGCTGCACGCCCTGAATATTTTGGATGGAAGCGAAAAGTACGGCGGCCCTGTCCTGGTTCAAGCTTCGGTGCCTGGCAATGGGGTAGGGTCGTCCGGGGGCATAGTAACTTTCAATCAGCACACCCAATATGAGAGAACCGGCCTCGCTTTGGCGAACGGGGTGGTCTACACGAGTTGGTCTTCACATTGCGATAAGGGTGCCTACAATGGCTGGGTCATAGGGTTCGACGCTTCCACGTTGCAACGCAGGCGAGTTTTTAACTCGACGCCCAACTCGAGTGAAGCGCAAGGTTCTATCTGGATGAGCGGCGCGGCGCCGGCTGTAGATTCAGACGGAAACATTTATGTCATAACTAGTAATGGAGGTTTTGATTTTGACGCTACCGTTCCGCCAGTTCCTCCACGCAATTCTTTTGCAGATACTGCACTCAAGCTCAGCCCCGCGGGCGAAGTGCTCGCTGTTACGGATTTCTTTACCCCTGCGAACCAGCTCGAAATTAGCTCGCGCGACCTGGATTTTGGTTCTACCGGTGCGGTGCTTCTCCCTGACCTGCCGGGCAATCCGTCCCACCTGATGTACGGCGTTGCAAAAGACACGAACTTTTATCTTCTAAATCGCGACGACATGGGAAGATATCGAAAAGGCTCCGGCGGAACAGACCGCGTCATTCAAAAGTTTACGATTGCGGCACCGTGGGGTATTTGGAGTACGCCGGCCTTTTGGAACAACTCTCTATTTGTGAGTGTTGGACCTCATACTGGTGAATTCCGTCCCATGTATTCTTATCAGTTCAGTCCCCAGTCGAAATGTTTCACTCCATGCCCAGCGCCCTCCCCCTCCTCAAGAACAGCAGACGTTTTTCCGTACCCTGGGGGCGTCCCGAACGTCTCTTCGCGAGGTGCCAGCGATGCCGGGATCGTTTGGCTTATATCTCCTGACACCCTCAATCATGGCGGGATGCAGCTCCACGCGTTCGATCCATCGAATCTTGCCAATGAGTATTATAATACTTTGCAGGCTGGCGTACCCACACCGCCGTACGTTAAGTTCGCTGTTCCTACGGTTGCAAACGGGAAAGTGTATGTCGGAACGAAAACTACTTTAGAAGTTTTCGGACTGTTGCCCAACTGAAGTTCGCCTGGATCTCCAAAATCTCTTAAACCTTCGCGGTCTCTCCACGAATAATGTCGTAGCGCTCAATCACTGCCGCTACGCCTAATTGCAATTGGCCTTCGTCGGGTTTTCGTTCCACCCGCACTACTTTGCCTTGCGCTCGGACAAATACCTCAGCACCCTGCGTAATTTCGGCGGGAAGCGTAAGAGTGATATCCAGCTCAGAGCCGGTTTCGAGAGACTCGTCAATGGTGAAATACACACCGCGCGTAGAAATATCGCGAGTTTTACCGCTTCGGGAAGCTGCAATACGTTCCACGGGAACTCGGATATTTACCGGCAAGGAAAGATCGTACCGATGTGCTGCTCTACGCTCTGTCATGTCTGGTCCCTCCGCCAAGCCCATTCGCCGACTGATGAGAAAATTCCCCCGCCCCCGGTCTTGCCTCGCCGTATCGTTATGATGGAGAAGTTTCGCGACTAGAAATCCGGCTATCTCTGCCTGGCTGATGTAGAGTCGGTTTGCCCGCGCCGCTTCGCTTGTCACTACCGAGAGCAATCGGCACACCAAAAGGACTAGCTAGCTCGTATCGACTTAAAATTCTCCAGATGTTGCGCCTCCTGCCCATATCTCGCTGGGATAAAACAGCATCGCCGCTATTTCCAAGTCCGCGCTTTTACCAAAAAAGCGCTTCAAAGGAATTCGTCGGCGGAAAGCTATATCACTCTGAAGCGATTCACGAACAAAAAGTACATCCTTGTTCCATGAATAAGCAATAAATTACAGGGACTATACTTACTACGCGTTACGCGTCCCGGCCTCCTGGCGTCACGGCTACAGCCAGCGCCGGGTTGCTTGAGCGTTGTCCCCGCGGCGAGTCCAAGTTGAATTGCCGCATTTTATACAACAGAGCTTTGTAGCTGATGCCAAGCATTTTGGCGGCATCCTTGCGGCACCACCGCGTCTTTTCAAGAGCGTCAGCGATGGCTTCTGTTTCGGCCTCGTCCTTAAGTCCGCGCACCAATGCCTTCAATCCTTGTTCTCGCGGCGCGACCGGCTCCTCGCGGGGAGAGGTACGCAGCCGCGTGGCAGCCATTTCCAACAACTCGCGGAAACTTCCTTCATCGTCCTCTAAAATCACGTAACGCTTCACAAAATTTTCCAATTCACGCAGGTTGCCTGGCCAAGGGTAACGCACCGCAGCCTCCAGTAAATGCTCGGAGGGCTCCGGCGCATCCTTGTTGAATTTCTCGCTGTATTTGACCAGGAAATGTTTAAACAGCAATGGGATCTCCGCGATGCGTTCGCGCAACGGTGGAACATTGATTGACAGCACGTTCAAACGGTAATAAAGGTCCTCACGGAGTCGGCCCGACTTCATGGCCTCCTGCACTTCCACGTTCGTTGCTGCAAGCACGCGCACATCGGTATCCACCAGGTGGCGTCCGCCTAGCCGCGAATATTGGTGATCCTGCAAAACGTGCAGCAGCTTCGCCTGCAAGTGCGTACTCATTTCCGCAATCTCGTCTAGGAAGATTGTGCCCTTGTTGGCGAGTTCGAACTTACCGGGTTTTGCGCGAACCGCCCCAGTGAAGGCCCCCTGTTCAAACCCAAATAGCTCTGATTCCAGCAATTCTCCAGGCAATGCGGCGCAATTCACTTTCACTAATGGCTGGTTGCGTCGTGTCGAACGCATATGAATCATACGTGCAACCACCTCTTTGCCCACCCCGCTTTCGCCGGATATAAATACTGGCACGTCCACCGGTGCGATCTGCAAAATTTGCTGTCGAATTCTCACCATTTGAGGGCTTGCCACGAGAAAGCTCAAGTCTTCCGTCAAATGATCGCAGTACTCACGTAAGGCCTGGTTCTCGGCCTGAAGTTGTTTCTTTTGGCGCGATTTCAACATTGCTGCGTCGAGTTCGCTTTTTTCGAATGGCTTGGTGAGGTAATCATGGGCTCCCAGGCGGATCGCCTCTACTACCGTTCCCACTTCATTCGAGCAAGAAAGCATAATCACATTGAGCGTGCGGTCGATTTGCAATAATTGCTTGAGCGTATCGAGCCCGTTCATTTCTGGCATCAAAACATCCAAAATCACCAGGTCCGGTCGCTCGCCCTCATTCACCTTCTCGAGAGCCTCTTTGCCGGAGCTCAGAGTCGAAACGTCGAAGCCTTCTACCTCGAGCAAAGTCTGCAGGTATTTCCGGATGCTCGGCTCGTCGTCTACTACCATGATCTTCTCTTTTTGCGCCATTCCATCCACCTCTTAAAGTTTCTAATGTTGTTCTGTAGGGAGCAAAAACGTAAACGTACACCCTCGACGCGGCTCACTATTCACCCAGATTTTGCCGCGGTGTGCTTGCACCAATCGTTTGGCGATCGCCAGACCGAGGCCCATTCCTGAGGTGTTGCGATCTACTCGCACAAAATCCTCGAAAATCTCCTGATGATGCTCGGCCGCGATACCTGGGCCTGTGTCCGAAACGGAAATTTCAATACTGTTGTAAAGGGGTGCGCGTGTACGCCGCCGGTCGTTCATGGGGGCACTTTCGTTAACCCGGCGTTCCCAGAAATGCGGCTTTGCGCAAAGCGTCACGGACCCGCCGGTCGGCGTATGCTTCAAAGCATTGTCCAGCAAATTCGCCACCGCCTGCTGGACTTTCTGATAATCGAATTTGAAAATTACCAACTTCGCACCAAACTGGGTTTCCAAACGCACTTGCTTTCGTTGAAATGCTTCCTGCCACCGCTTGCCCAGTTCGTCGAGGCAATCTAGGAGATCGTTCTCGCGAAGATGCAATACCAGTTTACCGCTCTCTAGTGCGGAATAGTTCAGGAACATCGAGACCAGCCGCACCAGGCGCTCGCAACTCTCTTTCGATTCCTGCAAAATATCACATTGCTTTTCCGTGAGCTTCCCCAGTGAACCCGTCAATAACAAATCGTAATAGCCTTTAATAACGGCGAGCGGCGTCTTCAATTCGTGGGCCGCCGAGGCTAGAAAAACTGTCTTTTGACGATTCACTTCTTGCAGACGAAGATACGCAGCCAGCAAATTCCGGTAGGTGATTTCCCGTTCTTGCAGTAATTCCTGAACGGTGTGCTGCACCTCCACACCAGCGCCTGTGTCCGCTCCGGTGTGGTTGTCCATTTGGACCACGAGCCAATCGGGCTCGGGCAGCCATTGCACCCGGGCGCGTGTTTTTCCTTCCGCCAAGTCAATCTGTAAATCAACCTCATGTTCCCCGTTCTCAATTTGCTCAAACACGACTTTGGCATCAACGTGAAGCAATTCAGTAAACAAATTCACGCCTCTAGGTGCCTCGGACCCCATCACGCCCAGAGCTCGTCGGGCACGCAAGTTGGCAAACATGATTCGACCGTTTCTTTCAGCTACAATGAGGGCGCGGTCAAGCCGATCCAGCAGACTCACCATCAGGCTGACGGGAATGGATCCGCTATTTTGCTGATTAATAATTGTCTCTGCTTCCAAAGCGCTCTCTCCCCACCCGCTCGAGTCGTCAAAAGAGCAGTATGGAATTATTTTTCCCGTCCCGATTTCTTATTGTGAGAAAATCGATGGTCGCAAACCGTCCTGTAAGTGTCAATGGTAAAGGCGTCCTAGTTGCACAATAGGTGAAAAGATGTGCAGTTCAATACTCTTAAAAGGATTTGTAGGCTGGATTCAAATCTCGCAACTACCGCTACACACATGATTATACACACCTTATATCTTCTGTGGGAATTATGTAGTGTGGCAAGCAAGGTGCTCCCTTAGGGGGGTACTAGTCCTCTAGTACTGGAAAGCTGATTGAAAGTGGGCTTAAAACTTATTCGCGATCAAGAGAACGCGCCCTTACAACCGGTTGAGCGGCGCCGATCACCGCGCATTCGCTTACAGATTCCTATCTTTCTGCGCGGGGCGGATTCAGCGGGAGCCGAGTTCCTGGAACTAACAAAGACACTGGATATCAGCGCCACCGGTGCGTTTATTGCCTGTACGCGCCACTTCACAGAAGGGCAAGTTGTCAGCCTAACGATTCCAGCCCCTTCGCCTGCCACATTTGCAGCGGTCCCCCCGGAAACGCCCCCTATTTCCGCACGCGTCAAGCGTCAGCAAACGGCTGCTGACATCCATCTTATAGGACTGGAATTTCTCAAACCCCTCAGTTGACCTTTCGCAACAAGAACCTTATTGTCTGAATTAGTGAAATGGTTTACGTTTGGGCTGATTAAAACTGTCATTTTTTGCTTTTCGCAACCCCGATTTTACTTGATTACCCGATTTGTATCTGAAAAGAAAGGCGTTTAAACTTTGCCGGCTATCCCAGCAAGATGGCCCCCCGGTTGCTCTGGTATATGCAGACTCGTCCGCTACCCCAAATTCCCCTTGGGCTATGCTGAGGTTGAGTGGATTAACCGAGATGCCCAGCCCCGGTGACCCCTCCATGCCCCAGTTCCCAGCCGAGGAATCATTTCTCGAGCTACTGGCTGACACTTTGGAAACCCTCGACGCTCCGGCGCGTGGGCAGTTCCTGCAGCGCTATTTCCGCACGATAACTCAACTCGATTTGTCAGAAGCCCAGAGCCTGCAATATTGGGATCAGACTGTGGCTCGCCGCCGCGAACTTTCAAAGACGCTGGTTCGTCCCATTTCGCTGAAGACGGCGTTGATGGACGTGCTCGCCTCAGCTAACCAGTATCGCGTGCCGATCTTGATGGAATATGAAGAACTAAAGAAACTGCAGATGGACGCGGCCACGGATCCGCTTACCGGTCTCTACAATCGCCGGCTTTTCACTGAGTATTTTGAGAAGGAATTGAATCGGGCCCGCCGTCATACCCAGCAGGTTGCACTTGTTATCATGGACCTGCATCGCTTTAAAGAGGTCAATGATCGGCATGGTCATCCGCAAGGTGACGAAGTTCTACGCCTCGCCGCGGCGACTCTACGAAAGTCACTGCGAACTTCCGATTACGCGTTCAGAATTGGCGGCGATGAATTCGCCTTGCTCTTGCCGCAAACGGATGTTGAGCAGGCAACTGGCCTGGGACGCCGCGTCCGGGCGGCTTTTGAGGATGCTATGCAATCTTTGAACCTCGGTGTTTCCGTCACGCTTGATCACGGTGTTGCTGTCTACCCTCAGGATGGGGAGCAAGGGGATGTGGTGATCCGTGTAGCTGACGAACGCCTCTATCGTTTGAAACACATGAACCACCGCCAGGCCGACGCGCCGCAAACTTCCCCCGAGCAGCGCGGTCCAGCACTGGTGAAAACTGCCCAGGCCCCACCGTCTGCCACTCCTGCCACGCCGCAACAGGTGCCATCCGAGCAGCCAAGTGAATCGGGTCAGAGTAATCGCGAAAAACAGTCTTCCCCTGCGGCTCCGCCCAATAGCCCGACCTCTACTCCGTCGCAAAAATCCAAAACGCCCGCTGCGCAATCTATATCAGCGCCGCCTCCTTCGCGTTCAAGCCCGGAACATCGACGTGCCGAGCGCGTTTCTATGGCTGGAACTCGCGCCTACGCCATATTGGGAGAGAATGGCCGCAAGACAGCCCGCGTCATCGATCTCGGCTTTGGTGGCGTCGGACTGCAGGTCGATTTCCCCGACGAACTGCCTGAAACCTTTTCCGCAATTCTCCACGTGCCCATCCTTCCGCCCGTTCGTGTAACTTTGCGCCGCGTTTATCTCCAGAAGGTCCCAACCGGTCCTGCTAGGATCGGCTGCGCATTTATCTCCTGATCTGTAGACTCGCCCGCCGCTACTGGCTATTGTTGGCATGGCGCCATAAATCGCGTATGATTATTGATTGTCTCGCAGCTTGGGGACACGGTTGTACGCTCCCGATTGAATTAGCACATCGAGGAAGGCCGTGCAGTCCGCTGCGTTTGACCGGAGCTGCCATGAAAGACGCAATTCATCCCGACTACCACCCCGTGATGGTCCATTGTGCTTGCGGCCACACCTTCAAGACTCGCTCGACCATGAAAGGCGAGTCTCTTCGCGTTGAAATCTGTTCCAACTGTCATCCATTTTTCACCGGCAAACAGAAGCTTCTGGATACCGCTGGACGCGTCGAGCGCTTCCAAAAGAAATACGCCACTGCGAAGGCTGCCAACGACAAGCTAAACGAGGCAAGAGCGGCAAAAAAGAAGTAATAAGAAGTAATAGCCAGAAAAGGCAAAGCTTAAACTGCACTCCTCGACTTCCACACTTAGACCAGAGTAACTGTCCGAGAGCTCAACTGTCACAGTCGCGCACTTGGGTTGCGAAACGAAACCTCCCCATGTGCTTTTTGCGTGCAGGACTCGGGAGACCGCAACGTGATTTTGTCTGGTCGACCTCTTACCAGGCCAGTTGAAGCAGAGACACACTGTGGCGCGGAAGTGTCAGATCCAGTTTTGTCTGGCCTCCCCGAACATCGATCCATTGAGGAGACTGGAGTGACTCGAGCTGGCCGGCAGCTTCCAGGGTAGCGTACTGCTCCGCCGAGGGAGGCTGCGGTGAACCCATTTTCTTCCAAGTTGTCCACGAATTGCTGTGTGTCTCGTCGATGCGGGAGTGACGCAACAACACGCGCGAGGTGCCATGGGGGATGCCATTGATGTAAATCTGCACGTTCGCATCCGGTCCCGGCACGTCGTCATCATGATAATTCCAGGTGAGCACTGAGATTTCGCGTTCCGAACGCACCGCTAAAGCTTCCACATTTGGATTGCCACGAACGCCATCTTTCTCCAGTCTATGAAGCGGCACTCCACCGTTGCTGGTGGTTTTCACCCGATCTCCGCGCATCATTCCAGCCATGCGGAAAAGGTTGAGCACTGGCTTATCGATGCCGTTGGTAGCGAGTGTGCGAAATCCGTCGAAATAAGGCTGATCCTCAAATTCAAAGGCCCAGGTTAGCATTCCCGCGATGTTGGTCTTTTCACGATCTGCCAGCTCAAAAATGTTCTTCATCATCACTGCGGTGTATGCGGGATAGAGAGTTCCGTTGCGGTAAGCATTTGGCGGATAAACTCGAGCCGAGCACGCTGCGCAGCCTTCCGGGTCGGCCTCGCTCAGCACAATGGGCAAGCTGCGGAACTTAGGAAACGCAGCCACAATTTGAAATCCCTGGTCCACATCTTCGATACCTTTGCCAATGCCCATACGCACATGGCCCTGTGTAATAGAAGGACGCCCTTTCGCGTGGTACGTGATGAAATCGAGCGGTGCACCGGTCTCGCGCGTTGCAGAATTGCTGCCGTGGTCGCAATGCTCCAGAAATTGCCGCAGGAACCCCGCGGCCTTTGGGCTCGCTGGGCCGGTCGTTGCCGGGCCGCCCACTTTGGCAGAGGCAAGCGCCCGCTTCACTCCCGCGGCTGCGTAGTCGTAGAGCTCGTCGTATTCTTCGGGCGTGCCGTGCCAATAGGAAATGTCGGGCTCGTTCCAGACTTCCCAATACCAGGATTCCACCTCGCCCTTCCCGTACTTCTCCACGCAGTGCCGCACCCACTGATACACAAGCTCGCCCCACTTCCGGTAATCCTTGGGCGGGAACGACCAGCCGATGGAATACTCTTTATTTGCCGCGCCGGGAATCCACGTGGGTTGATACGGTTCAGGTTTTGAGGAGAGCGCCTTGGGCATAAATCCAATTTCAACGAACGGCTTAGCACCGGATTTCAGATAGGTATCGAAGATGCGGTCCGTAATGGTCCAGTCATACACCGGCTTTCCCGAAGCATCTTCCGTGTAGGCATTTGTGGAACCCCACTTTAACCCGGGTATGCCATCCCCTGTTGCCAACAAGAAGTGCGTACGAATATAAACAGGAGTGCTACTGAGTGCCGCCAGTTCATTTATCAATTTTCGGCCATCTTTTGTATAGGTATAGTTCGGCTCGTCGTAACCAAAATATGCGTAAATCGGCTGAAAGGATCCCGTTCGTTGCGAGGCATCGACGCGAATCGTTACCGCATCCTGCGCAAGCACAGACGCAGGAGTTAGTAGTAATAACAACGCAATCAGACGCTTTCTGTACATAGAGCTTCGCGCAGATTATACGTACTGCGCTTCGCTAAGAAAATACGTTTCGCCACAACGGAGCCCTTGAAACGATAACCGCACCGTGGGAGAATACAGGATTACTGGATTTAAGGGGGACACGAAAGCAATGAAATTACGACGAGTTTTGTTGGTTACGCTTGCGTTGGTCCTAATTCTTCCGGCGATTGCCGCAGCCACAACGAAAACACCCGCAATTATCACTGGTCAATATATTGAGTCCCGTTCTGCCGACGTTTACACCGGACCGTGCTTCGCCAATTCCGAAGTCAATCTCGCTGGCCATGAGGCCGTGCTGGCTTGGCGCGTGGATAAAGGCGTGTGGGGCGACGTGAAGCTAGACGGCCTTAGCATTGTGGCCGTAGTGCGTGCGAACAACACATTGGGCGATCCCTACGCGAGTCCCCTTCCGGCAAAGACGGTGATGATCCTCGATGAGCGTGCAACTCAGGCGCAGCGTGCAGCTCTTGTGAAATTTGCGCAGGCTCAAACCGGCGGCTTGTTGAGCAATGTGGTGGGAACCGAATCCACACACATTCATTTGCAGATGCCCGCTGCCAAACACGGAACGGCAACTCTTGAGGCCGGCAAACTCGTTAAACTTTCCACGCGCGCGCTCAGCGGCGCAGATGACATTTGCCACAATGAAGATGTGTTCTATAAGCCCTTGGCCGCGCACCTCAATCATGCGATGCCGGCATATACTTCGGAGAGCACCTACCGCGGCAGTCACCTGGATATCAATTGGAGCGAATCGGGACGTCGCGGCTCTTTCGTTGGCACATTCTCCAGTCCAATTTAAACCAATTTTAGGCGCATTTAACTGAGGACCGCTGCTGTAAAGCCTGCTGCCGAGGCATTCTTCTTTGCAATAGGTTGCATCTAATCTTCGTACGTCTCTTGGATTTCATCAAAAGGAAAGCCTTAATGACGCGATTACCGAAGTGTCCAGTTTTTACGCTGAGGGTGATTTTGCTCGTCGCAATGTGTTTGGTTGCGCTTCCACGCAATTCCGCTGCGGCCAGCTATTCCGCGGAGATGATCTCAACTGCGGCGCCGGCTGAAGTTCCAGCAGCCATCAAGGAAATTTTATCGGACAAAGGTTTCCGAGTGAACGGCCCGAGCGGCCCACTCTGCGAAATCTGGCTTCGCAAGCTAGTTCCCGCAAAGGATGCGTCGCAACAATTAGGCGTTGTGTATACTCAGATTCCAGAGGGCACTTTGATTGGCGTGATGAAGCTTCTCGCTGAAGCGAAAGACTATCGCGAGCAACCGGTCAAAGCCGGGGTTTACACCCTGCGTTACGCCTTGCTGCCTCAGAATGGCAATCATTTAGGCGTTTCTCCCAACCGCGATTTTCTGCTGGCCTCACCCGCCTCCGCGGACCAAAAGCCGGGAACTCTTCCCCTCGAAGACATCCTTACTTTGAGTCGCAAGACCGCTGGAACGGGCCATCCCTCGGTTTGGAGCCTCGCTGCTTCCGCCCAAGAGACCCAGGTCCCTAGAATGCTTCATCAGGATGACCCGGACCTCTGGATGGTCGGCTTTGCACTAAACTTGCAAAGCGCGCCGAATAACCTCACCGTCCGGCCCGTCTGGCTGGTCGTCGTGGGACACGCCCCCGAAGCCTAGCCCGCTTGCCGCGGTGCGGCGCCGTTTCGGTTTTTGCTGCTCGGCCTCCGTTGCTCAAAAGAAGCACCTCGGCCGCAATCTTTTGTTAAGCTGATTTCATGTACAAGTGCCCGCAGTGCGAGAGTGAAATAAATCAGGCCTCGGAGATTTGTCCCCACTGCAACGCAGATTTAGCGGGCCTCGCAGCAGCGGCGCTTGAAGAAGAGCCAGTTCCGCACCGCAGCACGCTTCGAATTATTCTCATTTGGGTTACTGCGCTGGCCATCATTGCCGGCGCGCTTTATGTTTTCATCTGGTACGTTTTGCCTTCGCGTACCGGCGCAAGTTCCCCGGAACAAGCGGAAACACGCGCGCTCAGTTCATTACGGGAATTCCAGGGCCGCGTCGAAGCATATGCAAAAGATGAGAACGGACGCTATCCGCAATCCGCAGAAGTTTTAGGCGCGGGCGCGCGCATGGCCGCGCGCAATGCACTCGATGCTGGCTATAGAATTCAATACACGCCAGGCGCTCCCGATGCCGACGGCTCGATTCGCGCCTACACTCTGACGGCGCGTCCGGACCGCTACGGTTTCCGCAATTTTTATACGGATCAAACCGGCGCCCTTCACGCCACTCGCGAAAATCGCATCGCCACATCGCAAGATCCCACGCTGTAGCCGGGCGCCAGTTCATAGCTGGAAGTTCTGCGCACTATTCTTACCTTTAATACAGCTGATTTCTCGGAAGAAGTATTTGTATGAACGAAGCGAACTCCGTCTCAACTCGGGGACGTTGCCGCAAGCGCCGGCAGCGCGCGTCGCAGCCGCTCGATTACGCGCTCTTTGCCAATTGCCACCATTGTATCGAACAAGGGGGGAGCAACAGCCTGGCCAACAATTGCAACGCGCGTCGCGTTAATTAGCAGGCCAGCTTTAACGCCGGCGGATTCCGCAAGCGCGCGGAGCGTGTGATCGCAAGCGTCGTGATTCCATTCGGGAAGTTTTTCCAACGCATCGGCGAGTTTCGCGAGCAACTCGCTGAGTTGCTCGTCTTTCCAGAATTTGTTACGCGCTGCGGGCTCGTACGAAAAATCGTCGCTGAAAAATGCGCGCCCCCAGGTTGCAAAATCCGGCAACAGGCGAACCCGCGACCGCAGTAAATCTACGGTTCGTGAAAACCACTCCCGGCCCGCACCGATAGTCCATTCCTCGCGCCAAAGCGCGCTGCGCCTCAATTCCTCTTCGACGCAAGGACGCAACTCTTCGATCGGAAGCTTTTGCAAATATTGTGTGTTGAACCATTCCAGTTTCGCGCGATCGAACACCCCGTTGGTTCGGCTTACGCCTTCCAGGCTGAAGCGTTCAATCAACTCGTTGGTCCTAAGGAATTGCGCGTCGCCGCCCGGCGACCAGCCGAGCAACGCCAGGAAATTGCGGAAAGCTTCAGGCAAAAAGCCGTCCTCGCGATACGAACCCACACTCGTAGCACCGTGGCGCTTGGAGAGCCGCGTGCGATCTGGGCCGAGAATCAATGGAACGTGCGCGAAGATCGGCGATTGCGCTCCGAGCGCGCGATACAACAAAACCTGTTTTGGAGTATTGGAGATGTGATCGGCCCCGCGAATCACGTGTGTAACACGCATATCGATATCATCAACGACTACGCTCATCTGATACGTGGGAAGCCCCGAAGTCTCATCTGTGTTTTTTGCCGAGCGCAAAAGAACAAAATCTTCGATCTCATCGTTCGAAACCTCACGAGCCCCAAAGACCGCGTCATGAAATTGTGTCTTTCCAGGAAGCGGTACTCGAAAACGGATGGCCGGTTTATACTCGCTCGCAGAAGTCTTGCCCTCTCGGCAGGAACACCGGGTGATGCGTCGCACTGGTTTCTCTTCCGCCTCATCACTCTCGCCCGCGTCACCGCCGGCATATTTTTCCGGAGAGCAATAGCAGAGGTACGCCGCCCCGCTGGCCAGCAGTTTTTGAGCCTCCGCGCGATAGAGCTCGATGCGCTGCGACTGAAAGTAGGGTCCTTCGTCCCAATTTACTCCGAGCCAACGCATGCTCTCGAGGATTCCCTCCACGAGCTCAGGGCGGTTACGTTCAGCGTCGGTATCTTCAATACGTAGGATAAGCGTGCCGTTCTCGCGCCGCGCAAAAAGCCAGTTGAACAGTGCCGTCCTGGCCCCTCCTACGTGCAAATATCCGGTGGGCGAAGGTGCAAAGCGCACCCGTGGGCCATTCTTCGGTGTGAGACGGATGTTATTCTCCGGATTCATCGGTCCTTAACCCTTACAATTGGTCCGCCATCGCGACAAAGTATTGATATCAGATTTCTCCGGCGTAGGTAAAACGTTTAGTTTAGCCGATGCATTATCTAAAGACCAATTTACACCGTGTGTCCAGTCCGGCACCTCTTCGGCATAGCTGCCCGCTACAACTTGCGCACATCCCTCCCCGGTACTCTTGACCCTGCAAAAATGCATGTTCTATAGTGCAAAAGCGCTCTGCTACCCTTTCTAGTGGACGAAGCCTCGGGCAGAGGCGAGGCCTGTGGAGGTTTGCGCGTCTTTATGTCCGCGCGGGCCCCCAGCTTACCTTCGTCAACATGGCTATAGAGGTTCTAAACGGTTGGAACATCAGGCGATGAGTTCGATTGGTCTTCTTCTGGCGGCGGCCGTCGTCGCGGCCTTCTTTGCCTACATTCACAGCTTGAAGCGGCAACCCTATTTGCTGTTGTGGACGGGCGGCTGGAGCTTATTAGCCTTGCATTACTTAAGCCCCGCGTTCGAACCTTCGCTTGGTATCGTCCCGTGGCAAGCGCCGATCAATGAATGGCTACAAGCTTGCGCCGCGCTGATGTTTTTCTGCGGTGCCCAGCTCTACGCACAATCCAAACCGTGGTCCGCACGAATCGGAGCCACCGCGCTGATTATGCTTGTGTGGTCCATGGGCCATTATTGGGGCCGGGTTCCCATTGCTCCTTCTCTCGGTACCGGGCTTATCCTGATTGCCACAGCCTCGGTGTACTGGGAGGAAAATCGTAAGCAAGAAACTATTGCCGACCTGTTTCTCTCAGTTTCATTTGCGCTTTGGGGCATGATGGCGATTGCCTTCACTTTCCTGGAGCAGACTATCCTCAGCCGCTTGTCGGATCTGCGAATGTTGCCCGTGGTGCCGGAATTGCTGATTGCCATGCTGATGGTGATGGCGCTTTACGAAGAAGAGAAACGCCGCGTCGAGCGAAACATGCTGGCGCTTTCGAACCTGAACTTGGCCACATCTAGTTTTGTTGGCGGAGAGATTCAGCGCATGCTATCCCAAGCGCTGGATCGCGTGCTGGGTGTAGTACGCATACCGGCAGGGGCGCTTTTTTTACACCACGGTGATCCTTATGGTCCCACATCGGTGGTTGCCGTCGGACTGAGCGATAATTTTTGCACCGCCTCGCAGGAAGAAGGACTCGACGATCATCTGGTGAAGCTGGTGGCTCGTCTTGGCGGTTTAGTCGTATTCCGCGACCTGGGTCGCGATTCGGCGTGGGCAGCGCTCGAAAAAGAAGAAGCGTTCCGGCGCTTCCGTCAATTATCCGTGGCGCAAAATCTCCGCACCGTCGTAGGGATCAGCTTGCAAGCCAAAGAGCAGGCCTTTGGTGTTTTGCTGTTGGGCACGCCGGACAGCCGTCGTTTCACGCCCGCGGAGTTGCGCTTGCTGTTGGCCCTGGGCCACCAGATCGGCATGGCCGTCGAAAATAGCTATCTTATCCAGCAGACTTCGCGCCGTTCGGAAGAGCTGCACGTTCTCAATGAAATAGGCCGCGCACTGAGTTCGACGCTGGATATGGACGAGCTATTCGGGAAAATCTGGGAAGAGATGAAGCGGCTCTTCGACGTTGACAATTTCTATGTGGCGCGGCATGAACCTTTTCGCGATGAGCTGCAATTCGAATTGGAAGTGACGGATGGTGTCCGGCTGCCGCGGCGCTCGCGTCCGCTCGGTAACCATCTGACCGAGTTCCTGCTGCGCACGCGCCAGCCGTTGCTGATTCGCGAGAATTTGGCCGCGGAGGTCAGGCGCCTCGGAGTGGAGCCGATCCAGTCATTTGGATGTTTTTGCGGAGTCCCGCTGGTGATTCATGATGTATCGATCGGAGTAATGGTCACGCACAGCAAGCAGGAGCGGCTGTTCGATGAAGGCCATCTCGAACTGATGCGCGTGCTGGCTAGTGAAGCAAGCATCGCTCTCGAGAATGCCCGCCTCTTCCGCGAAGAGCAAACGCGCGGCAGGCACCTGGCTCTCGTGAATAACATTTCGCGCCATGCCATCACAACCCTGAACCCCGACGAAATGCTCGCCAAAATTGCCGAGGAGCTCGAAAAAGGTCTGGTCCACGATCACATTGGCATAGGGCTTTTGGAATACTCGACGCGTGAGATTGTCGTGCAGGCTGAGGCCGGCCAGCGGCGCGCGGTTCTTGGAAAGCACCTCGCACTGGGAGCGGGACTCATCGGGCAAGTTGCGCGAAGCGGCAAAATGGCCGTGCACAGCGTGATTCCGCAAGACGATGAGACGGCCCGGGCAATTCTACCCGACTCGGTTTCCGCGGCGGCATTTCCGATTTTTTATGCCGACCAACTGCATGGTGTTTTGTATGTGGAGAGCACGCACCTTTGCGATTTTTCTCCAGGAGAAACGCTTCTCTTGCGTACTCTGGCCGACCTGATCGCCGGTGCCTGGCATAATGCCCAGACGTTCCAGAAGGCCCAAGAGCAGGCGATTACCGACGGGTTAACCGGCGTAAAAACGCACCGTTTTTTCATGGAGGCACTTTCGGCCGAATGGAAGCGTTCGACGCGCGCTGGCCGGGCCTTCTCACTGGTGCTCATGGATTTGGACCGCTTCAAATTTGTGAATGATTTTTACGGGCATCTCGAGGGCGATCTTGTGTTGCAGCGCGTGGGTCACATCCTCGAGCAAAATTGCCGGCGTTCGGATGTGGTGGCGCGTTACGGCGGGGACGAGTTCGTGATTCTTATGCCGGAAACTAAAATCGAATATGGCCGGCAGCTCGCTTCAAAATTGCGCGCGTGGGTTTCATCTGATCCGCTGCTGCGCGAGAAAAACATTACCGCTAGTTTTGGAATCGCCAGCTATCCGCTGCACGGCTCATCTCCGCAGGAATTGATTCAGGTGGCGGATGCTTCGATGTATTTATCAAAGCATCAGGGCGGCAATGCTGTTTCCACCGCCGATCACTACGATCCGAACGAGACCAAGCGCTGGAAGCGCGATGTGCTTGAGGCTTACCTGGGTGTCACGCTCAAGCGCCTTTTTGCCACGGGGCCGGAAGCGTTCCAGGAAATTTACCAGCGTCTCGCGCAATTTACGCAGTCTTTGGATGCAAGTGAAGGCGCCGGCAAGGAGCCTCAAAAAACACCGGAATCCAGTCCGGCGGGCGGCCTCGCGGGATCCGCGGACGGGGTGCAAGCTTTGCCGCAGGTGGTGATCGATACGGTTACGTCGCTAGCGTTCGCGATTGATGCCAAAGATCATTACACACAGGGGCATTCGCAAAAAGTTTCAGCGTACGCCGCACTGGTGGCAGAGGCCCTCGGGATGACCGAAGCGGAGGTCGAAGAGGTGCGCCTGGGGGGAGTGCTGCACGACATCGGTAAAGTTGGAATTCCTGAAGTTATTCTGAACAAGAGCGGACCGCTGAATCCGGAAGAGTGGGAAACGATGAAGTCCCACGTGCATTTCGGAGCTAAGATACTGGAACCGTTGCGCGCCATTTCGCGCATCGCCCAAATGGTGAAGCACCATCATGAATTTTTTGATGGCTCCGGTTATCCCGATGCGCTGAGCGGAGAACAGATTCCGCTTGGTGCGCGAATTATAGCTATAGCCGACGCTTACGACACGATTACATCGGATCGCACCTACAAGAAAGCTCGGTCTTCGGCGGAAGCACTGGCGGAACTGGAGCGTTGTGCGAACGCGCAGTTTGATGGCGAGCTGATATCCGTGTTCGTCAAAACCCTGCGCCAGTTGCCCAATCCCCTCATCGAGCCAACCTCCGGAACGGCCCCCGCTCCGGTACGCAGTGGCGATGATTAGCCTTTGCCTCCGCTAAGCGTTCTTCTTGTTTACGGGCTGTGCCCCTCGCTGTTTGCTCTCCTGGCTTCCCCCTGCGACTGCCCGGCGTTATGATTAAGGAATAACGCTTCGCGGAGGATTCTCATGCAGACGGCCACGGTTCGCTGGGTGGGTGGAGAAAAATTCCTGGCGATTGGCGCATCGGGACATGCAGTCGTGCTTGATGCCGACCGTCAATCAAATTCGGCGCCCGGACCGATGGAGATGCTGCTGCTTGCGCTGGGAGCGTGCACGGCTACCGACGTCGTGATCATTTTGGAGAAGAAGCGTCAAAAGCTTGAGTCGCTTGAGATCCAGATTTCCGGCGAGCGCGCGGAAGAGCCGCCCAAGGTGTGGACGAAATTAGAACTCGTGTATAAATTGAGGGGACCTCTTGACGACGCAGCCGTTAAACATGCGATAGAATTGAGCGAGGAAAAATATTGTTCCGTGGCTGCGATGCTGCGAAAAACGGCGTCTATAACGTTTCGATACGAAATTCTGCCGTCACAATAACTGCGAAGAGGTATGGTTCGAAGACGATTTTGGCGGCATTTAACAAGAGGAATAGGATGGCCACTCCAAAACAACAAATTTGCATGATCTGCGGTAAACCGTCCTCAAAAACGATCTGCGATCCATGCGCCGAGAATTTGCGAGGCGAGGCATTAGACAAGAAAAAGAAAAGCGAAAAAAGCAAAGAATAGGCGTTTCCTGCTCAGATTCCTTTTTTTTTTGAAGTTGCCGGAAGCAATCATTGCGTAGCGTCGGTGCACAC
>JRHI01000412.1_pt3 | contig 34570 bp, 30 predicted proteins | sample 215371 | NCBI WGS metagenome assembly JRHI01 (sample SAMN02929681, study PRJNA255918) | sediment metagenome | biome: cave system; feature: Ice Cave; material: Sediment; isolation source: sediment from deep within a dark volcanic ice cave with no known source of... ...
ANAGACGCATGGTGAGAGACGCATGGTGAGAGACGCATGGTGAGAGACGCGAAAAATCTGATTGTCGGACTTGACATCGGCACGTCTAAGATTGTTGCCATCGTCGCCGAGATCACCCCCGACAAGAAGCTGAACATCATCGGCCTCGGAACGCAGCCCTCGCGCGGGCTGAAAAAAGGCGTCGTGGTCAACATCGAGGCAACGATGGCCTCGATCCAGCGCGTGCTGGAAGAAGCCGAGCTGATGGCCGATTGCGCGATCACGGAAGTCTTCACCGGCATCGCGGGAAGCCACATCAGAAGCCTCAATTCCAGCGGGATGGTGGCGATCAAGGAAAAGGAAGTCACTCAGGCCGACATCGACCGCGTCGTGGAGACGGCAAAGGCAATCGCGATTCCCAACGATCAGCAGGTGCTGCACATCCTGCCGCAGGAATTCATCGTCGACGGGCAGGAGGACGTGCGCGAGCCGCTGGGGATGAGCGGCGTGCGGCTCGAGGTGAAAGTGCACATCGTCACCGGAGCGGTTTCCGCGGTCGAGAACATCACCAAGTGCGTGCGGCGCTGCGGCCTGGTGGTGAAGGACGTCATGCTGCAGCCGCTGGCCTCCGCGCTCGCGGTGCTGAACGAGGACGAGAAGGACCTCGGCGTCTGCGTCATGGACATCGGCGGCGGGACGACCGATCTCGCGGTCTTCACCGGCGGCGCGATACGCCACACGGCAGTGATTCCCATCGCCGGCGATCAGGTGACCAACGACATCGCGATGACCTTGCGCACGCCGACCAAGGAAGCCGAGGAGCTGAAGCTCCGCCACGGCTGCGCGTTGCGGCAGCTCGCCGATCCCAACGACGTCATCGAAGTGCCGGGCGTCGGTGAGCGCGGTCCGCGCAAGCTCTCACGCCAAATGCTGGCGGAGGTGATCGAGCCGCGGATCGAGGAGCTCTACACGCTGGCGCAGGCCGAATTGCGCCGCAGCGGCCTCGAGGAGCTGCTCTCGTCGGGCATCGTCCTCACGGGTGGTTCGGCGCTGCTGCAAGGGATGGTGGAGCTGGGCGAGGAAGTGTTTCACCTGCCCGTCCGGATCGGCGTTCCGGCGTATGTCGGCGGGCTCGCGGACGTCGTGCGCAGCCCGCGTTACGCCACTGCCGTCGGCTTGCTGCTCGACGGGCGAGAACAATTCCTGCGCGCGGAACTGGCGCGCGAAAAGGGCAAGGGCTTGGGCAATGTCGCGGAACGGATGAGGCAATGGTTCAAGGCGAATTTTTGAGATCGCGCGCGGTCGGCGGGTGCAAGGCGTCTTCCCTCGAGGCGGACGTCGTGCATGACGAGCAAGCAACAAGCCAGCCGGCTCGCGCTTCAACGTTGGAGTTACTTTAGCAATCAGACAGGAGAAGGAGCACACCATGTTCGAAATCATCGACCAGAACCCGCAGGAAGCGGTTATCAAAGTAATAGGCGTCGGCGGGTGCGGCGGTAACGCCGTCGAGCACATGATCGGCAAAGGGCTGCCGGGCGTCGAATTCATCGCCGCGAATACCGACGCGCAAGCGCTCAAGCGCTCGACCGCCCGGATTCAATTGCAGCTCGGCAGCAGCCTCACGCGCGGACTCGGTGCCGGAGCACGTCCGGAGATCGGGCGCGACGCGGCCATGGAAGACAAGGACCGCATCGCGGAGATGATCGATGGCGCCGATATGCTGTTCATCACCGCCGGCATGGGCGGCGGGACAGGGACCGGGGCCGCGCCGATCGTCGCGCAGGTGGCGAAGGACCGCGGCATTCTGACCGTCGCGGTCGTAACGCGGCCCTTCCGGTTCGAAGGCAAGCGGCAGAGAGTGGCCGACGCCGGCATCGAAGAGCTGAAAAAATGCGTCGATTCTCTGATCATCATTCCCAACGACAAGCTGATGCAGGTGCTGGGAGAGGATGTCTCGGTGCTGGACGCCTATGCTGCCGCCAACGACGTTCTGCGCAGCGCGGTTTCCGGCATCGCCGAGGTCATCAACAATCCAGGACTGGTCAACGTCGACTTTGCCGACGTGCGCACCGTGATGTCGGAAGTGGGCATGGCGATGATGGGCTCGGCGACGGCGGCGGGCGCGGACAGGGCCCGCCTTGCAGCCGAGCGCGCCGTGGCCAGCCCTCTCCTGGAAGAGGTCAATCTTTCCGGAGCGCGCGGCGTGCTGGTCAATATCACCGCGTCGTCGGGCTTGAAAATGAAGGAATACCATCAGGTCATGGAGACAATTAAGGAATTCACCGCGGACGAAGCCCTGGTCATCGTCGGCACGGTCATCGACGACTCGATCGGCGACGAATTGCGCGTGACCATGATCGCTACCGGCTTGGGCGGAGCCGCGACCAAGGCGCGGCAGCCGCGTCTCGAAGTCGTCGAGCAGGTGATCGAGCGTAACGGCACCGACGGGATCGGCATGCACGCGGGAAACGTCGACTATGACAGTCTGGACAAGACCCCGGCGGTGGTGCGGCGCGGTCGCGCGGCGGCGCCGGCAAGCGGAGCATCGGCGTTCGACCCTGCCGATATCCCGGCATTTCTGCGCAAGCAGGCGGACTGAATGGCGCGGTCTGGACCATGACAAGTAGTCTCTCGTGTGTAACGAAATGCATTCGTCCGGCGATACCGACCGCGGGTGTGGTAACATGACGTAAGCCATTGAACCGTCGTGCTTTCGGGCAGTTTTATCCGATCGCGGCGAGAGGCTTCTACGATGCTCAGACAGCGTACGCTCAAGAACAAGATCAAGTCGACCGGTGTTGGTTTGCACACCGGCGTACGCGTCGAGCTGATGCTGCGCCCGGCGTCGCCGGATACTGGCATTGTTTTCCACCGCACCGATCTGCCCAAACCGGTAACGATAGCCGCTGACGCTCGCAATGTCGGCGACACGCGCCTGTCGTCGTCGCTGGAAAAGGACGGAGCTCGAATCTCGACGGTGGAGCACCTGATGTCGGCGCTTGCAGGGTTGGGAATCGACAATTTGCATGTCGACGTTGCCGGTCCCGAGATCCCTATCATGGATGGAAGCGCGGGGCCGTTCGTCTTTCTGCTGCAGTCGGCCGGCATCGTTGAGCAGTCGAAACCCAAACGCTATTTGCGGATCAAGTCGGCCGTCGAAGCGCGGCAAGACGACAAGTGGGCGCGCTTCGATCCACATCAGGGGTTCATGCTCGATTTCACCATCGATTTCCCGCACCCGGTGTTCGGATCGGAAAACCGCCACGTCGCGATCGATTTTGCCGAGCACTCGTACATCAAGGAAGTCAGCCGCGCTCGAACCTTCGGCTTCATGCAGGACGTGGAGGCGTTGCGTGCCGCAGGCCTTATCCTGGGGGGCAACCTGCAGAATGCGATCGTGCTCGATGAAACGCGCATCCTGAACAGCGAGGGGCTGCGTTACGACAACGAATTTGCCAAGCACAAGGTGCTCGACGCGATCGGCGATCTATATCTGCTCGGACACCCGTTGATCGGCAAATACACCGCCTACAAATCCGGTCACGGGCTCAACAACGCCTTGTCGCGCGCCTTGCTCTCGCGACCCGAAGCCTGGGAGCTCATCACCTTCGATGCGCCCGCGGACGTGCCGAGCGCATTCCGGTCGTGGCAGGTTCAGGGGGCATGACGCTAAAGGCGTGTGAGCGCTGGCCCGTAGAGAGGTTCGCGCTGTAGAGAGGTACTCGCTGCTTCTCGTTCGATTCCTGCTGTTCCTGGCGCTGGCGACCATCGCAGTTGCGTTGGCGTTCTATATCTTCAAACGCGACCGGCGCTATTTGCGCTTTATCTGGCAGGTCGTCAAATACACCATCTTTCTATTGCTCGGGGTTCTGGTCTTCTACGCCTTCGAGCGGCTCGTCGCCGTGGCGTAGGTTGTCAACCGAGTTGTCAACTGAGTTGCCAACGGAGTTGCCAACCGAGTCCGTGCGCGATCGCATGCTCGCAAGCCGTCGCAGCGCTTGCGCCAGCGGCGACTCGCCGAGTTCCGCGGCAAGGCGCAGCAGCGTCGCCGCGGACGCGTTATCTAGTTGTTTCTTAGGTGACTTCGGTAGAGATTCGCGTGCCAGGCGGGCTTGCACGCGAACCCGTATTCCAGTAAATTCCCATCCCGCACGTACTAGCGCGCTTCGAAGTTCAGGAGCATGCTGGCGCAGTAGCGCGGCCGCCGCGCCGCTTGCAGCACCCAGTTCGAGCTCCGCCGACCTCGCATCGATCACGGCGACGTGTTTCGCCAACGCCGGAGGCAGGGCTTGTTGGACGCGATCCTGCAGCGCAGCTTCACGCCGGTGGCGCTGCAACAGATCGTCGAGTGTGGATTCGCCTTTTAGGATCTGATGGAGTCGGCGCATGGGACGGTATCCGCAAAGCGTTCCGCGCCCGGGGTCCTGGAGCGAACACCACGGGAGTAAAGCAATTTGAACATAATCTTCGTCTCCAGTGCCACCGTTCGCGCACGCACGCTTACCCTCGACTGGCGACACTGGGCGGCCGGAAGCTTCGCCATCCTGCTACTGTTCCTGTCCTTCACGCTCATATTCAATTACGTGACGCTGCGCTACGCAGCGTCGATCAATCATCCTCTGTTGCAAGCCATCATGCTCGCCGATCAGCGGCAGGAGGCGCAGAGGACCGAGGAGGTCGTGCAGGGCCACTTGAGCGCGATGGCAATGAAGCTCGGCGACCTGCAGGCGCAGATGCTGCGGCTCGACAGCCTCGGCGAGCGGCTTGCCAGGCTCGCTGGATTGAAGCCGCAGGAATTGCCGACGCTGGAGCCGGGATCGACGCCCGGCCGCGGCGGCCCGGTGCCCACGCTCCGGCGCGATTTCACGGTGGACGAGTTCACCGCGATGCTGAGCCAGTTGTCACACCAGGTCGACGAACGTTCCGATCAACTCGGCGTCCTCGAGGCACTGGTGGTGACCGACTCGGTCAACAAGAAATTTCTGCCGAGCCTCTCGCCGATCGAAAACGGCTGGTTTTCGTCCAACTTCGGATGGCGCGTCGATCCGTTCAGCGGCGAGAAAAGCTTTCACGAGGGTATCGACTTTCCGGCGGAGGCCGGGAGCACGATCGACGCCGCCGCGAGCGGCAAGGTCATCTTCGCGGACGTCCATCCCGCCTATGGTAAAATGCTCGAGATCGATCATGGCAATGGGCTGCTCAGCCGCTACGCACATTGCTCGACGCTGCTGGTGAAGGAGGGCGACCTCGTTATTCGCGGCCAGCGCGTAGCGACCGTAGGATCGACCGGCCGATCGACCGGCCCGCACCTGCATTTCGAGGTGCGTTTGAACGGTGTCCCGCAGAATCCGGCGCGGTTCCTGCAACCCACGGGCTAGGGCGAGTAGCGGGCTGTCTTTGCCATCACGTTTTTCGGCCCTAGGCAGCCGATTGGATAGGTAGGGGTGAGGGGGTCCTCACCCCTTGTTTTTTTGCCCGGCGGCTTGAGATACCGACTTCATGATCCCCAACATTCTTACCAAGATCTTCGGTAGCCGGAACGAGCGGCTTCTGAAGCAATACGCGCAGGTCGTCCAAGAGATCAATGCCCTGGAGCCCGCGACTGCCGCGCTGTCGGACGACGAGCTGAAGGCGAAGACGCCGACGCTCAAGGAGCGCGTCGCGAAGGGCGAAACGCTCGACGCGGTCATGCCCGAGGCGTTCGCGGTGGTGCGCGAAGCCAGCAAGCGCACCTTGCAGATGCGCCACTTCGACATGCAGCTGATCGGCGGCATGGGCCTGCACTACGGGAAGATTGCCGAAATGCGCACCGGCGAGGGCAAGACGCTGGTCGCTACATTGCCCGCATACCTGAATGCGTTGACCGGCCGCGGCGTTCACATCGTCACGGTCAACGATTACCTCGCCCAGCGCGATGCCGACTGGATGGGACGGATCTACCGTTTCCTGGGATTGACCGTCGGCGTCAACCTGTCGCAGATGAGCCACGACCTCAAGCAGGCGGCGTATGCGGCAGATATCACCTACGGCACCAACAACGAATTCGGCTTCGACTACCTGCGCGACAACATGGTCTTCCATGCGTCGGAAAAGGTGCAGCGCGGTCTCGTCTATGCCATCGTCGACGAAGTCGACTCCATCCTGATCGACGAAGCGCGCACGCCGTTGATCATCTCCGGCCAGGCCGACGACAACGTCGATCTCTATTACCGGTTGAACGAGCTCGCGCCCAAGCTCACTCGGCAGGAGGAGGAGCAAGGGAAGGGCGACTATTGGGTCGATGAGAAAGCGCACCAGGTACTGCTGTCGGAGGAAGGCCACGAGCACGCCGAAGGAATTCTCTATCAGGCCGGGCTGCTGCCGGCCGGCAGCAGCCTTTACGACGCTCACAACATTTCGCTGGTGCACCATCTGTATGCGGCGCTTCGCGCGCATGCGCTTTTTCACCGCGACCAGCACTACGTGGTGCAGGACGGCGAGGTCATCATCGTCGACGAATTCACCGGCCGACTCATGGCCGGGCGCCGCTGGTCCGACGGGCTTCATCAAGCCGTCGAAGCCAAGGAAGGGGTCGCCATCCAGCGCGAGAACCAGACGCTGGCCTCGATCACGTTTCAGAATTACTTCCGGATGTACGCGAAGCTGGCGGGCATGACCGGCACGGCAGACACGGAAGCTTTCGAGTTTCAGCAGATCTACCATCTGGAAACGATGGTGATCCCGACCAATCTGCCGATGATCCGGAAAGACGAGAACGACCTCGTTTTCCGGACCTTCCAGGAAAAGGCCGACGCGATCGTCAGCGATATCAAGGATTGCTACCATCGCGGCCAGCCGGTGCTGGTCGGCACGACATCGATCGAGAATTCCGAGGTGCTCGCGGCAATCCTCGACAAGCAGAAGCTCCCGCATCAGGTGCTCAACGCCAAGCAGCACGCCCGGGAGGCGGAGATCGTGGCTCAGGCCGGCCGGCCGAAAATGGTCACGATCGCGACCAACATGGCCGGCCGCGGCACCGACATCGTGTTGGGCGGCGCGGTCGAGCCGCAAATCCTGCTCCTGCGGGAAGACGAAACCGTGCCGCAGACCGAGCGGGATCTGCGCATCGGCAAGATGCGCGGCGATTGGCAGATCCTTCACGATCAGGTCATCGCCGCCGGCGGGCTGCACATTGTCGGCACCGAGCGCCATGAGTCGCGACGTATCGACAACCAGCTGCGCGGCCGCTCGGGACGCCAGGGCGACCCGGGCTCGTCGCGCTTCTATCTGTCGCTCGAGGATCCCCTCCTGCGCATTTTCGGCGGCGAGCGCCTCTCGGGGATCATGCAGCGCCTGAAAATGCCCGAGGGCGAGCCGATCGAACATACCATCGTCAACCGTTCGATCGCCAAGGCTCAGACTCGCGTCGAGTCACGCAACTTCGACATCCGCAAGCAGCTGCTGGAATACGACGACGTCGCCAACGATCAGCGTCGCGTGATCTATCAGCAGCGTAACGAATTGCTCGAGACCGACGACGTGTCGGAAACCATCCGCAACATGATCGAGGGCCAGATCGAGGACACCGCGCGCTTGTCGATCCCGCCCGAGTCGGTCGAGGAGCAGTGGGACATTCCCGGCCTCAAGTCGACGCTCGCCGCCGACTACCAACTCGAGGTGCCGTTCGACGAGTGGCTCAAGGCCGAGCCCGAGCTGTCGGATGAGAATGTGCGTGAGCGCGTGCGCGGGGCCGCGAAAAAACAATACGAGGCCAAACTGGAGCTGGTCGGCCCCGAGATGTTCCACAAGTTCGAACGCAACCTGATGCTGCAAACGGTCGACCAGCACTGGCGTGAGCACCTCGCCGCGCTCGATCACCTGCGTCAGGGCATACATCTGCGCGGCTACGCGCAAAAGAACCCGAAACAGGAATATAAACGGGAAGCGTTCGAGCTCTTCTCGGACATGCTCGATCGCATCAAGCAGGACGTCGTCAAGATCGTGCTCACGGTGCGCGTCCAAACCCCGGAGGATGTCCAGGCGGTCGAAGAGCCGGCCCCGGTGTCGAACGTGCGCTACCAGCACGCCGACTATGAACAGGCGCTGGCCGCGGCGCCGGACGATCCGCCGCCGCCGACTGCGCCGCCGCCGTTCACTCGCGCCGGGCAGAAGGTCGGCCGCAACGACATGTGTCCGTGCGGATCGGGAAAGAAGTACAAGCACTGTCACGGCCGCCTGGCTTGATCTCGAAAGCCTGCGGCGCACGCGCAGGCTTCGCGATTTGGTTGGTCGACGGCGCACCGGTGCCTCGCCTTCGTTCGGCGCAGCGGCAGTCTCGACAATGATGACTCTGCGGTAGAATTCGCGCAGGTCGAACGCCCGTCGCCGAACCGATGCCGGTCAACTACATACCGCCGACGCGAGAGCAATTGCTTCCTGTGCGCGGCATCACGCTCGGTACGGCCGCGGCCGGCATCAAGCGTTGGACGCGCGATGACGTCCTGCTGGTCAAGCTCGCGCCCGGCAGCCATGCGTCGGGTGTATTCACGCAAAACCGGTTCTGCGCCGCACCCGTTATCGTCTGCCGCGAGCATCTGGCGCAGGACAGACCTACGCGAGCGCTGCTGATCAACGCCGGCAATGCCAACGCCGGCACCGGCGACGCCGGGCTCGCGGCCGCGCGACTCACCTGCGCCGCCGTTGCGCGGCAGATGGATTGTGCGCCGGAGGAGGTTTTGCCGTTCTCGACCGGCGTAATCATGGAGCCGCTGCCGGTCGAGAAGATTGTCGACGCCTTGCCGCGCTGCGCCGCCGCGTTGACGCCCGGCGGATGGTACGCGGCGGTGCGCGCGATCATGACCACCGACACCGTGCCCAAGGGCGCGTCGCGCCGCATCGATGTCGAAGCGACAACGGTAACTGTCACGGGCATCGCCAAAGGCGCCGGCATGATGGCCCCGAACATGGCGACCATGCTCGCGTTTGTCGCGACCGATGCTCCGATTGCGCCCGCTTTGCTCCGCGACCTCGCCGCAGAAATCGCCGACGTATCATTCAATCGTGTGACGATCGATGGCGACACGTCGACCAACGACAGCTTCGTGCTGATGGCTTCGGCACAGGCGCCGCTGCGGCCGATCGAGCGCGCGGACGACCCGCGCCTCGTGGTGGTGCGCGCTGCGCTGGAGGAAGTTGCCGTCGAGCTTTCGCAGGCGATCGTGCGCGACGGGGAGGGTGCGACCAAATTCATCACCATAACCGTCGAAAGTGGACGCGACACTTCCGAGTGCGACCGGGTGGCCCGCACGATCGCTCATTCGCCGCTGGTCAAGACCGCGTTCTTCGCATCGGACCCCAACTTGGGTCGCATCGTCTGTGCCATCGGCAATGCCGGCATTGGCGACCTCGATCCGAGGGGCGTATCGTTCTGGCTCGACGAAGTTCTCGTGGTCGCCGACGGCGGTCGCGCGGGCTCGTATCGCGAAGAGGACGGCCAGCGGGTCATGGCCAAGCCCGAAATCAGCGTCCGTGTTTCACTGGGCCGCGGCAAAGCGGCAACGACCATCTGGACGTGCGATTTTTCGCATGGGTACGTAAGCATCAACGCGGACTATCGAAGTTGAAGTTGAAGGCGCCTGTGTCCAACCGCGATTCCTTGCAAGCGCTCCTGGCGCGCGCCGAGGCCGTGCTCGCACGCCTCGAATCGCTGCTGCCTCCACCCTTGCCTGAGCCGAATTGGAAAGCGCGCGCGTTTCGCTGGCGCAAGCGGGGCGAGCGCGGCTACCTGCACGCGGTGATGCATCCGCACGTGATTCGCCTCGACGATCTGGTTGCGATCGACGAGCACAAGCGTGTGATCGATGCCAACACGCGCCAGTTTCTCGCCGGCCTGCCCGCCAACAACGTGCTGCTCACGGGTTCGCGCGGCACCGGCAAGTCGTCGCTGGTCAAAGCGATGCTGGCCAAGTACGGCAACAAGGGTCTGCGCCTGATCGAGGTGGATAAGGGTGACCTGGTCGATCTGCCCGACATCGTCGACCTGATCGCAGAGCGTAGCGAGCGATTCCTCGTCTTCTGTGACGACCTGTCGTTCGACGCCAACGAGCCGGGCCACAAGGCGCTCAAGGTGATGCTCGACGGCACGATCGCCGTCGCGTCGTCGAACGTGCTCATCTACGCGACGTCGAACCGCAGGCATTTGCTGCCCGAGTATTTCAGCGAGAACCTGGAAACGCGACACGTTGGCGAGGAAGTTCATCCGGGCGAGTCGGTCGAGGAGAAGACTTCACTCTCCGAGCGATTCGGGCTGTGGATTTCGTTCTATCCGTTCAGCCAGGACGATTATCTTGCCGCGGTCGACGGCTGGCTCGCGTACCACGGTGTTTCGCTTCCGCGACAAAGCAAAGGGGTCGACGCGCTGCATCGCGACGCGATCCAGTTCGCTCTGCAGCGTGGATCGCGCAGCGGACGCGTCGCATGGCAATTCGCGCGCGATCGCGCGGGCGCGTCGGCGCTTCAGGTCCATAAGGACAGTGGCCGTGCGCAAACAGGCGGGCGCGTTTCCCGCGAGAGGTGAGCGACCTGAACGATGGTCACGTCCTCCGTGTCGCGGCGGCAGTCCTGGTGCGCGACGACGGCAAAGTGCTGCTCGCGCAGCGCCTGCCCGGAACACCCTATCCAGGCTACTGGGAGTTTCCGGGTGGAAAACTCGAAGCCGGCGAATCCGCGCGCGATGCGCTGGTGCGCGAGCTCGATGAAGAGCTGGGGATCACGCTCACACGCGCCGTGCCTTGGCTGGTGCAGCGCTATGTCTATCCGCATGCGCACGTAGAGCTCAGTTTTTTTCGTGTTTTCGGCTGGAGCGGAAATCCGCGAGGCCGCGATGGCCAGACACTCTCCTGGCAGACACCCGGGGCATTCGACGTCGCGCCGCTATTGCCCGCCAATGCCGTCGTGTTGCGCTCGCTGGAGCTGCCGAGCGTCTATGCGATCTCGATGGCCGAGGACCTCGGCGTCGGGCCCTTTCTCACGCGCGCCAGGAGCGCGATCGACGGCGGTCTCAAGCTCATCCAATTGCGCGAAAAATCCTTCACCGAGGAGACGCTTGCTCGATTCGCGAAGCAGCTCCTTGCCCTCGGGCAATCGAGAGGCGCACGAATTTTGCTCAATGGCGACACCGATCTCGCGCGCCGACTCGGTTGCGCGGGAGTGCACTGGACCTCGGCGCGTCTGTTGGCCGCGCAAGCACGGCCGACCGAAATGCTTTGCGCGGCATCGTGCCACGACGGGGGCGAGCTCACGCGCGCGGTCGAGGTGGGTGTCGATTTCGTGGTGCTGGGCCCGGTGCTGCCGACGCCCTCGCATGCGACGGTACCGCCCCTCGGGTGGAAACGCTTCGAGGAGCTGGCGCGAGGGATGCCCTTGCCGGTCTACGCGCTCGGCGGGCTCGTACGCGCCGATCTCGAACAGGCAATGCTGCACGGTGCGCACGGGATCGCGCTTCGGCGCGGCGCGTGGAACTAGGGCCTGTTAACGGGCCCTCAGTCAGGAAGTACCGGCCCCGGGCTCCGATTCATCCGGCTCCGTTGGATCCTCGGCCACCGGCGCGCGATAGGACTCGGACGCCCAAGCTCCCAGATCGATCAACTTGCAGCGTTCGGAACAGAACGGCCGGAAGCGGTTCTCCGTGGTCCAGTCGACAGCTTTCGCGCATTGCGGGCAGGGCACGCTGCGTCGTCGGGGCGTCATGGCTCGATCCTCGGTGGCGACTATTGGACGCTGTCTAGCGCCAGCTCGAGTACCAGGGCGACGTGCAGTGCGTCGCGCCCGGTCCCGTCGGCAACCTGATGGCGGCAACTGAATCCGTTGGCGACGATCAGGGTTTCGGGCGCCGCGGCGCGTATCGCCGGCAACAAGCTAAGCTCGGCCATTTTCATCGACACGTCGAAGTGTTTCGCTTCGTATCCGAATGCGCCTGCCATCCCGCAGCAGCTCGATTCGACCACCTGCGTCTTCAGTCCCGGAATCCATTCCAAAACGGTTCTTACCGCCTCGAAAGCGGCGAACGCTTTCTGATGGCAGTGCCCGTGCAGAAGCGCCTCAGCATTTGGCAGCGACTTAAGCTTGAGCGAGAGCCGCCCGGCGGACTTCTCGCGCACCAGAAACTCCTCGAACAGCAGCGCGTTTCGCGCGAGCAGGTGCGCGTCCTCGCCGAAGCGATAGGTCAGGAATTCATCGCGCAGGGTGAGCAGGCACGATGGCTCGAGGCCGACGATGGCGACACCCCGCTGCACATAGGGCAGCAGTGCATCGAGTGTGCGCCGCGCTTCGTCGCGCGCCTGTTCGACCATTCCCGCGGCGAGGAAAGTGCGGCCGCAGCAAAGCGGCCGTCCCGAACCGAGGATATGGCTGTGCACGGTATAACCGCCGGCTTCGAGCACGCGCGTTGCAGCGCGCGCGTTCGGGTGCGCGAAGTAATTGCTGAAGGTGTCGATGAACAACACGACTTCGCGGAGGGGCTTGAGTGTCGCCGACGCGGATGTGGACGACCCGGACCTCGCGGTGCGCAGGAACGACGCGTGCCACTGCGGCAAGGAGCGCCGCTGCGACAGGCCCAGCCAAAGCTCGGAAAGGCGCTTAGCACCCGGGAGCCGGTCGCGCAGGTTGGCGATCCACCGTACGCGGCTTAAGGCTGGCGCGTAACGAGGCAGGTAGGCAATCAGCCGTTGCTGGAGAGCCACGCCGTGGCGCGTGTTGCGAGCGGCAAGAAACTCGATCTTCAGCTTGGCCATGTCGACGCCGGTCGGGCACTCGCGCCTGCAGCCTTTGCACGACACGCATAGATCGAGCGCGTCGCGCACGGCATCGCCGGCGAAGTCTTCCTGCCCGAGCTGGCCGGCAAGCGCAAGGCGCAGCGTGTTGGCACGCCCGCGCGTCGTGTGCTGCTCGTCGCGGGTGACGCGAAAGCTCGGGCACATCGTTCCGGCGTCGAACTTGCGGCAATGGCCGTTGTTGTTGCACATTTCGATCGCGTTGGTGAGACCGTGCGCCGGGTCTCCACCGGATCCTGGCTTCGTCTCGTGACCCGTCAACGGGTCGCGCTGGACGTCCCATGGCGACCAATCCAGCGCCGGTTCGAAGGCTCGTCGTTGGTAGCCCGGACCGAGTCGGAACTGCGTCGCATCGGCCATCCGCGGCGGCGCGACAATCTTGCCGGGGTTCATGCGATTGCCCGGATCGAACAGCGCCTTGATCTCGGCAAATGCGGCATTGAGCCGCGGGCCGAACTGCCACGCCACCCACTCGCCGCGGCACAAGCCGTCGCCGTGCTCACCCGAGTAGGCGCCCTTGTATTGGCGGACCATGGCGGCGGCCTCCTCGGCAATCGAGCGCATCTTCGCCGCGCCGTCGCGACGCATGTCGAGAATCGGGCGCACGTGCAAGGTGCCGACACTGGCGTGCGCGTACCAGGTGCCGGCCGTTCCGTGCTTTCGAAAAACCTCCGTCAGGCGCTCGGTGTATTCCTCGAGGTGCTCGAGCGGTACCGCGCAGTCCTCGATGAACGACACTGGCTTGCCGTCACCTTTCATCGACATCATGATGTTCAGTCCGGCCTTGCGCACCTCCCACAACGCTTTCTGGGCCTCCGGCGCGGTGATGCGCACGACGGCGTCCGGAAGGCCGAGGTCGCCCATGAGCTCCGAGAGTCGCTCCAGACGCCCGCTTTGCGCGCCGCTCTCTTCACCGGAAAATTCGACCAGGAAAATCGCTTCCGGCTCGCCGATTAATGCGCTGTCGATGATGGGGCGAAACGCCGGATTCGCGCGCGCCAGCTCGATCATGGTGCGATCGACAAGCTCGACCGCGGTCGGCTTCAAGGTCACGATGTGCTGCGCCGATGCCATCGCCGCGCGAAACGTCGGGAAATTGACCACGCCCAGAGCCTTGTTGGCCGGCAGCCGTGCGAGCTGCAAGGTCAGGCGCGAAAAGTAAGCGAGTGTCCCTTCGGAGCCGACGAGCAGGTGGGCGAAGTTGACCGAGCCGTCGGACGTATAGGGGCGCACGCTCTGCGGATGGAACACGTCGATGTTGTATCCTCCGACGCGCCGCAGCATATGAGGCACCATGCGAGCGATCTCGTCGTGTTCGCGCGCGCCGATAGCCGCCAGCGCTCCGGTCAATGCATCCGAAATCGCGCCATGCATTTCCTTCGCCGGACCAAACACGATTTCCCTGCCGTCGGCCAGGATCGCATCGATTCCGATGACGTTATGCACCATGTTGCCGTACTCGATCGAGCGTGAGCCGCAGGAATTGTTGCCCGCCATGCCACCGATTGTCGCCTGGGCCGACGTGCTCACGTCGACGGGAAACCAAAGCCCGTGCGGACGGAGGAAGGCGTTGAGCTGATCGAGCACTACGCCCGGCTGCACGGTGACCGTCATCGCGTTCGGGTCGAAGTCGACAATCTCATGCAGCGATTTGCTGTGATCGATCACCAGTGCCTCGCCAACGGTCTGCCCGCATTGCGACGACCCGGCGCCGCGCGGAAGGATTGGCACCTCGAGCTCGCGTGCGATAGCCAGTGCGGTCCGCGCGTCGGCTTCATCACACGGCACGACGACGCCGATGGGAAAGATCTGGTAGATGGAAGCGTCGGTGGCGTAGCGTCCACGCGATCCGATGTCGAACAGAACGTCACCCCGGCATTCGGCGGATAGCCGTTGCACGAGCGGCGAGTTGGCTGGAATGCGGGCTGCAACACGCGCCGCAACGCGCGAGAGCCGCGAGTCGATCCTGACGGGGTGCTCGACCGGTGCGTTCATGGACAGGTGCGGAAAAAGGCTCGCCGGCCGGCGGGAAGAACTCTCTTGTACAATAGAACGAGCTGCCACCGCAAGGGAACCTGATGTTGCGACTTGACGATCATCCAAGCGGACGTCATTTTCTGCAGATACCCGGTCCGACGAATGTTCCGGACCGAATCCTGCGCGCGCTCGATCATCCCACGATCGATCATCGCGGGCCGGAGTTCGCGCGAATGACGCTGGCGATCCTCGACGGACTGAAAAAAGTGTTTGCCTGTGACGGGCCGGTGGTGATCTATCCCGCCTCGGGTACCGGCGCGTGGGAGGCGGCGCTGGTGAACACGCTTTCTCCGGGCGACAGAGTGCTTATGTTCGAGACCGGTCATTTCGCGACTCTGTGGCGCAAGATGGCAGACACGCTCGGATTGGCGGTCGACTTCGCGCCCGGCGACTGGAGAAGCGGCGTCGACGCGGCGGAAGTCGAATCCCGGCTAAGTCAGGACCGCGACCACGCGATCAAGGCCGTCCTCGTCGTTCACAACGAAACGTCGACGGGTGTCACCAGCCGGATTCCGCCCATCCGTCAAGCGATCGACCGCGCCTCGCATCCGGCGTTGCTGATGGTCGATACGATTTCGTCGCTGGCCTCGATCGACTACCGCCACACCGAGTGGGGCGTGGACGTCACCGTCGCCGGCTCGCAGAAAGGGCTGATGCTAACGCCGGGATTGTCGTTCAACGCGATCAGCGACAAGGCTCTGGCCGCGAGCAGAGAGGCACGATTGCCGAGGTCGTATTGGAACTGGGACGAGATTATCGCGTCGAACCGCCAGGGCTACTTTCCCTACACGCCGGCGACCAATCTTCTCTATGGATTGCACGAGGCAATCGAAATGCTTCTCGAGGAGGGCCTCGCCAATGTGTTTGCGCGCCACAATCGCCATGCCGAGGCGACGCGTCGCGCAGTTCGGGCGTGGGGGCTCGAGCTCCTTTGCCGCAACCCCGCGGAATACAGCAGCTCGCTGACCGCGATCATGATGCCGGAAGGACACGATGCGGACGCTTTCCGGCGCGACGTGCTGGCGCGCTACGACATGTCCCTCGGGATGGGACTGGGACGCCTGCTTGGCCGGGTATTTCGCATCGGCCATCTGGGCTTTTTCAATGACCTCACTCTGTGTGGAACGCTTTGCGGAGTGGAAATGGGACTCGCCGCCAGTCGCGTCCCGCATCAGCGTGGCGGCGTCGATGCCGCGCTGGCGTATCTCTCCGGCGCGGAGCCAAACTCGCCACGCACCGCGGAAGATTTTCAGGGTCCCGCACGTGCTGCGGAGCATTCTCTCAACCCCGCGTAGAAATGCGCGCATTCCATCCGCGAACCTTCGCGTCGCCCATCAAGGAAACCATCATGCGATCGATTCGATTTGCCCTTCTCGCTTTGCTCTTCGGCGTGTGTCAGCCCGCGCTGGCACAGATGGAGCTCAAGTTCGGCCACGTGGGCGAGCCCGGGTCACTGTTCGACTCGTCGGCGAACGAGTTCGCGAAGCGCGCCAACGCGAAGCTCGGCGATAAAGCACGCGTGGTGGTGTTCGGCTCCAGCCAGCTTGGCGGCGACAAGGAGATGCTGCAGAAGCTCAAGCTGGGGACGTTGGATTTTGCCCTGCCCTCGACGGTCATGTCCTCCGAAGCCGATCTCTTCGGCTTGTTCGAAATGCCGTATCTGGTTAAGGATCGCGCGCACATGGCGAAAATCGAACGGGAGATTTTCTGGCCGAAGCTGGAACCCGCGGCGGAGGCGAAGGGACTGAAGATTCTTGCAGTGTGGGAAAACGGATACCGGCATATCACCAACAGCAAGCGTCCGATCGTCAAGCCAGCCGATTTGCAGGGCATCAAGCTGCGCGTGCCGGAAGGCAAGTGGCGGCTGAAAATGTTTCAGGCCTACGGCGCGAACCCGAGCCCGATGAAGCTTTCCGAGGTTTTCACCGCGCTCTCCACCGGTGTGATGGACGGTGAAGAGAACCCGCTGACGCAGATCTACTCGCAGAAATTCCAGGAAGTGCAGGCCTATCTCTCGCTTTCCGGGCACGTCTACACGCCGGCATTCGTCGCAGTAGGCATGCGCCGCTTCAACAGCCTGCCGGCCGACGTGCGCAAGATCCTGGAGGACACGGCCAAGGAGACGCAGGCGTTCGTCTACGCGCAAGCGCAAAAGGAAGACGATGAGCTGCGCGGGAAATTTGCCGCATCGGGGATGAAGGTCAATCAAGTCGATAAGGACGCCTTTATCGCGGCGAGCAAGGCGATCTACGAGGAATACGGTCAGGAAGTGCCCGGCTCGACGGCGCTGATCCAGCAAGCGATTTCGCTCGGCAAGTAGCCGCTGAAGGTCACGCAAGACCAGGCCGGCCATGTCGCTCGACCGCGTACGCCACGTTTACGGTTTCTTGCTCGACGCGATCGTCGTCGTGCTGATGGTCGCCATCTCGATCGAAGTCACCATCGGCGTCGTCTATCGGGCAATCGGGCAATCGCTCGCGTGGTACGACGAAGTTGCGGTGATTCTTCTTGCCTGGCTCACCTTCTACGGCTCGGCGCTCGCCGCATTGAAGCGGGCGCATATCGGATTTCCAGGCATCGTGAATTCGCTAGGGCCGCGTGTGCGCCTGCCGGTGGTGATCCTCGGCAAACTGATCGTTATCGGCTTCATCGCTTTGGTCGGTTGGATAGGCTATTCGGTGCTGGATGTGCTCGCGACGGACTACCTGATCAGCCTGCCCAAGGTTTCCGTCGCCTGGACGCAGTCCGTGATCCCGATAAGCTGCGCGATGTTCATCCTCGCGGAATTGCTGAACCTGCCGGCTACGCTGCGGGCAGCCCGTGGCCTTGAGTCGGTTGCCGCAAGCGATCTTGCGGAAGGCTTTCATTAACACTTCGCGTTAAGCCCGATGCAGATACTGGTGCTATTCGCCTCGGTACTCGCGCTGGTGCTGGTCGACATTCCCATTGCCATTGCGCTGGGTGTCGTGGCGGTCGTCGCATTGGTGGTCACGCAGGGGACGGCGACGCTGCCGAACGTGGCGATCACCTTGTACAACGGTGCCACCAGCTTTCCGCTGATTGCGATACCGTTGTTCATACTTTCGGGCGCGATCATGAACGCCTCGGGGATCTCGAGGCGCCTGATCGCCTTCGCCTCGGCCATTCTCGGATGGATCCGCGGCGGCCTCGCCATCGTATCGATTGGCACCTCGATGTTCTTCGCCGAGATATCCGGGTCCGCCGTCGCGGACGCGGCGGCGCTTGGCTCGATCCTGATCCCGGCCATGAGGAGCCGTGGTTACAGCAAGGAGTTCGCGGCGTCGGTGATCTCGTCGTCGGCCACGCTGGCGGTCATTATTCCTCCGTCGATTCCGATGCTGCTCTACGCGGTCATCGCCGAGACATCGGTGGTGAAACTGTTCGTTTCCGGCATCGTGCCCGGCATTATCGGCGGGTTCGGGTTGATGGGCATGGCGTATTGGTTTGCCCGGCGATACAACTTTCCGGTCGAGCAGGCGTTCCGCTGGAGTATCGTGGTGCGAACGTTCAAGGATGCGCTGTGGGCTTTCTTGCTGCCGGTGGTGATCCTTGGGACGATCTTCGGCGGTGTAGTCACCGCCACCGAAGGTGCCGCGGTCGCGGTCGTGGCGTCGCTGTTCATCGGCTTCGTCGTGTATCGCGAGCTTGATCTCAAGGTGCTTCACGCCGCGATCATCGAAGGGGGTGTGCAGACGGCGGTGGTGATGCTGCTGGTGGCGGCCAGTGCGCTGCTTGGCGTATACCTGACCGAAACGCATCTCCCGCAGCAGCTCGCGCAGGGCATCCTGGAATTCACGTCGAACAAATGGGCGGTGCTGGCGATTTTGAACGTGCTGTTTCTCATCCTGGGACTCTTCCTGCACTCGGCGGCGGCGATCATCCTCGTCGTACCGGTGGTCATGCCGCTGGTCAGGGCGGTAGGCATCGACCCGGTGCATTTCGGATTGATCGTCACCATCAACCTCGGCATCGGTCAGCAGACGCCGCCGGTGGCGAGCGTGCTGATGACCTGCTGCGCCATCGCCAAGGCCGACATGTGGGAGGTTAGCAAGGTCAACGTTTACTTTGTCGCCGTGCTCCTCGTCGTACTGCTACTGGTGACTTACGTCCCGGTGACCGGCATGGGGCTGGTCAACTTCTTCTACCACTGATCACGCCGACCATGGCCGACTCGGTTCTGGTGCAGCGCGACGGTCCGGTGGCAACGGTCGTTCTCAACCGCCCCGAGAGCTTGAACGCGCTGTCCGAGTCGTCGTGGCGGGAGCTGGGGCGCCGGATGCGCGAGCTTTCGCTCGAACCCGATCTGCGCTGCGTGATCCTGCGCGGCGCGGGCAGCAAAGCCTTCGGTGCCGGGGCCGATATCACTGAGTTTCCGCAAGTGCGCTTGGATGCGGCGCAAGGCCGCGCCTACGGCGAGCTGATACATTCGACCATGCAGGCGATCGGCGAGTGCATCCATCCGACGATCGCGATGATCCACGGCGCGTGCGTCGGCGGTGGCCTCGAAGTCGCGTTGATGTGCGACCTTCGCATCTGCGGCGAGTCGAGCCGCTTCGGTATTCCGATCAACCGCCTCGGACTCACCATGGGCTATGGCGAATTGAGCGGGCTCCTGTCGGTGGTCGGTCCCGCCGTAGCGCTCGAGATCCTGCTCGAGGGGCGAATCTTCGGTGCGCAGGAGGCGCGTGAAAAGGGACTGGTGCAGCGCGTGGTCGCTGACGAGTCCGTCGAGATCGAAGCGCGCGCAAGCGCGGAGCGGATCGCTGCAGGCGCACCTCTGGTTGCGCGCTGGCACAAGCGCTTCATCCGACGTCTCTGTCCTCCGCAACAACTTTCCGCGGACGATTGGAGCGAAGGCTTTGCCTGCTTCGACACCGCGGATTATCGCGAAGGATTGCGCGCCTTCCTGAACAAGCAGGTTCCGCGTTTTAGCGGTCGATAATGGCCGCGCTCGCCGGAATCAGGGTGATCGAGCTCGCGCATATCATGTCGGGCCCGACGGCGGGCATGCTGCTGGCGGACCTGGGCGCCGACGTCATCAAGGTCGAGAAGGTACCCGGTGGCGACGACACGCGCCGTTTTACTCCTCCCGAAGTCAACGGCGAAGCCAGCGCGTTCATGATGATGAACCGCAACAAGCGCGGCATCGCGCTTGATCTCAAGCAAAGCGCAGCCTGTGATGCCTTGCGTCGCCTGATCGATGGCGCCGACGTCGTCATCGAAAATTTTCGTGTCGGAACGCTCGATAAGCTGGGACTGGGTTACGAGGTCTTGCGCCGTACCAATCCGGCGCTGATTTATTGTGCGATATCCGGTTACGGCAGAACGGGCCCCGATGCGGACAAAGGCGGCTTCGATCTGGTGGCGCAAGGGTTGAGCGGCCTGATGCGCATCACCGGCGAGCCCGGCGGCCCGCCAACAAAAGTGGGCTCGCCCGTGACCGACATCAACGCGGGGATCCTGGCGGCTCTGGGCATCGTCGCGGCCTATGTTCATCGACTGCGCACCGGTCTGGGACAGTTGGTCGACACTTCGCTGCTCGAAGCCGGTGTGATGCAGACGTTCTGGCAAAGCGCCATTTTTCTGGGTAGCGGCAAGGAGATCGGGCCGCTTGGCTCGGCTCATCCGCTGACGGCCCCGTACCAGGCGTTCGCGACGCAGGACGGCTGGATCACGATAGGCGCGTCCAATCAGTCCAATTATGAGCGACTGACGCAGGTGCTCGAGGCGCCGGAGCTTCTCGCCGACGAACGGTTCCGCGACAACGCGTCGCGCATGGCCAACCTTCGCGAACTGGTCGAGCTGATCGCGCTGCGCTTCAAGCGCAAGCCGTCGTCGCAATGGCTCGCGGCGCTGGCCGCGGTCGGCGTTCCCGCGGGTCCGGTGTTGACCATTGCTGAAATGCTGGAGCACCCGCAGGTGCTCGCCCGCGACATGGTCGTCGAAACGATGCATCCGAAGGCGGGAAAGGTTCGGGCCATCGGCTGCCCGCTCAAGCTCTCGGCAACGCCTGCCTGCGTATCGCGCGCGGCACCGTTATTTGGGCAGCACACCCGCGAAGTACTCGAGCAAGTGGGACTGACTCCCGCGGAGATTGACGGGCTTATCCGGACCCGGGCGGCGATTCAGAGCCCGGCTGGAGAGGACTGACCTCAAAGATTACAGAACATTAAGTCGAACTCGACGTCTCCGTCGTATACCGCTCCACGATCCATGCCCGCAATGCCCAGAAATCGGATGTTCAGCGCGTACTTGTTGGCGCTGATTTCGGGCACGCACGACAGGTCGTCGGTGAGGGACAAACGAAGCAACTGCGCTACCTTGGCGGTCGTAAGCATGAGCTGAAATACACCGTGAACGGCAGTGTGCCTCCCCGTCTTACCGTTTTCGCGCAGGATGCGCAGGACGATCGACAAGCCTTCATGGATCGGAAGCAGCGGCGCAAGCCAGGCCTCCAGGTCGTGCTGCCGCGTTACCGGGTCGAGATGGAGCCAGTAGTGAAACGCCGGCAGATCGAATTCCGACACGCCTCCCGGCAGGGCGGTGCGCTGCTTGATCGCCATGAGCCACTCGTTGTCGCGAAGGTGCGCGCCGACTTTGCCGCTCTGCGCCAGCAGCCGCGCACTCACCTTGTCGACTTCATCGAGCAGCGCGTCGAGCGCTTCGTGCTCGATGGCGGGATTATCCTTGAGCGGCGTGAGCAGCTGGCGCTGTCGCTCGAGCTCCTGCAGGATGTCGGTCTTAAGATCGGCTCTCGACGACACGTCGGCGATCTCGAACAGCGCGAGCAGCGCGGCGTGGTGATCCGCCGGCGCCGTCGCCGCGTTAAAGAACAGAGCGCGACGATACAGATCCTCGAGCCGCATCATGGTTCGTATGCGCTCGTTCAGCGGGTGCTCGTAGCGGATCACGTCAGGGTCGGCGCCAAGGGACTGCGACATTCTGCTCCAAGTGCGGTCCGTGGGGATTTCACGGTCGCATCGCGGCTTACATTGCGCGGCGACGGTCCGCCGCGAGCTCTTTGTACCGCCGATCGAGTTCGGCGACTTGCGGCGCAATGGCATCGGGCGGCCCGCTGTTGTCGAGAACGTCGTCCGCGTCCCGAAGCCGGGCAACGCGATCGAGCTGGGTCGCCATGATGGCACGCACCTCCGCGGCAGTAAGCCCGCTGCGGGCGACGACTCGACGAATCTGCTCGTCCTCGGGGCAATCGACCACCAGAACCCTGTCGACCTTGTTGGCGAGGCCGCCGCGCTCGAGAAGCACGGGAACGACCGCCACGCCATAGACGCCGCGCCATGCGGCCATCTCCCGATAGACCTCGCGCCTGATCAGCGGGTGCACGGCGGCCTCGAGCCGCGCTCGCGCCTTCGGGTCGGCAAAAGCACGGCGGCGAAGCTCCGCCCGATCCAGCTCGCCGGACGGCAGCAGGACTCCGGGATCGAATGCCGCGGAGATCGCGGCGTGTCCGGCTTGTCCCGGCATCGAAAGGCGATGCGCAATCGCATCGGCATCGACGACTTCGACGCCTAGTGCGCTAAAAGCCTTTGCGACCTCCGTTTTGCCGCTGCCGATGCCGCCCGTTATGCCGACGACGTAGGCCACGCCTTCAGCCGGGAAGATAAAGCGCCACCAGCGGCTTGCCGAAAAAGAGCGCAATCCCTCCGGCAATCGCGAGATAGGGGCCGAACGCCAACGGGATCTGATGGTCGCGTCCTTTGAACACGACCAGGCTGATGCCGATCGCGGCACCGACCACCGAAGACAGAAGCACGATCAAGGGCAGCATCTGCCAGCCGAGCCACGCGCCGAGCGCGGCGAGCAGTTTGAAGTCGCCGTAGCCCATCCCTTCCTTGCCTCGGATCAGCTTGAATGCCCAATAGATCAGCCACAGCAGAAGATAACCGGCGATGGCTCCGATCACGGCATCGCGAAGCGTCACCGATGGCACCGCTCCGACGACGTTTGCAAACAGACCCGCCCACAGCAGAGGCAAGGTAAGGCTATCGGGCAGAAGCTGCGTATCGAAATCGATGAATGTCAATGCCACCAGCATCCACAGGAACACGCTTGCCGCGATGCCGGCCGGGGTCGCTCCGAAGCGCACGATCGCCGCGACCGTCAACGCGGCGGTGATCAATTCCACGATCGGATAGCGGGCCGAGATCGGCGCATTGCAGGCAAGGCAATGCCCGCGCAGGAACAGATAACTGATGACGGGGATGTTCTCGATAGCGCCGATACGATGGCCGCACGCGGGACATTGCGATCTCGGGATGAGAAGGTTGTAGCGCGCCGCCGGTTGCGAGGTCTCGCCTGAAAGCTCGGCGCACTGTGTCCGCCAGCCCTGTTCAAGCATCCGGGGGAGGCGGTGGATGACGACGTTCAAGAAGCTGCCGATGCAAAGACCGACGACGGCGGCGAGAATGAGCATGCCCATGAGCTCGACTGGCATGGCCTAGGGAGGCAACGAGATCTCAGGCAAGCGAGCGCGCGACGGCCGGAGGAAGACGCCGGACAAGGCGCTTCTCGATGCGCCGAAGACGACGAACGCGTCGCCGTCGCGGGCCGGCAACGACGAAGCGGACACGGCCCCGCGATGCCGGCACGGCGCCACGTCCGGCCTTTCGCAGGCTCTCAGACGACCGAGCCGAGCTTGAATATCGGCAGGTACATCGCGACCACCAGACCCCCGATTACCACGCCCAGGAAGACGATAATAATGGGCTCGAGCAAGCTCGAAAGTGCTGCCACCGCATCATCGACCTCGCGCTCGAAAAAGTCGGCAACTTTGGACAGCATGCCGTCGAGCGAGCCCGATTCCTCACCGATCTGCGTCATCTGCAGCACCATCGACGGGAAGAGGCCGGTGTTGTGCATTGAATTGGTCAGGCTCATGCCCGTGCTCACTTCCGTCTGGATCCGGCGAGTTCCGGCGACGTAGACGGCATTTCCCGACGCGCCCGCGACCGCATCGAGCGACTCGACCAGCGGCACACCGGCGGCGAACATCGTGGCCAGCGTTCGCGTCCAGCGGGCGATGGTCGCTTTTTCGAGAATCGGACCGATGATCGGGATCTTCAGGGAAATGCGGTCGATCGCGAATCGGAATGCTTGAGAACGCCTGAGCAGGAAGAAAAATCCGAAGATGGTCCCGGCGACGATCATCGCCATCAACCACCAGTAAGAGACAAAGAAATCTGAAATGCCCATCACGATCAAGGTCGGTGTCGGCAGGTTGGCGCCAAAGCTCGTGAACACCTGTTTGAACGCCGGAATGACCCAGATCATGATCACCCAGACGACCACAATGGCCACAACGATGACCGAGACGGGGTAGAACAGCGCGGACTTGATCTTGGCTTTGATGGCCAGGATCTTCTCCTTGTAGGTCGCCAGCCTTTCGAGGATGCCATCGAGCATGCCGGCCGTTTCTCCGGCGTTGACCAGGTTGCAATACAACGAGTCGAATTGCGCTGGATGCTCCCGGAATGCCTGCGACAGGCTGGAGCCGGCCTCGACCCGACCCTTGATATCCATCATCAATCGTGCAAAGCGCGCATTGCTGTGCCCGCGCGCGACGATTTCGAACGCCTGCAGCAAAGGAACACCGGCCTTGAGCATGGTTGCGAGCTGGCGGGTGAAAAAAGTGATGTCCTTTTCGCTGACGCGCCGACCGCCGCGGAATGTCTGCTTCCGAAGCTTGACGATGCGGATACCTTGTCGCCGCAAATTGCTGGTAACGACCGTCTCCGAGGCAGCCTTCATTTCTCCGCGAACGTTGCGATTGGTGCGGTCGAAGCCTTCCCAGAGGAAAGTGAATTCCTTGACCTCTTTTCGCTGAGGTGCCCTTGCCCTGCGCTGTGCGGTTGCGATAGCCATGGTGATTCCCGTCGCGATTACTCGTTGGTAACGGCCTCGATTTCCTCGAGGGACGTCAAACCTTGTTTAACCTTCAGCAGTCCCGACTGGCGCAGATTGCGCATCCCTTCCTTCTTAGCCTGCTGGGCAATGTCGAGAACGGTGCCATTGCGCATGACGACCTGCCGCATGTCGTCGGTGATCGGCATCACTTCGTAGATCCCCATCCGCCCTTTGTACCCGGTGCTGAGACAATGGTCGCAGCCGACCGGGCTATACGCCTGCCAGGAGCCGTCGATGTCCTGCTCGGAAAATCCGGCCTGAAGCAGCGCCTCAGGCGGGATGTCTTTCGGGCGCTTGCACTGGGTGCACAATTTGCGCGCAAGCCGTTGCGCGATGATGAGGATCACGCTCGAGGCAATGTTGAACGCCGGTACGCCCATATTGGCGAGGCGCATCAAAGTCGCCGCCGAGTCGTTGGTGTGCAACGTCGACAGCACGAGGTGGCCGGTTTGCGCGGCCTTGATCGCAATGTCGGCTGTTTCCAGATCGCGGATTTCGCCCACCATGATAACGTCCGGGTCCTGGCGGAGAAACGCGCGCAAGGCGTTGGCGAAGGTCAGTCCCGCCTTTTCGTTCACGTTGACCTGGTTGACGCCCGCGAGCTGAATTTCCGCAGGGTCCTCGGCAGTGGAGATATTGATACCCGGCCGATTCAGAATGTTGAGGCACGTGTAGAGCGACACGGTCTTGCCGCTGCCGGTAGGGCCGGTGACCAAAATCATTCCATAGGGACGGCCGATGGCGTTGAGGAGCATCGCCTGCTGATCGGGCTCATAGCCGAGCGCCTCGATGCCAAGCTTGACGCCGGCGGCATCGAGAATACGGAGGACGATTTTTTCACCGTAAAGCGTGGGCAGGGTGCTTACGCGAAAATCGATCGACCGGGTCTTGTTCAACACGAGCTTCATGCGCCCGTCTTGCGGCACGCGCTTTTCGGAAATGTCGAGCTTGGAAATCACCTTGATGCGGGACGCCATCTTGTCCTTGATCACCAGCGGCGGCTGGGCCACTTCCTTGAGCACACCGTCGAGGCGATAGCGGATCCGATAGAATTTTTCGTAGGGCTCGAAATGAATGTCCGACACGCCCGTCGCGATGGCGTCGAGAAGAATCTTCTGGATATATTTGACCACCGGCGCATCGTCGACCTCGCTGTTGCTGCCGTCCTCATCGGTCTGGCTCGGGCCACTCTCCGTCGAAAGGTCCACTTCGAGATCGTCGGTACTGACCAAGTCCTTGAGCGTCTGGCCAAGCGTCTCGATGACCTTGACGATGGCAGCGCCGAGCTTGTCGTCCTCGACGACGACGGGATCGATCACCAGATTGGTCTTGAACCTGACCTCGTCGAGCGCCTGCATATTCGCCGGGTCCGATACCGCGACGAACAGCCGGTTGCCGCGTTTGGCCAGCGGCAGGATGCGTCGCGTCGCCACTATCCGGGCGTCGACCAGGTCCTTGTTGATCTGCTCGAGATCGAAGCCGTTGAGATCGAACAGCGGGGCGCCGAACGCGCGCGATGCGAAGACGGCAACCTGCGCCGCATTCATCCGCTTGGAAAGCAGCATTTGCTCGACGAAGCCGATGTTCGCCGTCTGGGCCTGTCCCTGAAGCGTCTCAGCGTCGTATTCGGACAATAGGCCGTGCTGCACCATCGCCCGTGCCAAACCGCTGATATTCTGAGTTGCAGCCTTGGTAGCCATTGTGAGTGACTGCATCGCGCCCGACCTCCGCCGAGGCCACGCGTGCATATTCCAGACGCATAAAAGTTAGCTTATCGATGATGCCTGCTCGCCCGTGGTTTGTAAAGGCGGCGAGGGGCTGCGGCCCACGGGTGGCGCCAGTTTGACGACCCTCACCGCGTGGTCCTGGACCTGCAGGACTTCGACCGTCTGTCCGGCGAGACGGAAGCTCACTCCGGCCTCCGGGATATCGCCCAGATGCTCAACGATCAAGCCGCTGAGGGTTTTCGGCCCTTCCAGCGAAAAAGAAGTGCCCAACTTGCGATTAAGAACGCGCAGCGGCGCCATTCCGTCTACTACAACACTTCCATCGGGCTCGCGCTGAAAGATATCCGGGCCGCCGGGAGCCTGCGTCGTGAACTCTCCCACGATTTCTTCCAGGATGTCCTCGAGCGAGACCAATCCGAGCAATTCACCATATTCGTCAACGACAAGCCCCAGACGCTGGCGGTCGGCTTGAAACTGCTGCAGCTGTGCCAGAAGCGGCGTCCCCGCAGGAATGAAATAGGCGGGCCGGAGAATGCTGCGCAGATGTTCGGCATCCACTTCCCCCGACTGCTGCAGCCGGAGTACCTGTTTCAAATGCAGCACGCCGATGATGTTATCCAACGCGTGTTCGAAGACCGGCACCCGCGTGTGATAACTCGTCGCCAGTTGCTGCGCGAGCAGTGCCGGTTTCTCGGTCAGGTCGAGCGCCTCGATGTGGTTGCGCGGAGTCATTACGTCGTCGACGGTGACCGAGTCGAGATCGAGAAGATTGGCCAGCATGGCGCGATGCTTACCGCGGAAATAGTGACCTTCGAGCACCAGGCTGCGCACTTCTTCCTGCGACAGCGCGGCCTCGGGCCCGTGCCCCGGATCGAACCGGAACAGCTTTAGCAAACCCTGCACGAAAAGATTGACGAACCAGACGACCGGCGTCGCCGCTTTGAGCATGGGCGACAGGATGAAGCTCACCAACGGCGCGAGCCTGTCGGCGTGCGCCGCACCGACGACCTTGGGCGTGATTTCCGAGAATACCAGCAGCGCGAAAGAGATCACGACCGCTCCAACCGCGAGCGCCACCTCGCCCTCGCCGAACAGCTGTTTGGTGATCACCGCGGTGAGCGTTGCCGCGCCCGCGGCGACCAGCGTATTTCCAAGCAGGATCACGCCCAGGAGCTTGTCGGTGCGGGCGAGTAAGCCAAGCGCGAGCTTCGCTCCGCGCACGCCGCGCTGTGCACGCAGACGCAGCCGATAACGATTGACAGCCATCATCGCGGTCTCGGCAATCGAGAAGAAGCCCGAGACGACCAGCAGCACGATTACCCAAAGCAGAAGCGTGGAAACCGAAATGTCGCTCAAATCAGAAAGACGCGAGAAAGAGGGCGGCCCGAGTATTTGGCCGCGCCGCGACGCTGTCAAGGAAGGCGCGCTTCTAGCGCGCTTTGGTCGGATATGCCGGCCGGTAACAGCCAGCTTGCTTCGAAGTTCGGAACTTCTGACTCGGCGCTAGCGCCGGAGGATGACTTCAAGCACGAATTTGCTGCCGACATAGGCAAGCAGAAGCAATGCGCTTCCGAACAGAATCCAGTTGAGCGCGGTACGGCCGCGCCAACCGAACCGGTGCCGCCCGACGAGAAGGGCGCCAAACGCAAACCAGGCAAGCACGGAGAACACTGTCTTGTAATTCAGGGTCAGCGGTTTCCCGAACAACTGCTCGGAAAAGAAAATGCCCGTCGCCAAGGTCAGGGTCAGCAGCGCGTATCCGGCGCCGACGATGCGAAACAGAAATTGCTCCATCGTCAAAAGCGGCGGCAGCTCACCGGCGTTCGGCTCGGGCAGACCGCGATGAAGTCGCTTTTGCAGACCCATCAGCATCAGCGCCTGCATGGTCGCGACGATCAGCAGTGCATAGGCGATCAGAGCGACGGCGATGTGCAACGCGGCCCACGGCTCCTCGCTGAAGGAAAACCGATGCGGATTCCTGAACAGCAGAGGAAGCCATGCCGCCAGCGCGGCCACCGGCAGCGCCACGACGGCGACGCCGGGCAGCGAACGGGTGAGCGATCCGAGCCAGGCAAACAACGCGGTCAGGCCGGCGACCGCGGAGAGCGCGTTGGCGAGGCTCAAGTCGACCCCGTCGACCGCGACGATCGCACGGGAGACCAGGAATGCATGTCCGATCAAGCCGCAGGCGGTCAGCCAGGGCGCGATCGCAGCGCGGCGAGGAACTTCTGTTTTTGCCGGTTGGACCAGACGCTGCCATTCGAGCCACGCCGACGCTAGATATGCGGCGGATACCGACAGGTAGAGTAAAATCATGCGTGAAGTGCCTCGCGGCTGATTGAGTTTACACCAGCGCGCTTATGTCGCCGCCGCATGTGGATTACATTCCCCGATGCTTGACAGTCTGACCGCACGGCTCGGCCGTGTCATGAAGCAACTGCGCGGTGAAGCGCGGTTGACCGACGCCAATATCCAGGACGCTTTGCGCGAAGTGCGCATGGCATTGCTCGAGGCCGATGTCGCGCTGCCGGTGGTCAGGGATTTCATATCCGCGGTACGCGACAAAGCCGTTGGCCAGGAGGTGGTCAGCTCGTTGACGCCGGGCCAGGCCCTGGTCGGTGTCGTCCAGCGCGAGCTGGCGACGCTCATGGGCGGCAGCGCGATGCCGCTCGATCTCGCCACCGCGCCACCGGCGGTCATCCTGTTGGCGGGATTGCAGGGCGCCGGCAAAACGACGACGGCGGGCAAGCTGGCGCGGCTGCTGCGTGCCGACATGAAAAAGAAAGTGCTGTTGGTGAGCTGCGACGTCTACCGACCGGCCGCGATCGAGCAGCTCAAGACGCTTGCCGGTCAGGTCGGTGTCGATTTTTTTCCCTCCTCGGCGAATGAGGCGCCGGTCGCGATTGCGCACGCGGCGCTCGATTGGGCCCGCCGCCACTATCATGACGTAGTGCTGGTCGATACGGCGGGCCGGCTCGCGATCGATGACGCGATGATGCAGGAGATCGCACTGCTGCACGCCGCGGTGTCGCCGGTGGAAACGCTTTTCGTCGTCGATGCAATGCAGGGCCAGGACGCGGTGAACACCGCGAGAGCGTTCGGCGAGACCCTGCCGCTCACCGGTATCGTTTTGACCAAGCTCGACGGCGATGCGCGCGGCGGCGCGGCGCTTTCGGTGCGGCAGGTCACCGGTGCGCCGATCAAGTTCGTCGGAGTTGGCGAGAAGCTTTCCGGGCTGGAAGTCTTCCATCCCGATCGGATGGCGTCGCGGATTCTCGGCATGGGCGATGTTCTGACCCTGATCGAGGATGCTCACCGCCAAGTTGATGAGCAGGCGGCGCGCACCTTGGCGAAGAAGGTCAAATCTGGCAAGGGTTTCGACCTGGAGGATTTCAAGGCGCAGATCGGACAGATGCGAAAGATGGGCGGGATGGAAAGTCTCCTCGACAAGCTGCCCGGCGAGCTTGCCCGCGCCGCGCAAGGCAGTCAGGTCGACGAGCGCGCGATTCGCAGGCTGGTGGGAATCATCGATTCCATGACGCCAGGCGAACGGGCCAAGCCGGAACTCCTCAAGGCGTCCCGCAAGCGACGCATTGCCGCCGGGGCGGGCGTGTCGGTGCAGGAGGTCAACCGCCTTCTGACCCAATTCGAGCAGGCGCAGAAGATGATGAAAATGGTGGCCAAGGGCGGTATGCAAAAAATGCTGCGCGGGTTGAAGGGCGCGTTCCCGGGCCTGCGCTAATCCGGACCTTCATGGCGGCGGCCGATCGTGATTGCCAAAGACGGGGTTTTCGTCGTATAATCAAYGTCTTTTTCTGCTAGGCGGAATTCGCGATGGTTGTCATCAGACTGGCTCGGGGCGGCGCCAAAAAGCGGCCTTTTTTCAACGTCGTCGTGGCCGATTCGCGCAACCGTCGCGACGGGCGCTTCATCGAACGCGTCGGCTTCTACAACCCGATTGCAGGAGACGGGGAAGAGGGATTGAGGCTTTCGCTCGATCGAATCGACCATTGGAAGCATCGCGGTGCGATGCTCTCGGACACGGTCGCGGGCCTGGTGAAGAAGGCCGCGCTCGCGAAGCCAGCTCCCGTGCCTGCAGTGAACGCTGAATAAGGCAACCAAGGTAACCCGGACAACGAAGGCAGGCAGCGCGGCCGAGGCAGCGACGAAGTCCGCGTCGCGAGCGGCGGAGTCCATGGTAGTCATGGCCCGCGTGCTGGGCCCCTACGGCATCCAAGGCTGGATCAAGGCCCGGCCGTACACCGCCTCGATCGCGGCGCTTCTGGAATACACGACGTGGTGGCTGGCACCGGCTGGTGACGCCGACGCATGGCGGGAATTCGCGGTGCACTCCGCCCGACAACACGGAGACACGCTGGTTGCGGCGCTCAACGGGGTCGCCGACCGCGAAGCCGCCCTCCAATGGCGCGGCGCGTGGGTGGCGGTGCCTCGTTCGGCATTGCCCTCGCCACAAGCGGGCGAGTTTTATTGGTCCGACCTGGTCGGCCTGGTCGTCGTCAACCGGGCGGCCGAGACGCTCGGGCGGGTGAGCAAGGTGCTAGAGACCGGCGCCCACCCGGTGTTGCAGGTGGAGTCGGAGGACGGCGGCGAGCGGCTGATTCCGGTGGTCGCCGCTTATGTCGATGCGATCGATCCGGCGGCCGGTCGGATCATGGTGGATTGGCCGGCGGACTATTAAAGAGGTGCCCCGCGAAAGCGGGTCGAGAGATGCGGATCGAAATCGTCACCCTTTTCCCCGAAATGGTGGAAGCCGCGGCATGCTACGGCGTAATCGGGCGTGCCCTGAGCAAAGGGATGTGGACTTTGAGTTGTCGCAATCCGCGAGATTTTGCGACGAACGGCTACCGGGCCGTCGATGACCGGCCTTACGGCGGCGGTCCGGGAATGGTGATGAGCGCCGAGCCTTTGGGTAAGGCGCTTCATGCTGCGCGCGAGGGCTTGCGGGCCGCGGGAATCGACGCTGCGCCGGTGGTGCACCTGTCGGCGCAAGGTGAGCCGCTCACCCATCGGCGGGTGGTCGAGCTCTCCCGAGGGCCCGGCATGGTGTTGCTTGCCGGGCGCTACGAAGGGGTCGATGAGAGGCTTCTGGAACGCGAGGTGGACCTGGAATTCGCGGTGGGAGATTTTGTCGTTTCCGGCGGCGAGCTTCCGGCGCTGCTGCTTATCGACGCGGTGGTCCGGCAGCTGCCCGGCGTGTTGAACGATGAACAGTCCAAGGTCGACGAGTCGTTTGTCGACGGCCTGCTCGATTGTCCGCACTACACGCGGCCGGAGACCTATCAAGGCCATGCCGTGCCGCCGCTGCTGTTAGGCGGGGACCATTCGGCGATAGCGCGCTGGAGACGCAAGCAGGGGCTGGGACGCACTTGGCTGCGGCGCCCGGATTTGCTCGCGGCGCGAGGGATGAATGAAGAGGAAACGAGCCTGCTCAAGGAATACTTGAGCGAGCTCATAGAAGCGTCGGACGAAGGCAGCAAACAGCAGTAGCATAGAAGCGATTACAGATAAGCGTGCGTAACAGAGGGCGATTCTCGCGCTGCGCACGAGGCCACGGGCCATAACGTTCATGGAGCATACGCAGATGAATATCATCGATACGCTGGAACAGGAAGAAATTGCCCGCCTGGGCAAGACCGTGCCCGAGTTCTCGCCGGGTGACACCGTCATCGTCAACGTCAATGTCGTCGAGGGGGAGCGCAAGCGCGTGCAGGCGTACGAAGGCGTCGTGATAGCCAAGCGGAACCGGGGACTGAACTCTTCGTTTGTCGTGCGCAAGATATCAAGCGGAGAAGGCGTCGAGCGAACATTTCAGACTTATTCCCCGCTCATCGCGAGCGTTGAGGTAAAACGCAAAGGCGATGTAAGGCGTGCAAAGCTTTATTACCTCCGCGATCGTTCGGGAAAGTCGGCTCGTATTCGCGAGAAGCTCGCGCACCGCGAAGGCGGCAAGCAGGGCGAATAGTTTGCCCGAAGCGCGGTCCCCAGGAAAATGAGGAGAAAGCGGCCCTTCGGCCGCTTTTTTTATGGCGTGGCGATCCCTGGCGGACTTTTTTCCAGGATCCGGCCGCACCGATAAACTGACGTAGCGCGGCAGCGATTGCCGTTGAGCGCCACTGCGAAGTCGGGTTCAGGGCCGTGACGACAACCGCTTGCATTGGAACCGCATTTATCGGAATATTCCAATGTCAGAATCCGTCCCTTTTCGACCCCAGATAATTTAATGAAAGCGACGCTTTACGAAGCGCTCGGTATTAGGCAGCTCGCGTCCGAAGAGGAAGTGCGGGCCGCGCTGCGCCGCTTGATCCGAAAATATTATGCGAAAACGCGAGACGGTCAGGGTAACGTTGAAGAAGCGCTCCGCTTCATAAATCATGCCAGCCGCATACTCAGCGATCCGGACCATCGGCTGCACTACGACAAGGAGCTCTCGGTCACCACCGAGGCCAATACCGAGCAGCGGATCGCGCACTTCGTGAGCAACGTCGCGGGCACGCTCGGGGGAACTGCGAGCCGCGATGATGTCATCGAGATCGGCGACGAAAAGGCATTGACGCTGCCTTCGGACTCGCCCGAAAAGCATCCGCACCATCCCGGGTTGACCGAGCGCGTCGCCTCGATCGGGCGCTCGACGCTGGGCCAACTCGCCTTGTGCGTGTTTTTCGGAGCGTTCATCGCGGCGGCCATCGTGTTTGTAACGCCCACCGATGCGGTGCTGGTCGCGAAGCAGGTTCTGGTCTGGCTCACGCTGTCTCTGCTGACGCTGGCGCTGGTCTATGGGATCGTTCACGGGCTGGCGTGGGTACGTCATCGCAGATTCACCTCGGCGCCGGCGCTGGTTCCGCAGACGGACTTGGCGATCCTCAATTGGCGACGGGAAAAAAGCGTTTTTCTGGGTGCCGAAAATCCGCAGGAGGATGCGAGCTGGATCTTTCAGTTGCGCATGGCCGAGCTCGAGCGTGCCAAAGCCGGCCGCACCAGCGAGCCCAGGCCTTGGAACCGCCTCGCCGCGCGGTTGTTCGATTATTCGATCTGGGGGCTGGTGCTCGCGCTTCTGCTCTCGGCGCTGCACACCGGCGGGGTGGTCAGCGACGCCACCGCGTTCTGGGTGGGGCATCCCTTGTTCGCGCCCATCCTGATCACCTTGACCTGGGTGCCGATCGAGGCATTGCTGATCGCGGCGCTTCAGCTCACGCCGGGCAAGTGGCTGTTCGGCATCTATCTCCAGTTTTCCATAAGCGACGCCTACGCGCGGCGCGACGTTCGGGCGCAATTGCGTCGCGCGCTTCGACGCTCATTTCGTGTCTGGTGGGAGGGTATCGCCTGCGGGTTTCCGCTGCTCACGCCGATATTGGTTGCGGTCGCCTACGAGAAGATTGCGCAACATGGCGAGACCGACTGGGACTTCGCGGAGGATTGTCTTGTCACCCATAGCCCGCCGGGAGTGCTGAATACCATTACCGGTGTCGTCGGATTGGCGGCGATGCTCTGGCTATACGGAGTCGCTTGGCATGAGCCGATGGCCGATTCGATCACCGCCGCCAAGAACGCGGTGGTGGCCTGGGTGCCCTCCCCGCCGTCGCTGTTGCCGCGTGGTTTTCAGGGCGACGTGGGCAAGATCAGCGCAATCGCCAAAGGCATCAGCGCATCGCTGCAGGGCCCTGATGCGCCAGTGGCCGATTCGGCCAACGATGTCGACACGACTGCGCTGTTTGCCGAACGGCAGGCCCGGCTTGCGCTTTTTCGCGGGGAAGGGCCCCGCATGCTGCAGGCCGGGAATTGGCGCCGCGCAACTGAGATCTGCCGCGCTTGGTCCAACCTCGAGTTCTGGAATCCCGAACCGTGGCGCTGCCTGGGATACGCGCTGCAGGCGCAGGGCTATCACCAAGAGGCGATCAACTCGTTCCGTAAGGCCATGCAATACGACCCCGCGGATCGAACGCTCGATTCGGCCATCGACAAGAGTCAGCGCGGCATCGTCGCCGACTTCCTGAACCGGTACCGGCGCTAGCCGCACTTAGCGGATTCGAGCCGTAGTTTGCACGGCAGCGAGGC
>JRHI01000690.1_pt1 | contig 34523 bp, 38 predicted proteins | sample 215371 | NCBI WGS metagenome assembly JRHI01 (sample SAMN02929681, study PRJNA255918) | sediment metagenome | biome: cave system; feature: Ice Cave; material: Sediment; isolation source: sediment from deep within a dark volcanic ice cave with no known source of... ...
ATCCACTACACTGACGTCCCAGCCGGTATCTATCGGGTCCGCGTCTTTCGCACCGGCTACGATTCCGGCCATTCTAAAGACTTCGAAGTTTTGGGCGGCCGCGCGGTCGCGGTTCAAGTTGAGCTTGCACCATCGGCACAACCGGGCCTTAAAGTGATCGGCACCGTCACCGCTCGTTCGCGAGTAACGGTCACCAGCAACGACATCTCCGATACCAGCGCCGTGCGCCGCATCTCTGACTCGCTCAGCGATGCTCTCGATAAGCTGGCTGGCGTTAGCGTCACGCAGAGTTCCAGCGATCCCGATGCCGCCGTGACCGTGTCGCTGCGAAACCACGATGAATCGCAAACCGCAATCACGCTCGACGGAATTCCGCTGGGGCCCTCCGGCTCCTCGGTCAACTTGCGGGCGGTCAACACCGACCTGTTCAGCGGCGCCACGACGAATTTCTCGCCGTCCGCCGGTTCGCTTGGCGGGGCGGTGAATTTCCGAACCCTGCAACCGACCCAGACCTGGCAGGGCAAATTTTCCGGAACGACGGGGACGTTCGACCGTTCGAACTATCAGGTTGCGACCACGGGCAGCTTCGGCAAACTCGGAATCGCAGCCCAGCATACCTGGCGTGGGGCCAACGCGCCGCTCACGTTTCAGGATTACTTGGATCAGAGTGGCCTGACCTACGATCACGGCGGCGAATCGCGAAATCTGGGCGACTTCCTGAAGTTTCGCTACAACATGAACGATCGGATGACATTCAGCGGAACTGCGCTCAGTTCGAACAATGCGTTCAGCTCGCTGTGCACCCAATACATCACGATCGTGCCGTGCGGCTCCGGTCCCGGCAACGGAACCAGCGGCCACTTTGGGTTTGCGTACGGAACGCTCCAGGCGCTGGTCGGAACGGTTGCGACTCAGGTGTCCGTCTTCACCAATGCCAACCGCAGTGAGAGCGATTTCCTCAATCGATACGTGGTCGGCCAGCCCCGGCCTTCGCAGTCAGAGCAGCTGTCCAATGCGCACGGCATCTCCTACAGCGCCTCGATTGCGCACGCCCGCCACACGATCACGCTGTCGGGGAACACCTACGCCTCGACCAACGAATCGCGCCCGATTGTCGGCTCCGCATTCGTGACGCCGTTTACGACGTCGGCGTCATCGACCACCGAACAGTTCAGCGACGTCCTCAAAGCCAACGACAAGCTTAGCCTCAACGCGCGCTTGTCGCTGGCATCAACGTCCGGAGTCGGCTCCGGAATCCTGGGCGGCCTCGGCGCCAGCTGGCGGCCGCAAGCCGGCGATTCGTTCGATGGCTCGTTGTCGTTCGGCAGCTCGCAACCGGGCACCAACGTCAACAAGTCCTTTAGCGACCCGGTCACCGCACGCTATGATTGCACCGCCGGAACCGCGGTCGTGAGCGGACCCGGCGACAGTCCGGGCCATCAGTCGGCGCTCAACTTCGACCTGGCCTGGACGCATCAAATGAAGTTCGGATCGGTCACGGTCGCGGCGTACCGGCAGCGCCAATCGGGCCAGTTGATCAACGCGCTGGTGAGCGCCGCCAGCGAACCGAGCGGCTATTTTCCCAACGGCTATCTCGGCGCAATCGGCTCCCAATTCCAATTGCCGCTAGTTTGCGGCGCGGCTGCGACCCTCGCGCCGAGCGGCATCTACATCGTCCAACCAATCGGTGGCACCGAGCGCACGTATGCTGGTTTCGATCTGAGCGCGCGCATCGCATTGGGCCGCAACGCGGTCGTGCTGCCGACCTACTCGTCGAGCGCGGCCGTGCTGACGTCCGCCGATCAACGGTTGCTTGGCGCCACATCCACCTCAATCGTCGGTGCGCAGTTGCCCGGCCGGCCGGTGCACCGAGCCGGACTCACGATCGACGCACTGCATCCGAAAAGCGGCACGGAATTTCTGGTGAACGCCCAATGGACCGGCGCCAACAACTTCCAAAACCTTGGCTCGTACATCGTGGCCAATGCCGGAATATCGCACAACATGGGGCCCGGCCGGTTGACTCTGTTCGAAAACAACGTCTTCAACACCGATGCCGGTAAGTTTACGACCGACGCATACGCTCAACCGATCCGGCTTTCGAACGGCACGAACTTGTCGGTCGCGGCGATTCCGCTGACTCCGCGGACGATTGCGCTGTCGTATTCATTCACCATCGGCGGTCCGCGGCCGCCGGCCTCGCTATCGCCGGCGTCGCTCATACCGGCGGCGTCGAAAACGGTCGCCGGCTCGCCTTCGTCCGGTGGCGGGCCGCGGGGTCTGCAAATTCGGCCGGTGCCGCCGCCGGCCGGCGTCGATCCGCTTTCGGTGGCCGCCGACCGCGAGTCGTGCACGGCCGACGCGCGCAAAGTTGCCGAACCATTGCTCGATGCGCTCAAACGCTACGTCGCGGCGTACGAGGCGAAGTCGACCGTCACCGACATCGAGTCCGTAACCGTGACGTCGCATCCGATCGTCGCCGGGGCCTTACCGTACTATCTAGAATTGCGACCGAAATTTGCCGGCGCTGCAGGAGCATCCGCAGGCTCGCGTGGGCCTTCGGGTTCGCCCGGCGGCTCGGGCTTCGGCGGCCGCGGTGAAGGCAATCCGGGTGAGGGACCATTCCAGCCCCCCGCCGGCGTACCGCCAAGCGGCGCTCGACCGGCCGGTGGCCCATCGCAGGGTGGTCAACCGCCGCCCCAATTCCGAACTTTTGCCGGATTCCTTGGCTGCGCATACGTCACCGCGATGTCGGCCGACGAGGCGAAGGCCAAGGGCATCGAGTTGCAACAAGGCCGGCCGGGATTGTTCTACGCGCCGTCCATCGGAATTGTTGCCGTGCGTCCGCCCGAATTGCCGCAAGGCGGCGGAAGCGTGAAGCGGCCATGAACGGGTCTCGTCGCGTGCTCGTCGTTGACGACGAGCGTCACATTCGCGAGTTGCTCGAAATCGCGCTCGGCGATGACGGGTACGACGTGCGCACGGCCGCCGACGGCCAGGTCGCACTGCGGATGATTCGTGAGTGGGAACCCCACATCATCATCCTAGACTGGATGATGCCGAAGATCGACGGTATTGCGCTGTTGCCGATGCTTCGCTCGCTGTCGGAAGCTCCGATCATTATGCTGAGCGCAAAGGGCGAGACTCCTGACAAGGTGACGGGCCTCAGCCGTGGCGCCGACGATTATCTCAGCAAGCCGTTTGAACTTTCCGAGTTGCGGGCGCGATTAGAAGCAGCGTTGCGCCGGCCGCGGCTGGTGCGCTCTAAACGCATCCGTTACGCTGACCTCGAAGTCGACATCGAGACGCGCATCGTCCGCCGTGGATCGCGCGAGATCGCGCTTTCGGCGCGCGAGTTCGATCTGTTGACGGCGCTCGTTCGGCATCCCAAACGGGTGTTTACTCGCGATCAGCTGCTCGACATGGTATGGGGTTCAGATCGCATCGTCGGGCCTGGAACCGTCGAGACGTACATCTCCTATCTCCGCGCGAAGGTCGATCAAGGGGAACCCCGCCGGCTCATCCATACCTTGCGCGGCGCGGGCTACTCATTGCGCGACGCCTGATGTTCCGCCCGCTGCGACGGCGGCTCGTGCTGCTCTATGTCGTTGCAGCGGTAATTCTCATTGCGACTGTCGCCGGCGCCGTGACATTGCTAGCGTTGTCGACCTTCGCGCACAATGCCACCGAGACGGCAGCTGCAGTCGCGCGCGAGGTGCCGGAAATTGTCCGCGTCTACCGGACGAAAGGCCGCACGCTCGAGGCCTCCGCCCCCGATATCGTGCGCGCGCTCTCTCGGCCTGGTGTGCTCATTCGGCTCATAGCGCTCGATCCTGCCGGTGCGCGACCGCTGGCCGCTTCAAATCCGGAGCCGGGCGGACCGGTCGTTGTGTTGCCGGCACCGCCGCGCGCCCCGGCGGCGGTAGGGCGCGAAGCGTTTCCATCAACGCACGATCCGCTTGGGCTCACCAGCCTGCTTCGCTTAGAGCGACAGCGCGTTCCGGTTCCGGGGGGCGTGGTGATCGTCATCCCCGATACGCGCCCGCTCAGCAAAGCGATCGCGACCTCATGGGCGGCATTAATCCCGATCGCCTTCTTCGTCGTTCTCGCGGCCTGGCTGTTGGGCCGCTACATCACGAACCAAGCCGTGCAACCGCTGGTTCAGACCACCGCCGCGCTCCAACGCTTTGCCGGCGGTGATTTCACGCCGACCGGAATTGTGATCGCCGGCCGCAGCGAATTCGGAGAGCTCGTGCAAGCGTACAACGGGGCGGCCAACCAAGTAGCCGCTGCCTTCGAAGAGCGCCGCACCGCCGAGCTGCAGATGCGCCAATTCATCGCCGACGCAGGCCACGAGCTGCGCACGCCGCTGACCGTGATCATGGGATTCATCGACGTCCTGCGCCGGCGCGCCAGCGGCGAACCGGCGATCTCGCTGCGCATCTTCGATACGATGACGGCCGAAAGCCGCCGGATGCGGGCGCTCATCGACAAGCTCATCTTCCTCGCGCGGCTCGAAAACCACGAATTGCGCGAGGAAACCGAGGTCGACCTCGCCCGACTCTCGCGCGAGATTGCCGAAAAGCTCGAACTCGCGAATGGTTCAGCCCGACTGGTCGTGCAGGCGCCGGCTCAGGTGTTCGTCCATGCGAGTTCGAGCGAACTTCACGAAGCGATCGCCAACTTGATTGAAAACGCATACAAGTATGCGCCGGATTCCCAGATCGATCTGCAGGTCCGAGCCGACCGAGATCGCGCAATCGTCGAAGTCAGTGATAAGGGTCCGGGCCTATCGGCTGAAGATCGGGCGCATGTGTTCGATCGGTTCTATCGCGGCGCGAATCGCGGCGAAGCCGAGGGCTTCGGGCTTGGGCTGGCGATTGCCAAACGCGCCGTCGAGCGCGCCAGCGGCGAAATTTCAGTAGACAGCACGCCAGGTTCCGGCTGCACGTTCCGAATCAGCTTACCGCGTCCAGTCGTGGGATAACACGACGGACGCTCGATTACTAGAAGCGAAATAGTCGCGATCTTATCAGCAATGTATGAAAACAAACGCAGTACGTTCGACGTGCATCCTATATTGTGGAAGCGCAAATGATCAGATTGCGAGGACTCCACGAAGCTCGTCGAGCCCCGCGCGCAGTGCTTGGCGATAGATAACGACATCCGTGCTCCAGCCTAAGACGTTAAAGCCCACGGCGGCCCATTTGCGGGCTTCATCTGCGTTGAACGCGAGGATCGCAGCGGCCTTATGGTGCGCCCTCGCCGCCGCTACGATGCGGCGCAGTGCCGCGTCGAACTGCGGCGCCCCAAACTCTCCATAGATCCCCATCGAACTGGTGAGATCGTGGTGCCCCACCCACAGCACGTCCACGCCGGGCACGGCTGCAATCTCTTCAACGTTACCGAGCCCTTTCACCGACTCGATTTGTGCGATCACGGTCGTTCGCTCGTTCGATTGCCGCATGAAATCGACGCCGTTTCCGATCGAGCCAAAATCGGTATGACCGGCGCTCAAGCTGATTCCGCGGCGGCCAAGCGGCGCATATTTTACGGCGCTGACGATCGAGCGAGCTGCGTCGGCATCTTCGACGTTTCCGATCATGACGCCGAGTGCCCCAGCGTCCATCGTGCGCGCAAGAAAATGATAGAGATTTTGCGGGATGCGAACGAACGGCGCGATCGTCGTTGCCTTAAACCAGGCGACAAGATCGGCCACGTTTGCCGCATCAAAGCCGGCGTGCTCCATGTCGATGATGACGAAATCCGGATCCGCCGCTTCCACAATCTTTGCAATACCACAGGTCGCGAACTCACCGATAAAATGCCCCACCGGAACGCGACCGTCCCGCAGGGCGCTCTGAAGCCTATTGTCTTTCAACGTTGCCTCTGTACTGCTTGAGTTTAGCGATGAAGAGCGGGTTCAGCGCGACGGCCGCATCGACGAGCCCTGGGGGTGTTTCGCCCCGAGCGACGGCGAGGACGTTTTCCACGACCTCCGAGCTGACGTCGTTGTTGAGCGCATGGCTATGGGCAATAGCGTGCGGGCTCACCCAAACATTGTCGAGCCCGAACAACCGATGATTTTCCGGTGGTGGTTCGCGCTCGAAGACGTCAATCCCGGCGCCGGCGATCTGGCGATCCTCGAGCGCTCGCGCGAGCGCATCTTCGTCCACGATGCCGCCGCGCGCCGTATTGACGATAAAGGCCGTCGGCTTCATCAATGCCAGTTGCGAGGCACCGACGATGCCACGGGTCATGTTGTTCAAGGGAACGTTAATCGTTAGAAAATCACTTTCGGCCATGACCGTGTTGAGGTCGGTCAACTCGACGCCGCGCGAACGCGCAGCGTCCGTGGATACCCAGGGGTCAAAGGCGATCAGGCGAGCGAACGATAGCGACTGCACTTTCGAGAAGAGGGTGAGCGCGATATTGCCGCAACCGATTGAGCCGAGGGTTTTGCCGGCGATGTCGCTTGCTGGACGCGAGAGGCCACCTTTCCATGCCCCATTGCGCGTTGCGGTGTCCTGTTCACGAATATTCTTTGCGAGGGCAAAAATGAAACTCAAAATCCCTTCCGCAACCGGGACCCGAACGGCGTTTGGCGTGATCGTCAAGGCGACGCCAGCGCCGCTAAGCGCCGGAACATCGATTCGATCGTATCCGACGCCCCATCGAGCCACAACTGCGCAGCGCACTCCGCCTGCGACGCTCGCACCGCTGACATGCGCCAACATGGCAATGTAGGCATCGACGCTATCCAGAAACGTGCGCGAAACAAGGCCGTCCGCTGGCTGCTTGGCACGACTCCAACTCATTCCCGCCGCATGGCCCGTGCGCTGACCCAAAAAACCGTCAATGAGGCCATAAATGCGATCGTCAAAGTCGGGTGCGATGGCGATGCGGAAACTTTGCATGTGCGACTAATCTTTTCAGTGAATCGACCCTGAGCCTGCGCAGGCCACGAGCCGGCGTCTCAGGTCCGCGCGGCAATCTGCATGTCGCCCCGTAAGCGAAGTTTCATAATCAGTCAATCTCGCGGGCGTTGAGATGAATCAATTCCCCGTTGATGCCGCTGGACGCGTCGCAGGCGTGGAAAACCAGGACGTCGGCGACTTCTTGTGGCGTTGCCGCGGCAGCGAAATCCTCAGCGTCGAGGTAGTCGCGCGCGGCATCAGTCGCGACCCCGCCGAGAACGACGGCATTGGAGACAATCCCGTCGGCCTTGTGTTCGCCGGCAATCGCGCGCATGAGCGTGTTCACCCCGGCCTTGCCGATGCCCATGATGCCGCGCGTCGGCGCGGGGTCGAGCGAACTGCCCGCTGTTACCGCGACGAGCCGCCCGCGTGAACGTGCGCCGGCGCGCGGTGCCTGTTTCAGCATGACGCGCAACGCTGGAACCACGAGGTTGTAGGCGACTTCGAGATTATTGCGGATGGACTCGGCCAGCATGCTCGGCTCGGACTCCGCGATAGAGACCCAGGCCGACCCGCCGCCGGCTAACGAGATCGCGGCGTCGAGCCGACCGAATCGTTCGAAAACACCCCAAACCACCCGCTTGGCACTTTCGGAGTTCGTGAGATCGGCAACAACGACCGTTGCACGCTCTCGCGCATGACTCGCAAGTTCGCGCTCGATGGTTGCGCGAGCTCGCTCCGCGTCCCGTGAAAATAAAACAACCCGCGCGCCACGCGCCACGAGCGTAGCGAGTGTCGCTCCGCCGACGCGTCCCGTTCCACCCGCAAGGATAACGACATCGCCGTCGTCCGATGCACTGGCCTTCATCGCTGCCACATCACCCAGCTATCCTTTCGTCCTAAGACCAGACCATGACGCTCAACCGACGGTTGCGCCGAGGGGCTCACCCGTGGAGGTGCCGCACGACTTCCGCCAGCCGCTGGTCCGCCGCGTACTCGTTGTAGCGCGCGGTCGTAGCAAAGTGCGAGCCAGCAGCGCCCGTCGGCGATCGCGCCGGGGGCAAGGATCGCCCCTTCGCCGGGCACGACCAGCGGGAACGCGAGTAGCGTTGCGGTCGCGCGGACGTTCGTTACGGTTGCGTGCGCTCCGCCGATGTCGGCGGCAGTAAGTGCGCTGACGCGCGCGCGCTCCGCGAAGTCGGCGATCCGCACGCCGATGTCGTGCAGCGATGCAGCGCGCGCGTCGGGCACGACCGGTACGACGACGCCGTTCGGAACTTCCACAGCGACGCCGATGCGATCCACTTCCAGCGCCCGCGCGAACGCTTTAACGAAGTACGCTGTCCACGACACACCGTGCCGTTCGATGCGCGAGAGATCGACCTGCTTCGCACACGAGCCCTGCGCGATCGTCGCGCGCGCTTCGGTCATCCGCTCGGCGATCCCCCTGCGCATCGCACTCAGACCGCCGGCACCTGGTGTGGGAGCGGCCGGCGGCGCGATCGGGCGTGCCATTGCGGTGTGCTCGCCGGCCACAGTCGCGTGCGTCTCGAAACGCGCAAGAACTTGCCCGACCTCGGCGCGTCGATCAAACCGTGTGCGCCCGAATCCGTGCGTGCTCGGGAGGATCGAGGTTCGATATTACCTTCGGCGGCCGGAAGCCGTCGGCCAGGATCGCTCGCGCTTCGGGCGAGAGGGGGATGAGCGGATCCTGCGCAACGGCGGCTGAGAACCGGGCGGGCTCGCGAAATACGGCATCGACATCGGAGAAGCGGGAGATAACCCACATGTCGATCGACGGCGCGTAAAACGGCGATCGATCGCGCAGCGCCGGAAAGTGCGGGTAAGGATCGTTCAGGTAGACCGACGCGAACGGATCGAAGTCGACGTCGGACGACCGCGGCGTCCTTTCAAGCAATACGAGCACCACCAACGAACGAGAAATAGTACTCCAACCGCAATTCCGAGCGGCACCTCCCGCTGCCTTCCCTTGCGCCTTGGACGCAACCGATCCGGGGAGTGGTCCCTGGGTTACCGAATTGCCCGACGATGGGGCGCAGCGGCGTGTTGATCATCGCTGGGCCGACGGCCAGCGGTAAGACGGAGCTGGCGTTAATGCTGGCGCAGCGGTTCGACGCTGAGATCGTCGGCGCGGATTCGCGCCAAGTGTACCGCGATATGCCGATCGGAACCGCCGCACCGACGACCGCCCAGCGTGCGCGCGTACCGCATCACCTCATCGACTTCGTCGATCCGCATCAGCGGTATTCCGCCGCGCGCTACGTTGAGGATGCCTTGGCCGCCATCGAGCTGATTCATCGGCGTGGCAAGCACGCGATCGTCACTGGCGGCACTGGGTTCTACGTGCGCGCACTGTGCGGCGATGTTAAACTTTCTTCAGCCTACGATGCCGATGTGCGGGGGCGGCTGGCGCGTGAAGCGCGGATTCACCCGCGAGATGTGTTGCACGGCTGGCTCGGGGCACGCGATCCGCTGCGAGCGGCGGCGATCGACCCCGGCGACCGCTATCGCGTGTTACGAGCGCTCGAGATTGGGCTGGCGGAAGCCGCCGGAAAAGCGCAGTCGCCGCAGGTTCGACATACACTGCGAGCCGCGAGGGTTCCATTCGTGAAGACCTGGATCGAGATCGAACAAGTCGAACTCGACCGGCGGATCGGCGAACGCGTCGATGCGATGCTCGCCGCGGGGCTGATCGACGAGGCCGAACGAATCGGGGACGAAGCGGTTGCTGCCGATGCCGTTGGTTACCGGCACTCGATCGCATTCTTGCGCGGTTGGTCGACGCGATCGGAATTGCGCGATTCGCTGCTGCGAATGACCCGCCGCTACGCCAAACGCCAACGAACGTGGTTCCGCACGGAACCCGAAGTCCGCCCGATCCCCTTCGAGAATGCTGCCGAGCGGCTGGCCCGGCTTGCACGGGATACGCTCGGCTGGACGTAGCCGACGAACCGCCCGCGCACCGGATCGGGGCTTGCGCGGCGGCGGTACGGGAGTCTTTCCGCAGCCTGCTGAAGCGGCGAGCATGCCTTTCAAGGAGAGTGCCACCGGGATGCGCCCGGCGCAGTTGCAAGACACCTACCTCGCCGAAGTCAAGCGGCAAGGCGTCCCGGTGACCATTTATCTCGTCAACGGGTTTCAATTGCGCGGGACCATCAAGGGCTACGATGCGTTCACGATCGTGCTCGAATACGAACGGCGGGCGCATTTGATTTACAAACATGCCGTCTCGACGATTTCGCCGCAAGGTGCCGTTGCCGGTGCGTTTGGATTAGACAGCGGCGGCGACCCGGCAGGCGGACCGTGAAATTGCCCGTCACCGTGATGCACGGGACGCACAATACGTTTGCCGTCCTCGACGAACGGCCGCCGCACGGGCTTCGATACGAAGAATTGGCGCGGCGCATCTGCTCGGGGAAACAAGGTTTAGGTGTCGACGGTTTGCTGGTCGTGAGCGAGGCCCCCGGGGTCGCCGGTGAGATGCGGATCTTCAACGCCGACGGTGGCGAGGCTGAGATGTGTGGAAACGGCGTTCGCTGTGTCGGCCGGTACTTGGCCGAGCGTGGTGCGGGCGATGCGTTTACCGTCCGTACGGTCGCAGGACCCGTCGGGATTGAAGTCATCGAGCGCGCGCCGGAGTTCTTAGTGCGCCTCGGCTGCGGCATTGCTGAAGTCGCCCCGGCGAGCGAAATGATCGAAGCCGACGAGCGCACCTGGCTGTATTGGGCGGTTTCAGTCGGCAACCCGCATATCGTTATCTTCGTCGAGGATGTCGCTGCGATTGACTTGGAACGGCTCGGACCACCGCTGTCGGCGCACGAGCGGTTCCCGCACGGAACCAACGTGCACATCGCGCACCTGGTCGATCCCCAGACATTGAAAGCGCGGCACTACGAGCGTGGCGTCGGTCTGACGCAGTCGTGCGGCACTGGCGCAATTGCCTGCGCTGCGGCCGCAATCGCCCAGGGCCGTGGTCGCTCACCGATGGTGGTCGAGGTGCCCGGCGGGCGATTGATGGTGAACGTCGATGACGACGGTCGCGCTTGGCTCTGCGGCCCGGCCGAGACGGTCGGCGAGCGGGCCTTCGAATTTGCCTAGCGTGGCGGTGACGACAACGCCGGCCGGCGCAACCTTGGGCCTCGCTTACGCCGATGGTCGCGACCGCATTTTCTTTGACGAACGCTGCGCGCCGCTCGCCGACGGCGGTGTCGTTCGCGCGCCACGGCGCGACGAACTGATACCCGCACCGCCGGGAACCGTCCCGGTCGTGCTTCCGCGTCGCAATCCCCGCCTGGTGGACGGGAGCGTCGCGCTGCGCCGGACTGCGCTGGCGGCGCTCTTGCCGGCAGGTTACACCCGATTGCTTTTGCCGGCATACGAGTCCCGCGCCGATGCACCGGCGCTGCCGCTGTACGGTTACACGTTTGCCTGCGTCATCGAGGATGCGTTACATGTCGCGGGGCTGCAAACCGACGCGAGCGAGGATTGGTCGCCAAGGTACTTCGCCGAAGGTGAAATCGAAGCGCGCATCATCGACCGCCGGCGGCTGGATCCCAGCAATGCCGTTTTGCACCAACTCGAGCGCTGCGCTCGCGAATACGGCTGCTTCACGGCACAAAACGTGTTCTTAACACGCGGCGAAGCGGCATTGCCAGTCTCTCCAACCTGCAATGCCCGTTGCATCGGTTGTATTTCGGAACTGGATGCCGACGCCGGCATTCAATCACCCCAAAGGCGCATTGACTACGAAACGACCGCCGAAGAACTTGCGCGGATAGCAGTTTCCCATCTCGAGCGGGTAGACGACGGCATCGTGTCGTTCGGTCAAGGCTGCGAAGGGGAACCGCTCCTCCGCCGAGCGACGATCGCTCGCGCGATCGAGCGAATTCGCGCCCAGCGCTCCAGTGGAACGATCAACCTTAACACCAATGGCAGCCAGCCGTCGGCCCTGCGGCGTTTGATCGACGCGGGTTTGGATGCTTGCCGGATTAGTTTGAACTCGTTTCGGCCGGCGGTATATGCGGCCTACTACCGACCCATCGGGTACGACCTGGGCAATGTCTTCGAGAGCATCCGGCTTGCGGTGCAATCCGGCCTGCGCGTCTCGCTCAATCTGCTAACGCATCCTGGCGTCACCGACGACGAGACCGAACTGCCGGCAGTCGATGCATTTCTGCGCGAGGTCCCCGTAGCGATGATCCAAACGCGCACGCTGAACATCGATCCCGAGCGGTATTTTGCGGCGGTGGGCCGGCCGCAGGCGGTGCTGGGCATGCGCGCCGCGCTGGACCGGATCCAAGCGCACGGCATCCAAATCGGAAACTTCACGCACACGCACTGAGCTAAAAATGAACCCGCTGCTCGACGATGATCAGCGAGCCGGTGAACGCCGGCGATGGGCCGCCGGCCGGCTGGATGCCGTCGGCGATCGTTCGGCGGAATTGCGCGAGAGTCGCGCCCTTGCGACTTCGAAATTCGACGCCGGCGAACGCGGTGCGCTGCGCAAAATCGAGCGGCGACGTGAAGGTCCCGTGCAGTCCGTAGCGGCCTAAGCCAGCGGCGGCGACCGCATTTTTCCCGAATGGTTTCGAAATGGTAATCACGGCCTGAGGAACGTCATAGGCGACGGCGTCCTCCGGATGGGTCGGATTGGACGGCCGGTACAGCGTGTCCTCGACCAGGTCCAAGGTCACATCGGCAAATCCGGGATGCCACCCGATCCAAAGTGCGGCGCGCTTTTGGCGGCCGAATGTCGCAGAGTCAACTTGTTGCGGTAAGTAGTAGCCTTCGACGAAACCAACGTTGCGCGCACTGTCGACGGTCACCGGCTCGATCTGGTGCAAATCGACGTATTCGGCGTGGATTTCGAGTGGCCCGCGGTCCACGTAGTAGCGCAGGCGGTATCCCTGACGGTTGACGCCCAACACCGTGTTGTCAACGAGTTGATAGTTTGATTTCAGCCATTGTCCTGGCCAGGAGAACGACGCGCTCCACTGGTTTTCGGGGACGCCGTACGGTAGGATAACGGTTGCGTATCGGGGTTCCATCCGATATGCGTCAAGCGATGCCGTGACGCGTCCGATCGCCCGGGTAACTCCCGCGTGAACGAAGCTCCCCGGCCGCGATGTCCCCGGGCGGACGACCTGGTCGGCGTCATACCACGCGCGGCCGAGTTCGATCGTTGCGTCAAGCGCGCGGGTCGCGTGGAACGCCGCGCGCGCGCCAATGACGGTCTGGCGCTGACCGCCCAGCCGGCTTGCCGGCAGCATGCCCTGCGGAGTTGAAATCAACGTAGGATTGGTACCGAAAAGGATCGTTGTGTCCAGCGGATCGCCGCCGGTGACGACATGCAGTGCCTGCGCGGAAAACCGTGTTCCCTGACCCCGATCGACCACCAGCGATCCCATAGTGAGTCGCGCGCCCGTGCCGCTGAGCGCCGGTAGCGCGGCGCTTGTCAGTTCGATGCTCGCGTTCCCGCGTCGTGCCAACAAATCGATCCCGTGCAAGGGCAGCCCGGCGGTCGACGACCAAGAGTCGAGTGCGGGCAGTCCGGTGCCCAGCGTTTCAGCGGTCGCGAGCGCGATCGCCGGATTGACGCTCGTCAGCGCCGGGGGAGCAAATACGAAGCGCTCGGTCTGCACGAGATCGAACCAACCGCCGCGCAACCGCAGGTTGCCATCCTTCGTCGCGATCGTGCCCGCGAGCAGCGAAGCGCGGAATGCGGTGCCGTCGTCACCGCCGGCGTGAGTCGGGAACACGATCGCATACGGGAGCGCTGTCGAGCCGAGATGCGGGTTGATCGGCGGCGTTAAAGACTCGCTCCAGAACGCGGCGTTCGTGACGCTGCCGCGAACGAGTGCGAGGGCACCGACGGCGCTGAAATCGAGGTGCGTCAGCCCTAGGCTCGCAGTCGCTTGCCATACCGAGCTGCCGGCGAAACCGGGGACGATTGGGGCGCTGGAGAACAGATCGTATGGCGTGTTGGGCGAGAGCGGCGAACCGGCGATGAAGCCAGCCGCTTCAGGGGGGACCTGGCCCGGCCCTCGCGTCGCCGTGTCGACGACGGTCGTCGAAAAATCGGACGATAGATGCAGACCCGGTGCGATCGTCGGCGATGGACTGGGTGCCGGAGTCGATTGCGCGCTTGGCGCGGCCGTCGATTGCGCGGCCGGCGTGGCGGTCGGCGGCGCACTAGGGGCGGCGGTCGCGGTGGCCGGCGTTTGCGCATATCCCGCAGCCGAGCACAGCCAGAGAACCGCTGCGCTCGATATTGCAAGCCAAGATGCGAAGGCGAAAAATCGCCCGGTGTTGTGAGCCATTGCGACGACGCCGCTTCGTTTTCGGGCCATGGGGGTCCCGCTCGATGAACGGAGCAGGAGTCATCCTCTCCTACGCAGACGTTCTGCGGCCAATTACCTTGTGCGGCGAAAAGTGTTTGCGCGCGGTCCTACGAACCGCGCAACCGATGGACGTCTTACGTGAGCAAGAGTAAATCTTCATCGGCGTGGGGGGTGGCCGCGCCGAGTGAGCCCCGCTGGCCAGCTTCGCTGGCGGTGCTGGTCGCCATTGGGCTCTACTTCGTTCTCTCCCAACGGTACATCATCGGCCCCCGGTGGGTTATTCCGGCGGTCGAGTTCGCGATCTTGATTCCGCTGACGCTGGCTGCCCCGCACCGGGTTCCCAACGAATCCCGCATCCGTCAACTTGCTGCCATCGCATTGATCGCGGTCGTCAATATTTCGAACTTCGCTTCACTCGTGCTGCTCATCGAGCGGCTTGTCTTTCACGGCAAAGACGTGACCGGACCCGAGTTGTTGTCTTCGTCGATGGGTATCTGGCTCACGAACGTCATTGTGTTCGCACTGTGGTACTGGGAATTGGATCGCGGCGGACCTGACGATTGGCTCGAGCGCGGACATCGTCAGCCCGATTTTTTATTTCCGCAGATGGTCACACCCGGCTGCACGTATGCGGGCTGGACCCCGACCTTCGTCGACTACCTTTATGTCGCGTTCACGAATGCCACCGCATTCAGTCCGACCGATACGATGCCGCTGACCAGCTGGGCGAAGCTCTTGATGCTGGTGCAATCGATCACCTCGCTGTTGACCATCACGCTGGTGGCCGCCCGAGCGGTGAATATTCTGAGCTAGGCTCCTGAGGCCCGACGGGCTTAGCGCGGGACGCCCGACAGCGCCGCTCGAACATCCGGGCGACTGTCGCGCTTGCACATGACGATCACTTCGTCGCCCGATCGTAGCGTGGTTTCACCGGTCGGCACGACGAGGTCGGCATCCTTTCGATCGACGGCAACGACAATGCTGCTGCGGGGCAAAACGATGTCGGCAATCCGCTTACCATCGGCGTTGGAGTTCCCTTTGATCGGCAGCTTGACGAGTTCCAGATCGCCGTCCTTGAGGCGCGTGATGATTGAATAGTCTTCGGCGTTGACATGATCGTTGATCACTTCGAGGATCAGCTCGGTAGACGAGATGAGCACGATTGGGTTTTCGAGATCGATCGACTCGAAAATCGTCTTATTCCGCGGGTTGTTTACTCGGGCGATGCAGCGCCCTTTCGAATGCTTCTTCGCGATCAGACAGACGACAAGGTTATCCTCGTCGTCGCCGGTGTCGGCGACCACGACATCGGCCCGGCCGATGCCGGCCTGTTGCAGGACCATCGGATCGCAGCCGTCGCCGACCAGCGTGACGTCGCTTTCCAAGACGTTGGCGATAAATTCGGCCTTGCGCGCCTGCTTTTCAACCACCAGAACTTCGTGATCTTGTTTGATGAGGCCGCGAGCCAAGTACGTCCCGACCTTGCCGCCACCGACGATGATGATGAACATTACCCTACCAACGGTCTCAGCGCGACTGCGTGCACGATCATAAGCGGCCTACTTCGAGCGGCACGCCGTTGGCGGCGAATTGCTGCACGAACTCCGCGAGCGCTTCAGGGACGACGATCACGCTGAGCTCGTCGTTTAGTTCCAGCACCTCGTCCGGCCCCGGAACGAGCACGTTCCCGCGCCGCCGGATCGCCGCGATGCGGAGACGCCCGGGTTGTTCGAAATCGGCGAGTCGCTTGTTCGCATCGCGTGCTGCGACCTTGACGGTCAATGACGACAGTTCACCAAAATCGAACGCGTTGGTTTCGAGCGGCATATGCCGGAGTTTGTCACGAATGATCTTCGCGCCGACGGTCGTTGGGCACACCGTCTCGATGCCCAGTTCGCGATACATCTGGCCGCGCGGCGGGTCGTAGATGCGGGCGACGATATTCTTAATGTGGAACATCCGCTGAGCGATCAGGGCCGCCATGACGTTGCGATTGTCGCCGTCGGTGACGGCCACGAAGCCGTCGGCCTCAGTTGCCCCCGCACGTTTGAGCACATCGTAGTCGATTCCGGTGCCGACCTCGACCCGGCCCCGAAAGCGAGCGCCCAGCCGCTTGAAAGCCGCCGGGTTCTCGTCGACTACAGTGACCTCGTGGGATTCGGCGGTCAACAGCTTGGCCAAGGTCGATCCGACGCGGCCGCAACCTACAATCAGGTACTTCACAGTCCGAATATACCTTCGAATGGAGCGGTTCGTTTCCCTGATAGGGGGATGGCACCGTTCCCCTGAACTGAGGCCGCTCGCGAGGAATCACCGCGGGGCGTAGCTCAGCTTGGTAGAGCGCTGCGTTCGGGACGCAGAGGTCACAGGTTCAAATCCTGCCGCCCCGATTATCTCTAGAAGGACCGATTCCGTTGTTTTCGTCGTTCAGCCCGTCGTCAATGCGCGTGCTCCGTGCCGCCGAGCAAGCCTGCCGCAATCACAACCACTACTACGTTGGCGTCGAGCATCTATTGCTTGCTCTCCTCGACGAGGATGACGCATCGATTGCCGTTCGCAGCGAACAACTGGGGATACACCGCGCCGAACTTCAAGCTGAGCTTCGCCGCTCGCTAGGCACCGGCGACGATCGTCAATGGGAGGGGATTCTCGTCACTCCTCGATTGCGACGGCTCGTCGAGACGACCGAGCAGACAGGCAAGGCGACGCTTGAGCCGATCGATCTGTTCAATGCGATCGTCGCTCAGCAAGGCGGACTCGTCACGGACGTTATCGCACGGGTGAGCGGAAACATCTCTGCGTCATCGCAAGTATCGCACGAACGATGTACTTAGCGTTGTCCGGTCGCGCCCCGACGGCGGCCTAGTGGAGCAACTCGGCCGGTTCTTTTTGGACTTCATCGATCACGCCGGCTACGCCGGCTTATTCGTCGTGATGGCGCTGGGCAATATGGGGATTCCGGTGGGCACCGAATTCGTTGTCCCGGCGGCGGGCGCGCTGGCCGCCAGCGGGCATCTGTCGAGCCTGTGGCTGGCTGCCCTGGTGGCAACCGCCGGTGAAGTCGTCGGCGGCGGCGTGCTGTACGCGGTGGGCGCCTACGGTGGCCGGCCGGCATTGCTGCGGTTCGGAAAATACGTCGGTGTCAGCGAACACAAGCTCGACTGGCTCGATCGGTTTTTCGACCGGCACGGAACCAAAACGGTTTTCTTTTGTCGATTCATCCCGGTCATTCGTGGCATCTCGGCATTTCCGGCCGGCATCTCTCGCATGCCCAAGGGCGTGTTCTTTGCGTACACTGCGGCCGGGTCGGCCATCTTTTGCTTTGGGCTGGCGTGGTTGGGCAGCCTTTTCGGAAAGCACATCGACCAATTAGGGCCGACCTTGCACCGGTTCAACGTCGTGATCGTGATTGCGATCGGCCTCGCGGTCATTGCATTCGTCATCCTGCAAACGGTGCGCGCGCGACGCCGCGCCCGCGAGCTCGCTTAGCGGCGTAAGCCGCGGTGGAAACGCGCCTGGATCGTACGCTGTCGCAAATTCCGGACACTCCGGGCGTTTATTTGCTCTTTGGCGATGGTGAGCGCATTCTTTACATCGGTAAAGCGGTGTCGCTGCGCAACCGAGTACGGTCGTATTTTCAAGACGCTGCCGCCCATCCACTTCGCACTCAACGCCTGGTCGAACGGGTTCGAGACGTCCGCACGATCGTCGTCAACAACGAAGTCGAGGCGCTGATCCTCGAAGCGAATCTCATCAAACGTCATCAGCCGCCATTCAACGTCCGGCTGCGCGACGACAAACGCTATCCGTACTTGAAGGTCACGAACGAACCGTTCCCGCGCGTGCAGTTCACCCGACATGTCCGTGACGACGGGGCTCGGTACTTCGGGCCGTACACGAATGCGCATGGACTGCGCGAGCTGATCAATCTCGTGCGGGTTGTCTTTCCTCTGCGGACGTGTCGCGAGCCGATCGACGGCAAACGCAAGCGGCCGTGTTTGCAATATCACATCAAGCGGTGCCTGGCGCCTTGCGTGGGCTATCAGACCGCAGCGGAATACGACGCGCTGGTCGACGAAGTCGTGCTGTTTCTCGAGGGCAAGCAAGAGGCATTACTAGCGCGCTTACAGGCCGAGATGAAGGACGCGGCCGCAAAGTTGCGCTTCGAATCCGCCGCCCGGCTCCGCGACCGGATGATCGCGGTGCACCGAGTGACCGAGTCGCAAAAAGTCGTTTGGCGCTCGCGGATCGACATGGACCTGATCGCGGTAGCCCACGCGCAGGGCCAAGCGTGCATGCAAGTGTTCATGGTGCGTGGCGGCAAGTTAATCGGTCAAGAACATTTTATCCTCGAAGGCACCGGCGATCGAGCACCAAATGAAATCTACGCCGAGTTCCTGGAGCAGTTCTACACGGCGCGCGGGGCCAGCGTCGTGAGCGACTCGGTGCTGCGCGCATCGGGCGCAGCCGCGGTGCGCGAAGCGCGCGAGAACGAAGTCCCCATCGCCCTCAAAGCACGTGCTCGCCGGGCGTCGTCGGCGGTCGCCATTCCGAAGGAAGTTCTGGTGGAAGCGCTGCCGACCGATCAGCCGGTGATCGAGGCGTGGCTTTCCCAGCTCAAAGGCCAACGGGTGCGCGTCGTGCGGGCTCAACGCGGGCCGCGCGCCGACTATATGCGGCTGGTCCAACAGAACGCGGCCGCGAATCTGGCGTCGTTTCTCACCCATCAGGAAGCCCAGGAAACCAGCTCGGCACGGTCGCTCACCGAACTCGCGGCGGCGCTCGATCTTCCCGACGTACCGCAGCGCATCGAGTGCTACGACATCTCAAACATCCAAGGCACCAATCCGGTCGCATCGATGGTCGTGTTCGCTGGTGGCCGGCCGAAGAAGGCCGACTATCGCCGCTTCAAAATTCGTTACGATCGGGGCGCCAACGACTTCGCGATGATGCAGGAGACGTTGCGGCGGCGCCTGCGCTACCTGCAGCCGGACACCAATGCACCGGGCGAAGGCGATGACGCCAGTATTGGGCCCCAGGACCACCCGATCGAACGCGAACTCCGCAAGAAGGATCGTTTCCACCATCGACCCGATTTGCTGCTCATCGATGGCGGTAAGGGGCAACTCAGTGCGGTTGTCGAGGTCTTGGAAGAACTTGATTTGTGGGGGATACCGGTGGCAGGGCTTGCCAAAGAGCACGAATGGCTCTACATTCCGGGCCAGTCCGAACCGGTCGTGTTGACGCCAGGCTCGCCGGCCCTTCATTTAGTCATGCGCATCCGTGACGAAGCGCACCGGTTTGCCGTCGCCTACCACCGCCAGCGGCGGGGAACGGCGATGACCCAATCAGCGATCGACGCGCTCGCAGGCGTCGGGCCGGTGCGCAAGAAGCGGCTGTTGACGGCCTTTGGGTCGATCGCGGCGCTGCGACGCGCAAGCGTCGACGAAATAGCCGCCATCAAAGGCATGACCCCGGCGCTCGCGTCGTCCGTCAAATCCGCCCTCGGAGGTGCGGCACCATCGAGCCAGACCAGCGCGTGAGCGATCGTCCGCACATCCTTGTCGTCAATGATGATGGCGTCGATAGCCCTGGAATCGCGGCCGCGGCGCGCGCCCTCCGGTCGATGGGCAACGTCACGGTGGTGGCTCCGGATGGCGATCGCAGCGGCATCGGCCATGCGATTTCGATTCGGGTTCCGGTGAGCGTCGCGACCGTCGATGGTCGCGATTGTCCAACATACCGTTGCTCGGGTGCGCCCGCCGATTGCGTCGTCCTCGGCACGCACGAACTGTGTAGTGAACGACCCGCACTGGTCGTCAGCGGCATCAACCGTGGCGGCAATCTCGGGGATGACGTCAACTATTCCGGGACGGTGGCGGCAGCGATCGAGGGCGTGATCAGCGGTAGTCCCGCAATTGCGATTTCGCTGGTCGTCAGTTGGCCCGAGCAAGCCTCGGTTCACCACTGGCAGACCGCCGGCGCCGTGCTGATCGACGCTGCTTGTGATATCCTAAAGAACGGCCTTCCGCCGTTGACGTTTCTGAACATCAACGTGCCGAACGTGGCGGCGGAAGAATTACGCGGTGTCCGCTGGACCCGCCAAGGGCGCAAGCTTTACCACGACCGCACGTACCCGGGAACCGATCCTCGCGGCGGTTCCTACTACTGGATCTGGGGCTCGTTCGATGCCGGTCAGATCGAAGACGACACCGATCTGGCCGCGGTTCGTCAGGGGTATGCCAGCATCTCGCCGCTTTCCGTCGATCGCACCGACCACGCCCTGCTGGCGGCCCGACGGCTGGCAGCCGGCGCCGGCACGGCGTAAGGGCCCGTCGGCGGCGAACCGGCATCTGGAGCCGCCCGGGGCGTGTTATAGTAAGGTGCCGGTTCCTTTAGGACCGGTCCGCGGGGCTGAGCAGGCTCGACGGATCGATCCGTGGTTCGGGTAAGCAGGCGGAGTTGCGAGCCCTCCTAAAACGATCGCAACGCGTATACACGCGAACAACAACTACGCACTGGCTGCCTAATCTAGGCTAGTCACGGTATGCGGGAGGTCGCCGAAACCAGCCCGCCATCCGTCATCACCTTCGGCTAGGACGGGACGTTCGCTCCGCAAACCGTCCGAAACATATGGAGCTGCTGCGTGCGGGATTCCGGTTTCGAGAAGCCCGCACGTTTAAGCCAAAATCGAAACTGAGCCTGGAGAAAGCACGGGCCCGGCTTTTCGGACTCGGGGGGCAGTTCCCCGACAGCTCCACCACTAAGATGCTAAGGCACCATCACCCCGGGTGATTGTGCCTTTTGCATGCTATTGTGCAATCTTGCCGCGATTATGCAACTGCTTCCGCCGGCATCCGATCGGGTCGGGTCTTGACCGGTTAGCGGTGTTTGAGCGCGTCGAGTTCATCGAGCGTGCGCGGCCAGTCCGCCTTCAGTAGTCGTGATAAACTGCGGTCCGCGAGCAACCTGCCGTTGGTTTGACACCGCGCGCAATAGTTTGTTTCGTTGTTGGCGTATCGAATGCGCTGCACGGGTTCGCCGCATCGCGGACACGGTTCGCCGAAGCGTCCGTGGACGGCCATATCCTTACGAAATGCCGTCACGTGCTCGGGGAATCCGCCGCTGGTCTCGTCGCGGAGCCGCTCGATCCAGTGCTGAAGCGTGGCGCGTGTCGCGCCGAACAGCCGCCCCCATTCTAGCGGCGCGAGCTTATGCGTGAGGGTGATCGGGGAGAGTTGCGCAGCGTGGAGGATTTCGTCGGAATAGGCGTTGCCGATGCCGCTCACGTTGCGCGGATCGGTGAGCGCGCGTTTGAGCGTGCGGTTCTCGATCGTGAGCGCGTGTCGGAACTCGTCAAGATCACAGGTAAAGACGTCGATGCCGCCAACATCCATCGCGCAGAGTGCATCCTCACCGTGAAGCAAATGCAGCGACGCGCGGCGTTTGCGGCCGGCCTCGGTAAGCACAAGCGTGCCGGTTGGGAAATCGAACGCTGCAAGGTCGGTGTGGCCCGCTAGTTTCGCAGCTGGTGGGCGCCAGTGCAGGCGGCCGGCGGTCATCAGGTGGACCACCAGCCACAGGTCTGGGTCGAGGCCAATTGCAATGCGCTTGCCGAGGCGGCGCAGTTCACGCACGATACGACCATCGACGCTAACGAGCGGCGGGTTGGCGGTGCGCAATAAGAACGCGCCGCCTCTTAGGCGCGCGCGCTCGAGCGGCTGACCGATGATGCGCGGCTCGAGGGCGGTGATGTACGCGGCGACATCAGGAAGCTCTGGCAATGGCTATGCGGCGGCAGGCGCCGCAAACTCCGCGACGCGTTCGTTCCATGCGCGCATTGTACGCGTTTACCCCTGTCAGCTCAAGAATGCTTGACGGGAATTGGCATAAATGCCTTCCAGCGTGGGGGAACGCTTGCAAGAAGGCGGCGACGCTGCGAAGGTTCCGATGGCGTGTTATCAGCATCGGCTATGCTAGAGGTGGACGGGACGCTGCACGCTTTGACCTTGCCCGCACCCTTGGTGCGAGTGCAACGATCGACGTTGATCGAGAAGATCCGGTAATACGCGTTCGCGAGCTGACGGCGTAACGCTCGGCGACATCGTGGCTCGCCGGACGGAGATTACGGGGATCAGTGCATTCGTCGCCGAACGCGCAGAGGTTCCCCCCTTTTAACCTGGCTGACGCGCTCACACGCGACGTCCGCGAGTGGCGGAGGAGCGACTTTGGTCCGCGTCTGCAGTATCATCGATCTGTACTAATCTACAACATGAGAGAGGATTTCCGTTGAACCGAATTGCCCTGTCTGCCGGCCTCATTGCGGGCTCGCTTATGCTGGCCGCCCCGGCGCTCGCGGGCGACGTGAACGTTACCGCGAACGGTCTGACGTTCGCCTTTTCGCCGAACGTTGTGACGCTCAAGAAAGGCGTACCGACGACCATTCATTTCAAGGCAACCCCGGGGTCGCCGCACGGACTCGCGGTTCCGGGGATTGGTCTGCCCAACACCGTGATCACCTCGGACGGAACGTCCGTCACCGTGACCCCAAAGAAGGCCGGGACGTTTCCCGCGAAGTGCACGATTGTCTGCGGTGCCGGACATTCACACATGGCGATGAAGTTCGTCGTGAAGTAAAAAGAAGGCCGCGCGTACGGCGGCACACAAACCGAACGCTCGGCCTACTATCATATGCCGGCATATGCAAGCGATCTTCGTTTCAGTTCAAGCCCGACACCGGCTCGCAGTGGGCGCCGGTCTTTGTGTCACGGCCGAGATGCCCGAGGGAATTCATTGGCGTTCGCGTTCCCTGTCGGTACGCTCACGTCGGGCATCCGTATTTCCCGTCGGGTGAGAAGATCGTCATGCGGGGCCGTCGGGTACCGTGATGCGCCGGATCTCGGCATACGTCTCGCCATCGAGTCACGAACGGGACGGACTCCAGCGCGGACATCGTGAGTTCGTCGTGCTGGGCGAGGGCGCCGTTGCGCGAGGTCGACGTCGTCGCTGGCCAGCCACCGTTCAGTACGTTGCGATTGCCGCCTTCACCACCACGCGGATGTCGGGATGCGTCCCTGCGAACGCATGCAGGAACTCGGCCAGGCGTGCCCGTTATCGTGCGTCGCGTCGGCTAAGTTGCGCTCCGTTTGCTATAGGAGTGCAAGCATCTCACAGGCACCTTGTAGAAGATGGGACTGGCAGCGGTCGTCCTCCATCGGCCGCTGACGTGCTCGAGCAGCAGCGTTCCCGCCAACCGGTTGAGCGTCGCGATCTGCGCCGACCTGGCCGACTGCGCAACATAGAGCGATCGCGCGGCAGCAGAAATGTTGCCCGTGTCAACGACCCGGACAAAGGTCGGCAGCAGCGAAAAATTGAGCATCGCGGCCAATCCGGTCAGGCATGATAGCATCCGTTTTCTCCCAGCGTGCTGCGGCGCCGACGTCGGCGGACACTCCTAGCGCGGTGAGATTGCGCTATCGCTGACTGCGGATGGGCGAGGCTCCGCTCAGACGCGCGGAACGCCGATGCCTGGGCAAGGTCCCATCGGCATCTAAGATGGGCGCCATCTGCAACTGCAATGCGTCGTGCGAGGCGACGTTCATCGTAACTTCCGAACACTGCGTGCGATGTCGGGCGTTGCCCGTGCGGCATGGTCTTTCTGCGCTCTTGCCATCGCCGGCGTGCTTGTCGCCTCGTCCGCCGATGAGCAGACGCCGCAGGGTGCCGTGGTCAAACTGCCGCCCTGGGGGCCGCCGCAAACCGGACCGTATCAGTTCACCGTACAGGGCGTGGACAACGTGCCCGACTTGCACGGTGACCCCACGGACGCGCAGCTCGTGCTGTTCGTCGCGGGCAACCAGTTCATGGTCATGCCGGCGCTGGTCAAGGCATTCCGCACCGCCCACCCGGAGATCGCGCGCATCTTTTTTGAGACGTTTCCGCCTGGCATCCTCGCGCACCAAATGGAGAACGGCTCGTTGCAGATCGGCAACCTCGTGATAAGCGCCAAGCCCGACGTCTACGAAGCGGGCAAGTCTCGCATGGCTCAGGAGCTGAAGGCCGGCATCGTCGAACCGTCGGTGTCGTACGCGACGAACACGCTGGCGATCATGGTACGCGCGGGAAACCCCAAGAAGATCACGTCTTTGGCGGATCTCGGGCGCGCCGACGTCACCGTCTCCATGCCCAACCCACAATGGGAAGGGATCTCGCGTCAGATCGAAGCGTCGTACCGGAAAGCCGGCGGAGACGCGCTCGAACGCACCATCATGATCACGAAGGTCGCCGCCGGTACGACGCACCTCACCCGAATCCATCACCGCGAGACGCCGCTTGCGCTCCTTCAGGGCAGCGCGGACGCCGGGGTGACGTGGATCTCCGAGGCGCTCTTTCAAGAGCGCATCGGCAATCCCATAACGCACGTCGCCATCCCCCGGCGCAGAATGCGACGGCCGTCTACGAGGTGGCGCTTGTGAAGGGCGCGCAACACGCCGCGGCGGCGCACGCATGGATAGACTTCCTCTCTTCGTCGAACGCCCGTGCGATCTATCGCGACTACGGCTTCGGCGCGCCACCCGAAGGCCAAAAGCGCTAGATGGACACATCGGCACCCCGGCGGAATCGCCGCCGATGGGGAAACGGGCGAGCTTGTTGTCGCTGGGCAATTTCTCGCTGCTCCCCACCTACGTTTGGATCGTCGACACAGGGAACATCTCCGCGGCCGCGCGATCGCTGTCCCTGACGCAGTCGGCCGTGTCGAATGCAACTGGCGGCACTGACGCGAAAGACGGGACTTCCTTTGTTTGAAAGGCCGCACAGTCGCTGGGAACCCACGGCGGCGGGCGCGACACTCTGTCGGCGCGCAAATCCTCCCTCTCGGCGACCAGCTCGAGCAAGAACTCGCCGATGCTTCGAAAGGCATGGCCGGCCATATCGTGCTGGGCTCGACAAGGACGATCACCGACACGTTGCCTGTCCCAGCCGATCACCGGCTAGCGCACGCCGGATCTGTTCCATTCGAACAGATCGCCGCCGAGCCGTTCGTACTCTTTGAAGAAGGGTCCGGCGTTCGCGCGCTCGTCGAAGAGCGCGTCGTCGGCCATCCGGCCCTGGACGTGCGCCTGGTGCTCCCGAGCAACGATGGTCTTGTGGCCTGCGTCGAAAGCCGTATCGGACTGGCCTTTATCCCGTTGCGCTGTGCGTTAGGGTGGTCCGGCGGTCGCCGCCCTAGCAGCACACACCTAGATCTCGCCGGCTTGGTGGATCGCATCATGGTAGCGTGACCGATAAAGTCTAATACAATATTCCTATCGATCAAGAGCCGCGCGGTTACCTCACCCACCGGCTTCTGGGCTTCAGGCACAGGCGGCTCTGCACGTCGGTCGCCGTCGCGCGTAACCGCTATCGGAGTTCCTGCCGGGTCCCTTTTCTTGATTTGTGATGCAGCCCATCGCATTCTTCAATGTGTAGAAGTGAAGGCACCGGTACGTCCCGCCGTTAAGTACACCCGACGAATGTCGCACCTACAGGTTCAAGGCATGGCATGTCTCGCTGTTCTATTTGCTGCAACTTCTGCGGTTGGCGTGCAAGCGGCCGGAACGGCGGTGGCGTTCGGCGACCAGCTCGTGATGTTCGAGCAGGCGGGTTGCCCGTATTGCGCCGCGTGGAATCGCGAAATCGGGAACTCGTACGCGAAAACTGATGAGGGCAAAGCTCTTCCGCTACGGCGCGTCGACATCCACACTGCTCGTCCGGCGGAGCTTCGAGCCATCGGCGGCGTCCGGTTCACGCCGACGTTCGTTGTGATGCATTGCGGTCGTGAATTCGCTCGGATTACCGGCTACAGTGGCAACGAACAATTTTGGGGATTGCTCGACCAAAGCGCGAAATCGCTCAAGGGGTCGGCAGCGTGCCCTTCGTGAAAAGACTTGGACCGGTGTGGAAGATTCTTCTGCCGGCGGCAGCGCTTTCACTGACATCGCTCGCCGGCGCCGTGGCGCAGCCCACCCCCGACGCTGCGCCGGTGCCCATGGTGCCATATCGTGTGGCGGCCGACGGGATTACCGTATCGCTCACCGGGCAGCCCGGCGATCCGGCGCAAGGCCGAAAAGTCGTCGAGGATCGCAAGTTGGGCAATTGCCTGAGCTGCCACACACTGCCGATTGCCGCGGAGGACCCGGGCAACATCGGTCCCGATCTGCGCGGTATCGGGGCGCGGTTGAGTCCGGCCCAGTTGCGCCTGCGAGTGGTGAACATGAAGGTTCTCGATCCCCAGACCATCATGCCGGCGTACTACCGCGTTGCCGGCCTCCGCGACGTCGGCAAAGCGTTCGCCGGAAAACCGATCCTGACGGCCCAACAAGTCGAGGACGTCGTTGCGTTCCTCGCCAGCACCAAAGCTACGGGAGGATCCCGATGACCAATTCATCTTTGAGCAGGCGCGGAGCGATCGCGCTGACGAGCCGAGCCGGCGCGGTCGCGCTGGTGGCATGTCTGTTTCCGCGGGCTGCCTGGGCGACGCCGAGCGAAGCGAAAGCGCTGCTGGCGACGCTGGGTTCGGGGACGCCCCAGTCTGGAAAGGTGACGATTGGCGCACCCGAGATCGCGGAGAATGGTAACACGGTTCCGATCGTGCTCGATGTCGACAGCCCGATGACCGACGCGAGTTACGTCAAGACGGTCATGATGGTTGCTGACGGAAACCCATTGCCCGGCGTCGCGCGGTTCGATCTCTCGCCGACGAACGGCAAAGCGCACATCGAGTTCCGCATGCGGCTGGCGCAGACGCAGAACATCACCGCGGTCGCACTCATGAGCGACGGCACGATGTGGACCGCGACGAAAAACGTCAAGGTCACCATCGGCGGTTGCGGCGGCTAGTACACTGAAAGGAAACGACCATGGCTTCAAACGTTGAATCGCGCCTACGCGTACCCACCACGGCAAAAAAGGGCGACATCATCGACATCAAGACGCTCATCTCGCATCCCATGGTTTCCGGTCAGGCAAAAGACGCCAGTGGCAAGATCATTCCGCGCGACATCATCAATACGTTTACCTGTTCGTTCAACGGCAAACAGGTATTCGCGATGAAGCTTGAGCCGGCTGTTTCTTCAAATCCGTTCATTTCGTTCCCCGTCAAGGTGACCCAGGATGGCACGTTCGACTTCCAGTGGGTCGACGATAACGGCCAGGTGTACAAGGACTCCGCGAAGATCACAGTGAGTTGAGCGTGCGGTCGGGGGTTCTGCCGGCGGTTGTCGCCATAGCCTTCGCGTTGATGGTGGCTTCGGGGCTCGCACCGATCGTGCTTTCCCAGACGCAGGGCGATTTGGCGAAGTACACCGTCGGCAAGAAGAAATCGGGCTACGTTTACGCGACGCAGACGACGCGGGCCATCCAGGACGACGACTTTCAGAACCCCGGATTCTTGTGGATCGACAAAGGTAAGACGTTGTGGAATGCCGTCGACGGTAGCGGCGGAAAGTCGTGCGCAGCGTGTCACAACGCAGCGGAAACGTCCATGAAAGGCATTGGCGCAAGCTATCCCAAGTACGATGCAAAAACAGGCCACGTCATCGACATCGAGCAGCGCATCGGCATGGAACGCGAGCGGATGGGTGCGGCACCCTGGGCATGGGAATCGGAGCAAATGCTGGCGATGACTGCGTATCTCAAGCTTCAGTCGCGCGGGATGCCGGTGAACGTGTCGAGCGACGGTCCGGCGCACGCCGCGTGGGCGCAAGGCAAAGCGTTCTACGAGACGCGGCGCGGGCAACTCGATATGGCGTGCGCGCAGTGTCACATACAGAACAACAATCGTAACCTCCGCACCGAGACGCTCAGCCAAGGCCAGACGAACGGTTTCCCGACCTATCGGCTGAGCTGGCAGACGCTCGGATCGGTCCAGCGCCGTTTTCGCGAATGCAACGAGCAGATCCGAGCGGAGCCGTTGCCGTACGGTTCGCCGCAGTACGTGGCTTTGGAAGTGTATCTTGCATCGACTGGCAAGGGACTGCCGGTAGAATCGCCATCAGTGCGCAAGTAGCATGGTAACCCGGCGTGATTTCGTTCAGGCCGCCGTCGCAACGGCGGTTTTGACCGGCACTTCGACCGCCTTGGCCCGGGCCGCGGTGCGACAGTCGATCACGCAGGCCGATCTTTTGCGCTTTGAACCCATGGGCCAAGTCACGCTGCTGCATTTCACCGACTTACACGCACAGCTTTTGCCCGTATACTTTCGCGAGCCGTCCGTCAACATCGGCGTCGGCGAGGATGTTGGACTTCCCCCGCATCTTACGGGCAGCGCTTTCCTGAAGACGTTCGGCATTGCACCCGGGACGGCGAGCGCGTATGCTCTCAGTTCACCGGATTTCTCGGCGCTCGCGAAAGTGTATGGGCGCATGGGTGGCCTCGACCGGATGGCGACGCTGGTCAAGGCGATTCGCGCCGCTCGGCCGACGCAGACCCTGCTGCTCGACGGCGGTGATACGTGGCAAGGATCGTACACGTCGCTCAAGGAGCGCGGTGCCGATATGGTTGCCGCGCAGAACTTGCTCGGCGTGGAGGCGATGACCGCCCATTGGGAGTTCACGTACGGGCAAGCCCGTGTCAAGGAGTTGAAGGCGCAGCTCAAGGCCCCGTTCCTGTGCGGCAACGTCAAGGATGCAACATGGGGCGAGCGGATTTTCGACGGAACGAAGGTCTTCGAGCGCGGCGGTGTTGCGGTTGCGGTTATCGGACAAGCATTTCCGTACACCCCGATCGCAAATCCGCGTTGGCTGATGCCCGACTGGTCGTTCGGCGTCGAAGAAGACCGCGTCCGCGCCGAGGTCGAGGCGGCCCGCAAAGCGGGCGCCGACGTCGTCGTTCTTTTGAGCCACAATGGATTCGATGTCGACCGCAAGCTTGCGGCGCGAGTGGCCGGTATAGACGTTATCCTCACCGGGCACACCCACGACGCCATCCCGCAGAGCGTAAGAGTCGGCAACACGATCTTGACGGCCACCGGATCACACGGAAAGTTTCTTGGCCGCCTCGACCTATCCGTCAAGGGCAAGCAGGTGGTGGATCACCGCTTCCGGCTCATTCCGATCTTCACTGACGCGATCGCGAGTGATTCCGAGATGGCGGCTTTGATCGCGAAGATCCGCGCGCCATATAAGGCCGACCTGGATCGCGTGCTGGCACGCACGGATTCGCTGCTTTACCGGCGCGGTAACTTCAACGGAACCTTCGACGATTTGATCTGCCAGGCGCTGCTTGCGGAGCGCGACGCGCAGATCGCGCTCTCGCCCGGCTTCCGGTGGGGAACATCGCTTTTGGCCGGGCAAGACATTCGGCTCGAAGACCTTTACAATCAAACTGCGATCACCTATCCAGCCGCGTACCGATCGACGATGACGGGCGCCACGTTGAGGAATATCTTCGAAGACGTCGCGGACAATCTGTTCAATGTCGACCCGTACTATCAGCAGGGCGGCGATATGGTTCGCGTCGGCGGCATGTCGTACGCGATCGACGTCGCCAAACCGATCGGATCGCGCATCTCCGAGATGCGGCTGACGGACGGGACGTCGATCGAGCCGGCAAAGAATTACGTGGTCGCCGGCTGGGCATCGGTCAATCAAGAGACGCAAGGTCCCCCAATTTACGATGTCGTGTCGAAGTTTCTCGAGCGGCAGAAGGTCGTGTCCGTCCCGGACCGCCAGGTCGTCCGCGTGAGCGGCGCCGACCCGCGCGGCATCGCGTCCTGAACGACTCGCTCGACCGCAGCCGGTTTCTGCGCGCGAGCGCCGGACTCGCTGGCGGCGCTCTGCTCGCCGGCTCGGCGGGGGCGAGTGCTCTCGCCGACGATTCAGCACCACTTGCCATTCCCGAATCGAACAAAGTCCTCGGCGCCGGCGTCAACGATCCGCCGTACGGGGTTCCGTCGAGATATGAGAAGGACGTCGTTCGCCGAACGGTTCCTTTCCTGACCGCGGAAGACAAGTCGTCGGTAAGCTTCACGCCGCTGCAAGACCTTGATGGCATCATCACGCCGAGCGGGCTGTGTTTCGTGCGCGATCATGGCGGCTCGCCGATGGAAATCGATCCGCTCACGCACCGTCTTGTAGTCCACGGCTTGGTGGACACTGCGATTGAATACACCATGAACGACCTAATCCGGTTTCCGACCGAGAGCCACATCTATTTCATGGAATGCGGCGCGAACGGCGGAATGGATTACAAGGGCGCGCAAATGCAGGGTGTCCAGTTCACGCACGGCATGATCCATTGCTGCGAGTGGACGGGTGTGAAATTGTCCGTGCTCATGGCCGAGGCAGGTGTAAAGCCGTCCGCTAAATGGATGCTTGCCGAGGGCGCTGATGCGGCGGCAATGACGCGCAGCGTCCCGATCGAGAAGGTGCTCGACGACGCGCTGATCGCGTGGTCCCAGAACGGCGAACGACTGCGTCCCGAGAACGGATATCCGCTGCGGCTCGTCCTGCCCGGATGGCAGGCGAACCTCAACGTCAAGTGGCTGCGGCGCCTGAAGTTCGGCAGCGACCCTTGGCAGACGCGGGAAGAGACCTCCAAGTACACGGAGCTGATGCCCGACGGAAAGTCGCGCCAATTCGATTGGGTGATGGGGACGAAGTCGGTTATCACCGGACCGTGCCCCGAAAAACCGATGGTCGGCAAGGGTTTTCGCGAAGTCACCGGTCTCGCGTGGTCGGGCTTCGGAGCGATCACGCGGGTGGACGTCTCATTCGACGGCGGCGTCAACTGGAAACGCGCCGCGCTGCAGGAGCCGGTCTACACGAAAGCCTTCACCCGGTTCCGCATCCCGTGGGAGTGGAATGGCGAGATGGCGCTGTTGCAAAGCCGCGCCGTCGATGACAAGGGTCACGTCCAGCCGACCCACGAGCAGCTGCTGGCGGCGCGCGGCGGTAATGCGATCTACAACAAGAACTCGATTCAAACGTGGCGCGTAAACCCGAATGGAACCGTGGACAGTGTCCAAGTTTCTTAGTTACGCCACCCTCGTCGCGGTCGTTGGCCTTATCGGCGCCGGTGCGATCTCAGACGCTGCACGGAAATATGGCTTCGGTAAGCCCGTAACGCAAGCGCATCTGGCGACTTGGGACATCGACGTCAATGGCCTGACGGGTGAAGGTCTACCACCCGGTCAGGGCTCGGTCGCCCAAGGCACCAAGATCTGGGAGAGCAAGTGCGGCAGCTGTCACGGAACCTTCGGGGAAGGCGCCAATAAATATCCGTCGATCGCGGGGGGGAAAGCCACGCTCAAAGAGGAGCGCCCCGAAAAGACCGTCGGAAGTTATTGGCCCTATGCTCCTACGCTGTTTGACTATATCAAGCGAGCGATGCCGTTCCGACAGCCTCAGACACTATCGAACGACGAAGTATACGCGCTTACGGCATACGTCCTTAATTTGAACGACATCGTGCCGAGTTCGGCTGTGATGGACGCACAGTCGCTGGCCGCGATAAAGATGCCGAATCGCGACGGGTTCGTGAAGGCCGAGTGGGATACCAAGAACGTGGCCTGCATGGTGAACTGCAAACCCGCAGTCAAAGTCACCAGTGACCTCGTCAGTCTTCACGTGACACCCGACGAGCGAGAAGTCGGCAACGTCGGCTCGACGGAACATCTCGTTATCGCGGCATCGCCGGAGCCTGCGCCGGCTTCGACAGCATCTCAGGGAAGCATCGCACCGATAAAGGCAGCCGGCGTAACCTTCGCGATGGTTCAGCCCATTATCGCGCAGCGCTGTACGGTCTGTCATGCCACGAAGCCCACGCAATCGGGATTTTCGTCCGCTCCGATGGGGATCAAATTTGATACGCCGGCGGCGATCAAGGCGCAGGTCGCGCAAATCAAGTCTCAGTCGGTGACCACGCATCAGATGCCGTTGGCCAACGTGACACACATGACGGACAAGGAGCGCGCCCTTCTTGGCCAGTGGATCGCTGCCGGGGCGCCGATACCGTGAGCGGGTGAGCGGGTTCTACCTTGGTTACCCTACTGCGTTCGCCGCGGGGATCGCGAGTTTCGCTTCGCCGTGTGTGTTGCCGCTCGTACCGGGATATTTGTCGTTTCTCGCGGGCGTCTCGTACGACGAAGTAGCCCTCGCGTTCCGCGACCGTTCCGTTTCGCGCCGTGTCTTTGCGGCTGCCCTTGCGTTTGTCGCGGGCTTTGTTGTCGTGTTCGTTGCCCTCGGCGCCTCCGCGACCTTCGTGGGACGCGTCCTCATCGCTCATACCGACGTGCTCGAGAAGGTCAGTGGATTACTGATTGTCCTCTGCGGACTGTACTTCCTCGGCTTATTGCGGGTGCCGATGCTGCAACGCGACGTTCGATTTCATCCGAGACGACTGCCGACAGGTCCCAGCGGCGCCTTTGTGATGGGGCTGGCGTTCGCTTTTGGATGGACCCCTTGTGTGGGACCAATTTTGGCGACGATTCTCGCGCTTGCAGCGGCCGGCAACTCGGTGCCACGAGGAATGACCTTACTGGCATGTTACGCGCTCGGAATCGGCCTGCCCTTTCTGTTTGCCGCGGTTGCCTTTCAGCCGTTCCTGAGGATGGTCGCGCGGCTGAGGACGCGGATGCGCGCGATCGAGGTCACCGCCGGCGCGTTGATGGTTGTTACCGGTGTTCTCATTACTACCGGATTCTTGGCCGGCACGAGCGGCTGGCTCCTTCGAACCTTTCCCGCACTTGGCCGATTCGGCTAGAAATGAGTTCTGCATGCGCTGGGTACTAATTGCAGTCGCGATGGTCCTCGGAGCCTGCTCACCTGGATTCGCTCAGAGTGCCGAAATGCCGGCGTCGTACGCTAGCCCGCAACCTTCCATCGATCATCCGCGCAAGATCGTCCTCACGCTCTCCGAGCGCGACCCTGCACGCATGAACGAAATCATCGGAAACGTCGGTAACATTCAAAAATACTACGGCACCGACAACGTCCGGATCACGCTCGTCGTATATGGTCCGGGGATCAGCGCCGTCCTCAAGCGCGGAAGCCCCGTTCGTCCGCGAATCGCGGGGCTCGTTGCGATCGGCGTCGACGTGCTCGCCTGTAACGCAACGTTACAAACGCTCAAGCTCACGGCGGCCGATCTCATACCGGGCGTAAAAGTCACGCCGAACGGTCTCCCGGCGGTCGTTGAATTACAAGTCGCCGGTTGGTACTATGTCCGCCCGTAGGGCGAGAACGGAACGAATATGAAAGACTCTACAACTCGCGCAGGTTTTGCCCGGCTAGTCGCAATTGGAACTGCAACATTGGCGACGATGACGAAGGCAGCCCCCGCATCGGCCGCATCGAAGACCCATCGAATCGCATTTCACGTCGATCAAAACGATCCCGCGGTGATGAATCTCGCGCTGAATAACATCACCAACGCCGCGACGCTCTTCTCCGGGACCGGCGACCAATTCGAATTTGAACTCGTGGCTTACGGACCAGGTCTCCACATGCTCCGTGCCGACACCTCGCCCGTTAAAGATCGGCTTGTCTCGATCAAGAAGAGCATTCCTGACGTGACATTCTCCGCGTGCAACGTCACGAAGACGGGAATGGAAAAGACTGAAGGCCATGTGATTACGCTCGTACCGCAAGCGAGCCTTGTGCCGGCCGGGGTCGTGCGGCTCGCCGAGCTCCAAGAAGGCCGCTGGAGCTACATTAAACCGTAAAAGTCGACGGGGCCTTTGCAGTTCGGGCTGAATCAGCCGAGCGGACCTCGTAATCGTGCAAAGTCTTGATTGGTCCGAATTGCATCGGATTCACCAAGATCGAAGCAACCATGCTCGCGATTGCCTCTGCGCCCGATCATCAAGGGAGAGGTGGCCGGCGTGAATTCGCGCCCATTGTCGGGACGAACCCGCCGTTACGATTTAACAAAGCCAAGTAGGCAATATTAAGACCTAACACCGCAGCTGAGCTGTGACGAGGATGCGTTTCGCGCGCTACATTGCGCGTCGGCTTTGGATCGCTTGCAACATGCCCGCTACCTCGTGTCCCGGCCTCGGTTTGCTAAAGAGATTGCCCTGAACTTCGGTGCAGCTTTCTGCCCGCAAACTTCAGAGTTGAACCTCTACTTCGCGTTAGGCCCCTGGTCGCAGAACGAGGTTCAGTTTGTCGTATTCCAGCTACGGCCCGGAGGGGAGAGACGCGTGTGCCGATCCTAACGCCCCCGGTGGCCACCCAAAATGTACCACCCGTGGCCGGTTGAAAAT
>JRHI01000691.1_pt1 | contig 34497 bp, 30 predicted proteins | sample 215371 | NCBI WGS metagenome assembly JRHI01 (sample SAMN02929681, study PRJNA255918) | sediment metagenome | biome: cave system; feature: Ice Cave; material: Sediment; isolation source: sediment from deep within a dark volcanic ice cave with no known source of... ...
GGATACGTCCACCAGGGGGCCTTGCTCGACTGCACGCCGAGAGACTGGGACTTCAGTTTCGCCCTCAACGTGCGCAGCATGTTCATTATGACCCGAGCGATGTTGCCCAAGATGGTCTCCAATGGCGGCGGCACGATTCTCAACATGGCGTCGGTCCTGGGCGCCGCAAAAACGGCGCCCAGCCGGCTGGCCTACGGCGCCAGCAAAGCCGCCGTGGCGGGGTTCACCCGTTCGGTCGCCCTCGACTATGTCGGTCAGAAGATTCGTTGCAACTGCGTTTGTCCGGGGACGGTCGACACGCCGTCGCTCGGCGAGCGAATCAACGCCTTCGCCGATCCAGTGGCCGCCCGCCGTGACTTTGTCGCTCGGCAACCGATGGGTCGGTTGGCGATGGCAGAAGAGCTTGCCGAAACGTTCGTGTATCTGGTTTCGGACGAGTCGGCGTTCATGACGGGTCAAGCCGTCTTTGTCGACGGCGGCATGACGCTGTGAATCCTCGCTGCGTCGCTCAGTAAACGGATGACGAACATGCCTGAGGGCGATCGCCAAGTTGGCTTCTGAACAGCCGTCGAGCGATTTTAGCTTGCGCGAAAGCCGGGCAACGAAGGTCGCCGATTCGGCGGGCTCCAAACGGTGCGTGAGCGATCGGATCGAACCGAACCTCGAATCATTTGCGGAAATCGTATGCGGGATAGCGCGCAAGCTTTCGCGCCGGCTGGGAGCAATGTCTCGCGCATCGAAGATCATCCGGCCGGCCGTCTGCGCTAGTCGCCCTTTGTGCTTTGTGGAAGTCGACCGGTTAGGAATTGGTACGCCATGACAAAATCGGCGCGAAACGAGAGTACCGGATGTTCGAAGGTCTTGGGCTGGTTTTTTTCCCAAATCCAGTGGGTTGCGAACGCAGGAAGATAGCCGGCGGCCAGCGCGCCGAGGAGCCACGCGGGTTTACGCCGGACAGTGGCGGCCGCCGCAATCCCGAGGCCAGTGAGCAGACCGCTTACGTGAACGATGCGCGTGCGCCGGTCGCGGTGGGCCGCCAGATACTCGGGGAAAAATTCATCGAAAGTCATGCTCACAACTCCGGACGCGATTTGTGGAAACCGTACAGGAAGTAAATGATCAGGCCGATCGCGAGCCAGATGACAAAACGCAACCACGTCAGCGGGCCGAGGCCAACGGTAGATAGGAAGAGCGACAGGCCGATGCCCAGCGCCGGAAACAGTGGAACCAGGGGCGAGCGAAACGGGCGCTTGAGATCCGGCCGCCGGTACCGTAGCCAGATCACGCCGGCACAGACGATGATGAACGCACTGAACGTCCCGATGTTGACCAGTTCGAGCAGCGCATCGAGCGGGACGATTAATGTGAGCAGCGCTACAGCGATACCGGTGGCGAGCGTCATTCGCACCGGCGTGCCAAAGCGCGGATTCACTGCCGCCACAAAGGACGGCAGCATGCGATCGCGCGCCATCACGTAAAAGATGCGCGTTTGACCGAGCAATGACGTTAGCGCCACGCTCGTCGTTCCGGCGAGCACGCCAAGCGTGATGGTCCAGGTGACGAATGGATTGTGCAATGGGGCAACGGCCGCGGCGAGGGCGCCCGACTGGTCGACATTCTGCCACGGGACCACGCCAACCAAAACAAGCGCTACGGTGCAGTAGATGACGGTCCCAATTCCGAGCGAACCCAAGACCCCCGCTGGCACATCACGCTGTGGATTGCGGCATTCCTCGGCGGTCGTCGTCGCGGTATCGAATCCGATATACGTAAAGAACACGAGCGCCGCCGCCGGAATGATCCCGACGCCGCTTGCGCCCAGCGCGATCTGACCCCAGCCATGCGGCGCGAACGGCTGCAAGTTACCGGGGGCAAACATGCTCAGGCCGGCGATCACAAAGACGATCAGCGCCCCAATTTTCAGCACGACGAAGACATTGTTCGAGGTGGCGGTTTCGCGAATGCCGGCCGCCAGCACCAGCGACAGCGCGAGGACGAAAAGCGCTCCTAGCACATCGAATTGCGATGTTCGCGGATCGAACGCCCACCAGGCGCCGGCGGTCTGGTAACTGGCTTGCTGCGCCCAATGCGGCAGCACGATGCCGAATGATTTGAGCGCACCCTGGAAAGCGGACGAAAACTGCTGGGCGACCGGCGCCGCACTCACGCCGTATTCGAGGATGAGATCCCAACCGATAATCCAGGCAATGAGCTGGCCGAGGGTCGCGTACGCATACGTATACGCACTACCGGCGACCGGCACCATTGCGCCCAGTTCGGCGTAACAGAGCGCCGCGAAGAACGACGCCAAACCGGCGAGCAGGAAAGCCACGATGATCGCGGGGCCGGCGAGTTTGACGCCGGGGCCGATTGTCGCGAAGATCCCGCCGCCGATCATCGTCCCCAAACCAACCGCAATCAGATCCCGCGCGCCCAGCACCCGCCGCAACTGCTGGGTCCGCTCGCCTGCGCGCAGCGCATCGATCGAGAGCGTGGAGAATAGACGTCGCACCAGCGTCGGCGTAGCGGTCGCATCCTTCATTCGGCGGGCGTTTGCGGCGGACGAGCCTGCGCCGCCCACCGATGTTCGGGTTGAGCCATCGCGTGGTTGATCCAGCGCGACCACACGAACAGCGCATCGGAAAGCCGGTTGACGTACTTCAGGACGTCGGTCGAGATCGGTTCCTGTTCGGCAAGCGTCACAAGTAGTCGCTCGGCCCGGCGCGCCACCGTGCGCGCTTGATGCAGGAATGCCCCCGGGTACGCCCCGCCCGGATGGATGAAGCTGTCCAGGGCCGGCAGTTCGCGTTGTGCCCGATCGATCGCGCGTTCGAGCGCCGTCGCGTCGTCGGCGGTAATCAGCGGCATACCCTCCCACCGGTCACCGGGCAACGTCGCCAGATCGCTTCCAAGGTTGAACAGGACGTCTTGTGTCCACGCGAGCCAGCGATCCAGTTCGCTGGCCGCCGGTATGGCTGGCGCGGCACCGAGCGCGGTTCGCGCCAAGCCAATCGTGCTGGAGAGTTCGTCCACCGTGCCGTACGCTTCGATACGCAGCGCATTTTTTTTGACGCGCTGGCCGCCGGCGAGGCCGGTCGTTCCGCCGTCTCCGGTGCGCGTATAGATGCGGGTGAGCTTCGCCATGCCCCGCGCCTTCGGCGCAGGCGCAGCGAACGCCCATCGGCCCCGTGCGGCGGTACGGTCGAGGACAACGGCGGCTTCATCCGAACCCAGTGCGCTTGGTATGACCCAGACGTTCGACGACCCCGATGCCGATGCGAGCGCCGTCAAGCAGGCGCTGGTTACGGCGATTCCGGCCAAAGCCGCCGACTTGTCGGCGTGGTATCAAGCGGTCTGTTACAAGGCCGAACTGATTTCGCTCGCCCCGGTGCGGGGATGCGTAGTCCTACGCCCTTATGGATTCGGCATGTGGGAGCGGCTGCAGGCGGAGCTCGATGCGCGTTTTAAAGCGACCGGTCACGAAAACGCCTACTTTCCATTGCTGATTCCGGAATCGCTGTTGATGCGCGAGGCCGAACACGTCGAGGGCTTTGCCCCGGAAGTGGCCTGGGTGACTCAAGGCGGCAGCGAACTTCTCGAAGAGCGGCTGGCGATCCGACCGACGTCGGAAGTCATTATCGGGACGATGTACGCGCAGTGGATCCAATCGTATCGCGATCTGCCGGTCCTGATCAATCAATGGGTCAACGTGCTGCGCTGGGAAAAGCGGACGCGGCCGTTCTTGCGCACGATGGAGTTTTTGTGGCAAGAGGGTCATACCGCTCACGCGACCGAGGCCGAAGCTGCCCGCGAAGTGCAGCAAATGCTCGATGTCTATCGCGAGGTCGCCGAAGACATCGCCGCCGTGCCGGTGTATTGGGGTGAAAAAAGCGCCGGCGAACGATTCCCCGGTGCTACCCACACGTACTCGATTGAGGCCCTCATGCCCGATGGCCGGGCGCTGCAAAGCGGTACGTCACACGAGCTGGGTCAGAATTTTTCCAAGGCTTACGACATATCGTTTGCGGCCGAAGATCAAAGTGTCCAGTTCGCCTGGACGACATCATGGGGGATGTCATGGCGCATGCTCGGCGCGATGATCATGGTTCATGGCGACGATCGCGGCCTGCGGATCCCGCCGCGGCTAGCCCCGATCGAGGTCGTGATCGTACCGATCGTGCGGGCCCAAAATTCGGCCGTAGCGGCCGCCGCCCGCCGGCTCTTCGAGGACGGGAAACGCGCCGGGCTACGGATGAAGCTCGACGATCGTGATGGCCGCACCGCCGGCAACAAGTTCAACGAGTGGGAGATGCGCGGGGTGCCGTTACGGATCGAACTCGGTGAGCGCGACCTGCAAAATGGCGTGGCGACGATCGTGCGCCGCGACCGCGAATTCAAACAGGCGGGCCAGAAAACGGCGGTCGCGCTCGACGCCGTCGTGCCGGCGATCCGACCGCTGCTGGCCGACATTCAAGCGAACTTGTTCGCGCAAGCCAAGTTGTTTTTGGAGAGCCACACTGTTCGCACGACCAATCGTGACGTGTTCTACCAGCTGTGCCGCGAGCGCGCCGGGATGGTCGATATCCCATGGTGCGAGCGAGCGGAGTGCGAGGCGCACGTGAAGGCCGAGACGACCGCCGCAACGCGCAATCTGCGCCCGCTCGATGGCGCAGCGGCGTGTGTCGCCTGCGGTGAATCGGCGCGGGTGCGCGCCTATTTCGCGCAGAGCTATTAGTCGACGGTGACGGCGCGCCGGCAATGGTATCGGAGCCTCGCGTGCGTCGCGCTCGGTGCAGCAATGCTCGTTCCGGCGGGCGCGGTGCCTCCGGCGGTCGTCGATGTCAATGCCGCCGCGCGGTCGGGCGGCAACCGGCGCGACGCGGCGCGACGGCTCGCGCGCAGCTTGCTGGCCACGCCTTGGGCCGCCCAAGTGCTGCGTGTCACGATCGACGGCGTCGGCCGGCATGAAGTTGCCGGCCTCGTCATTTCGGGCGTCAAGTTTCACGAGCCGCTCGATCTCGAGCGGTTTACCGCTCAGGTGCGCGAGCTCGTCAGCCGGACCTTCGCAGCCAGTGCGGTCGAGGAAGTTGATGTGTGGGCGACCGTGCCGATTGCCGTTCCACCCGGCGCCATCGTCGACGGAGACCTGGCGGTTCCCACATCGCGGACGGTGTTTAGTTGCACGGTGCGGCGCATGGATCGGGCGCGGTTCGGCGCGCGCTTGCGCAGCGGTACCGGTATCTTCTGGGAGCCGGCCTTTAAGGCACGGCTCGCCGGCGGCCGAAGTACTGGCGGAGGACCGTCGCCGAACTCGCCTAATCCCATTCGGTCGTCGTAAGCCCTGGAGTACGGATTGTATCGTAAATCGACCTTAGCCAATGGCGTTCGCATCATCACCGAGGTGATGCCGCACGTCCGGTCCGCCTCGATCGGGATTTGGGCCGACGTCGGCTCATCAGCCGAACGCAAGGAGCAGCGCGGCGTCTCGCACCTGGTCGAACACATGCTGTTCAAAGGAACGCAGCGGCGCACGGCGCGAGCGATCGCCGAAGAGATGGACGCGGTCGGCGGCAACCTCAACGCGTTCACCGACAAAGAAAGCACCTGCTACTACGCCAAGGTGATCGATCGGCACGTTCCGCTGGCGATCGATGTCCTGGCCGACATGTTTCGCAACTCGGTCTTCGATCCGGATGAGCTGTCCAAGGAGCAAAAGGTCGTCCTCGAAGAGATCCGGATGTACGACGATTCACCCGATGAGATGATCCACGACTTGTTCATTCGCACGATGTGGAGCGATTCGAGCTTGGGCGAGCCGACCATTGGTTATGCCGAGACCGTCTCGGCGCTGAGCCGCGACGATCTGCGCGGCCACATGCGCGAACGCTACGCCCCAAACACCGTTGTGGTAGCCGCGGCCGGCAACATCGATCACGACCAGGTGGTGAAGCAGCTCGCGCAGGCATTCGCCGGCTTTGAGGGCCGGGCATCGGTTCCGATTCCCGAGCGTCCCGCGACGACCCCGCAAAAGCTCGTGCGCCGAAAAGACACCGAACAAGCGTACATCGTGCTCGGAACCGCGGGTCTGTCGGTCCGAGATGAGCGCCGCTACGCGCTGTCGGTCCTCGACACGATCTTGGGCGGCGGGATGTCGTCGCGCTTATTCCAGGAAGTACGCGAGAAACGAGGTTTGGCGTACAGCGTCTACTCGTTTCAGCACGGGTACCGCGACGCCGGGCTGTTCGGAGTCTCGGCGGGGACGTCGCCGGCCAGCGCCCAGGAGTGCGTCGACGTGATTGCCGGCGAGCTTGCAACGATGGCGGCCGATGGTCCAACCGACGCTGAGTTGCAGCTCGCCAAAGAGCATCTCAAGGGCAGCCTGACGCTGTCGCTCGAGAGCACGTCCAGCCGGATGATCCGGCTTGGTCGCAATGAATTTTCGCAAGGCCGCCAGATCACGACCGAAGAGATTGAACAGCACGTCGACGCGGTGCAGCGGGATGGCGTCCACGCCCTGGCGCGCGAATTCTTTGGCAACGGACAGCTGGGTTTGTGCGTTCTCGGACCGGTCGATGATGTCACGTTGAAGCGCTGATGCCGCCGTTTTGGTCGACGCAGCTGGTTGTGGCGATCGGCCTCAACTGCGTCGTCCAAGCGATCCAGATCGGAGCGTATGCAGCCCGGCTCGCCGGCGTGCAATCGGGTCGGATCGGCACATCCATCGCGCTGTTCAATCTGTTCGTCACCGCCAGCCGGCTGGCGAATTTGCTCTATGCACCGATGCTCGGCACGATTTCCGACCGGGCGGCGGCAGCGATTCGTGCCGGCACCGCGGCGGGGCCGATCACGCACCAATTCGAGTGGCAGATCCGGTCGATCGTGTTGGCTGGAACCGTGGGGACGGCGCTGGGCGCCGTTCTGCTGCCAACCTTCGTGCAGCTGTTCCTGCGCGGGGTCGCGGCCTTCGAACGCAGCGGATCGATGCCGCGCGCCATGGCGCGCGTGTTCATTCCGCGTGTCGCGATCTCCATCGTCGGAACCCTCCGAGCGCCGTCGTCGAGCTTGCTGACCCGATTCTCCGGCGGCAGCCTGCCGCGCTCGCTCTTGATCGGCAATGTCATCGTCACCGGGATCTACGCGGTCGGCGTCGTCGCGGCGGTCTATGCCAGCATCCTCGATCTGCCGGTCGCGCGCACGGCGGTTCTGCTATCAGGAATCGTCAACGGGGTCGCGACGATCGCGTTTACTTTGATTGTTGACCCCACGTCGGCGCTCATCACCGATCAAGCCGCCAAGGGCGAACGGCCGGTCGGTGACGTGAAGGCAATGGTCTTTTTTCTGTCGTTGACGGCGATCATCGGGACATTGTTTTCCCAGCTCATCCTCTATCCGGCCGCCGAGATCATTGCGGGCGCCGCCCATCTCGTGAATCTGCTGCGCTGAGGCGGCCGTGAAAAGCGGCCGGCACCGGCCGGCGAAGAGCCTTAGGGCTTGGAGCACACCTACCGCTCACACTGGAGTCGAACCATGATGAAGCGAACGTTCTTCCATCTCTGTGTTCTGGCCGCCGGGTGCTGGCTCGGTGGGTGCGCCGGATCGCTCGAACATTACGTTGTATCGATGCGCAATCATCAGGGCGACCTCGGCTTCGAGAAGGGCGCCCTCAAAGATGCGTCGCTCGCGTACCGGCTAGCGTTGCAGGTCTCGCCGAACGACGAGCATGCGCGCGCCGGGCTCGCCGCCGTGCAGATCAAGATCGCCGATAATTTGTTCCATACCTCGAGGTTCGATGAAGCGCTCACCGCCCTCGGCGTTGCTTCGGCCTATGACCCCCAAAACGTTCGGCTGGCGGAAATCCGGTCCGACATCGAAGGTGCCAAGGTCAAGCGGGAGATCGTGCTCTCGAACTACCCGACCTACAAAGAAACCGGCGAAGCGCTCCGGCGCGGCTTCGTCCAATTGCCCAAGCTCAATACCCGCATCGTCGCGGGGCTCGTGCGCTTCAACTACACGTACGACTCGAGCAATCTCACCCAGGCAATCCGCGACTCGTTCATTCTGGGTGAAGAGGTGACCCGCAACACCAACCGGTTGATCCAGTTCCGCCAACAGGTCGAAACCGGCTCCCAGAGCCGCAGCCGGGATCTGCCCGATGCGCCGGCTGGATCGCTGCTGCCGTTACCGTGACGGTGCCGGCGCCGCGGCCGGTGCGTTTGGGATTGCCGGTGCAATGACGGCGTCGAGGGCGCGCGGGTCACCTGCTTTCTCGCGGCGCCGAAATTCTTGCCAGCGCCCTTCGGCGCCTGGCAGCAGCTTTGTGTAGTCAGTCTGGTACACCGGCCACTTGGCCGATCGGGAGCTGACGGGAAAGCGCTGCAGCCACGCGTACAACTCGACGTTTCGCTGCAGCCGGTTGTCTTCGATCGAAACGAAGTACCGCGCGCCTTTGCGAATCGCGCTCTGCTGGTCGAACGGCGTCCAGAGCAGCGGATCCTCCTCCCAACCCTTGCGGTTGATGTAGTAGAGCACCGACGGGTCGTAATGGCCAATCACGATGAGGACGTCGTGGTCGAGCGCGGCATTCAGCGCGACCGCCGCGCGATAGACGCCGCCGTTATACGCATAGTACGGCGCCGCCGCCGCGAGGTTCTGCCTTACGAGCAAACCGAGTGCGGCGATGCCGGCGGCGAGCGCGACGCCACGCCCGAGCGGCACCGGCGGAATCAAGGCCGCCAGCCTGGCCACTGCGCCTCCCGTCCATATTGCGGCCAGCGGCAAAACCAGGTACAGGTAGTAGTCCACGCGTTCGACGGTGACGACGACGTAGGCGTAGGCGAGTGCCGCCCCCAGCCAGCCGAATAGGAGCGCATACGATCGCGGCCGCAGCGGCAAGACAATGCTGGCGGCGAACAGCGCTGCGCATGCCGGTCCCAGCATCGTCGCCGTTAGCAATCCGCCGGCGAGCCGGAGCCGGTGCAGCTTGTCAATGAATGCGGCGCCCGATTCCAAGGCCATTCGCAGGTCGGGAATCACGTGCAGCCGGACAATGCCGCTGGCCCAATGCCACTCGGCGACCGCCGCGATTGCGTGATCGTAGAGCACGTAGGGCCCCAGCGCGAGCGCCGCAAACGCCCACGTCTGCGGGCGCGCGATCGTTCGCCACCAACCTAGCTGCGCAAAGCTCACCACGGCGAACGGAACCAGCGCGACGGCTGCCACTGGTTTGGCGAGGATTGCGACGGCAGTCAGCAGCACCGCCGGCCAGAACCCCCGCCAACTCGAACGGGGTGCTTCCAAAAGATAGCGGGTGGTCGCAAAGATCGCGGCTGTCAAAAAGAAGACCATCGTCGTGTCGGGCGTAAACGTCCGCCCGTAAAACGTGCTGCCCGGATAGATTGCAAACAACGACGCGGCACACAAGCCGGCCAGCGCACTGCGGAACAGCCAGCGGCCAAACAGCGCCAGCGTCACGACAGTGGCCAGGCTGAACGCGACGCTGATCAGGCGACCGAAGATCTCATGGACACCGAAGAGCTTATAGAGTGTCGCCGCCAAGAACGGAACGATCTGTAATTCCAGCTCGACGTAATTGGGTGGCGGTCCGTTGTAATCGGCTTGCGGGCGGAACAAATTGTATTCCAGGAGCGCGAAATTGCGGGCGATCGCCGCGGTGTCGCCCTGGCGCCAGCCGGGATGGTCGAGGATCGGATTATGGATGCCGCGCAGACGTAGGACCAGCCCCACGACCACAACGACGCCCAGCGCGATCCAGCTCCAGGTGAGCCGGCGGCCGGTGCCGGCTACTCCTGGTTGCGAAACGTCCAATACTTGTTGACGAAAAAATTCACGAGCATCCCCGAGAGCGTGGCCAGCAGCCACGCCCGATGTCCGGTGCCCACCGTCGGCTGCGCCAGCTTCGAAGCCGCCAGTCCCACCAGCAGCGCGAGGATCGAAACGGACAGGAACTGGATACCCTGCACGACCGCATGACCGCTCGAGCGAAACGTCCAGATGCGATTGAGAAAATAATTGGAAACCCCGCCGCTGAGGAACCCTAATGAATAGAGCCAACCGAACCACGGGCCACGGAGGGCCACCGGCGTGTAGTGCTGCGCGACCGTGAAGACGATCAGGTTCACGGCAAAGCCGGATGCTCCGACGATGCCGAACTTCACGAATTGGCGAACGCCGCGACGCTGCGTAATCCGCTGGACAAGCGATTCGGTCACGCCACCCAGTACCAAGCCGAGAACAGCACTGTAAATAGGCCCAGCAGCGGCAAGGAGAAGGCCACAATCGCGCTATTGACCCAGCCCCGCGCGCCCCAAACCGCGAACATCACAAACATCGGGAAGAGCACCAGCGCAAAGCGTGGCATGCTCATCAAACTGGACGTTGACATGGGAGCTAGGACCGACAGCGCCATGTAACTCCAATACGAAAATTTGAGTCGGTTAAAGCTGCCAACGAGAACGGCAAGCATTAAGACCGTAAAGCCGAGCTCGAGGACTTGATGCGAAATCGTCACCGAGCTGCCTTTGGCGATCAGCATCACGCTGTGGATTAGGCTGACCCACGGCGGAGCGAGGTGGCGGTTCCAGTGGTCCTGAGCACGCGCGAAAAAGAGCGGATCACCACGCAGCACCCACAACAGGGCCATGTAGCATCCAAGCCCCAGCGGGATCAAAGCGACCGCCACGGCGATTCGTACGGTGCGCACACCGCCGGTGACCATGCGGCGGATGAACCCCCACCAGGTCGACGGGCGCAAGATAGGCGACTCCGGCAAGAAGGCTTCGATGAAGAACGGGACGACCAGCAGAATCCCCTCGACGCGTGTGAGCGCAGCCAGGCCGCCGACCACCCCGGCGGTCAACCACTTGTGCTCGCGAATGTAGTAAAACGAAGCGACCGTCAGCGCGAAGAAAAGCGACTCGGTGTAGATCGCCGAGAAGAAGATCGCGGTGGGAAAAATCGAGATGTAGAATACCGCGCGGTGGGCCGTCGCGCGATCGTACTGGTGCTCGACTAGCTTGTACAGATACAAGAGCCCGAAGAAAAATGCGACGTTCGAAATCACCAGCCCGGCGATCAAATTGCTGCCGATCAGCGATCCCAGGACATGGATCAAACTCGGGTACAACGGAAAGAACGCCATGTCGAAACCGTAGTAGCCTTCGCGGGCGATGTCCAAGAAGTGGACGGCGTCCCAGCGACCCCATACGGCCAGCAGCGGATTGGTCGAGATGGCGGTATGGCGCCCGGCTCGCTGCGCGATCATGCTCGACGCCAGCTCTGCGATCACCAAGATAGGTACGCGGGTTACGACGAAGACGATGAGCACGTCGCGCACGGTTTGGTTGAATCGTGCTGCCAACAGCAGTTTAATAAACAGCGATGTTCCGAACGCCAGCGCCATGACCGGTCCGAGGCTGATCGGCAGCGGCAGCAGCAAGCCGAGCGGAAAAATCGCCAGCGCCACCCATGCATAGGCGTCGTAGCGCATTGCGGTGTCGATTTCGAGGTCGGTTCGGCGCTCGAGGTACGCGCCATATTCGTACCAGGCGACGGCCGCAACTGCGACCCCGATCCCCAGTGAGGCAGCTAATGCGAATTCGTCGAGGATCGTGCCGTGGCGCAGATGGGCAACCAGGCCGTACCAGAGCGAAAATCCGAGCGACAACCCGCCGACCAGTACCATGGTAAGGGCCGCCGGGCCGCACTCGCCGATTGTTGCCTGGACGGTCGAGCGGTAGCGATCGGAACGCTGGGTGAAGGACAACTCCGCCGACATCGAGGTTTATTATACATGAGCGGGCGTCGGCAAACCCGCAAGCCGCCTTCGGGCGCAGCTCGGGCGCCGTGCCTGCTGGCATGGCCAGCAAGGCGAGCCGCCACTACCGCAGCTGCCCGCGGGTTGTGAAGGGCGTGAAGCGCTTTACCTATGATCTTATCGTCGTCGGCGCCGGCTCGGGCGGTTATGCTGCCGCGCGGACGGCGCGGGAGCTGGGGGCGCGCGTCGCCGTTGTCGATCACGGCCCGCTCGGCGGGCTGTGCATCTTGCGAGGCTGCATGCCGTCGAAGACGCTGCTGGCCTCCAGCGATCTGGCGCACGATGTTCGTGAGGCCGGCGAGCTAGGGATTCGCCTCGGCCCGCCGAGTTTCGACGTCACGCACATCAAATCGCGTAAGAACCGCATCATCGGCGGATTCGCGGACGATCGCGCCGAGCAAATCCGATCCTTTCCGCTGTACGAGGGTCTGGCGCAATTCCAGTCACCGACCGAGCTGCAGGTTGGCGATGACGTGCTGCTTGAGTCGCACCGCTTCATCATCGCGACCGGCAGCGTCATCGCGCCGCCGGTGGTACCGGGCCTACCCGAAGCCGGCTATATCGATAGCGATCAAGCGCTCGAAATCGAACGGGTGCCGCGCTCGCTGATCGTGCTCGGCGGCGGTTACGTCGCGAGCGAGCTGGGGCAATTTTTCGCGCGGCTCGGTGCCCAGACGACGTTTTTGATCCGCGGCCGCCAGTTGCTCACCGGCGAGGATAGCGACGTCGGCGACGCGCTGACCGGATATTTCCGTGCCGAAGGGATTCCCATTGAAACGGGCGCCCAACTGCAGCGAGTGACCGGCGAGGGCGATCGTAAGATCGTGCACTACGTGCAAACCGGTCAAAGCAAAGAAATCGCCGCCGACGAGATCTTATACGCGTTGGGCCGGATTCCGAATATTGCGGGCCTTGGCCTCGAGCGCGCCGGCGTCCAGGCGCATCCGATGACCGGCATCCAAGTTGGCATCGATCTGCGCACGTCCAATCCGAATATCTTTGCCGTCGGCGATGTTACCGGTCGCTATCCGCTCGTTCACGTCGCCATCTACCAAGGCGAAATCGCTGCCCGCAATGCCGTGCGCACCGAATATGAACGCGCCGATTACCGGCTCACTAAGGCCCGCACGATCTTTACTGATCCACAAGTCGCTATCGTTGGCGACACCGAAAAGGAACTCGAGCGCAGCGGGACGCCGTACCGCGTCGCATCCTACCCGTTCAACGATCATGGTAAAGCGATCTCGATCAACAAGACCAAGGGCTTTGTCAAAATGATGGCAGCGCCGGCGGACGGGCGCATCTTGGGCGCCGCGGTCTTGGGACCGGAGGGTTCCGATCTGATTCACGAAATGATTGTCGCGATGCATTTCAACGCAACCGTGTTCGACTTCGTGAAGATCCCGCACTTGCATCCAACGCTGGCGGAGATTTGGACGTATCCCGCCGAGGAACTCGCCGCGATAGTTTCCGGCGCGCGAGAACCGATCTCGGCCGCCGGATGAGTCCCGTGCGGCTCGCAATCGTCCAGACGAAGCCCCGCAAAGGCGATGTCGCGGCGAACGTGAGCACGCTACGTGCGACGTTCGCGCAACTCGGAGCGCCCGACCGTCCCGATCTCATCGTGCTGCCCGAAGCTGCGCTTACGGGATACTTCCTTGAAGGGGCAGTCTACGATTTGGCGTTCACCGCGCCGGCATTTGCAGGGTTGCTTGCCCAGACGTGGCGGGCCGCGCTGGCACCCCGGCCGGCAGGAACGATCGATATCGTCGCCGGTTTTTACGAGAACGACGGCGGGACATATTATAATGCCGCGATGTACCTGCGCATTGAGGACGGCGTCGAAACCGTCGTACACGTCCATCGTAAGATTTTTCTGCCCACGTATGGCGTGTTCGATGAAGAGCGCTTTGTCTCGCGCGGCCGGCAACTGGCGACGTTCGCGACCTGCTTCGGCACGGCGGCGATTTTGATCTGCGAAGATGCCTGGCACGCGATCGTACCGACCTTGGCGGCGGTGCGCGGTGCACGATTGCTCATTATTCCCAGCGCGTCGCCGGGTCGCGGCGTCGGAACGACGACGGGCGAGCTGGAGAGCATCGACCATTGGCACGCGGTGATGCGGTTGCACGCCGTCGAACACGGCGTCTTTATCGTGTACGCGGGTCTGGCGGGATTCGAAGGCGGCAAGGGGATGACCGGCTCGTCGTGCGTCATCGATCCCTACGGCCGGCGCTTGGTCGCGGCGCCCGCGCTCGGCGCATGCATCCTGCGGGCGACGCTCGACCTGGCCGAGATCGATCGCGCGCGCGCGAGCCTGCCGCTGATCGGCGATCTTTCTACGGTCTTGCCGGGGCTGCTGCGCGATCTCGACGCCGCGGTCGCCAACGCCTGATGCTGCCGGTCATCGAAGCTCCGCCGGCCGGCGCACCGCCGCCGTCGATCGACCCGGCGCTGGGCGCGCGGTGGCTGGAAGCGTTCTTGCGCGATGAGATCGTCGAGCGGCGCGGCGTATGCAAGGCGGTCGTCGGAGTTTCTGGCGGGGTCGATTCGGCGGTGACGGCCTACCTGTGCGCTCGGGCGCTCGGCGCTGAGAACGTTTACGCGATTCGGATGCCGTATGCAACGTCGAGCGCCGCCAGCCTCGATGATGCTGCGCTCGTGATCGCGGCGCTCGGCTGTCCGGCGACGACGATCGACATCACGGCGGCCGTCGACGGCTACCTGCAGTTCGAGCCGGAGGCCGATCCGCGCCGACGCGGCAACATCATGGCGCGCACGCGGATGCTCGTGCTCTTCGATCAGTCGGCGAAACTGGACGCATTGCCGGTCGGAACCGGAAACAAGACGGAACGCTTGCTCGGCTATTTCACGTGGCATGCCGATGACTCGCCGCCGGTCAATCCGCTCGGCGATCTGTTCAAGACGCAAGTGTGGGAGCTAGCGCGCTACCTCGGCGTGCCACTGGCGATCGTCGACAAGCCGCCGAGTGCCGACCTGGAAGCCAACCAAACCGACGAAGGCGATCTCGGGATCAGCTATGCGCACGCCGACGCGATCCTGTCGCTGTTGTTGCTCGGATATGGCGATGCGGCGATCGTAGCGCGCGGGATGGATGCGCGCGAGGTGGCGCTGGTGCGGCGCAAAGTCGATGGGACCCACTGGAAGCGGCATTTGCCGACGACGGCGATGCTGTCCGACACCGCGATCAACGAGTTTTACTTGCGACCAGTCGACTATTAATGTCGTGATCTTTTTTCCGGTCGGACTCAATCTCCGCGGACGGAAGTGCCTCGTGATCGGCGATGATCGCGAAGCCGAGGAGAAATCAGCGGCGCTTGCAGAGGTGGGCGCCGACATCGCGCGGCTGCGCGATCCTGCGAACTTTCGCGATGACGACGTTACCGACGTTTTCTTTGTAATCTCTACCCCGCAGGACGCGGCATTGGCCGCTCGATTGCGCGCGCTGGCCGATGCCCGGCGGTTCTTGCTGTGTGCAATCGACCAGCCCGCGTACGGCTTCGTTGCGATGCAGGCCATCGTGCGCGCCGGTCCAGCGCGCATCGGAATTTCAACCGGCGGCATCTCGCCGCGGGTCGGCGGCATCTTGCGCGCCGCGCTGCAGCTGGCGCTTGACTCGAAGTTCGTCCGTTTTCTCGAGCATCTGCAGCTTCGGCGAGAGCGCAACCGCGCCGCGCTCGCTGAGTCGCAAGAACGGCGTGCCGCGATGTTGAACGCGGCCGAGGGATTCGAAGTCGACGTGAAAGTGCGCTATCCGCAGTGGTTCGAAGATGAATTGGCTGCCGGCGACCGCCCACCGACTGCGCGCAGCCAGAGTCGTCCATGGGAGTAAACGTCGAGATCGTAACCATTGGGACCGAGATTCTGCTCGGGCACCTGCTCGACACCAACGCCCCGCACATCGCGCGCGCGCTCGCCAATTGCGGCGTTGACGTCTACGCGAAGCACTCGATCGGGGACAACGCGGACCGGCTGGCCGCGATGCTTGTTGCGGCGCTGGAACGTGCCGACGGTGTGATTACGACCGGTGGACTCGGACCGACCGTCGACGATCTTACCAAAGATGCCGTCGCGGCCGCCGTTGGAACAACGCTCGAGCTGCACGAACCGTCTTTGCGCGCCATCGAAGAACGTTTCCGTTCATTGGGCCGGCCGATGACGGACAACAACCGCCGCCAAGCGATTTTGCCGAAGAGCGCGCTGGTGCTCGAGAATCCGCACGGTACGGCGCCCGGCTTCGTCGCCGAGCGCGCTGACGGAAAGTTCGTCGCCTGCATGCCGGGGGTGCCGCGCGAGATGAAGCCGATGCTCGCCGAGCGGCTGATCCCGTGGATGGAACACCGGTTTGGCTTGTCGACGGCCATTTTCACGCGGACCTTGCACACCGTCGGCATCGGCGAGTCCGATCTTGACCGAAGGATCGAAGATCTGTTTCGCGCGTTCGAAAATCCCAAGATCGCCGTCCTCGCTCACGAGTTCCGCGTCGATGTGAAGATCATGGCGAAGGCGGCCGACAGGGCCGTGGCCGAGGCCCTCATCGCTCCGGTCGAAGAACAACTGCGCGAACGAATCGGCGCTGGGATTTTCGGCGTCGACGACCAGACCCTGGAGGGCGTGATCGTGGCCGAACTCGCCGCTCGAGGCCTGACGCTCGCAACCGCCGAGTCGATCACCGGCGGCGGGATCGCCGATGCATTGGTCCGGGTCGCGGGCGCGTCCAAGGTTTTTCTGGGCGGTGTCGTCGCCTACCACGATGCGCTCAAGACTGGTCTACTGGGCGTCGATGCCGCGCTCATTGCCGGCCACGGCGCGGTCAGCGCCGAGGTCGCCGCGGCGATGGCGCAAGGGGCGCGAACCCGGCTCGGTACCGACCTGGCCATCGCGACGACCGGCATCGCCGGTCCGACCGGGGCGACAGCGGAGAAACCGGTAGGGCTGGTCTGGTTCGCGGTTTCTGAGGTTGGCGAAACCGAGCCGGTGGTGCGGCGCGTTACCTTCCCGGGCGACCGGGGCGACGTGCGCCGCCGGTCGGTCACCGCGGCGCTCAATCTCGTCTGGCGACACCTTGAAAGCGCCCTCTCAGAGACTAAGCGCTAGCCGAGCAACAAGCCGATAGGATAGGAATGATGAACCGCCTGCGCCGGCCCCTGACCACCATTGGGCTCACCGCTTTCGCATTGTCCCTCGTCATCGTGGGCTGCGGCGGAGGTGGCGGCGGCGGTTCGGTACCGACGCCGACCCCCACCCCGGCACCGACGGGGCCGACGCCGACGCCGAGCCCGACTGCGATCTTGAGCCCGCCGCCGGGCGCGCCGCTGACCCGCAGCGTGTTCTCGTTCCAGTCCAATCCGACCGGGCTCACGGTCAAGCGAAACGGAGTGATGCTCGGAGTCACCACAATCAGCGACCAACCGCAGTACAGCAATACGGTGAACTCCTATACAATTCAGCCGTCGAATTCGAGCCCGGTCTTCACGTATGTGACGGATCAAACGGCCAACGGAACGCACACCGTGTACTATAACCAAGTCGCCGACACCAACGGATCGATCGGCGTGATCAATCCATCTTCGGTAGGACGAAGCACGCAAAGCGTTCCGCTGGCGTTCGATACGACGACGCCGCGCCGGATGCCCGAACGGGCCGGCGGGCGGCCACTCTTCAGCAGTTCGCGGTTGTTCGTGCGGTATCGCGCGTCAGCGTTGCGCGCCGGCGGCCGGTCGGCCAGCGATCTCGAGCGCTTTGCAGCGGTCGACCACGCTGTCGACGTGGGATACGAACAGGGTGACATCATCACGCGCGCGATCAATATCGGCGCCGGCGAGACGGTGGAATCGATGACCGCTAAGCTGCGGGCCCATCCGGAAGTGGTCTCAGTCGATCCAGTGCACCTCCGTTACAAAGCCAACACCCCGTTCACTCCGAACGACACGCATTATGCCAGCGATCAGTGGGGTCCTGTGAAGATCATGGCGCCGAATGCGTGGGGCTATTCGCAGGGAAACCCGGCCGTCTCGATTGCCGTCATTGACACGGGCGCCGACATCACGCATCAAGATCTCGCGACGAAAATTGTTACGGCAAAAAAAATTCTGAACGGCTACCTGTACGTCGGCAATTTTGCCATCAACGACACCGACGGCCATGGAACCAACGTCGCTGGGATCGCGGCCGCGGCCACGAACAACGGCTTCGGCTACGCGGGTATCGGTTTCAATACCAGCCTGCGCATCTATAAAGTTTTCGCTGACAACGGCAACGCCGATACGGCCGATGAGGCATTGGCGATCTATCAGGCCGTTGCCGACGGCGCCAAGGTGATCAATCTCAGCCTTGGCGGCTGCCAAAACGGCGGCCCCGACCCGGCTGAGCACGATGCCGTCGCCTTTGCGCTGAGTCATGGCGTTGTTGTCGCAGCGGCTGCCGGCAACGAGCGTGCCGGCAGCACCGATCCCAGTTGCACCGGCGCCGGAATGGTCCTCGATTTTCCAGCGGCATATGACGGCGTGATTTCAGTTGGGGCAAGCGCACTCAATGATTCCCTTTTTCCTGGCAGCCTTACCAGTGCCGTTGAGACCGTCGCCAGCTATTCCAACACTGGGCCGCAACTGTCGCTGGTCGCGCCCGGTGGGGATCCCAGCGGTATGAGCGACGGCGACGTTCTCCACTGGATTGCAAACATTTACTCGACGACCGCCACGACGGCGGCCTGCACCAACAAGGCCGACTGCCGTGTTCTGATCGCCGGAACCTCGCAAGCGACCCCGCACGTTGCGGGCGCGGCGGCGCTGATGCTGGCCGCGAACCCGGGGTTAACGCCGGCGCAAATCGCCCAGATCCTCACCAGCACCGCCGATGACATCAGCGTGCCGTTCCAAGGCCACGGCCGGCTCAATCTGTATCGCGCAATGGCGGCGGTGGTCGGTGCCAACCCGCCGCCTACACCGCCGAAAAATCTTAACTTCGTCGCCTTCGCGTACACCAACAGCGGCAGCGGGAATCGGCCGACGATTGCCAACGTCACGTATCCCAAGGGCGTCGCCGTCGCAAGCGACGGGACATTCCGAATCGCCGACCTTCCGCCATCCGTTGGGAGTTATAAGATCGGCGTCTGGTATGACGCCAACGGCAACGGCGTCGTCGATGCCGGCGACTGGTTCGGCTCCTCGGGACCCTGCACTACGAGCGCACCGTGCGCGGCGACGGGAATTAACGTTGCGAGAGTCACCGGCGCCTTTACATTGCCGTAGCAAACCGCTCGCGCCGGCGGCGGGGGAATAGAGGATATCGGCCCGGCCGCGTGAGCCGTGCCCTTTCAACCGCACACACACGTCGGCTGTCCCGCCAGTGCCGCCGTTATTGCCGTCGCCAGTTCCAGTTGCCGATGCTCGAGTAGGAGCGAACGACGGATCAAGGGGGCCGTCGTACTTGCTAGCAAATAAGGCGTAAGGCGTATCCACTGACGCCGATGCTGGCGAACAGAGCGGTAGCTCCGGCGATCAGCTTTCGCCACGAACCTTCGCCGCTATTGCACCCGTAAACGGCGGCGTGACGCAGGTCTCTCGGTAGCATTCGGAACTTTTTGCGCCGATCCGAAGCGCGCTACACGAGTGGGGCTAGCGGATGTTCGTAACGTCGTAGTGGAATCCACGAGAGCGCAGATGCGGGCGGTTCACTGGATCGAGGGGCCGATGACGCCACTCGTCGAACTCGGACGCAGTTGGTTAGTGCTTCTCGGGTACGAACGAGACTCGTTAAAAAGGGTTGACTCGGGGCCGAGTTCTCCTTGAGCCGCGGACCAAGCGCTGTCCGTGGTTTACTTCCGAGGCGATATCGATGATTCAGTGCCATGCCCAAGCGCGCGCCTCGATCAGGAGCGGCATCTTCCTGCTGGCGTTGATGACCGCGGGCTGCGGCGGCGCCGGCGTAACGCCGACGGCGACTCCGATCGCAAAGCTGACGCAGCCGCCCGGCAATCCGCTGGTGCCGAGCGTTCTGACAATTGGTTCGAATCCGGCCGGGATGACGGTGCTACTAAACGGTCGCCAGATCGGAACCACGCCGATGTCGTACACGCCGGGATACAATAACCCGGTCGGTCAGTACCGCATCGTCTCGGGTATCACGGCCGACTACCTTTTTTCTACCGACCAGATCGCGAACGGGCCCCACACGATCTACTACAACGCGCAGGCCGACACCACCGGATCGATCGGCACGATTTCGGTGAGCGCAGTTGCTCGCAGCGCGGACGGCCGCAGCCGCTCGATGTTCGACGACTCAACCGTGCGCCGGATGCCCGAACGGGCCGGCGGCCGGCCGTTTTTTAGTGCTTCGCGCCTTGCCGTGCGCTACCGAGTTTCAGCACTGCACTCCGGCTCGCGGACTGCGAGCGATGTCGAGCGCTTCGAGGGGATCGCTAGCGGGACCGACATCGGTTTTCAGCACGATGATACCGCAATGCGGGTCGTCGACCTCGGTGCAGGTCAGACCATCGATGGCGTAAGCGCTGCGCTGCGGAGTCATCCCGAAGTCGTTTGGGTCGATCGCGTGCATCTGCGCTATCTCGCTGCCGTGAACCCGACGGTTCCTAACGACACCCACTACGCCAGCGACCAGTGGGGCCTGGTGCAGATCGGCGCGCCGTTCGCGTGGACGTATTCCCAGGGGGATCCCCGGGTGACGATCGCCATGCTCGATACCGGTGCCGATTTCACTCACGCCGACCTCGTCTCGAAGATCGTGATCGCGAAAAAGATCGTGAGTTCGAATCTGAGTATCAGCAATGCGGCGATCGTCGATCTCAACGGTCACGGCACCAACGTCGCCGGGATCGCGGCTGCAGCGACCAACAACGGTTTTGGTTATGCGGGCGCGGGGTACAACGTGAGCCTAGGAATCTATAAGATCTTCGGGGACGACGGCAGCACGAGCACCGTCGACGAAGCGTTGGCGATGTACGCGGCGGTCGCTGATGGAGCACGCGTGATCAATCTGAGCTTCGGCGGTTGCCAGCTTGCCGGCCCCGATCCGATCGAACACGATGCGATCGCGTATGCGCTGGCGCACAACGTGGTCGTGGTCGCCGCCGCCGGCAACGAACGCGCCTCGAGTGCCGATCCCAATTGCGTCGGTGCCGGCAGCACGGTCGATTTCCCGGCTGCATACGACGGCGTGATCTCCGTGGGCGCGAGCGCGCTCGACGATTCGGCCAATCCCGGCAGCATCGTGGGCGCTGTAGAGAAGGTCGCGCGCTATTCGAACTCAGGTCCGCAGCTATCGGTCGTCGCTCCCGGCGGCAATCCGACGGGCTCGGGCGATCCCGACATCCTCCACTGGATCGCCAACATTTATTCGACCAGCGCCACTCAGCTAGCGTGTTCGAATAAGAGTGACTGCCGGGTTCGGTTCGCCGGAACTTCGCAAGCGGCGCCCCACGTTTCGGGCGCCGCCGCGCTGCTGCTGTCGGTGAAACCGAACCTCACGCCCCCGCAAATAGCGCAAATCCTGACAAGCACAGCCGACGACATCGGCGATCCCAACCAAGGTCATGGGCGGCTGAACATGTATCGAGCAATGGCCGCCGCTGTCGGCGATGTAGCACCAGTGCCGCCGACCAATCTGAACTTCGTCGCCTTCGCCTACACGAATGGCGGTACAGGCTCCAACCGACCCGCGATCACCAACGTGACCTATCCGCGCGGCGTGCCAGTCGCGTCGAACGGTACGTTCCGAATCGCCGATCTGCCGCCGCCGATCGCACCGTACCGCATCGCCGTTTGGTACGACGCCAACGGCAACGGCATCATCGATGCCGGCGACTGGTTCGGCGTCTCGGCGCCGTGTCCGGCAAGCGGTGCTTGCAATGCGAGCAACATCACCGCCGCCAAGGTTACACCGGGTTTCGCCTTGCCTTGATTGCGACTTCTAGAGCCCGAAGCCCGGCTCTCCTTCGCGTCGTGGATGCGTTATAGGACCTCTCGCATGATGGTGGAGCGATCGATCCGCAAAAAAGGCGCCTAGATCGTGTAGCCGATGGTTTCAAGGACGCGTTGGGTCGCAAGGCCGTCCGAGAACGTCGGATAATCGGTGGGCGCTGTACGCGAGGCGGAATGGTTCTTTGTCGCATCGAGGGCGGCGGCGAAGCGATCGAGCAGCTCGACGAAAGGTGGTAGGTTGCCGTGGATGGTGCCGAGTTTGGCATGCGGTGAGGGCATCAGCTGGAGTTCGGCGGTCTCGTCTTCGTCGATCGTGAATGTGGTTGCTTCGATGAGGTTCGGGCCAGTTGATGCGACGGCGCGTAGTTCGCCGTGCACGGCGAMSKWCGYNGMCGNCGMMKGGGCGAGTCGCATCGGCGAGCACGCGGCCGACAAGACCGTCGCCGAAATCGAGCAGTGTGAACGCACCATCGGCGACGTCGCTGGTAAAGGTTTCGCCGCGGACGGTCCGCGTGCGGTTCGCAGTGTGCTCGAAACCGGCGGCCTGCACCGGGGGACGGCCCGCGAGGTAGATCGCGAGATCGACCAAGTGCGAGAGGATCGCGCCGGTGATGCCGCCGCCGCAGCGGCGCTGGAACCACCACGAGTTCGGACGCTCGCCGCTGGGTCGCAGCCAGCGATCCAAGTATGCCACCTCGATCTCACGCAGTGGTCCGAGGTGCCCGTTGTCGATCAACTCGCGGGTCGCCGCGCGGGCCGGCGTGTAGCGAAACTCATGCGCCAGCGCGCAGACCGTGCCGGCGCGCGCCGCCGCTGCGACCATTGCTTCGGCTTGGCGCAGGCTCAGGGCCATCGGTTTCTCGCACAGCACGTGCTTCCGGGCGCCCAGCGCCGTCAGGACGTCGTCATGATGGGCAAACGGCGGCGATGCGATCGCAACGACATCCAGCTCGACGCCCGCGAGCATCGCATCCAGCGACGCGAACGCAGCGGGGACGCCGCGTTCTTCGGCGATTCGCGCCGCGCGATTCGGTGAAGCGATGGCGACGACGTCGAACCGGCCCTGCGCTCGAAACGCCGGCACGTGGACGTTGGCACCAAAGCTCGCGCCGACAACGCCGACGCGCCAGCGCTTCATCGCACGGCGAACGTCGGTGTGTTGCGGACGGCGAGCGTCAGTAGTTCCAGCGCCCGGCCAAGTTGTTGCTCTTCGATCACCAGCGGCGGTGCGATGACGACGGCGTCGCCGCGTAGTCCCGCTTGCAAGAGCAGAACCCCCGCCCGCAGCCCACGCAGCACGCACGCTTGCGCGAGCCCCGCGTCACTGAATTCGAGGCCCCACAGCAGCCCGCGGCCGCGGACGTCGACGACGCCCGGCGCGGTTTTCAGTGCAAGCAGTGCGTTGGCGACCATTCCTTCTAAGCGGCTCGCGCGCGCGGGGAGCCCGAGCCGTTCGACTTCGCCGACCGCAGCGATTGCGGCGGCGCAGCCCATTGGATTGCCCAGGAACGTCGATGTGTGGAGCGCTTCGCCGGTCGACGGTTGCCAGGCGTCCATGATCTTGGCGCTGCCGATCGCGGCCGAAATCGGAAAGCCGCCGCCCATCGCTTTGCCAACGCAGATGATGTCGGGTTCGACGGCTTCGTGCTGGGCGGCGAACATGCGGCCGGTACGGCCGAAGCCGGTGTAAATCTCATCGAGGATAAAAACGACATTGAACGCTTTGGTCAATTCGCGCAACCCCGACAGCGTCCCGACCGGCGGCACGATTACCCCGGCGCGCCCTTGGATCGGTTCGACGATAACGGCGCCGATAGAACGATCTTTACGCAACGCTTTCTCGACGAGTTCAAACGTCCGCTCGCGGCTGTCTTTCTCACGCGGATCGGGGAAGCGCACGAAAGTCGTGGTCTCGCGCAACCCCTTGGCGAAGCCCTTGCGGAACTTGGGATTCCCATTGATCTCGAGGGTTCCGTACGAGAGTCCGTGATAGCCGCCACCGAATGCCAGCACATTTGGTGAACCAGTGACGAGTTGCGCGGTTTTGAGGGCGAACTCGATGCTGTCGGCGCCGGTGGTGCCTAGATACGATTTCGCATTGGGGATCGGCGAAATCTTCGCCAGCATGTCGAGCAATTGCACGCGAATTTCTGGCGGGTGTACGTCACCCATTGCATGCGGAAGCCGCGCGGCTTGTCGGCAGATCGCTTGCACGACGGCCGGATTGGCGTGACCGACGCTCGCTACGCCAAACGCGGAATTCAGATCGAGGTAGCGGTTTCCGTCGACGTCGCTGACGGCCGACGCGTGCGCCGATTCCCAAAAGACCGGAAAATCAGCGCTAACGTAGGTGACGCCTCGCGATTCGGTTTGGGCGAGCGACGCCGCGAGCGCTCGTGAACGCGGCCCGGGTATCTCGGTGACGATCTGCTCGAACTCGCTCATGTGTCGCGATACATCCATTCGATATACGGGGTTATCCGAGGCGTTCCGCCGTGTTCGCCGGCGAGCGGTGGCGACTGCAGTGCGCCGAGCGTCGCCAGGCGACTCGCACCGCTGGCGATTGCGGCTGACACGACGTCCGGCCGGCTGGGACCTTCGGGCAGGCCGAAAGCCTCCAGTCTGATGCCGTGGCGTTGGAAAAAGCGCAGTGCTTCCCCTGGGTTATCGACTAAAGAGAGGGTAAGCGTGCGCGGCAAAAAGGGCGGCGCTTCGCCCGCCGCCGGCTCCAGGACGATCAGGTACGGGTGCTCGGCGCCGGGTTCGGTCGCGCCCTGACCCTGCGTCGCCCGAAACCGGGCCCCATCTCTGTACCCCKCGAGCCGACTCGGGATCGACGGGTCGGCGGCGGGAAAGTCGTGGGCCGTTTGTTCAAATGCGGCCGCAAACACTTGCACAAAACCGGTCAAATCCACGGGCTCCGAGCCGGCCATTGGCCGTTCGACGAAGACGGCATGCAGCGAAAGGCAGCCGGTCCCGTCGTATAGGAGGGCGTCCCGGGCGATGCCCAGGACGCAGCGGCGCAGGGCCGCTTCGTCGGCTACGACCTCGCGCGGCACATAGCCAGCGCTCGTGCGGTGGCCAAAAGCCAAAAATCTGGTTTGCGGTCCGCATTGGCTGCGAATCGTGGCCAAGGCCTCGTCGCCGCCGAACGCCATCACGACGTCCGCCTCGGCTAGCGAACGGACGGCTTGCGGATCGTCGGGCCCATCCCATCGCTCGGCCCGAAACGACGTGGCCAGTTCGGGCTGAATTTGCGCGAGCGTCGCGGCGACGGCCGCGACAAAGTCGTCGTCGCGATCTTTGACCGTCACTGCCGCTTTCGCGCACAGCGCGAACAGCGCCGGATGAAGGGCGACCCCGATCGTCGTATCGCTCGAAACGATCGTCACGTTCCGCGCGCCCCGTGCGTACGCCGCCGGCCGGCCTGGCCGCTCGACGAAACCGTCGAGAATGTCGACCGACCCCAGTTCGCCGGCAACCGTCGCCGTCAGCGCTTCGCGCGTCAGTGGTGCGAACAGGCGATCAAGAGCGAATTCGACCACCGGCTTGCTGAACCGCATGCGTTCCATGATTGCTGGTACGATTCGGGCCCGAGGCGCAAAGTCAGGGGCAACCCACTGCTCGCTGCAACGTGCGATCGCGTCGATAATGTCGGCGGCGTTCACGCCAGCAGTTCTTCAGCATCGAGCGAACAGCCGCGCGGCGGAGCATCGATGCCGCGGCCCAGTAATACGAAGCCGCCGTCGACGGCATAACCGCGATCCTCGGTGTCGACGGCGATGACCGAACTGCGATTCGCAAGATCGACATGGCGCAAGAAACCGGTCTCACCGAGGGCGACCGATTGTCCGCCGGCATCGACGACGCACGTGCGCAGCCATGGTGGTCCGCCTTTGACGCGCAGCAGCGCGCCACGCGACTGCGGCAGATCGTAATATTGGCTGGTCAGTTCGGTCATGCCGTATTCTGCGACGATGCGATCGTACGCGACTCCAAAGCGCTGTTCTAGCCGCGCGTACAGTTCGTGCCGTTTGACGGCATGCGCCCGACCTTTAAAGCCGCCGGTTTCCATGATCCGCGAGCCGGCTGGCGCAGCGAATCGCTCCCCAGTACAGTCAAGGGCGTCGAGCAACGCTACGAACGCGAATGCCGTCCCGGCGACGCACACCGGCACCTGATTTTCGATCGCGGCGCGCAGTGCGGCGGCAAAACCCGCCGCATCGACCGTGTCGTCCTGCAAGAACCAGCCGGCATGACCGTCGCCGCGCAGCACGCTGACGGTCCCCATCATGTACCCTAGCGACGAATGTGGTCGAGTGCGCGGATCCGGAACCACATTGAGAAACCGTATCTTCGGGCGGTCCGCTAACATAAAACGATCGAAGCCGGCGCTCAGGGCAGCGTCGTATATCGCAGCGCGCTCGAGATAATGTTTGCCGGCACGGTCAGCCGTCGTGCCGCTCGTATGAAATTCAGCCTCGGCCCAGCGAACCTCAAACGTCGCCAAGGTCGCGTCCTTGAATGCCGACGCCGGCACCGCCGGAATCTCGTGCCATGAGAGCATCCGGCATTTCGGCGTGACGCCGAGGGCCTCGGCAAAGCGTGCGTACGGCCGGTTGTGGGCAACTTGAAACGCGAACAAATCGAGTGCGAGCTGCTCGAACACGTCATCGGAAATAGCGGCGCCGCTGCGATGCCACTGCTGGATATGCCCCAGAATGCGCTCGTCGAGTTCGCGCGCGGATACAGGGTCGGTCATGCGCGGCCCGGCGGGCGGCCGGCTTGGCTCATCGGGCCGCGGTGCGCGCGCCTCCAACCGGCACGCGGCGAGAGGTGATCAGGCCGCTGTTGAGCCCGCCGATTGAAAGCCCGCCGTCGAAGCGGGCGGACTCGACTTTGATGCAACGGTCGACGACGATGGCGAGTCCGGCCGCGTCGGCGAGTCGAATCGCTTCGTCGTTGATGACGCCGTACTGAAACCAGATAGCACGTGCGCCGGCGGCGATCGCTTCGCGCGTCACTTGCGGTGCATCACTCGGCTTACGAAAAACGTCGACAATGTCTGGCGCACCCAGCTCGGCGGCATATGCGGCCAAAGTCGGATACGCGCGAACCCCGTCGATGTCGCCGATTGCCGGATTAATGGGCGCAACCGTGAGCTGGCCGCGCGTGCGCAAGTAGCTGAAAACAAAATAACTCGGCCGCGTTGGATTTGCCGACGCGCCCACCATTGCAACCGTACGCGATCGATCGAGCAACGCGCGGCGCTCGCTTATGGTGGTCAGAATCATGAGGTCGCGGTCACGGTAGCGACTTTCGCCGCGGCGTCCAGGGCGCGCTCGAGGTCCCAGATCAAGTCGGCGGGATCTTCCAGCCCGACGGAAAGCCGAACCATCTCCGGCGTCACGCCCGATGCGCGCATCTCGTCGTCGGTAAGCTGTTGATGCGTCGTCGACGCCGGGTGAATCACGAGGCTCTTCGCGTCGCCGACGTTGGCCAGATGACTCCAGAGCTCCAACGCTTCGATAAAGGCGCGGCCGGCATCGCGGCCACCTCGTAATCCAAAGGTGAAGATCGCTCCGGCGCCATTCGGCAGATACCTCCTCGCCAGCGCATGGTATGGGCTGGCGGGCAGTTCGGCGTAATTGATCCACGCGACATCGTCGCGCTGGCCCAGAAAGTTTGCTACGATCCGCGCGTTCTCGACGTGAGCCGCCATCCGCAGCGGCAGCGTCTCGAGCCCCTGCAACAACAACCACGCGTTCATCGGCGATAGACAGGCACCGACGTCGCGCAAAATCTCGGCTCGTGCCCGCATGAGAAACGCATACTCCCCAAAGGTCTCGGCAAAATTCATGTCGTGGTAGCCGGGGCTTGGTTGCGACAGCAGCGGGTGCTTGCCGCGATCCCAGCCGAACTTTCCCGATTCGACAATGACGCCGCCGATCACCGTTCCGTGACCACCGATAAACTTGGTCGCCGAGTGGATGACGATATCGGCGCCGTGCTCTATCGGCCGGCACAGCACGGGCGACGCAAACGTGTTGTCGACGATCAGTGGGATGCCGTGCTGGTGCGCGAGCGCTGCCCAGGCTGCCAGATCGGCGACGTTGCCGAGCGGATTGCCAATCGTCTCGGTGAACAGCGCGCGCGTGTTGGGGCGTAGCGCCCCTGCCAGCCCGGCCGGATCGTCGCCACCGACCAGCGTGCACTCGATGCCCATTCGCTTGAGGGTCACCGTGAACTGGGTGACGGTGCCGCCGTAGAGGCTCGCCGAAGCCACCAGATGATCGCCGGCCTGCGCCAAGCACAAGATTGCGGACAGTTGTGCGGCTAAACCGCTGGCGGTCGCGATAGCGCCGAGGCCTCCTTCAAGGCTCGCCATGCGCTCTTCGAATGCCGCCACCGTCGGATTTCCGATGCGGCTGTAGATATTTCCGTAAGTGCGAAGCGCGAAGAGCTCGGCCGCATGCTCGGTCGAGTCGAAAACGAAGCTGGTTGTCAGATACAGCGGCATCGCCCGGGCGCCGGTCGTCGGATCGGGCGGCGTGCCGGCGTGGAGGGCACGCGTCCGCAGACCGAACTCGCGATCGCTCATCGACCGCGTTTGAGCGGCGCGCGAAGCGGCGAACGATGTGAGGCCGTAAAGGCGACTTTGCTGCCGGCATTCTCGATCAAGCCGACCATATCGGTGGCGCCCTCAACGTATCCGCTGAACGTGAATTCGCCGGCGGCTCGTTTCGCGCTCAGCTTGATGAGCCGGCCGTCATAGGTTCCGTCCACCGGCACCTTCTGGCCGTCGATCGACCAGGTGCCACCGACGGCGTTGCCTTGCTGCCGGAGCGTGAAGTGCGAATACGTCGTGCGATCGCGGTATTGCGTCTGGACTTCCCACGATCCATCGAGGGTCGAGAACGCCGGCGACGTCGGACTTGCCGAAGGCTCCGGAGCGCCCGATGGCTTGGCTGTCGTATCGCTGCCGCGGCGCCGACCGCGTCCGGCGGGCGGAGAGGCGGTCGGCAATGGCGGGGCGGTTGCCCCCGGCGACGGGGTTGGCGGCGGCACCTGGGCGTTGGCATCGGGCTGCAGCCCGACTCCGATGGCGAACAGGCCGATGACAGCGAGCGCCGCGCGCGGGCCTCCAGTATTTTTCACAACCCGCCGCGTTCGCCGCCCGGCGCCTGGCCTCTTGCCCGCCGCAGTTGCGCGGGATGCTATACTTGGAAGTTGTGAAAGAGAAAATCCACCCCAAATGGTTCCCTGAAGCGCGCGTTCACTGCGCCTGCGGGAACACGTTCCACACCGGCTCGACGCTCAAGGAGATTGCCGTCGAGATCTGCTCGGCCTGCCACCCGCTGTTCACCGGCCAGCAAAAGTTTGTCGACACGGCCGGTCGAGTGGACAAATTCAACCAGCGCATCGCTGCCGCCGAGAAAAAGCAAGCCGAGGCCGCCGAACGCAAGCGGAAAAAAGACGAGGAAGTCGCCGCCAACGCGTAGCGAACGCCCGAACGCCGAATCGTGCCGCGCATTTTAAACCGTGCACAACTATAACCGGCTTGAAACGACCGCGCGGCGGTTCGACGAAATCGAACGAGAGCTGGCCCATCCGGGCGAGACCTTCGATCAAGTCCGGTTTACGGCGCTGGTCAAAGAGCGTTCGGCGATCGAGGAGACGGTCGCAACCTTTCGAGCGTTCCGCAAACTGCTCGACGAGATCGACTCAAACGAACGCCTGCGAACGGACGGCGATCCGCAAATTCGCGAACTCGCTGAAGAAGAAGCCAAAGAGTTGCGCGATCGACAGCGCGACCTCGAGGCGCAACTCACCGAACTGATGCTGCCCCGCGACCCTAACGACGCCAAAGACATCTTCATTGAAATTCGCGCCGGGGCCGGTGGAGACGAAGCCAGCCTGTTTGCGGCCGAGCTCTTCCGGATGTACGCCCGCTACGCCGAGTCGCTGAAAATGAAAATCGAGATCGTCTCTCAGAGCGACAGCGAAACCGGCGGCTACAAAGAAGTAGTGGCCGCGATCAAGAACCACGAGCCGTATCGCTTTTTCAAGTACGAGAGTGGCGTCCACCGCGTACAACGCGTTCCGGTGACCGAATCGCAGGGCCGGGTTCATACGAGTACGGTGACGGTGGCCGTCTTACCAGAGGCCGAAGACGTCGATATCGAGATCAACCCCAAGGATCTTCACATCGATACCTTCAAAGCCAGTGGCGCTGGCGGGCAGCACGTCAACAAAACCGAGTCGGCGATTCGGATTACTCACGTGCCCAGCGGCGCGGTCGTATCGTGCAGCGAGGAGCGCTCGCAGTTGCAGAACCGCGAGCGCGCGATGAGGATGCTGCGCAGCGTCTTGCTCGATCGCAAGCAGCGTGAGGCCGACGCAGTCCTCGGGAGCTTACGGAAGAGCCAGGTTGGAACCGGCGATCGATCGGAGAAGATCCGTACGTACAACTTTCCGCAAGATCGCATCACCGATCACCGGATCAACGAAAATTTTCAGAACATCAAAGCCATTCTCGACGGCGACCTCGGCAAGCTCGTCGGCCGTCTGCAACAGGATGACAAAATGCGGCGACTCTCGGGCGAAGTCGACGTCGCCTAAACACCGCCCCGCCGAATCGACTTTGATGACCGTCGCTCAGGCAATTGCCGTGGCAACGTTGCGTCTGCGCCAGGGGCCCGGTGTTGCATCGATCGTGCGCGCCTCGGCGCTGAGCGATGCCCAGTTGCTGCTGGGTGAAGTGTTACACGAGGAGCGCGCCTGGCTCTTGGCCCACGGCGATCAACCTTTGACGGGCGACCTGCTCGCGCTCTACGGCCGATTCATCGACGAGCGGCAAAAAGGCATGCCTGTGCCGTACCTCACGCATCGGGCCGGTTTCTATGGACGCGAATTCTACGTCGACGAGCACGTGCTTGTACCGCGACCCGAAAGCGAACACATCATCGAGGCGGCAATCGACGACGTGCGCGCACGGATCGCTCTGGGCGCGCGCACGGTCGCGGTCTGCGACGTCGGCACGGGCAGCGGAGCTTTAGGCCTCACAATCGCTGCCGAATGTGTGCATGCCACCCTCGTCGCCGGCGACGCGTCGTCCGCCGCGCTGGCCGTTGCGCGTCGCAATGCGCTTACACTCGGTTTGAACGAACGGGCGACATTCGTCGTGAGCGATCTCGGGCAAGCGCTGATGACGCTTGGCCCGTTCGATTGCGTGGTCGCGAATTTGCCGTACGTCCCGTCCGCACGCGTCCCAGCGCCGCCCGACCCGGTCGGTTTCGAACCACGCCTCGCACTCGACGGCGGCGCCGACGGTCTGGCTCTCTATCGTCGGTTCATCGGGGAGCTGCCGGCCTTGGCGGGGCCCGGCGCGAGCGCGTATCTCGAAGCGGCTCCGGGGACGATCGAACCGCTGGCAACGCTGGTGGAAGCGGCGTTCCCGCACGCGCACATCGAAATCGGGGAGGACTACGCCGGCTGCGAGCGGTTCATCGCCGTCAGTGCGCTGCGCTGATACGCCGCTGCGGGTCCCACCGCAGAGGCGCGCGGAGGCCGGCTGGCGAACCATAACATCCCATTGTGGCGAAATATATCTTCTTTACCGGCGGGGTCGTCAGTTCGCTCGGGAAGGGGATCACGGCGGCGTCCTTGGGACGACTGCTCAAAAGTCGAGGTCTGAGCGTCTCGGTGCAAAAGCTCGACCCGTATATCAACGTCGACGCGGGAACCATGAACCCGTATCAGCACGGCGAGGTCTTCGTGACCGAAGACGGCGCCGAGACCGACCTCGACCTGGGCCATTACGAGCGGTTTATCGACGAATCGCTCTCGCGCGTGAACAACGTCACGACCGGGCAAATCTACGCCGCGGTCATCGACAAGGAGCGGCGCGGCGATTACCTTGGGGCAACTGTCCAGGTCATTCCGCACATCACCAACGAGATCAAGGCGCAGATCAAGCGGGTTGCCGAACGCAGCGGCGCCGACATCTGCATCGTCGAGGTCGGTGGGACCGTCGGCGATATCGAGTCGCTGCCGTTCTTGGAAGCGATTCGCCAAATCCGGTACGACGTCGGCGACGAGAATGTAATGTTCGTCCATTTGACCTTGGTGCCGCATCTGGGCGCAGCGGACGAACTCAAGACCAAACCGACGCAGCATTCGGTGCGCGAACTGCGCGCGATCGGGATCTCGCCCGATGCCATCGTCGTTCGGACGTCTTCGGAACGGCCGATCCCGGTCGAACTCAAGGAGAAGATCGGACTGTTTTGCGATGTCCCGGTGAACGCCGTCGTCCAGAACGGCGACGCATCGACGATCTATCGCGTTCCGCTCAACCTCGAAGCTGAAGGCCTCGCCGAGGCCGTGATCCGCAAGCTCAAATTGACGACCGGCCCGCTGCAACTCGCCGATTGGGAGCAGATTGTCGAGCGCATTGTCCACCCGCAGCACCGCGTCAGAATCGCGCTGGTCGGAAAGTACGTCGAACTCAAGGACGCCTACATCTCGATCAACGAAGCGCTGTATCACGCCGGCATCCATCACCATGCGCTCGTTGAGATCGACCGCATCGATTCCGAGACCATCGAGCAGGACGGCACCGACGTCCTATTTGGGGTCGACGGAATCCTGGTAGCCCCTGGTTTCGGCGCTCGCGGAGTCAAGGGGAAACTGCGCGCGATCCGCTATGCACGCGAAGCCCAGATCCCGTTTTTGGGCATCTGCTTCGGCATGCAGATCGCCTGCATCGAGTTCGCTCGCAACGTCTGTGGGCTGGCCGACGCGATGACGACCGAAGTCGACGAAGCGACGACCAGCCCGATTATCGATTTTCTACCCGAACAACGGAATCTGGTGCAGATGGGCGGGACGATGCGGCTCGGTGCGTACGACTGCCGACTGGAAGCCGGCACCCTGGCGGCGCGGGCGTACGGCTCGCTGGAGATCAGCGAACGGCACCGGCACCGCTACGAGTTCAACAACAAATACAAGCCGCTCTTCGAAGAACACGGGATGGTGTTTTCGGGCCATCACGTGGTCGACCGCACGACCCTAGTTGAATGTATTGAGCTGCCGACCAGCGTCCATCCATGGTTTGTCGGCACGCAGGCACATCCCGAATTCAAATCACGACCGACGAGGCCGTCGCCGCTGTACCGCGATTTCGTCGGCGCGGCGCTCGTGCGTGCCCACGTCGAACACTCTTCGCAGGTGACGACACCGACCTGAAGGCCGACGAGCTGACCTTCGTCATCCTCACCAAGGACGAAGTGCGCAACCTGCCGCGCGCACTCGACAGTCTGCCCGCCGGTGCCGGCGTGCTGGTCATCGACGCCGAATCAACCGACGCCACGGCGACTGTGGCGCGCGAGCGCGGCGCGCGCGTCATCGTGCGAGCTTGGAACGGTTTCGTCGATACCCGACGCTTTGCGCTGAGCAAAGTTCGGACGCCGTGGGTTTTCATGCTCGACGCCGACGAGGCGCTCGATGCGCCAGCTCGAAGCGCGCTGATTGCGCTCGACCCGAACCCAACGACCGACGGATACACGATCGCGCGCCGAACCTACTTCTGCGGCCGGCCGATCAAAGGCGGTCCGTGGGGCGACGAGCAGCTCGTGCGGCTGTTTCGCTGGGACCGTGCCGAGGTGTGGCCGCATCCTGCCACCGGCGGCCGCGCCGACCTCCATGAATCGTGGACTGTGCGCGGCGCCGTCGAGCAACTTGCCGGGACGATCGAGCATTTTTCGTACCCGACGCTTGCCAGTTACCGCCGGAAATACCGGCGCTACACGGCGCTTGAAGCGGCTGGCCTGACGCCAACGTCGCTAGGAATTCTCGTAACCTTCGGGCGGGCGCTGCTGCGCATTCCCTGGTTGTTCGTTGTACGCGGCGGGTACCGCGACGGTTGGCGCGGCGCGTATATCGCGGTGGCGTCGGCGCTGTACCCGGTCATCGCGCTCGTCAAGGCGCTGCGGCGGTGAGCGGCGCGATTGACGTCGCACTCGATGCGCGCCTGGGTCGCCAGATGTCGGTCGGCATGAAAGCGTACGCGGTCGAACTCACACGGCGACTGCCGCGGATCGCACCCGATCTCCAGTTTGCGCATTTTACTGCCGGCGCGAACTTCAGCGTGCAAGAGCAGATTGGTTTGCCGCTGGCAATTGCGCGCGCGCGGCCGCGGCTGGTTCATTTTCTGTCGCTCTACGCGCCGGCGCTGGCGCGCCGGCCCTACGTGGTGACGATTCACGACCTCATCCATCTGCGCTTTCCGGAGTATTTCAAGGCGAAGATCGGACCGTACTACCGCATCGTCGTCCGCCGGCTGTGCGCCGGCGCGGCGTGCATCATCACCGACGACGAGCGCACGATCGCCGACCTCGAGCGCTTCCTCGGCGTTCCGCCGGCGAAGGTGCGCGTCATCCCGCTCGGCGTCGACGACCAGTTTCGGGTTGCGATCGAGCCCGAGCAGCGCGAGCGGCCGTATTTCATCTATGCTGGCAACCACCGGCCGCACAAAGACCTCGCGACCTTGTTCGCCGCTTGGCGGCGCCTGCCGCAAGCCGCTGAGGCCGATTTGCTGCTCACTGGCGACGATGACGTCGGCGACAAAGACGGCGGTGCGCGTTTGCGCGGCAAGCGTGTCTTTTTGGGCGACGTCGGAATCGAGCGGCTCGCCCGGTTGTATCG
>JRHI01000692.1_pt1 | contig 34473 bp, 36 predicted proteins | sample 215371 | NCBI WGS metagenome assembly JRHI01 (sample SAMN02929681, study PRJNA255918) | sediment metagenome | biome: cave system; feature: Ice Cave; material: Sediment; isolation source: sediment from deep within a dark volcanic ice cave with no known source of... ...
AATCCCCTGCCCTGCAATCCTCTGCCCTGCAATCCCCTGCCCTGCAATCCCCTGCCCTGCTTGTTTTATGCAACGCGTAGTTTGCGAGCGATGATGCCCGGGTTGACAATGTGATGCTGGGCAAGGCGCAGGTAGTCGTTCATGCCCCATAATTTTCCGCCCGGGGCGGTGAGACCGGCTTCAATGCTGGCGCGCACATCCTGTGCCGATTTACCCTCGAACCAGGTGCAACCTCGCCCTATGGCGTTTAAGGTGTGGGCATCGCTGTTGCCGACCTCAGCCCAGCCATAGATTTCACGATTGGCGCGCATAGCTATGCGATTGGCGCCAATACCGCAGAAGCTGGCGTTCCAGGTCTCGATGCCGTCAAGCCACACATCTTTGTTAGCAGAGACGCGATCTAACACCTCACGCTGGCAGCTGTGGCGGAAGATGGGATTGAGTGGATGCGCCACGATCGCCAGTCCACCCTGTTCGTGCACCAGGTCAATAGACTTTTCTATACTCAAGCCTGGCTGGATGCGCTTCTCAATGAAGAGCGCCAGCATATGGCCTTCTTTTGTGCTAATCTCTTCGCCAACAATAAAATCGAAGCGATAGTTGCCTTTTGCCCAGAGATCGCGAGCCTTTAAAGAACCTTCTATGACATCATGATCTGTCAGTGCGATCACATTTAAATTTGTATAGTGCTGGACGCGGTGAAGAATTTGCTCGATAGTTGCCAATCCATCACTATAAGTGCTGTGCATATGTAGATCGGCTCTGCCCAATTTGCCAGAATGATGCGCCTGTTTTTGCGTCATTTGGCGGCGTTTGCGCAGCATTGCTGTTCCCAGACAAGCTCTTTCATTTTCCAATAGAGTGGCCTGCGAACTGTCTTTGTGTATAGTCATACGACTCCTTTGCGACAATGCCTTTTCTTCCAAATCGGGGAAGGAAGCATACTTCAGGGTAAAGCCCATGTACCTACCCTACTGCTACATAGACACTACCATAAGTACGTTAAGCACGTTAAAAATGAGCCTTAACACGTTTTTAAGCGCTATTAAGGCTTTGTAATTGTTCAGGTTAATCATCTGCCACTGCTTCTGCTGCGATAAGGGCTTCTCCAATGGGCAACAGTTCGAGTTGGATGGAGGGATCGATGAGCGACTCCAGGCGTTGGAGGCAGTATTGATAACGGGCCTTGTCCAGAGAACAATAGACCTGTCGACCAATGCGGCGAGTGTGTATGATACCGGCACGGCGCAACTTACGAAGGTGCCATGAAACGAGAGGCTGGCTAAGGCCCAGGATGCCAGTGAGTTCGGTGACGGTGATCCCATCCCGGTGGGCAAGGTGGTAAATGATGGTGAGACGCGCTACGCCCGCGAGCGCTTTGACCATTACTTTGAGTTCGCGCCAGTCGTCCATGTATTTCCTGGTTGCTATGATGAACAATTATATAAACAAAAGTTTTATAAACCTTTGTTTATATAATACCTTGTGCTGGAGGTTTTTGTCAAGATAGGTAGGAAAAAGAGGGGACAAACCCGCGCACTTGACGCCCGCTCTACTTTTGCTCGAATGCCAGCCGCACACCAAGCGCAATCAACACAACGCCTGTGACTACTTGCAGGATTGCACGGACGCGGGTCCCAAACCGGCTTTGCCCAGCCCGACTGACCAGATAGCCATAGAGGTTGAGCCAGCTCAAAATGTGCTCTCCAAATATGTCCATTTTCATGGATCACTTCCAGAGACGATGATGCATCCAGTTTTGAACGCAATACTGCAAGAGCAGTGAGGCCATCATACGTGTTTTTTCTCATTCATCTACTCCATTGACTTTCAACAGCGCTTTCCCCTGTGGAAATATTGATACAGCGTTTGCCTTGGCAGAGGTATCCTAAATAGCCACCTTCAGGTTGATAGACTCCTCCAGCTTTGAGTAGAACAGTAAAGAGTTCTTATCGGGTCATCTTAGAACTTGAAAGCAAAACTACGCTTTCTCCCATTGCTTGCTTCTCTCTTTATTTACGCTGTTGTAACCATTCTAGTAGCAAACCAAGCCCGACCTTCCAAATGGTATATCCACATATGCACCATGTTCATACGCGTCCAATATGTGTTCCGGGTTGCCCCCGCACAATCATAGGAGTTCATCCCTTACAGATTCACTTGCACTGTCTCCGCGAGAGAAAGACCGCCGCCTTAGGGTCATAGTAGCGCGCATGGTAGTAATCTAGTCCCGAGACCGAATCGTTGTACTGCCCGGTGAAGCCTTTGGCGGTACCCATGCTCCCTGTCTGGTAGCGCTGTGCACATAGGGAGACCTGGTTGCCCAGCACGGCGGCGCTACCTGCTACGTTGCTGAAGGTGGAGAGCACACTGCCTAAGGCATCGGTGAGGAAGAGCCGATCAGTTCCCCGATGAGACGGCCTCCTAGGCTGTAGTAGTAGGTGTTCCTTGGTGCCGAAGGCATAGGTGGTGATGGTGGTGGTGCCGCCACTGGTGGAGTGGCGCAGGATGCGGTTGCCGCAACTCCTATGACGAGTTTCTCAGGAAGTATTGTCTCAAGTGTACAGAATAAAAAGGGCAAAAATCAAGGAAAAATGAAGCAATTTTAAATGCTGTGACATATTTTGATAAAAGATGAAAAAGTCGGGCAACTCCGACCTCTTGACCTTTTATGCTCTAGAAAGTAGAGGACGGCTTGCACTACCCCATGCCGTACCTAATATTGAAGTTTCAGTATTGCACCCGATACGGGGATATGGAAGGGCGTAGGGACGCGATTTATCGAGTCCCACGGGGTGGGGATGGGCTTTCACGGATAGATTTCTTGTGATGGCACCTCGGGAGCGCCTTCGTCCCCACCCATTGGCACCAACATTCGCGTTTGGACACTGGGTGAGCGCGTGGACCAGGATGACCGCAAGGGTCAATACATTTCACTTAAGGGCAAGAAGCACCTCCTTGGATGTTAGGAAGAGGAGAGCGAACCTCAAGAACCACAAAGTGTTCAAAACGTTCATGAGCTTGAAATGGCTCAGGTGGGGGCAGATCCCGTTTTTTCGGTTTGTATTTTTTGTACACTTGTTTGATCTCCCGTCGATTGATGCGCACGTGCCGCTCTGGCAGCAGTGTGCGGCGCAGGCAGCGGTGGACGCGCTGCACGATCTGCTCCCGATGCTCAGGGGCAAAGACCATGGCATCATCAATGGCCTCGCTGATCTGAAAGACGGCTTCCGTAAAACTGAGGCGATCGGGGTCCACGCCCACCTCAGCCGCCGCGTGCAGCATTACGGCGCGCACCGCATAATGGGCTAACACCGTCGCATAGACCTCCTGACGCACCCCTTGCGGCGTCTTAGAACGCAACACTTTCTGCTGTTGTCGTTGGTGCGTCTTGATCTCATCATAGACTATTTCAATCTCCCAGTGCTCATGATACAACACGATCAATTCCAGGGCGGGATACGCGTGCTCATCGAGCAAGGTCGTCGCCAAGCGATAGACGGTCCCCGGCTCTCTCAGTCGGGGGTCGCTCACCCGATACTCGATCACGCGCACCCGCAGAGGCGCCTCTAAGGGATACACGGCGCCTTTCGCCGGCTGCAACCACGTCAGATAGCTGCCATCGGAGAGAGCCTCGCGCTCCCCGGTCCCCAGCAAGATGGGCTCCGCGATCGCTGAGAACACCTGCGCGCCCTGGGCACGCAGACCTTGCCACAACCCGCCCCCGAAGAGGCCGGCATCGTGGGTCACCAGCATGCCCGGCTGCACCTGGCGCAGCAGCTCGTGGGCTCCATGGGTCTCGTGGCGCGTGTAGGCACTCAGACGCAGATCCACGGTGGCATGACTCCCACATTCCACCAAGTTCACACAGCGCACCTGCGGATAGGCTCCCTTGCCGTATTGGTTCTTGGAGCGTCCAAACGCCGCGTCATAGAGGGCGGTATCCGCCACATTGAAGAGTGTGCCATCCAGAGCCATGAGTCGATGGCCCTTGTAAAAAGCGCCGGGCGTCTCAGCTGAACACAACAGGTGACAGCACCGTTGCATCAGTCGACGCAAGAGATCCTCTCCCAGCAGCTTCCGTTGATAGCTCAGGGCAGAGGCTCCGGCCACCTGGAGTGTCTCATCCGGGTGCAACACGGCCAGTTTGTGCGTCAGCTTGTCCCACACGCGGGCCTGCGCCAGGCGCGTCCAGAGCGCCATCATCAGCAGAAACCAGACGACACTCACCGGCACAAAGTGGCGCACGCGCCGCTTTTTCTGCTGCACCTGCGGGTCGTGCTCTATCAGGGTTTGGATCAACTCTGGCGGGTAGATCTGCGTCAAGACCGCGATGCTGACATGCTGACTGATCTTGTCAGTTAGGGCAATGTGACTAAGCTCTACATGAGGAAGTTCCTTTCTGACCCTTTTTTATGTTCATACCTAAGTATGTCAGACAATGAACTTCTTTTGTTGTGGTCCCTCCTTTTTAGCGCTTCATTGTAATGTATTGACCGCAAGGGTCATCCTTGGGGGTAGGGTAGGGTTTGGCCTGGCAACGGTCTTGGGCCATCCTGGTGTGGCAAGGGACGAGGGCGGCTTACCGTAAGTCCGCAGGCAGCGTGGCAAGGCCCGCTTCTGTCACGCGCCCCTCCTGCAGGAGGCGGGCAACGCGGCTGCGATTGGATTCTGACCAGGGACTTTTGGGGCGACGGGGAGTGAAGCGTCCCGCGTAGGTTTCCACGTCAATGCCTTTAATGGCGCCATCGATCCAGCCAAAGCAGAGCGCTTCTTCAACCGACTCCTCGTAAGAGATACCAACCTTAGCGGAGGTTTTCTTGTTCGGGCGTGGCTCGTGTTGTCTCGGCTGCTCGTCTCCTGCGGCTGCTTCCCAGTGAGACAAGTGCGACACCTGTAAGGGTGACAAGGATAGCTACGACCTCAAGGACCGTGAGGCGCTCGCCCGCCAACAGGACGCCCAGTCCTACTGCCACCATGGGGTTTACATACGCATAACTGGTTGCCAGCGCGGGCCGTGTGTGCCGCAGCAGGTAGCCGTAGGCGCTGAAGGCCACCAGGGAACCAAAAATGACCAGGAAGGCTATGGCCCAGAGCGATTGGGTGGCCGCCAGGTTTGGGGCTTTCTCCCTGATGCCAAGGCTTAAAAGAATGATAACGAAGCCGCCGGTCAGCATTTGCGCTGAGCTAGACATAAGCCCCTCAGGCATGGAGATGTGCTGGCTCCATGCCGAACCTAAGGCCCAGAAGATGGCGGCAAGCAGCAGGGCTATTGCTCCCAGGGGATTAGCCCAGAGGCCATTGCCGAGGTTCAAGAGTATGACGCCAGCAAAGCCTATCCCCAGGCCAAACCACTCGATGCGGGAAGGCCAGCGCCCCCAGAGACCGGCGAAAAGAGCTGTCCAGAGAGGTACCGCGGCTAAACCAACCGAAGCCAGCCCTGAAGAAACCCATTGTTCGGAGAAGGCAACGCCGGCGTTGCCTCCTGCCAGTAAGAGCGTTCCGATGAGGGCCGCACCAATCCATTGTTTCTTGCTAGGAGCGGGCTTGCCTTGCACGCGCAAAATCAGAAAGAGGATACTTCCTGCTAACAAGAAGCGGACACCTGCCATGAGAAATGGTGGAAAGCCAAGCAAGGCGATGCGCATAGCCAGGTAGGTTGATCCCCATACAATGTAGAGGGCGACTAGGGAGAGCAAGATAAGGAGACGATTGCCCTGTGGCCCTTGAGAAGTACTTGAATCAATTAATTGAGCGTTACCCGGTGATCCCTCTTGTATGATGGTAACAGGTCCGGTTTGATAGTTATGCTTCATATGTTACCTATGAATCTAGTTGCTACCTCTATGCTGATGATGAATAAATAAAGAAAAGAGGGAGACGGGAATATCCCGCTCCCTCCATGGTTTAAGAGGTTACGTTCCCTTTAGTGAAAACCGTACCACTGTTGTCTGCGCAGCCATTCAAGGCTGTTAATGCCGTCGCTACTGTCTGCGCCCCAGCGTATGGCCGTTACATCAAGTAGAATGATCATGAGCAAGATGATGATAAGTCCCATCATGCCTTCCCTTCATCCTTCGCCAAGGATAGTTGTGCTTTAAATCGAATTCAATATACATCAGGACACATTACTATACTTTGTATAGTAGCATAGTAAACGTGCTACTGCTACAGCCAAGTGGGCCATTCAGGCGTTAGATTGACTCTCAACAACGGCTTTCCCTTTTTCCCGCGCTAATAAATGCAGCTTGCGCTCGCTGCCCCAACGATAGCCGCCAGCGTCGCCATTTTCACGCACGACGCGATGGCAGGGAATGATGAGTGCGACGGGGTTGGTTGCGCAGGCCTGAGCAACCGCACGCGCAGCCTGAGGCTTCCCGACAGCTCGGGCAATTTCACGATACGAGCGCGTGCTGCCATAGGGGATGCTCTGTAGTTCCTCCCAGACGCGCCACTGGAAAGCTGTAGCCTGTACATCTATAGGCAGGTTGAGATGAGGCTGCTCGCCGCTCAAGTAGTCCAGCAGAGCATTGACCCACTGACCAAGCTGGTGATCGTCGCGCTGTATCTGCGCGGCCGGGTATTCACTGACGAGGGCAGACTCCAGTGTAGTATCGGAGTCGCCCAGGCTGACGGCACAGACGCCTTTTGCGGTGGCCGCGACGAGTAATCGCCCTAAAGGGCAGTTGACGACGGTATAGTTGATGGACATGCCTTTGCCTCCATGACGATAGACGGTGGGTGTCATACCAAGCTGGACAGGGGTACGTTCGTACAGGCGGCTACTGGAACTATATCCCACCTCGTACAGTGCACTGGTGATAGATTCCCCGTCTTTGAGTTGTGTTTTTAACTGTCCCAGGCGGTACGCTTCAGCATACTGCCTGGGTGTAATGCCCATGATGCGCTTGAAGACGCGCTGCAGGTGATAGGGACTCAAATGCACCTGTTCACCAAGTGCGGACAGGGTGAGCGGCCCTTCAAGGTGTGTTTCGATATAGCGACAGGCGTGCTGAACCAACTCCACTTGAGTTTCGAGCAGGGATTGTTCACCAGGATGGCAGCGGCGGCAGGCGCGAAATCCTGCTTTTTCGGCGGCTTCTGGCCGTTTGAAAAAGAGGACGTGCTGGCGCTGTGGCCTACGCGAAGGGCACGAAGGATTGCAATAGATTCCTGTGGAGCGTACCGCGTAGACGAAGGCTCCATCTGATGTAGTATCTCTTGTTTGCACTGCTTGCCAGTATGTTTCTTCTTGTATCATCATTTCATACCTCTCGCTTTCTTCTACCAATATGATAGGATATTAAAGCGATGAAATCTATCTGATTCTTGCGCTCAAACTTGAGCATAGTGAGAATCTTTTGTGACCAGGAGGAGTTATGTCTGCATCCGAATTTGATCGTTTGAAATCTGATATTGATGAACTTGTGCCTGATATGGTGGCTTTGCGCCGCGACCTGCATGAGCATCCTGAGCTTGCGTTTGAAGAGGTGCGCACCTCTGGTATTGTAGCACAACGCCTGCGCGCGCTTGGCATGGAAGTGCAGGCAGGTGTTGCCAAAACGGGCGTAGTTGGCCTGTTACGTGGTGAGGCAAGCAAACCAGGCGCCAAAACCCTGGCGATTCGCGCCGACATGGATGCTCTTCCCATTCACGAGCTGAACGAGGTCGATTATCGGTCCACTGTTGACGGCAAAATGCACGCATGCGGACACGATGGGCATACCACTATTGCGCTGGCCGTGGCCGATATTTTGAGTAAAAGACGGTCAGAACTTTCTGGCAATGTGAAATTTATCTTCCAGCCAGCAGAAGAGACGATTGGCGGGGCCGAACCGATGGTGAAAGAAGGGGCGATGCAGGGTGTCGATAACATCATTGGCCTGCACCTGATTAGCGATTACGCGATTGGACGTGTCGGTGTGCGCTCGGGTACCGTCTTTGCCAGCGCCGATAAATTTGTATTGACAGTGAGAGGTAAGGGCGGTCACGCGGCTATGCCAGAAACGGCGATTGATCCTATTGTGATCGCGGCGTACATCATTACAGCGCTGCAGACGCTGATCAGCCGCGAGACCGCGCCCTTCAGTCCAGCCGTCATTACCATTGGCAAGGTGGAGGCGGGCACTGCTTTCAATATCATTCCTGAGACGGCAGAACTGCACGGCACGATGCGGGCTTTTAGCAAGGAGCATCGTGAAAAATTGTTGCGCCGTATTCATGAGATGGCCAGCGGCATTGCCAGCGCTATGGGCGCTAGCTGTGACGTCAAAGCGTTTGATGGCTGTCCACCCTGTACCAATGATGTCGCTATGACGGAGGTGGTGCAGAAGGCGGCGGTGGCCGCTGTGGGGGAGGGGAAGGTCGATAATGGCGCAGAGGTGATGACCTGTGGCAGCGATGATATGGCCGTCTTCCTCAATACCGTGCCTGGCTGCTACTTCATAGTGGGCGCTCACAACGAGGCAAAAGGGGCGAAGTATCCGCACCACCATCCTCGTTTCAATGTTGACGAGGACGCGATGCCGATTGGAGTCGAGGTCTTGACAAGAGCGGCGCTAGATTTTCTGAAGTAGTGATGAGAGAGAAACGCGCCAAACCGGGCCTTCCTGTTTGGCGCGTTTCTCTCTCATCTCACCCTTGTCACTCTCGTTACCCTAAAACTTTATCCACCTGTCCGCGCAATTTCACGCTATTGGCGAAACCATAATTTACCGCCTGGGCACGTCCTACCGTGTCTAGCACGACCGTGGTTGGGACCGTGAGCACGCGATAACGTTGGGTCAGTTCAGGCTCATTGGGCGCATCGACTTCCACTATCGAGACCTGATCTCCGTAGGTATTCTTTACTTGTTGCAGCGCAGGTGTCTGGAGTAGATGACACTGTCTGCAATCGGCACTACTGAAGGCCAGGATACGTACAGGCGAAACATTGTTGGAAGATATTCCTGTGCAGTCTTCTTCGTGTAAAGCCGCTTCTAGCGGAGCCGTGAGCACGCTATTACGCTGTCTTTCAACGAAAAGCCGTCCAGACCAGACTACTAACCAGGTCAACAGCCCTATCAGAATAAGCACACCCGCGCGTAGAAGAGTTTCTGGCATTGTGCTCACACGCCTCGCCAGTGAAAACTACCCTCGTAGCGCACGCGTGGCAAGAGGCCAAAGCGTCCCAGGTGATAATAGACAAAGCAGCCCGCGCAGAAGCCAATCGTCAGATTGATAGCGGCCAGTACAAAAACGATCAGATCGAGCGTCCAACCAAAAGGTGTTGCTTTCGTCAGGTAAAAAACGAGCGTTGCGGCAATCAGAAATGCTGCACCGACACCCTGGGCAAAGCGGTGGGGGGCGGGATCATCCTCGACAATGCGCGGCTTCAACAGGCGTAGCGGAATCACGACGCCATTATAAATCAGCCGGAATAAGTTTAGCGAGGGGGAAAGCACGCTCAGCGCCATAATTACGGCGGTAATAAGAACAATGATGGGCTGGTTAAAGAGAAAGGCCAGACCGGTAAGTACGACGACGCTACCTTGCGAAAATTTGGCCAGGTGAGTGTCAACACGAGGGATACTCTTTGTGGCGGATGATGAGTTGGCTGCCATACTGTAAAACTCCTTCCTGTGCGGCAGAAGGACCTCGTTGTCCCCATGATGCAGATTAATAAGATTCAATCCTTCAAAGTGGACTTATCTTATCAACAAACTTAACTTGCCACATAATTGTATTTTCTAAATGCGGTCAATGTCAAGCCAGCATAACGATACAAATTTGGTCAACGGAGCGACGCGGTAGGCCAGGATGAGTGATGGGCTTGTTCTTCGGGTGATGCCTCTTGGGGCAGGGTGGGGTCTGGCCAAGCCATACGCTAACGAAACAACATTTCAGCCATATTTTCCCCCGCGCGCCGTCCAAGTACCATGCCTGGCAGAACGCCGAGGGCTCCCAATCCATCGATAGCATAACCGGGAGTTGTATCTCCAATATTGCGGATAGTAGGTATCATGTGCGCGGAAACAGCCAGATCTACACCCCAGGCGTAGGACGGCTCTTTGCCATCAAGTTCTGGTAGCCAGTGACGGGCAGCATCTGCCAGGCGTTTGTGATAGGATGCATCACGCTGCGTGACCCCTGCTTTGCCATAGCGTCCTCCACTGACGGTCAGGCGCCCATTGCCTGGTCTGAAGTCTGTGTAGGTATAGGGAGAGGCATCCCAAAAGAGCGGAAAGTTGCGCGGGAGATCAGCCGCGAAGGCCAGCGCATAGATACGCTGATCTGGTTGCGCGGTCGGTCCAACGGCACGAATAAGGCCACGCGCAGTGATGATCGTGCCATTGGCAAGGCTGATGTGCCAGTGGTAAGCCTCCATTTTGCCCTGGATTTCCTGGTAGGCGTCCACGTGTGCGTTCCCTGCTATCAACACGCCCTCCGTTCGTGCCTGTTGTGCCAGGTGTGCCAGCAGCGTGAGAGGTTGTACGCGACCCTCGTCGGGCAGCCAGAGGGCGGCTACCACCGACTGGGTACTGAGACGCCCGTCCGTGACCTCAGTGACCCTGTTGGACGTCCACATTTCCGCGCGCAGGCCGGCAGCCACACGTGCGTGCGCCTCGCGGGCTAGTTTACGCGAGGCTAAGCGCTCCAGTCAGGTGAGCGGAGAGGATGGCTCCTGGCCGGGCGGCTTCCTCAACTAGCGAGAGGAGCACATGGGTGGTTTCAGGCCAGAAGGCAGCCTCGGGACTGCCAGGCTCCAGGTCGGTGAGATGCATATTGATGCCCGCGCTCAATATTCCCGCGTTTTGGCCGGTAGCGCCACGCCCCAGCATAACCGAGGATTCCAGTACCAGGACCTTTGCCCCGGTCCTGGACGCGCTTAAGGCGGCGCTTAGTCCGACCACTCCTCCGCCAATTACCACGATGTCCACAGTTTGTGCCGGTAATGATGTGATATCAGGCAGTTCTAGTACGGCGCGTGTGGTCGCATCCAGATCGCTCCACCAGGGAATTTGTTGCGTAAGTTGTGGGTCTAATTGAGATTGTGTGCGTGATTGCATATTATGTTACGAGCAGTTCGGCGCGTTTGTCGCGCAAGTATTGGGCGATCGACGCTGGATCATCCTTTTCTAGAGCCATCCTCTTTAGATCTGCCAGCACAGTGCTCCACTGTTCCCTGGCTGGTAGATAGCGATTATCTCTGCTCACGAGTTCTTCAAAGATGCGCAGTTCCAATACATGCCAGGCAGAGCGGTCACGCCCATCGATCTCGCCACCTTCGGGAATGTAGTCCTGGTCGTTCGTATTATTGTCGACACGCGTGTATAAGGGGCGGAAATAGCTCTTTACCATCTCCTCCATACGCGACAGGTCGAGAGAACCGGCGTCGAAGTTGAGCGTGCCGATCAGTTGAATTTGCACAAGCGGGCGCAGGGTGTCCTCCTGGTGTTTATACCCTTCGCGGCGGCAGTAGTCCTCCAGGCGAGCGTAGAGGGCTTCCGGTTCGCTCAGGCCGTCTACACGCAGCTCGTGACGCACAAAGGGACGGCGCTTGCTGACAAGGTGCGTGGCACGGTGACAACGCGCAGCTTTGTTGGGATCGATAACTCTCTCAGGCTCGTCGGTGTCAATTTCGACAACATAGTAGCCGCGATCCTCCCATGCCGATTCTTCCGCGCCGCAGGTCTCGGTCGAACCAGGATTATATATCCAGCCATCAAATTCGTAGGGTTTATGGACGTGGCCCAGCGCCAGGTAGTCTACATATGTTTGCAGTGGTTGAAACTGGGCCATAGACGGAAGACCCTGGACGCGCGGAACGATGCCCTCTATACCTGTATGCATCATGAGTAGACGATACTCGACTCCCGCCGACTCTTCCTCGGCATGGGCGCTGGCTAAAGCCTCGGCCAGCCCTTCCATGCTGTGGTTGGTCGCTGCTCCTTGCCAGGGGAGTCCATAGACGCGCAGGCGTCCTCCAAGGAGATCGACATGTGAGCCTCGCATAGTATCTAACTGCCATTGACCAAGTATAGGAGCACCATTGCGCATAACGGGAGCAAGCAGCGTGAGGTATTCTTGATGACATAAAAATTGCAGCCAGGAGATACCATCGCGATAATAGCTGCGGTCGTGATTGCCCTCGATCGCTATGACGGGGATATGCTGTTCTTTCAGCTTCTTCAGGCCTTCAATCGCATGAATCAGAGTCTGAGCATCGATGGCACGCTTATTAAAGAGGTCTCCGGCAATGACCACAAAATCGACCGGACGATTGGCCGCCTCGTCCATGATATCCCAGAAAGCGCGGCTGAAATCGTTAAAACGTTCGCGTACGCCATACTGCTCGTAGCCCAGGTGCGTGTCTGCTATGTGAATAAAAGAAGCTTGCATGAATCTCTCCGCATTGTTATGGCCAGTGAACTGGTCCGGTCATCCAGGCGCGAAAACCGGCGGCAAAGAGGACCAGTGCCGCGAGGCTAAAGATCAGGACGTCACGCCGTGGTTTTTTGCCATTGGTAGCATACGTTATTGCCACGGGAATTGCCAGTGCCACGATGCCGCCATAGACATAGTGCAAGTAGTAGAGGTCCTGGCCTGTACCAGGCTTCTGACCAAGCAGGACGAGGATAACCCCGAAAAGTCCTTGCAACACGGCCACGATCGCTGTGAAAATGAGCGTGTTGCGCCAGGGCCGGTATATCGTCTCGGTTCTCTTCATAAAGAAGAGGATGAGTCCCCAGATCCCTGCTACCAGGCTGGCAGCGAGTACCAGGAACAGGTTGAAATAATGTAGTTGAAGGATAACATCCAGCATGTTGCTCTCCGAGGCCGCTTCTACACGCGACAACTATATGCACACAGTTCTTTTTTATGGATGCAAACCTGGAACACCTTGTGTATGCCAGGATAGATGACCCTACTATAGCGTGTGTGGGGTATAAAGACAAGGGGATAGGCAAACTCCATAGGCGCGAACTTAAGAGTTGTTGAGCTTCCTGAATGTCCATCAATTTTTAGGTTGATCGTAGAGATCACCCTCTACCCAACCAGGGTGTTTGCCAGGCCAGACCCCACCCCTAGGATGACCGCGAGGGTCATCCCTACTATACCACGACGCGGCTCCCAGCGCCGCTTCACGCATGTGAAGCGCGAAACGTATATAGTAGGGATGACCCTCGCGGTCATCCTTGAAACCTGCTCTCAATCTTACTACTAACCCATTGCCACCAGATCAGCCGCGAGCTTTGTGGCATCGAATGTGCCCCAGCCTGTGGCCATATCATAGCCATGGGTGACGGGATAGGCGCCGCCGTTGAAACCGATCTCGTCGTTGTTGGATGGTGTTGATGTATCAGTGGGAGGCGTAATATCGTGGAAATCGCTGTGGTAATGACCACCACTGCCAATGGTATAGAGGGCAGGATTGAGGAAGCCCATCGGCTTTTTGCCCTGTTGTGCTGCCTCTTCGTTGGTCAGGACGACCATCGCGGCCCACATCGGTGCCGCCGCTGAAGTGCCGCCAATGGTGAGCCAGCCGCTTGTGCCACCACCAGGACCGCCTCCGCCACTGCACGATGAACCCGCCGTACAGTAGATGGGATAGCCACTCGCGGGGTCGGCATCAAGCGAGACATCCGGCGTCTCACGCATGCCATTGGAATACTGGTTCTGGGTACCGGGACCTTTCTGCCAGACGGGTTGTTTCCAGTACTGGCTGATGCCGCCACCACCCGCTCCACCGAATAAGCCGCCGTTCCAGACGTGCTCAGACTGGTAACTGTTATTGCTGTTGAGCGAGAGCGTTGTGCCTCCGACTGCCGTGACAAAGGGCTGCGCGGCGGGGTCGTCAGCATTCAGCGAGGTATCGAAGCTCGAGCCTCCCAGCTGGAAGCAGCTTGAGCTGCCACTATCACCAGAGGCGACAAGGATGGACTGGCCCTGAGCCGCGGCCTCCTGAAAGAACTTATTCTCCTGTTGAACTTCTTGCTGGCCCATGTTTTTCTCGCAGTCGCCCCAACTGACGCTAATGACTGGCGTGCGATCGCTGACGATACGCGCGAATTCATCATTGTAGCCCTGGGTCGTATTGGGGGCCTCGTAGACAATCATTTTCGACAGCTTTGGAGCCATGCTCATGATGACTTCCATGTCCAATTCGACCTCAACCGCGCCTGCGCCCGGCTGTCCATTGAAGCCATCCAATATGACGTTACTAATGGGTACACTGCCGCCGCCAAAGCACTGCGTGTAGGTCTGTACATCGCTCTGGGAGTAGCCGTCAAGTTCGAAGACGCCGACAGTCTGTCCAGCGCCTTGCAGACCCGCACTGTGCAAGCCGTCGTAGTTATAGGCTTTGGCGAACTGGTTGGGGATATAGGAGACCTGGCTGCCGCCAGGCCCACCGAAGATGCCGCCGCTACCACTACCTCCGCTGCTCACACCAGCGCTGGGGCAGTTTGCGCCAGCGTTGGGATTATGCGCCCGGTTACCATTTGGTGATGTAATGGGTGGATGATAGAACTGAGTTGCGTTGTCAAGTCCACCGATGAAGCTGACAAAATCAGCCAGGTAGGCTGGTAGGGTAGGCACATTGGCGTTCGCGAAGAAGTCGCGCCCAAGCGGACTTCGATAGTCTTTGATGGTGACGCCAAAGGTTTGCTCCGCCAGTGCTTCCGGCCCGCTAAAATCGATGACGAGGCGATTGGGATACGTCTGTGTAATGGTGAAACCCTGCCGCGTTAAATAATTCTCAACCGCTTGCTGCTGGTCGATAGTGGGACCAAAGCGCTGCGCAAAATCAGCGACGCTGAGAAATTGATGATAAGCAGGAGAAGATGGATCATAGAGATCGTGGAGCAGGGTGTTCAGTTGATCCTGGTTGCGCAGTGCCAGGTTGACGCTCAACTGCAGGGTACGGTTTGCCTGGTCGTTTCCCAACAATGTACTGACGTTCAGTAGGGGCGGAAGGCCGCCGACATCGGTCGGTGTGAATTGCCTTGCCGCTGTGGTCGCGTAGGCATTGCGACCGGTGAGAAAGAGGCTACTGAGAAGTAAGATGCTGAGAAGTCCGAGAGAGAACGCGAGTTTAGATCGCACGTTGACCTCCTTACAACAACAAAATAAAGGATAGTTCTGTCTGGTTGAAAGAACGTCATCAATGAAATAAATCGCAGATTTGCATCAAGAAGGGAGCTTGATTGTAGTATACTTAGATGTGTGTAGGATTCCATTCAAAAGGAGGGGAGACACATGTCATCCGCGCTTACCATACAAGGAATACACCATATCACCATCATCTGTGCAAATGCACAGCGAACGATAGATTTCTATACCCAGGTGCTCGGCCTGAGGTTTATCAAGAAGACGGTCAACTTCGATGATCCAGGCAGCTATCACCTCTATTTTGGGAATGAGATGGGACAGCCTGGTTCGGTCATCACCTTCTTCGAGTGGCCGGGCGCATCCAAGGGTCATCCGGGCATCGGCGGTACGCACCACTTCGCACTCATCGTGGAGGATTATAACGGCCTTTTACAGTGGAAACGGCGACTGGTGGACCTCGGTCTATCGGTGGATGGACCGCTCGACCGCCATTACTTCAAGTCGATCTACTTCAATGATCCCGATGGTACCATTCTTGAAATCGCGACGCGCGGCCCTGGCTGGACTATTGACGAAGCCCCTGATGCCATCGGCACTGAGTTCCGCGAGCCACCGCCGGAGATGATCGTCAATAACCGCGACGAGGTGCGTATCCAGGCAGAGACATGGCCTGAGCCAGTTCCTGAAATTACGAAGTCTATGGCGCTGAGTCAGGGCATGCACCACATAACGGCTATCGGCAGCGACATCCAGCGTACGCAGGCCTTCTTTGGAGATCTGCTGGGTCTGCGGCGCGTCAAGATGACCTCTAATTTTGATGATCCCAAGTCGGCGCACTGGTATTGGGGCGTGGGAGATGGGCGCCCTGGTACGCTAATTACCTACTTTGAGCGCAGTCCTGGCAAGAGCCCCCGCGTGCGCATGGGTGCCGGTCAAACGCACCATTTCGCTCTTGCCGTTCCCGATGCAGAGGCACAACTTCTTTGGCGTGAGAAACTGCTGCAAGCTGGCTTGCGCATCACCCCCGTCATGGAGCGTATCTACTTTAAGAGTATCTACATGAACGATCCTGATGGTCACATCGTAGAATTGGCAACCGTGGGACCAGGATTTGCTCTAGATGAGCCACTAACCGATCTTGGTCGCAATTTGATGCTGCCGCCATGGTTGGAAGAGAAACGCGCTCTCATTGAGCAACAGCTAAGCCCGGTCAGCGCACCGCAGTGGCATTCTCCGGAGGCCAGATAATGAGCGAAAGAACAGGGAAGATTACAGGTCCACACCAGGGACAACCGATGCAAAGCGCAGGCGAACCACTGGACAGAGCAAGCGCCGCGCTGGTGATGATGCACGGTCGTGGTGCCACGGCGGAAGACATTTTGGAGCTGGCTGCTGAATTCAAACAGAGCGGCTTTGCCTATCTCGCGCCACAAGCCGCGCAACATTCCTGGTATCCCAACAGTTTTCTCGCGCCCATTCCAAGCAATGAACCAGGGCTTTCGTCGGGGCTTGCCGTCATCGCGGCGCTCCTTGAACAGCTGGCTGACGCCGGAATCCCAACTGAACGCACGATACTGTTAGGCTTTTCACAGGGAGCATGCCTGGCGCTCGAATTTGCCGCTCGCAACGCGCGACGTTATGGCGGCCTGGTGGGTTTGAGCGGTGGGCTTATCGGTCCCGCTGGTACACCGCGAAACTATGGCGGCTCGCTAGAGGGCACCCCCGTTTTCCTCGGTTGCAGCGATAGCGATTTCCACATCCCACGGGAACGCGTGGAGCAATCCGCCGAGGTGTTGCAGCAATTGGGAGGAAATGTTACCGCGAAGCTCTATCCACGTATGGGACATACCGTCAACCGCGACGAAATACGTGCTGTGCAGGGGATGATGCTAGATGTCAAAGCCTCGAAAAGCACGTAGTGCACCTAGATGCCAGCTTGATGCCTTGCTTGCCGAACGTGGCATCTTTGAAAGTGTAGAGGAAGCGCGGCCCTGGATTATGACGGGACAGGTGCTGGTCAATGAACAACTCGTCGATAAGCCGGGAATGCTCGTGCCCGCTGATGCCGTCCTGCGCGTGCGCGGCAGACATCGCTATGCCAGCCGGGGCGGCTACAAACTAGAAGCCGCACTGGAGCACTTTCAGGTCAATGTTTCTGGGCGCGTGGCACTCGATAGCGGTGCATCTACAGGCGGCTTCACGGATTGCCTGCTACAGCACGGCGCAAGCCTGGTCTATGCTGTAGAGGTGGGTCATGGTCAACTGGTCGGTCGCCTGCGTGCTGATGCACGGGTACGCAACCTCGAACGCACCAATCTGAGCGATCTCGTTGCAACCGTCCTGCAGCCGCCGCCAACGCTCATCACGCTCGACCTCTCCTATCTCTCGCTTACCAAAGCCTTACCTATTGCTGCCTCCCTGGTTGAGCCAGGAGGGCAGGTGCTGTCCCTCCTCAAGCCGCTCTTCGAAGTGGAGAGTGCGGAGGCGAGACGCAGCGGGCAGGTTGACGATCCGGCATTGCTCGTGTCGGCGCTGTGCCGCGTGCTGGATGTTGGGGCGGCAACGGGCTTAGTCCCGCTCGGAGCCGCGAAACTCGCCTTGAAGCCGCGCCATGGCGTGGCAGAGTTCTTCGTTTCCTTTGTGCGCGACACGAGTCAACCAAGTTGGCGCTACGATGAGACGCTCTTGTTAGGGATCGTCGAGGGGCCCGGTATTGGCAGAAGTGAAGAGGATTAAGGTTTAACGCTTTTTCCTCAACACTTAGTAACCACTATCTCAGTACCCGTCTCTCTCGCCACCTGGACGGCGATCTCTCCGGTCGTAGTCCCCGCCGCCGCCACGTGAATCCCGGCGTTCCTGCGCTTCATTGACCACGATGGTTCGACCTGCCAGGGTAGAATTATCAAGCGCGCTCATAGCAGTGCGCGCTTCTTGATCATTGCTCATCTCGACAAAGCCAAACCCTTTACTGCGACGTGTATCACGATCTACGATCACATTTGCTGAAAGGACCTGCCCGTATTGTCCGAAGAGGTCAGCAAGCTCCTGGTCCGTTGTTTGATAGGGCAGTTTTCCTACGTAGAGTTTCAATCTTTTCTTCTCCAATAGCGGCGTCGGGAAACCTGGTGCTGTTGGTGAAATCATCTTCACACATATATGGTACAGCACTATGTGACGCTGCTCATACTGTTCTTTTCACGCACGAACTCGCCAAAAGGTTGCATAATTTTCCTGTCACTCTGCTTTTTCAAGCTGTCGTACAAGCTGATTTGCCAGTTCAAAGGAATAATTCTGGCCGCGATCATGTGGATAGATCTGAAACATGTTCGCGATCCACAATCCCTTGCGGGGCGTGTGCAGGGGCGGAATGTGTTCGCGGTACTCTTTGGTCACGATTGGCTGGGCAAAGGGTGCCTGGAACAACCAGCTTTCCTGCACCCATGCAGGTTCAAATTCGGGTCGAATACGCTTCAAGTGAGGGAGAAACTCGTGCAAGATCTCTTCTTTGCTCATTTTGAAGAGCGGATCATCCATCGGGCGATAGTTGCCCAGGTAGACCAGGTGGCGTCCGCCGTATTCGCTGGCTGGCCGGAAGTTGGTATGCTCGAAGAGGCCGGTAAAAGGATAGCCTGGATCACAGATGTTGACCCAATAGCTGTCAGTGAGTTGGCGGTCAAGAGCGAGGATAAGGCACTGGGCACCGTAAGCCTGTCCCCAATCATATGTTGTACGGTAGTCGGCGGGGAGTGCCGGAACCAGGCGACAGGTCAGGCGCGTCGGCAAGGTGGAGATCACGCGGTCGACCGTCCAGCTGCCCTGGCTGGTCTGTACCTGCCAGCGCCCATCCTCTCCTTGCTCTACCTTTTCTACGCGTGTACCAAATAGCACTTTTCCCCCTGCTTCAGCGATCTTCTCTACCAGGCGCTCGTAGACCAACTGGAAGCCACCGCGCAGGTAACCCAGGTAGGTGGTGCGATCATGAACGCGCGCCCAGAACCATGGCAGAGCAATCTGCTCGCGCATTGCGCCAAATTTTCCCTCAAATAGCGGTTCAAACAACATCTGATACGGGCGTTTGCCCATCCAGCGGCGCAGCCAGGCATCGGCTGTTTTCCCTTCAAAGGGTTTTGCGTTTGCCAGCTTCAGAATAGCCAGCACGGCAAATACACGCAGGCGCTCATCGAGCCTCAACGGGGGGAAGAGCAGTAAATTGAAAGGCGAGTCCAACTGGTGTATCTGTCCACCTGTCAGGGTGACGGTGCGCGGGTGAGACCAGGTCAGGCGATCACCAAGCCCAAGTTCTTTAATAGTGCTGATTGCGGTTTTATCGGTGCGAAACAGGTGATGATAGTACTTCTCCAGCCACGCTTCGCCATCATCACCTACGCGAAAGCCAGACGCCAGGCCCCCAGCAATTTTCTCCTGCTCAAAAACCATGACCGAATGGCCCGACCGCGTGAGGCGATAGGCAGCCATCAGACCCAATGCCCCCCCACCCAATATAGCATACTCCATAGTTGTTCCTCGTACAGTGTTCCTGAGTTGTTCCTCGTATATCGTTCCGGTTTGTTAAAATCCAGACAATTGTACCATAGAACGTCTCGTTTGGACATCCAGGCGACCGCGAGGGGATGTGAAATGGCGTAGGGACGCGATAAATCGCGTCCCACGGGGTGGGGACCCTCATGGTCGCCCGCGTCCTAGTCACACCTGAGAACCTCCCCTCGTGCAACGCAAGCGTCCTCTCCCATCCGCTTCCCCACTCCCGCCCCGACAGGTAGGAAGCCGCTTCCCAGACACCATCACAACATACCTACCCCTGAAATCGGGAGTGGCGTGGTCGATGGGGGAGGATGCTTGCGTCGCCCATCGTCCTTGATCAAGACATGGGGTACCTATTTTTGCACTCACCCTTTGCGGGTAAAACCTTGAAAACAGAAGGCTGCTCTAGCTATCAGCAAGTGCTGAGGGAAAGTGAGCAGTTGCAATGCTCGATCAATTTCACTCCTGGTGTGTTACACTGTACAAAATGAAGCAATGAAGATGGCGTGTTTCTTTTCTGAAAATGACCTTTTTCATGCCGGGTGGTGTACCGCTTCCATGAAAGTCTCTTGAGAAGAAGACACTGGAGGATATCTATGAACGAACTCCTACCTAATCGTAGCGACAATGAGGCTCTCCTTCAAGAACTTGCTCTGCGCCTATTCGCCTCACCTGGTGATCTGTGGACGCGAGATCCAAAACTGCTCATTGGGCAGCTTCCTCCAAATCTACCCTTTCCACTTCCGCAAGGGAGTCTTGTTCTCGGAAGTCTTGTACGGAATGCAGAACAAACAGAAATTGTGCTGGATGTTCCTCTCCTCCCTGAGCACGTGATTGAATTCTACAAAGCGAAGATGCAGGGAACAGGATGGCGAGAGCAATCGCTTGAGGACGCGGGAGGCTTTCTTGGGACCGACCTCCCGGTTGTTCGTGCCCTTTTCTGCCGGGGAATGCACGATCCATCGATAAGAGTCATTGCCTGGAAGAGGAATGGAGGACACGCCGATGTACGAGTGCTTCTTAATGCGGTCGCCACTCTCCCTGTGCACAACGAGCAGGGACGCATCGATGAACGCAGACTGCGTCTCCACCATCTGCTGATCAGCAGAAGAGATCAGCAAAACGCGGTCCACCCCAGAGAGCGCGTCTGCGAGCGTCTCAGCCCGCAGCATGTCACCCTCCACAAGTTCCACAGTGGGCAATGTCTCTAAAGCCCGTGCCTTCGCACGACTCCTGACGAGCGCCCTGACAGGGGAGTGCTGGCGAGCGAACTCACGGATGACAGCAGAACCGCTCAGCCCGTTTGCACCTGTAACAAGAATCATTCTGGGAATCTCCTCTCAGCAGGTTCGCGCGGCATAGGAAGAGAAAAGCCTCTCTCGGAAAGTTTCCCTTTCTGTAGACAATGCCAACCCGCTGCGCTATACTACCTATACGACACAGAAGTCGCTTATGTGAGAATTATACGACTAAAAAGTCGCAAAGTCAATAGATATAAGACTTTTAAGTCGTATTTCTAAAAAACTTGACACAAGACACAACCTGGAGGCTTGATCTGGGAAGGAAGATTTGGAGAACTCTATGGATCAGCAGAAAGAGGCACGACCGATTCGGCGACGAGCACGAGGATTGCAGCGTATGACTTCTATCCTCGATGCGGCTGAAACCGTCTTCGCTAAGGTGGGTTACGACGAGGCCACCACCCATCAGATTGCTGAAGAGGCCGGGATTTCACCCGGCTCGTTGTATCAATTCTTCTCCAACAAAGAAGAGATTGCCCTGTCCCTGGCGGCTCGCTACATCGAGGAACTTCAGCGTGTGTATAGCACGGTCTTTTCGGTCGAGGCTGCAGCGCTTCCCTTCTCACAGTGGCTCGATCAGATCGTTGACGCCCTGATCGCGTTTCACCTGGCTCATCCCGCCTTCCATACTCTCTTCGATGCACCGCCCTCTTTGGCAGTAGCAGGTCTGACGCAGCAATTGCCCCAAGAACTGCAAACCCGCTTTGAGCTCGGTTTTCAGGTACGCGCCCCGCACCTCTCTGCGACGCAACGAAGGCTGAGCGCCGCGATGAGTGTCCAACTCTTCGGAGCGGGCCTTCGGCTCCTTCTCCAGGCAGAGGAGACTGAGCAAAGACTGCTAGTGCGTGAACTGAAAACAGTGTTGCAGCGCTACCTTGAGCCTGTGGTAAATAAGGTGACAAGTGAGCGGGTTTGAAGGTGAAGAGTGAGCAATCGGCGCGAAGCGTGAGCAGCACAACCATTAACTGTTTGAGAAACTGCTCCACATCTAACTGCATCCATCAGTACCTTGTAAATTGGTGTGCTTTGGGAAGTGCAAAGCGGTTTTGAGAACGCGACCAGATGAATAACTTGGATCGGTCTTTGAGGGCCTTACCGCTCCTAAAAGGGGTCAGCATATCCAATCCTGAATTCTGTACGCGAAGCAAAATGGGCGGTTTCACTGATTTCTTCATGTGCCTTCACAAGCGGATTGAGGAGAAAGGATGTGAAGTTGGGGAAGTCTATCCACTTGCGCGATCTTTCTTGTGAGCATTTCATCATGAATGCTCGTCTGGCTCTCCAGGCCAATTTATCTACTTAGCGTACACGTTTCACGTTTCGATATGCTGACCCCACAAAGAGATGGCGCATTTTGTTAGAAGTCAATTAGATAGCGCATTGCCTCGTAGAGTGCCCGCATACGTTCCATTGCTTTTTCTGGGTTTTCAATCTCTTCTAAACGCTGCGTGCCAACTTCTGCTAACCAGCGTTTCAGGGGGTCGGCCTTTGGACTGGTGATACTTTGTATGATGCGAAGCAGGGTCGTGGTGTCTGCGGCGTCTGTCACGCGCATCTTTCCATCAGGGGCTTCCATTTTCAACTGTCCGATTTTTTCGGACACTTCAACATAGCCTTCTCTCATAAGCTTCGTTTTGAGGTCATTCCAATATTTACGGGGCCGGTCACTGTCTGTGAGAATGGCAATCACATCGATAATAGAAAAGAACCAGCGATCCTCGTACCATACCCGCCTGACGGTCTTTTCCTGAAACAGAGCAACGCTTGTTGGTTTGGATTCTTGTGTCATATCTCTACATCCTTACGTTTTTTACTCCTCGCAATGGTAGCATTAGAGAGAATTGGAAATCAATAGAATGGGTCCATAAGAGAAAAATCCAGTCACACCGGATTGTATGAATAACCTCATCAATCTGTATTGCGAAAATACGGCTTTAATGAGGGAGGGTAGGTTACCATTGACCTTTATAAAAGAATATCATCTCGACAAAACCGACTTATCGAGAGAAAAAGTGTATCCACCCGAAAACTGAAAAGAACGGTAGTTCTACAAAGTAAAAGGGGACATACGAAGAAGGAGGAAGAAAATAACATGGACATGGAAGAAAGGGAAGCATACAGGCAATTTGTACGCGCATTCTACCGCGTTGTCTATCACATGCCTGAATACGCAACGGCTGGAGATTATCAACGCCTCCTGAAACCGCTCCTTGAAAATGCGCAGGCTCTGCTTGGGGATGAGGAGGAGGTCGTCCTACAAATAGGGGAGCAAGCTGAATGATACGGGTTGTGCCTGTTCGTGAAGAACACGAACAGTTACTGATATCCGCTACCTAGGGGTTAGCACATCGAAACGTGAAAAGTGTACGCTAAGCAGATGAAGTGGCCAGCAGAGCCAGATGATCATTCGTGATGAAAGGCCCGTGAGAAAGGATGGCGCATGTGAATACACGTTCCCAACTTCACCCCCTTTCTCCTAAACCCGCTTGTGAAGCCACATGAGTAAATCGGTGAGACCGCCCATTTTGCTTAGCGTACACAAAGCAGGATTGGATATGCTGACCCCTATGTGGTTACTTCTCTTCTTCTTCGCTTTGTGCGGCGTGTCCGGGGCCTGACTTTAGATGTTTAGGATTCTTTTTGCCCTCTGTGAGATGGAGGTAATTGGTTGAGCTAACAACTTTTGTGCCGGTTCGCTTTTCAATGTCCCGCCTGGTGTTGCCTGCAACATCGCCCGCTTCTCTTGCATCCACCTGGAGGTTATCAAATTCTTGGGTATCCCGATCCTGGTTCTGCACTGGCGTTGACACCTCCCTTATACATATGGAAAATGAAACGATCCTTCTGAGAGCGTAACACAGCCACTACACACATCTCACTATTTCCATCTGAAAGTAGTACTTGGTGCGCAAAACTCAGGTACAATCTTCACTCAGCCCATGGGGTCGGTTCGACAAGGTCAAGGTACACAACGTCCTGATGGGCTACCCGCTCCGTACTCGCGGTTACCAGTCCCACTCCCAGTCCTGCCGCAACGAGGCTGATGACGATTTGCAGTTGATTGACGTGCTGCGTGACCTTTGGTCGAAAACCAACCTGCTCAAATAACCGAACCATGTAATCATACGTCGTTGGGTCGAACTGACGGGAGAACCAAATCCATGGCTCCTCCGCTAATGCTGCAAAGGGGATGGGTGAGTGTTCGGCAAGGGGATGGTTCTTTGGCAGAACGGCAACGACGGGTTCACGCAGTATACATTCGTGTTTCAAGTGCGTCTCTTCCCATGAGGAGAATGCCAGGGATGCATGCGTCGCAAAACTGAGATCGAGTGCGCTGCTGTCAAGCTGCTTCATTTGGTCGATGGTCACTAGATCATGCAGGACGATCTCGACATCGGGATAGCGTGTTCTATACCTTTTCAGGATCACCCGAAACAGCGGGCAATGCACAAAGCTGGTATATCCAATGGTGAGTTGTCCCAGTTCCCCTTTGCTTGCTCGTTGTGCTCGCTCGTGTGCGGCCTCCAACTATGTGAGCAGTCGGGACACGTCCTCCAAAAACACCTTTCCCGCTGCCGTAAGCTGTATCTGACGATGGGTTCGATCAAACAGCAGCAAGCCCAACTCCTCTTCAAGGTCGTGAATTTACTGACTGAGTGGAGGCTGTGCCATTGTAAGACGCTCAGCAGCACGGCGGAAGCTGCGTTCCTCAGCCACAGCTACAAAGTAACGGAGGTGTCGTAGCTCCATGTTCTGATACCTTTCGTGTATAGGAACGATACGATACATATATTGGACATATCACTCATGGTAGTATATCATGTTTGAGGAAGAGGAACTCCGTGTTTATCCCTCTCATCTTCCCACGAAGCAACAGGGGAGGGAGAAAATTCCGCAGCCTGTTCGAGAGAGAAGGTGCTCTTCTCGGAACTCTTCCGTGGGTCAAGAAGCAGAAAAGGAGATGTTCTCTGACTCTCGACCTCACTGCATTCTTGCATCCAGAGAAAATATGGCTCTGCCCTGGTGGGAGAGCGAGAGAAAAAACGTTTATGCCATACATTAGTGTTGGAAAAGAGAACTCAGGGTCTATTGATCTCTACTACGAGGACCACGGCTCGGGTCGTCCTGTCGTCCTTATCCACGGCTTTCCGCTCAGCGGAGCGGCCTGGGAGAAGCAGGTTTCGGCCCTGCTTAAGGACGGGTATCGGACCATCACCTACGACCGCAGGGGTTTTGGAAAATCCAGTCAGCCAGCTTTTGGCTACGACTACGACACCTTTACCGCCGATCTCAATACGCTTATGACGCAGCTCGACCTGCGTGACACCACCCTCGTCGGCCATTCGATGGGCACCGGAGAAGTGGCACGCTACTTGGGGACATTCGGCCCTGACCGCGTGAAGCAGGTCGTCTTTGTCGCCCCAATCCCGCCGTTTCTGTTGAAAACGAACGACAATCAAGAGGGTGTGGATGGTAGCATCTTCGATGGAATCATCCAGAGTATTGCGGCGGACCGCCCTGCCTACCAGACCCAGTTTCTCAAGGACTTCTACAATCTCGACGTCACGCTAGGCAAGCGCGTCAGCGAAGAGGTTGTGCGCTCCAATTGGAACGTGGCGGTCGGTGCCTCTGCCATCGGTACAGCAGCATGTGTGCCTACCTGGTTGACCGACTTCCGTAAGGATTTGCCCCGTGTCACCGTTCCCGCGCTCATCATTCATGGGGATGCTGACCGGATACTGCCGTTGCAGGCGACAGGACAGCGGCTGCATGAGGCTATCAAGGGGAGCCAACTGGTAGTGCTGGAAGGCGGGCCACATGGTATTCCCTGGACTCACGCCGAAGAGGTGAACCGTGCGTTGCTGGACTTCCTCAAGAAGTAATGAATAGGAAAAATCCTTTTCATAGAACGTGATCAGAAGCCAGGTGCTACGGAGCGTTAGACCAGGATGGAAAAGACCTTCTCTTTCATATATAGCTTAAGACATCCCCTCCATATAGAAAATGTGAGCACAGTAGGAACCAAAGGTCGGAAGAGAGGAAACACTCTTCCGACCTTTGGTTCCTACTGTGGGTATTGTCAACTTGGTAGCATAACTGAACCATGTGCTAGAATAGCTTCATGAAAACAAACACCCTTGCTCCCAATTACAAAGGCTTTCGCTTTCCACCCGAAATCATCGGCTATGCAGTGTGGCCATTGTTATGCACGGTCGTCTGGAAGGGGTCAGCAGACCGTAGAGATCCGCAAGCGCAGCAGAAGGTGCTCTCTGCATTGCACTATGAGACGCCAGAACAAGTTTACCGCCGCTATCTTGCGGCCAGTGATCTCACTCAATCTCTGTGGGACATCTTCAAGAAGCTTGAGAAGGACAGGTAGGTTTTCTTGGCCTTTGAGAGACAAAAAGCAAGCTGACCGTAAGCCCCCAAAGTAGTCATGAGCTGGCTTTGATCCGACGTACTAACACTACTGACATACCTAAAACACCTGATACTCTTGTTACTCTTGTTACTCTTGACATACCTAAAACAGCAAGCCTTCCCAACTCAAATTTAGCTGACACAAGTGATACACTTGATACACTTGATACAGTGAACCTTCCCACTCAAACTCTACTCTCTTGCCAATTACCCCAACATCAGGTCAAACACCCTCAATCACTATCCACCTGAAGAAAAGACGAACACAGGCGCACCTGTGCTCGTCTTTTCTTCTTCCTCTTACGCCTTCAACAACGCTGATGTTCGCACATATGAAGCTTGCCACTACATTTATATGAACATCTATCCTGCCCGTTTCTGTTGATAAAACACCTCGTAGAGAAGCAGAACGGCGGCGTTGCCAACGTTCAGCGAATCAGCGTGTCCATGCATGGGAATGGATACACTCACGTCCTGAGCTTCGTGCCAGGCTTGCGCGATACCATGGCGTTCGCTGCCCATCACGACAGCGATGCGTCCCTGGTAGTCGGCTTCCCGATAGCTGGTTGAAGCACTGGTGTCCGTAGTGACGATCTTGAAGTTATGGCACTTTGAGAACCAGCATCCTGGTTGTAACTAGAGTCATAAAGTTGTTCCTCTTTTCTTACGTTTTTGTATAACCACAAAACTGGACACACACAAAAAGGCCGTAGGGGAGGTGTTTCATGCCGCACACTGGTCTGCTAGTGCTGCCAGGGTTGCCATCTATTCCCGCAACTGGCAAGAAGATTTCCTTACCTGAAGAATCTCATAGCTATGTCGTCAAAGATGGCAAACTCCAAAGCCTTGCAGTCAATAGCCCTCCTGATGGGGGCATCCCCGGAATGCTGGCGCAAACCGGCTTTGCTGTGCCACAGGCATAAGAGGTCGTCATCATCACCGTCAGCATTACTATTACAAAGAGGAGACGGGCAAAACATCTCGCTCGTCTCCTCTTTTCGCTCCATCGAACTAACCTAATGTGTCAGCTCTTGCCCTGGCAGCCAGCGCAAATTTGGCTTGCGGGCAGCCAGCGCCTGGTCCAACCTGCCCACAGGTGTAGTGTGAGGAGCCGTCTTGACGATATCAGGATTCGTGCGAGACTCCTCGGCAATCTGCTTCATGACACTGACGAAGTAGTCCAGCGTTTCGCGCGTCTCTGTCTCCGTTGGCTCGATCATCATGGCCTCGTGTACGATCAGCGGGAAGTAGACGGTTGGCGCGTACATGCCAAAGTCGAGCAGGCGCTTGGCGATATCCAGCGCTGTGACGCCGCTCTCTTCTTTCTGACGCTCAGCCGTGGCGATGAACTCGTGCTGGCAGATCTGCGGATAGGCGATATCATAATCCTCCGACAGTTCGTGTTTGAGGTAGTTCGCGTTGAGGATGGCGCTCTGCGCTACATGCAGCAGGCCATCCGGGCCGTAGCTGCGAATGTAGGCGTAGGCGCGTACCAGCACGCCGAAGTTTCCCTTGTTGGCGCGTATCTTGCCAATGGACTGTGGACCTGCGTCCTGCCAGTAATAGCCCTGTTCTCCCTTGCCAGGCAATGGCCCTGGTAAGAAAGCGACAAGGTGCTCTTTGACGCCAATGGGGCCTGCTCCCGGACCACCGCCGCCATGGGGCGTGCTGCATGTCTTATGCAGGTTGAAGTGCACGACATCGAAACCCATGTCGCCAGGACGGGTGATACCCAGCACGGCATTGGCGTTTGCGCCATCGTAGTAGAGCTGTCCCCCAGTTTCGTGAACCATCGTCGCGATCTCCGCGATACTGCCATCAAAAAGTCCCAGTGTGTTGGGATTAGTCATCATGATGGCGGCAATATTGGCTGCATTCGATTCCAAGAGCGCTTTGAGGTGCTCTACGTCGATACCGCCGGTTTTGGGATCGCTCTTGACCTCCACAGCTTTATAATCGGCAAGCGTGGCACTGGCGGGATTGGTGCCATGAGCGTTATCAGGAATTAGTACAAGGTTGCGATGTCCCTGACCCTGACTCTCATGGTAAGCCTTAATCAGCATCAGGCCGGTGAGTTCGCCATGCGCTCCGGCGGAAGGCTGCAGTGTGACACGCGTCATTCCTGAAATTTCGGCCAGGTACTGTTCAATTTCGTAAAATAGCTGAATGACACCCTGTACGGTAGCTTCAGGCTGCAAAGGGTGAATATGGGCGAACCCCGGTAAGACAGCCATATCTTCATTGAGCTTGGGATTATACTTCATGGTACAGGAGCCAAGCGGGTAGAAACCAGTATCCACGCCAAAGTTACGCTGCGAGAGATGGGTATAATGGCGTACCACCTCAATCTCGCTTACTTCCGGTAGAGGCGCAGGCTCCTTGCGCAGCATATTTGCCGGAACCATGCTGTCCAGGGACTCGGTGGGTACATCCATGGCAGGCATAGTATCCACACGGCGACCGGTGGCGCCTTTTTCAAAAATGAGCTTCTCGACACTCATGCCTGTACCTCCTTTAACACTACTACCAGGCGATCTATCTCTTCTTTCGCGCGCGTCTCTGTCACACAGAAGAGCAGGCAATTCTCCATGTCCGGATAGTCCAGCCCCAGGTCATATCCACCAATGATATCGGCCCGCTCAAAATGCTGCTGGAGTTTCTGTGTTGGAATAGGAGATTTGATCACAAACTCATCAAAGAACGGAGCACCGAATACTGGCTCAAAGCCCGGCAGCGCGGTGATCTGGCGGTATGCATAGTGCGCTTTTTGCAGACAAAGTTCGCCAAGTTCGCGGAAGCCCTGTTTGCCAATGGCGGCCATGTAGATGGTTGCGCCAACGGCCAGCAACGACTGGTTGGTACAAATGTTGGAGGTGGCACGCTCGCGGCGGATGTGCTGTTCGCGCGTCTGCAATGTTAAAACATAGCCTGTTTGTTTCTCCTGCTTCTCTCCGCCTTCCTCGATAGTCTGCCCAACCAGTCTCCCTGGCAGCAGGCGCATATATTTCTGCTTGGAGGCCATGAAGCCTAACGCCGGGCCGCCGAAACTCATGGTGTTGCCGAAGCTCATCATCTCACCCACAGCGATATCGGCGCCGTATTCACCAGGCGAGGCCAGCATACCCAGTGAAGCAGGCTCGGTGATCGTAGCGATGAAGACCGCCTTGCCTTTGTGAGCGATTGGTTCAATGGCGCGCATATCTTCAATGGAGCCAAAGAAATTAGGCTGTTGTATGACGACTGCCGAGGTCGTTGTGCTGACAGCTTCGTTCAGATCCTCGATCGAGGTGAGGCCATCGCGTATAGGTACCTCTTTGACCTGGAAGCCACGCGCGTGAGCATAGGTGTGGAGCACGCGGCGGTACTGTGGATCAACGCCCTGTGAAATGACCACTTCTCCCCGTCCACCGGGGCCAACCGCCAGTAACACAGCTTCAATCATGGCAGTTGCCCCATCATAGAGTGAGGCATTGGCGATATCCAATCCTGTAATCTGGCAGACCATGGTTTGGAACTCGTAGATAGCCTGTAGCATGCCCTGGCTGACTTCGGGCTGGTAGGGCGTATACGAAGTGACAAATTCGGAGCGGCGCTGCAGGTGCGGCACCACGCTTGGTATGGCGTGGTCGTAGGTACCAGCGCCCAGAAACGAGATAACGGTGTCCAGGTTTTTATTCTTCGCCGCCATGGCGTAGAGCACTCTTTTAAGATCTGGCTCAGAGAGGGCTGGTGGAAGGTCAAGCGGGCGGCGCAGGCGTACATTTTCTGGTACAGGCGCTAGCAACGCCTCTAGCGAAGGAAGGTCCAGGCGCGCCAGCATCGTTTCCTGGTCTTCGCGGGTATTAGGTATATAGCTCATGCGTTAACTCTCCCTTGAGCGAATTAAAAGAGACATGACCGGACTGAATAATTCCTTGAGCAATGTAGCAATGTTCAGGGTATCTAGAAGGGGCACTCTTCCCGTAGACGCCTGACCCGTTTGTTTCTGGGGCGTCATGCCGTCAGGGAAGAGTGCCCCTTGAGGTCCAGTTTGGAGAACCCATCCTGTCACACTCTGGGTACAAGGCAAAGATGCTCAATAATGATATCGTGTATTGTATCACGCTCAGACGTCAGGCATCCAATATGTATGCATGTGGATCCATGTGGATGCAGACTTCCTAACGCTCTAACGACCCTGAAGATGCTTCTCGTATTCTTCCGCGCTCAGCAGGCCATTAAGTTCCTCCGGCTTGGATATTTTTACAACGAGCATCCACCCGTTCTCATACGGGTTGTCATTGATCAGTTCCGGCGTATCCTTCAATGCTTCATTGACCTTCACCACATCGCCGCTGATAGGAGAAACAAGTTCAGAGGTCGCTTTGACCGATTCGATGTCGCCAAACTTTGTTTCATGTGAAACACTGTGCGAACCACCCCAGGGCAATTCAATATAGACAATGTCGCCGAGCTGATCCTGGGCATAGTCAGTTATACCAATGGTTGCCTGGTCTCCCTCTACGCGTACCCATTCGTCAGATTTGGTGTATTTGAGATGGGCAGGATGATTGAGATTCGCCATAGTTGAGTGTCTCCCTTCTTCTGGACGGTCGAATGACCGTTCCTTGTTCCTGGACGCAATAGTGAACATTAAAAATGACATGCCCCTACATTGGACGTTTATAGAATGGTAGTGCAACGATCTGTGCTGCTGTGCGCCGGCCACGGATATCGATCTGTACGGTTTTACCGACCTCGACATGAGACGCTTCAACGTATCCCATCCCTATACTCTTATGAACTGTTGGGCCAGGTGCGCCACTCGTCAGGACGCCAATAGGCTGGTCGTTCTCATAGATGCTGTAGCCGCCGCGTGGTACACCGCGGTCAAGCAGCTCTATGCCAATGAGTTTGCGTTTCAATCCCTGCTCTTTGGCCTTGAGCAGTGCGTCGCGTCCGATGAAATCTCCCTTATCGAATTTCACCGTCCAGCCCAGCCTGGCCTCGAGCGGGTTGGTCTGTTCGGTTAGTTCATGATCGTAGAGGCAGAGTCCTGCTTCCAGGCGCAAGGTATCGCGCGCTCCCAGACCCGCTGGCAGCAGCCCATGGAGTTTTCCTGCTGCTAATAGGTCGTTCCAGAGTTTGAGAACATCCACGGGAGCGCAATAGAGTTCAAAGCCATCTTCACCTGTGTAGCCTGTGCGCGAGATAATGCAGTTGATCCCATCCACTACGCCAGGTGCAAAGTGATAATAGCGAATATTGGCGAGATCAACGTCTGTCAGTGGTTGCAGAATAGCCTGCGCGGCTGGTCCCTGTAACGCAAGCAGCGCGGTGGTATCCGATTGATTGGTAACGTGGACATCTTTAAAGTTGTTGGACTGTTTTTCAACCCACGCGAAGTCTTTTTCGATGTTGCCCGCGTTGACGACCAGCATATAATGCATGTCCGCCAGGTGATAAATGAGCATGTCGTCGATCGTATTGCCGTCAGGGAGGCAGAGTTGTGTATAGAGCGCCTGGCCAATGGCGAGACGGGAGACATCGTTGGGGACGAGATACTGTAAGAAAGGGAGCGCCTCGGGTCCTTCGACCTTGAATTCACCCATGTGGCTCACGTCGAAGAGGCCGACGCGGGTGCGTACCGCCTCGTGCTCCTCCAAAATACTGCTGTATTGAACAGGCATCTCCCAGCCACCGAATTCTACAAGCCGTGCACCCAGTGCGCGGTGCTGCTCATAGAGCGGCGTACGTTTCAGCGATGTGCTGTTGTGTGCTGTCATGTTTAATCACTCCAGTGTGATGTAGCTAAGAGGGTACTAACAAGCGTGAAATAACTGCTTCACTATATCAGATTTTGGGGGAGAGGACAAATGAGCCACGTTCAAGTTGCTTCCTGGCTTGCCTCATGCGATCTCTCCTCTAACAAGATGGCGTTTGACAGCAAAACTGACAGCAAACGCCACCATCGATTACTGAAACAGATCATTCAATCTGTCCATTGCTTCTTGTTGCATTGATGGAAGCACATGAGAATAGGTATCCATCGTCATACTAATATTACTATGCCCTAGCAATTCCTGCACCACTTTCGGATGCATTCCTGTACTTGTTTGCGCGTCTTCCCGTATAACGTCTTACGCTTCCGCCCTTCCACAGTGATACTGGCAGCCCAACGCCCATCTTTGCGCTGATAAATTGAACCTTCTCCATGCCCACGCTTTGCCATAGTCTACCCCACTTTCTCAAAAAACAGCAGAAAAAAGCCGTCTTAACTATTGATCTCAATGCAATGGCAAGACGGGACAAACGATGAGAGGATTTATGCAGCACTTTGTTTTTCACGCTGTTCTACCCATTGCTGTAAAGAAGCAGAAGAAACCCGAACCGCGCGCCCAAACCGAACCACTGGCAGCCCTTCACAAGCAATCAATTCGTACACTTTTGTTCGGCCCAATCCCAACGTTTTCGCCACCTCAGGCACACTCAACAGCAACAATGGTGAAGAGATGTTCTTTGCACTTTCCATCAGCTTTTCCTCCTGAACAAACAAAAAAAGCCAGAAGCAAAACTCTTTGCTCCTGACTTTCCTTCAAAGAACCAAGCGTATTCCCGATCGACTCAATACCCAGGTTGAAACGCCCTTGCCACATGTTCCCAAATGATCACCGTATAGGTATTCTGGATGAGCGTATAGACCACCGCCGAGAACGCCGCATTCTGTTGGCGACGAACCGTAGAAGCATCTATCCAAGCATTCATCTGTGTTTCAAACCAGTCCTTGAGGGTATCTGCACAGACATACGCATTTGGTGCGTCACTCATCAACACACCCACAGGCTGATATAGTGATATAGGTGGCTATCGTTCATAATGCTGCGATAGAGCGACCAGGTAAAGAGATTATCGCTTGTGACCGTTTCCCCTGCCAGGAGCATGACCAGAATATCCCAATCGGCATACGCCAAAGCTGAACCGACCACATCCCAGGCGAGTAAGCGGAGATACCCATCATACGATCGAGAGCGATCAGGGACGTTCATGTGCCACCTGGTCAACGCCTCTTTCACCCACTGCTCAACCAGCTTGCCCACCGGATATCCAATTGGTGTGCCAGCCACGAGTGAAGTCATTGCATTCATGAGCTGTTCCTCACTACTCAGGTGCAGATGCACCAACCACGTAAACTTATTCTCTCAGCCGTTATACTCACTCAAATCCATTGCACACCCTCACTTTCACTTGAGAACTCACCCTAACTTGCCCAACGTAACTCATTGCGCTGATAGGCCCAGATGTTAATGACCCTCCTTGAAAGATTGCGGCCCTCACGTAGATCGATAAGAGCCTCCAATAACGCCTTCCGCCGCCGACGCCGATACTCTTGAATATCTTCGGTAAATTCCTCACACTTCACGAGCGACCAGGACGACCGCTTGACTGTCTTTTCGTCCTCACGAGGCTTGTCATCGTTCCCTTCAGGAGCTTCACCAGTGTCTCCTGGCTTGCCATTATCCGCCTGACCCACCTCAACAACAGGAGAATCTTCAGTAGAATGCTCAGTTGCGGTTTGCTCCATTGACCCTTGTTCAATCTCTGCAAACAAGCGAGCACGGAGATCAGACACCTTTTCAGGGAAGAAGTGACGAGAATACCGAATGCGCCGCGCACGACTCACCAGTTCCACGGTGTAGGTCTGCCGTTCCTCGACCACGTTCCCATCCTCGTTCTGGCTGATGACTCCGACTTCCCGTTCCTCGTAACGCACGCCCTTTTCACCACGTGAAAGGCTTTTGGTGAGGTACTTGGTCACATAGCCAATCACATGTGGCTTGCGAACGGCTTGCACATCCACAATATACGCCACACCATGCCGAGCTGATCGCCAGGCTTCTTTGAGGATGTCATGCGGAATGAAATCGACGCCCTTCACAAGCAGGTGCCAGTGAAAGCCGTTCTCATCAAAGTCGCAATGTCGTTCCAGCACCCCGAAGTATTCAATCGGATACGCTACTCGCATCCCGATATGGTTCGGCCCCCGACCTTTTGACCCACGACGCAGGTGTTGCAGAAACGTAGTCAACGCTCGTGACGCTTCTTCAACCGTCTTGCCCGCTTTGGTCAACGTAATGAA
>JRHI01000693.1_pt1 | contig 34424 bp, 38 predicted proteins | sample 215371 | NCBI WGS metagenome assembly JRHI01 (sample SAMN02929681, study PRJNA255918) | sediment metagenome | biome: cave system; feature: Ice Cave; material: Sediment; isolation source: sediment from deep within a dark volcanic ice cave with no known source of... ...
AACCATCAACCGAAGTACTGACAACCATCAGCCGAAGCCGATGTGTCGCCGATCAGCCGACGTACTACAGAAGGATGGCTGGGGAGAGAGGATTCGAACCTCTGATTGGCTGATCCAGAATCAGCTGCCTTACCACTTGGCCACTCCCCAGCGAGGGGTATCGAGGCGGCGGGTCAGTCTACCCGACCGGCCCGCCCGGGGCCGTCGCGCTCCCGCGACGCCCACGCCAGCGGCGGCCGGCGTGAGGCCCAGGGCGCGGCCTCCTCGATCTGAGCCGCCAGCCGGAGCAGCAGGCCGTCCTCGCCGAGCCGCCCGGCGGCCTGAACGCCCACCGGCAGGCCGCCTGACTCACCCATCGGCAGCGAGACTGCCGGCTGGCCGGAGAGGTTGCAGAAGGCGGTGAAGGCCACCACCGGAGTGGCGTTGACCAGTGGCATGAGCGGGTCGACGTCCATGCCCGCGAAGGCCTCGCCCAGCCTCCAGCAGGCCACGCCCAGGGTCGGTGTCAGGAGCACGTCGTGCTGGTTGTAGAACCCCATGACGCGGCGCGCATAGGCCAGGCCGGTGATCAGCGCCAGCTTCAGCTGGTTGGCGTCGAGGCCCGCCGCCAGGGTGTGGAGGGCGCGGTTGTGGGGCTCGACGTCAGCCACCGTCCCGCCACCGAGGAGCGTCAGGTACTCGATCCCGCCGCCGATCAGGCTGCTCCACACCTTGAGGAAGCTGTCGGCCAGCTGGTCGTCCTGCCAGTCGGGGGTGGCCTCCACCACCTCGTGGCCCAGGTCGGCACAGAGCTCGGCGGTGCGCCGGACCGCGGCCACCAGGTCGGCAGGGACATCCGTGGCCACCGGCGGCGTCGCGGTCCAGGCGATGCGGAGCCTGCCCGGGGGCGTGCGCAGCTGGTCGAGCAGCGGTGGCGAGGGCTCGGGGGCGTGGTAGAAGTCGCCCGGGATGGAGCCCAACAGGATGTCGAGGAGCCGCGCGTTGTCGGCGACCGTCCGGGTCAGGACACCGTCGATGTTGAACCCCAGGTCGTCGTCGAGCGGAGCGCGGCTGATGCTGCCCCGGGTGGGCTTGAGCGTGAAGAGGCCGCAGTTGGAGGCGGGGACGCGCAGGCTGCCGCCACCGTCGTTGCCGTGCGCCGCGGGCACCATGCCGGCCGCGACGGCGGCCGCCGAGCCGCCGCTGGAGCCGCCCGGCGAGTAGTCGAGGTTCCAGGGGTTGTGGGTCCGGCCGGTGACATCGCACTCGGTCGAGGGGATGGTGCCGAACTCGGGCAGGGTGGTGCGGCCCACGATCACCGCCCCGGCGGCCCGGAGGCGGGCAACGATCTCGGAGTCCACCGGCATCTCGAATGGCGGCGAGATCCGCGAGCCCAGGCCGAGCCGTGAGCCCGCGATGACCGTGTTGTCCTTGATCGGAATGGGCAGGCCCTCGAGCGGCCGCGCCGTTCCCGCGGCGAAGCGCCGCTCGCTCTCGGCCGCGGCGCCTCGCGCCGGCCCGGTGAACACCTCGACGAAGCTGTTGAGTTGCGGATCGAGCCGCGCGATCCGGTCCAGGGTGTGGTCGAGGACCTCGACCGGCGAGACCTCGCCGCCGGCCATGCGCTGCGTCAACTCCAGCGTGGTGGCGAAATCGAGGTCGCGATCGGTGGCCGGCATTGGCTTCCCCGAGAGTGGACGATGGACGAGCGTTTGGGCCTGCGGACCCACGCATATACTGGATTTTGCGATGAATCTGGTCGAACTGCTCCGCTCGCAGGCAAGCCGCTACCGCTGCCCGGTGTGCACCGAGAGCATGGCGGACTGCGACATCACGGTGCTGGTCCACCAGGGCAACCACGCGCTGGTCCGGGTCACCTGCACCCGGTGCAGCGACGTCAACCTGCTGAAGATCGTCATGCAGGCCGGGCCACCTTCAGGCAGCCCGGCAGTGCGGCCGGAGCCGCAGTTCGACGAGCCGCACGCCGACCACACCCCTCCGCTCGGTGACGACGACATTCTCGATGTCCACCTCGCACTGGACTCCTGGGACGGTGACCTCCGCAGCCTGCTGAGTGGCCGCCCCGCGAGCTGACCTACCCGGTCAGGGTGTGGGCGCCGGGGTCGGCGTCGGGGTCGGCGTGGGCCGTGGCGTCGGCGTGCCGATGATCGGGGGCAGCGTGATGGTGATGCCGGGCGTCGGGGTCGGCGCGGGGGTGGGGGCGGACGTCGGCGTCGGCGTCGGCGTCGGCGTCGGCGAGGGCGACGGTGTCGGGGTGGGCGTCGGGCAGCCGCTCCGGTCGACTCCGGAGTAGGTGGTGTCCTGCGACGCGCAGTCGCTCAGCGACCCGGAGACCGGGGTGAAGTTCCTGAACGGCAATTCGTCGGTCAGCGAGTTGATGAAGGGCACGCTGACCGCCTTGGCCAGCTGGGTCCCGAAAACGCTCTTCATGGGCAGCTCGGCGCCGGTCTGGTCGGTGTGGCCGGCCCAGGCCGCCACCACGAAGTTGGGGGTGTAGGTCATGTACCAGGCGTCCACGAAGTTGTCCGTGGTGCCCGACTTGCCGGCGGTCTGGTGCTTGAAGTTGAGCCCCCAGCGCTGCGAGTAGCCGACCAGGATCTTGGTGATGGCGTAGCTCTGCTGCGGGGTCATGACCTGGGCGCCGACGCCGCCCTTGCCGGCGTCGTAGAGCGAGTTGCCGGCGTCGTCGGTGACGCTGAGGATGCTCCGCGGCGTCACCTTGGAGCCACCGTTGCTGAAGGCGGCGTAGGCGGCGGTGTGGTCGATCATCTTGACCGCAGAGGTGCCGATGCCGGTCGACAGGTTGTCCGCCAGCGGGCTGGTGATGCCCAGTGACTGGGCCAGGTTGATGACGTTCTGGGTGCCCGCCTTGTCCATGGCCTGCTCGGTCGACACGTTGCGCGACTCCAGCAGCGACTTGGCCGCTGTGATCGGCCCCAGGAAGCGACGGTCGAAATCCTGGACGCCGCCGTACTGGCGCGACTGCGCCGCCGTGTCCTGGAGGATGCTGTCCGGCTTGATGGCACCGTCGATGAAGCCGGTCTCGTAGACGTAGGGCTTGAACGACGACCCCGGCCGACGCTGACCGGTGGTGATGTTGTACTGGCCGGCGATGCTGTCGTCGGTGAAGTCGGCGCTGCCCACCATGGCGAGGATGTCGCCGTTCGACGAGTCCATGGTCAGCAGGGCCCCGTTGTTGGCATCCAGCGGCTTCAGCTGGGTGATGCCGTCGTGGACGGCCTTGTCGGCCTTGTTCTGAATGCGCAGGTCGAGCGTGGTCCTGACCGTGATGTTTCCGTTGGCGATGGCGCCGGGGTCGTCGGCGAAGAGCGCGTTGAGCTGTTCGCGGACGTACTCGGTGAAGTGCGGCGCCGCCTGGGTGGTGCCGGTGCGGTGGCCCTTGGTCAGCTCCGCGGTGATGGCCTGCTGCTTCTGCTGCTGTTCGGCCTCGGACCCGGTGACGGGATCGACCTGGTCGGCCTGCGCCTGGGTGATGCTGCCGGCCGCCACCATGCTGGCCAGCACCACGTGCTGGCGGGAGAACGCCGCCGCGGGGTTGAGGAAGGGGTCGAAGTCCGCCGGCGCGTTGGGGATACCGGCCAGCAGCGAGGCCTCCACCAGGGTGAGATCGCCGGCGTTCTTGCCGAAGTAGGTCTGGCCGGCGTCCTGGATGCCATAGGCGCCATGGCCGTAGTTGATGATGTTGAGGTACTTCTCGAGGATCTGCTGCTTGCTGTACAGGCGGTCGATCTCGTTGGCCAGCAGCGCCTCACGGAGCTTGCGCAGCGGCGACTTGTCGGCGTTGCCACCGAAGAAGGCCAGCTTGGCCAGCTGCTGCGTGATGGTGCTGCCACCCTGGGTGGCGTGGCGGGCGATGGCGTCGACGAACAGCGCCTTGGCGACACGCCCGAAGTTGATCGCACCCTCGTCGTAGAAGCTGCGGTCCTCGGTGGCCAGCGTGGCCTGCTGCAGCACCGGCGCGATCTTGTCGAGCGTGACCGAGGTTCGCTGCCGGCCCGCGGCACCGTACTCGCCGATCACCTGACCGTTGCGGTCGAGGATCTTGACCGTCCCGGTGGCGCTGCCGATCTGGTTGACGTCGGGCAGGGTGAAGGCGGCGTAGGCCACCAGCCCGCCGAGGCCGGCGAAGAGGATGGCGACCACCGCCAGGCCGATGCGGATCCCAGTGCGGGTACGCGGCGACAGGCGCCGCCACAGGCGCGGTCCGTGGACGGCACCGGCCCCGGCGCCCACGGCCGGGGCGGCGGGCGTGCTCCGATTGCCGGCGCGGCGGCGACGTGGCGGCGTGGTCCCCCCTCCAGCGGGCGTCGCAATGGCCGAGTCCTCATGGATGCTGCGCCGCGGGCGCGATGGTGGCTTTGTCCCCAGGTGAACGGGACCGTCCCATCGACGGTTCCGCCCAGGACGGCCTGCTAGGCGGCGATCGGGTCCGACTGGCGGTCGATGAGCTTGTCCGCCGCCTGCTTGCCGGCGGCCGAGGCGGCGGCGCTGACGGCGGCCACGGCGATCTTGCCGCCCAGGCCGCCACCGCCCTTGTTCCGCTTGCGGAGCTCCTCGCGGAGCTCGTGCAGCTCGTTGATCAGGGTGTCGAGGTCACCTCGCTCGCGCATCGCGGACTCGGCGTTCTTCTTCCTGCCCTTGATGACCATGCGGAGCACCACGCTGGCGGTCACGAGCACCACCACGGCGCCGCCGACCGCCGCGATCCGCGGACCGTCCTGGCGCAGCCGCGCCTTCCAGTCGAGAGCCTCCCGGGCGTCCTCCTTGACGCGACCGACCCGGGCCTCGAGCAGCCGCTTCTGCTGCTCGATCAGGGCTCGTTCTTGCTCTGGGCGAGTTGCCGCAGCCACTCGACGTCCCCCTTGATCGTTTGGATGGTTGAGGTCACCTCGTTCTTGGCCCGCATCGCGATCCGGAAGGCGACCAACGCCAGCACCCCGGCGATGAGCAGCAGGACCAGGACGGTGATACCCAGGCCCCACCAGTGGTTGAAGGCTCCGAGAGCCTCGGCGATGACGGCGATGATGTAGATGAAGGCCGCGTAGAGGAAGAGCAGAGAGGCCACCACCAGGCCGACCGCGATCGCCGCCCGCTTGATGGCGACCATGACCTCCGCCTTGGCGAAGTTTCCCTCCATGACCGCCAGCCGCTTGACGTCGTCGAGGCCGCCTCGAAGCTCATCCCAGAGCCGGGCCTCAGGGGCGCGTTCGGGCACCTCGGGGGTGATGGCGGACATGAGCCCGTGACACTACACGCTGAGCTGGGAGACATCGATGTCCCGCAGCCCGGAGGGCGACTCGATGCGGTGCTCATGGAGCAGCTTGAGCAGCTGCAGGACGTAGCGCACGCCCTTGATGTTGACGCCGTGGTTGCGGGTCAGGTTCTGGATGGTCTGCAGCTTGAGGATGTCGCGCTGCGAGAACCGGCGCCGGTTGGTCGAGGTCCGCTGCGGGACCACCAGGCCCATGTTCTCGTACATCATCAGCGTCCTGGGGTGGGTCTCGAGAATCTCCGACGCCACACTGATGGTGTAGATGGGTTTGTCGAGGCCGAGCTCAACGTTCCGGCGGGGTGCGCTGCGGCCGGGTGGCGTTGGCGGGGGCTCCGGCCCTATTCCTTCAACCATTCACCGATGCCCTCGGACAGCGAACTCGGCGTCGTGTGCGCCTTGATCAGGAACTCGTGAGCGCCGAGCTTGAGGCCACGGTCCACCAACTCCTTCTCGCCATAGTTGCTCAGCATGATCACCGGGATGGCCGCGGTGTCCGGGTTCTGGCGAAGCGCCTGCAGGACCTCGAACCCGTCCTTCTTGGGCAGCCGGATGTCCAGGAAGATGATGTCGGGCATCAGCTCGGCCGCCTTGACCAGACCCTCCTCGCCGTCAGCCGCCGTGCTCACCCGATAGCCGTCGAGCGACAGCTTCATCCGGTACATCTCCAGCACCGCCGGGTCGTCCTCGATCAGGAGGACGTCGATGACCTCGTTGTCCAACTCGGGCCTCCATCGGGTTCGGGCCTGCGAGCGGCCACCACGGGCGCCGAGTATACCGATGCCCGATGCGGCGAAACGTGATAGCTCGGCTCACCCATCATATGCAATTTGCACCTTCGACCGGCTTGCCGGTGCCGGAGCTCGGCCGGCTGGGCTAGAGCTGGACGTGGGTGACGTCGACGTCGGCGAGGAACTCGGGACGGGCGAGACCGGCGGCGTCGATGAGCTTGAGACACTGAATCACGTAGCGAGCGCCGGCCACATTGAGCCTGTGCTCGCGGGTCAGCCGCTGGATGGCCTGGAGGGTGAGGACGTCGCGCTGCGAATACCGGCGGCGGTTGGTCGAGGTGCGCCGGGGCACGACGAGCTCGAGGTGCTCGTACATCATCAGCGTGCGCGGGTGGGTCTCGAGGATCTCCGAGGCCACGCTGATGGTGTAGATCGGCTTGTCGAGCCCGGGTCCGACGACCGGTGCGACGGGGATGGGGGTGACGGACACGCGTCTCTCCACGGCCCGCGAACGCTGGGGTGCGGGCGCCAGTCGCGGGGGCTCCGGCGCTTCCTCGATGGCCCCCGTTGGCTGGCGAGTATACGGAGCGATTGGGAAAAGGGGTGAATCACGCTGTAACGGAGTCGGATGCCGGCGACGCCGGGTAGCCGTTGGCGCCGGTGCGTAACCCTGCGCCGGGTGGCCCCGTTGCACCCGGCGTCACCATGTCGATGGAGGTGACCGCGCCGCCCCTTCGACGACAGCCGTGAGCAGAGGAGCTCCAAGCAGTGATCCAGCCGGACGGCCGCGACTCCCTCGCCACACGGCGCTCCTACCTCCGCCGCCAGCGCGGCCGCAGCTTCACCCTCGCGGCCTGGGCGATCACCGCCCTCTGCCTGGCCTGGCTCGGGGTCATCGGCCTCGCCGGCCTGACCCACTAGACGAGCGGTCGCCTCAGCGGCGGCTGCGGATCAGCTCCAGGGCTCCGCCGGCCAGCACCAGCACGGCGCCGACCAGGATCAGGTACTCGCCGGTCCCGATCGAGCCGCTGGCCCCCGCAACCTGGGAGGTCAGATCGTTGATCGTCAAGTGGGTGTGGACGATCTCGTAGACGCCGGCGCCGACGCTGATCAGCCCGTCCACTAGGAGCAGGGCCCCGAGCAGCGGCTGGCGTGAGACCGCGAAGCAGGCGCCGCCGGCGGCGACGGCGACGGCGCCCAGCGCCAGGAACAGGTAGCCGTCGGCGCCGACGTCGATACCGGTCTGCGTCACTCCGGCGGTGGCGGACGACACCCAGGTCAGGAAGGCGCCGATCACCAGCAGAACGCCGCCGATGGCCGCGACCGCACCGCCGATGGCGAAGGCGGAGGCGCGGGCAGCCGGTGGCCCGGCCCAGGGCTGCGCCCCGGCGGCGCCGGCGGCCGGCTGCGGGGGCGGCCAGGGGCCCGGCTGCGGTGTCTGCTGAGCCCACGGCTGGGCGGGCGGAGCCTGCTGCGGCCAGGGCGCGGCCACCGGCGGGAGCTGCCCCCCCGGACCGGGCGCGCCATAGGCGGCCGGCGGTGGCGGCGCGCCGTACCCCTGCGGAGGCCCGCCGTATCCAGGATGCTGGCCGCCCGGCGCGGGCGGCGGCGCGGGGCCCGGGACCGGCCTGCCGTACTGCTGGGCCGGCGACCCGGAGCCGGGGACCGGCACTCCGTACTGCTGGGTGGGCGCCGCGCTGCCCGGGGACGGCGCCCCCGGAGGCGGAGCCACTCCGGCGGAGCGCGGAGCGAAGCTCATGGTGGCCATGTCGCCCCCGGCTCCCGGGCGCTGGGCCGAGAACACCGTCGTCGCCTGCCCCGACGGGTCACCCGGAGCTCCGGGCTCGGGTGGTGGTGAGGAGGCGCCGGGCGCCGGCGGCGCCGGCGCCGCGGGCGCGTTCGGCACCCACTGCTGCGCCTGCGGATCCCAGCGGAAGCGACCGTCAGGCGAGATGTACGCGCCCTGCTGGGCATCCATGCTGGCTAGACCCTCCGGGGGATCGGGGCTGCAAAGGTGCATCCCGGGCCTCGAAGCCTAACCGGCAACGGTCGTTCCCGTCGCGCCCGACCCGACCTCAGAGCCCCAGCAGGCTCGCCGCCAGCTCGGTGAGCACCTGGGCCCACGCCCCGGGACCCTCGACCGCCACCCCGGCGACGTCGAGAACCGCCGCCGGGGTCTCCGGATCGGTCACCGCCACCGCCAGGCCGCCCTCCAGCGAGCTGGCCAGGGCCAGCATCTCCACGTCGGGGAGATCATCGCCGGCGGCCACCACGGCGGCGCCGGCCCACCCCTCCTCCTCGAGCAACGCCGCCAGGGCGTGCGACTTGTTGCGGTCGACGGGGATGCGCAGCTCCACGGTGCGCTTGCCGACCACCGGCCGCAGACCGCGGGGCGACCCCGCCTCGCGGGCCAGGTCCAGGGCCTCGGCGTCCGCCGACAGGCCGGGGGTGCCACGCGTGTGGAGCACCACCCCACAGTGGCGGCGCTCCAGCCTGGCGCCCGGGCAGCGGCCGGCGGCCAGAGCGGCATCGAGGGCGGCGGCGGCCTCGCCCAGCACCTCCAGCCAGGGTATCGCCTCGGGGTCGAGCACCACCCGGCCGGCGGTCCACCGCTCCAGACCGGCATTCCCGGCCACCACGGCGCGCTCGCCCAGGGGCATGCGGCGGGCGATGTCGTCGCTGTCACGCGAGGTCACCACGGCCACTCGAAGCCGGACGCCGGGGACATCCGCGTCGGCGAGGCGGCGGAGCGACAGCGCCGCCGTGGGGACCGCTCGGGCCTGGTCCGGAGTGGCCACGATGGGCGCCAGGGTGCCGTCGAAGTCGCTGGCGATGAGCAGGGCGCCGCGCGCGCGCGCCCGCCGGGACAGCTCCGCGGCCAGCTCGGCCGTCTGCGGCCGGCGGATGCCGACGGTCACGCGATCAGCTCCCGGAGGTCCTGCAGCTGGTCGGTGATCCAGCGGGCGATGTCGTTGGCCATGATGGTGTCGCACAGCCGCTCGAGCCGCGCCCGGCGCTCGGTCTGCTCCATGATCAGTGACAGGAAGATCGCCTCGGCGGTCTCGTCGACGTCGAAGGGGTTGACGGTGATGGCCAGGTCACCCAGCTCCTCGTGGGAGCCGGCGTTCTCGCTCAGCACCAGGACACCGTCGCGCCGGTTGCAGATCGGGCCCTCCTTGGCCACCAGGTTCATGCCGTCGTAGATGGGGTTGACCAGCAACACGTCGAACGACTTGTAGGCGGCGACCGCCTTCTGGAAGTCCTGCTCGATCTCCAGGCGGATGGGCATCCAGCCGCGCACCGCGAAGCGCCGGTTGATGCGAGCGCACACGCTGACAACGCTGCCCAGGTAGGCGCGGTAGTCGTCGATGTCCTGGCGCGACTCCTGGAGAAACGCCCAGAAGACGACGTCGCCGTGCAGCTCGGGGTGGGCCTCGAGCATGCGCTCGTAGGCCAGGAAGCCGCGCACGATGTTCTTGCTGAGGTCGGTGCGATCAACCCGCAGGATGAGATGCCGCGGCCGCCAGGCGGCGATGCGCGCCTCCTCCTCGAGCACCCGCGGATGCTCGAGCAGCGCCAGCATCTCGGCGGTGTCGATGCTGATGGGGTAGTTGCGCACCCAGACCGCGCGTCCCTGCCAGAACACGGTGCGCTCGCGATAGTCCACGGCCAGGCCCAGGTTCTCCTCGCAGGTGAGCAGGAAGTTGCGCACGTCGCGCCGGGTCTGGAAGCCGATGATGTCGTTGCCCAGCAGCCCGTGGACGATGTCGTCGCGGATCCGCCGGGGCAGGATCTTCCAGTACTGGGGCGTCGGCCACGGGATGTGGACGAACTGCTGGATGCGAGCCCGTGGGACCAGCTCACGCACCATCTGGGGCACGCAGTAGAGCTGGTAGTCCTGGACCATGACCAGCGGCGGACGCGAGCCGGCGGCGGCCTCGGCGGCGACCCGGTCGGCGAAGAGCTGGTTCACCGCCCGATAGCCCTGGTTCCAGGCGTGGTCGGTGCTGGCGTCGAGAACCGGCTCGCGGCTCAGGTCCCAGAGGTAGTGCTGGATGAACCAGAGCAGCGGGTTGCTGATGACGTTGTAGTGCAGCTCGTACTGCTGCGGGGTGGGCTCGATGTAGGCGACGCGAAAGCGCGTCCCGTCGTCGGTGCAGAGTTCGACCGCGGCGCCCGGTGTGCCGGCCCTCCGGGCCAGGATCAGATCCTCCTCGCTGCCTGCCGCCGCCACCCAGACCGCGTCCGTCGATGTCGCCAGGGCCGTCATCGCCGTGACCAGGCCGCCGGGCCCGCGGACCAGCCGCTCCGGGGTGGCGCGCAGCGGATCGGCGCGCTGGAGGCTGAGGGGGGCTCGGTTGGCGACGATGATGGGCTGGACGTGCTGCAGCAGCCGCCGCGTGTAGGCCTCGATACCGAGCATGCCGCTCCGAGGATGACACAACGATTCCCGCCGGGGCCGGACGCGCCGGCATGGCGCGCCCGGCTGCTCCCCGGCGGGAAGAAGGGATCGCGGTGTCAGACACCGCGATCGTGAAGCGGTGGTTACGCGCTCCGGCGCGCCGCGGCGCGGCCCCGGGTGCCACGAGTGGTGGAGGTGGTGCGGACGTTGCCCCGGGCCACCGCCTTGACGGTGCGACCGGTGGTCCGTGCCGCCGCCTTGGCATTGCGCTTGGTGTTCCGGGTCACGCCGGTCCGCGAGCTGGTCGAGGCGGCGCGACGGGCCCGCTTCGGCAGCGTGGTCTCCTTCTCGATGCGCGTGAAGAAGCCGGCGGCCTCGGCGGCCGGAGCGTTGACCGCCTTGAGGAGGGCGCGGGCGGCGACGCCGACGACGTCCTTGCGAGTGGCACGCCGCTTGACCTGGCGCAGCGACGTGGTCAGCGCCCGCTCGGGAAGGCCGAGGGTGGTGTCCACCGCCTTGTTGAGCTGGGAGCTTGCCTCGGCGGTCACCGCGGCGCCGCGCTTCTGGGCACGGCGGGCCGAGGTGCGCGGGCGGCGCACGATGTCGAGGGCCAGGGCGCCGCCGCCGACAACGGTGTCGACCGCCTGCTCGCCGGTGTGCTGGATGCTGTCGATCTCGGACATGGGCATACCTCCGATGGTGGCCGCATGGCGAAAATCTCGAGGTCCACGCGGTCGGTGAGGGCGTCGGTGAGGCCGGCCGCACCCCTCAGAGAGTGCTGCCTGGCGCCGTCCGCGCCCGGTTGACAGACAGCAGTATAACGCATCGCGTCACAACCGCGTCAAGAGGCGCGCCGGCCGGGGACTTGTCATCAGTCCCTCGGTACGCCATGATGACCGGTCCGTGGGTGGAGGTCGCGCGTCCGTGCCTCCTGTGCCGGTCCGATGTGAGGCAGCGGCTGTGGGGGCTGATCGCGGCGTGCCCCGGTATGGCAACCCGCTGGCCATGAGGTGCGACGTCGTGCTGCTGCCGGTTGCGACCGCCCCGGTCACCTAGGTGGCCGAGGCACAGCGCCGGCTGCGGGCCGCCGCGGACGAGGCCGTCTGGGCCCTTCGCGACCTCACCGACGAGCATGCGCGCCTCCTGCTGCTCGTCGACCGCACCGCGCTCTTCCGCGAGGTGGCGGAGCACGTCCGGGCGGCCACCGGCGTCGACGCCAGCCTGGTGGCGCCGCTCGAGGACGACGACCTCGTCGTCATCCGGCACTGGTCGGGGATCCGGGGACGGTCGCTGATGGACCTGGCCGTGGGCGCGGGACTGGGCATCGGCGGCCGCGCACTGACATGGCGCCGCCCGGTGGTGGTCAGCGACTACACCCTGGCGGGGTCGATCACCCACCACTTCGACCGGCCGGTGGCCGAGGAGGGCTTCCACGGCATCGCCGCCGTGCCCATCACCACCGGGGACGGCGTCGCCGGGGTCATCTACGCGGCGCTGCGGCAGCCCGGCATGATCGGCGACACCGCGCTGGAGACCATCGGCGACATCGGCCGTGGCGCCGGCGTGGCCATCAAGATCCACGATGTCACCGACCGCAGCCTCGAGGCCAGGGTGGCCGACGAGCGCAGGCGCCTGGCCGTCGACCTGCACGACTCGGTGGGCGCGCTGCTCTTCGGCATCGGGGCCGAGGTGCGGGACCTGCGCAGCGACTCCGCCAGTCCCGCGCTGACGGCGCGGCTGACCGACCTGGAGCGCCGGGTCTCCGAGGCCTCGGCGGCGCTGCGCGAGGCGCTCACCGCCATCCACGACGTGCCCCAGGAGGACGTGTTGTCGGCCGCCGTGCAGGGAGCCTGTCGCGCCTTTGAGGAGCGGACCCGCGTGCCGGCGCGGGCGGTGGTGCTCGGCGAGGTGCCTCGGCTCGCCGCGGCGCGGCGCCAGGTGCTGGTCCGCGCGGCACGGGAGGGGCTGCTCAACTGGTGGTCCTCCGCCGTCCAGCCCAGCTCGTGCTCTTCCCCGCTCTGACCTTCGGCGGACGGCGAGGAGCTCGGCGACGCCGAAGCGGTCGGTGTCGATGCCGGCGCGGCGAAGGTCGTCGGCGCTCATCCCCGCCCATCGCGGTGTCAGACGGCGTGAGACGACCTCGACCACCGGGTCGAGGAGCCGCTCCCACGTCGGCCGCTCGGCCTGGCGGCGGGCCGCCGTCTCGCGGGGCCCGAGAGTCGAGAGCCGGGCCAGCTCGGCAGGGAGACGGCGTCGCTGCCCGCCGGCCAGGACCATCCTGGTGGTCGCCTTCGTGCTGGTCCCGGTGCTCGCCGGCATCGTCACCCTGGCGGGCGTCGTCCATATCTACATCGGCTCCCAGGCAGCCGCCGCCTCGGGTGCACGGGCCGCGGGCGGCTCGGGTGCCTTCGGCGCCGCCGAGGTCGCCCACGTCGATGACGAGCTGCGCGGCAACGGCATCGACCCGGCGGGCTGCACTATCAGCGCCAGCGCCGGCACCGTGGGGCTGGACCAGCCGATCAGCGTCACCGTCGACTGCCCGCAGCATGTCGGCATCCCCTTCCTGTTCGAGCGCGACGTGCATCTCACCTCGACATTCGTGGCCCGTGGGCAGGTCAACCGGTGACGCCGGCGGCGCGAGGCAGACCACACCGTCGGACCGCCGGCGGCCAGGCGGTGGTGTACGCCGTCGTGCTCAGCCCGGTGATCCTGCTCTGCCTGACCCTGGCCGTCGGCCTCGGCGCGCTCCAGTTGGAGCGGCAGCGACTGCGCAGCGCCCTCGACCAGGCCACCACCGTGGTGGCCTCGCGGGACACCTCCGGGCGGGACGGCCGGCTGGCCCTGGACAACGCGGCCGCCGCCGGCCTGGTCCGCCAGTCCATCGCCGACAACCTCCGCCCCGTGGCCGACCACCTCGACGGGGTCACCCCCGACCAGGTTGCCGGGGCCGCGGACGTCGCCGTGATCACCAGCGTGCCGAGCCCGGACCCGTTCAACGCCGGGGTGATGGTGCGCCGGCCGACGCTGGAGGTGCGCATCCGCGCCCCGGTGCGAGCCGACCTCCTGAGCCTGGCCGGCATCGCCCCGTCGGTGACCTTCACGGTGACCTCCAGCGCCGATCTCCGCGTCACCGGCACATGACCACCCGCCGCCGCCGACGTCAACCCCCCGGACACAGGACGCCGATCTGATGAGACGAACCGTCTACCTGGTGGCTTTCGCGCTGCTCGCCGCGCTCGCCGCGGTGCTGACGCTGCGCGCCCAGCGCACCGTCGATGTGGTGATCGCCACCCACGACGTGCGGGCCGGCAGCCAGCTCCAGTCCGGCGACGTGGAGGTGAAGGCGGTCCACGAGGATGGCGTCCCCGGCGGAGCGCTGAGCCGGACAGAGCTCGCGGTCGGGCAGTACGCCACCTGGCCGCTGACCGGCGGCGAGCCTGTCCTGGGCCGCGTGCTCCGGCCCCAGCGCAGCGGCAGCGGCCTGTCCGGCGGACTCGGCGTGCCGGCCGGTTACCGCGCCGTGGCCGTGGCGGTGCAGCCGTCCGGCGCCGTCGGCGGCATGCTGGTGGCCGGCGACCACGTCGATGTGTACGCCACCCCGCTGCCCGGCCACGGCGCCGACGGGTCGACGGTCTCGGTCGCCCAGGCCGGCCAGGCCGTTCCCGCCAGCCCGGCGCYGCGGGCCATCCGCATCGGCCATGACGTGCTGGTCCTGCAGCTGCGCTCCGACCAGGGGCAGCCGCTGGACTCCGGGGCAGGCGACAGCGTCCATGGGCTCAACTTCGGCAGCGGCAAGCTGGGCTCGGTGATCCTTGCCGTGCCCGATGCGGAGGTGCCGGCGTACGCGGCGGCGACCTCGGACGAGGCCGTCTACCTGGCGCTGAGCGTCGGCTGAGCCCGACCGGGTCATCGATGGCGCTGACGCGGCTGGCCGGCACCGAGGCGCCGGCCTGGCCGGTGCTGGTTGGCGACGACCACCTGCGCCGCGCCGACGGCCGGGCGGTCGCCGCCCTCGAGCTCGCCGATCTCGACGTCACCACCCTCGACCCCGACCGGCGCGCCGCGGCCGTCGCCGGGGTGGAGCGACTCTGCCGGACTCTGCGTGAGCCGCTCCAGCTGCTGGTACGGCTGCGGCGGCGCACCACCACCGCCGCACCGATGCGGGTCGAGCTCCTCGACTCATCGCCCGTCCAGGAGGCCCTGCGCCGCGCCGAGGAGAGGCACGCGCAGGCGCTGCTGGAGGCGGACGCCTGCTACGCGCGCCGGGTGCTGGCCGTCGCCGTCGCCGCCGGGCCGGGCGCCGGGTTGGACCGCACCGTGGAGCACGTCCGCGCCGCCCTCGCCGGCGCCGGGGTCGAGTCCGTCCGGCTCGACGGCGCGCGGCTGGCCGCCATGCTCAGCGAGAGCTGGGGCGGCGGTGGCACCGCGACCGGCGGCGCCGAGCTGGAACCGCCACCCTGGATCGAGCGTCGCGCCGAGCTGCGGTGCGGACCCCTGGTGCTGCGCGGGGTGCGACTGCGCCGCCTTCCCGGCTCGGGTGTCGAACCCGGCTGGCTGGCTCCGCTCCTGCGGGTGCGCGCGGAGTGCGATGTGGCCGTCCACCTTCACCCCGCCGCCACCGCCGACGCCCTGCACCGCCTCAACCGGCGCCTGCGCACCCTGCGCGCCGATCAGCTGGCCCAGCTGGAGACCGAGCGCGTCGAGGACGCCGGCGTCGAGGCGGGGGTCGACGCCGCCCTCGACCTGCGAGAGCGGCTGGCGCGCAACCTGGTGCAGCCGCTGTGGATCAGCGTCACCGCGGTAGCGCGCGCCGCCGACCCGGCCACGCTGGCCGACGCAGCCGACGCGCTGCAGCTCGGCCTCGGCGCCACCCTGGCGGTCCCCGAGGTGGCGCACTTCGAGCATCTCGACGCCGCCATCAGCACCTGGCCCCTTGCCGACGACCGCTCGCCCCGCCGCAAGCTCACCGACAGCGCCGCGGCGGCGACCTGCATCCCGCTCGTCGAGGCGGTCTGCGACGACCCCGGCGGCTACCTGCTTGGTCGAGCGCTGGGCAGCGACGCCCCGGTGCGGCTGGCGCCCTTCGACACCGGGCGCCACACCAACGCCAACATCGCCGTGCTCGCCGCCAGCGGTCGGGGCAAGAGCTACGCGCTGGGCATGCTGGTGATATCCGCGGCGGCGCGCGGCATCGGCAGCGTGGTGGTGGATCCGGAGGGTGAGCACCGCGGGCTGGTGAGCGCGCTGGGCGGCGACCTGCTCGAGCTGCGCCCGGGGTGCGACTCGTCGCTCAACATCTTCGAGTGCGGCGATGTCGCCTCGGACGGCAACCACCGCGCTGCCGAGATCGGGGGCGCGGTGGTCGCGCTCGTCGACGTGCTCCTCGGCGGCCTCGACGAGGTCGAGCGCGCGCTGGTGGACAGTGCCGCGCGCAGTGCCATGGAGCGCGCCGCGTCGGGCGGTCGAGTGGCCGTGCTCGGCGACTGCGTGGCGCCGCTCCGCACTGCCGCGCCGCGGGTGGCCACGGTCCTCGATCGCTTCTGCTCGGGTGCACTCGGCGAACTCTTCAACCGGCCGACGTCCATCCACCTCGGCGCCCCCATGGTGTGCGTCTCGCTGCGCGACCTGCGCGATGAGCTGGTGCCGGCGGCGACGCTGATCGTGGCCGAATGGCTGTGGGCGCTGGTCCGGCGCGACCAGCGCGAGCGGCACCTGGTCTTCGACGAGGTCGGCCTGCTCTGCGCGCACCCGCCGCTGCGCACCCTGCTGGGCCAGTTGGCCCGGCGCTGCCGCAAGTACCGCGCCTCCCTGGTCATCGCCACCCAGAACGCCGGCGACCTGCTGAGCAGCGAGGAGGGCCGGGTGATGGCGACCAATCCGGCGATCGTGCTGCTGGGCGGCCACCGCGGCGCCGAGACAAAACGCATGGAGCAGGCCTATGCACTCACCCCGCCACAGCGGGCGGCGCTGGAGGTGGCCGCACGCGGCGAGTTCCTGCTGCTGGCGGGGTCGCGGAGGCTGCCCATCCGGGTGGAGGCGTCGCCGCTGCACCACGCCCTGCTGACGGGTGGGCCCATCCCGCGCTGAGCCGCCGGCGCGGTCAGGGGGACGCGACTACAGCGCTGTCGATGTCCCCCCGCCTTCGAGGCGGGCGCCGTGACCGGTCCGCGTCAGCTGCAGCCGCGACGGCCGCCTTGCCGGCCTGGAGGTCCTGCCGGCTCTGGGCGGCCGGCGCTTCGCCGGCGGATCCGACCGGCCGGCTCAGTCGCCGCCGCCGCCGCCGCCGCCGCCGCCGCCCTTGCCCTTGTCCTTGCCGGGCTTGCCCGCGCCTGCGGGCGCAATGGCCGGGCTGGCGACGGGCGGCGGCGCAGGCGAGGAGGCCGCGGTTGGAGCGCCCGAGGACGGCGGCGGCGACTGATGCACCAGGGCCGGAGCGCCGCCGCTGCCCCCGCCGAGGGTGCCCGACGCCGCGAAGGCGACCAGGATCAGGAGCAGACCGACAGCGCCGGCGGCAAGAAGCCACCGGAACGGCCGCGATCCGCCGCTCACCACTCGCGCCTGCGACTGCACCGCGCGACCTCCATGTGATGGGCAGGTGGGCTCAATATGAGTACCTCGAACTGCCTATTGTATGATAGCGCCGATGTCGGGCTGGAGCGCGGACGACGGCTCCGCCGGCACTCCGGAGGGTGGATGGGGCGTCCCTGCCCCGAGACGTGGCCCCGCTCGCGGAGCGTCACCCGACCGGGGGGCGCCGGTCCAGCAGCCTGCTCCGGGCCCGCGATGGACGCTGGCTCCGGCAGCGCCGCCGCCCTCCCGCCCTCGTCGGCATGGTGTGGCCATAGCGCTCCGGGTGGGTGCCGGCGGCCTGGCCGGCCTCTTCGCCCTGCTCGGCGCTCTCACCGCCTATGCCACGTTCACGCTCCCCAGCGTCGACGGCCTCGGCCAGGCAACCGGGACGGTCCGTATCCTCGATCGCCACGGCGCCGTCGTGGCCGAGATCGGTCACGACGAACGCGCCCGCACCACGGTCCCGTTGAGCGCCATCGCGCCGGTGATGCAGGCGGCGACGGTGGCGGCGGAGGACCGCGAGTTCTACACCGAGGGCGGGGTCAACTACACCCGGGTGCTGCACGCCGCGGTGGTCGACGTGGTGGCACGCGGAGTCGAGCAGGGGGGCAGCACCATCACCCAGCAGCTCGCCAAGCTGGCCTTTCTCAGCCCGGACCGCTCGGCGCTGCGCAAGCTCCGAGAGGCGCTGCTCGCCAACCAGATCGGTCAGCGCTACACCAAGCAACAGATTCTCGAGCTCTACCTGAACCTGATCAACTACGGCAACGGTGCCTACGGGGTCGAGGACGCGTCGGAGCGCTATTTCGGCGTCCATGCACGCGACCTCGACCTGCGAGAGGCGACCCTCCTGGCCGGGTTGCCGCAGGCTCCGGCCGCGAACGATCCGCTGGCCAACCCGGAGAACGCCTTCGCCCGCCAGCATTATGTCCTCGGCGGGCTGGTGGCCACCGGGCACCTCTCCGCCGCCCAGGCCGCCGAGGTGGATCCGCTCGCCGCAGATCCCGCCATCCGCGGCAATAACCGCGCGGCCGAGCGAAGCGCCCTGCAGCGGGGGCGCTCGCAGGCCGCCGTTCAGGCGCCCCACTTCGTCGCCTACGTGCGCACCCAGCTGGACGCACTGCTCGCCGACACCCCCGGCCTCGCGCGCGGCAACCTCGACGTCACCACCACCCTCGACCTCGGCATCCAGCAGCGGGCGGAAGCCGCTGTCCGGAGCGGCGTGATCAAGCTCGGCCATGGCGCCAACAACGGGGCGCTGGTGATGATCGACCCGGCGGCCGGGGACATTCTCGCCATGGTGGGCTCAGCTGACTTCGGCAATCCAGCCATCGCCGGCCAGTACAACGTGGTCACGGCCGAACGGCGACCGGGCTCGACCTTCAAGCCCATGGTCTATGCGCAGGCGTTCGCCGAGGGGCGGCTCACCCCCGCCTCGGCGCTCGACGACACGCCGCCGAGTCGGCGCGCCTGGGCGGTGTCCAGGACGCCGACCGGCAGTTCCCCGGCCGGATCAGCGTCCGCGACGCGCTGCTGGGATCCCGCAACATTCCCGCCGAGCAGGCCATGGAGCTGGTCGGGGTCGATCAGGTGATCGAGCTGGCGCATCGAATGGGCATCACCAGCACTCTCGCCCGCGATGCCAACACCGCCATCGGCGGCTCCGCCGTGCGCATGCTCGACCTCGGCGCCGCCTATTCCGTCATCGCGCGGGACGGACGCCGGGTGACGCCGCGCGGGGTGCTGCGTATCGCCGACGGTTCCGGCACGCCACTGTTGGACGCCGGCGGAGGGGGATCCCAGGACCAGGTGGTGCCGCCGGGGGCGGCGCGGCAGGTGACCGGCATCCTGCAGGATTACGCGGCCCACTGGGGACTGCCCTTCGACCGGCCCACCGCGGGCAAATCCGGGACCACCGACGGCAACGTCGACGCCTGGTACGTCGCCTACACCCCGACCTGGGTGGTCGCCACCTGGGTGGGCCACACGGACGGCGCCTCGGCGGCGGAGACCGGCATGGACGGAATCGGCGGCAATGATGTCGCCCGCGCGATCACGGCGCCGTTCGTGGCCATGCTACCGACGAGCGATTCCAGATTCGCCGGTCAGCCGGCCACCGCTCCCCCGGCGGATCCGGCGTGTCATGGAAAGTCCTGCGGCAATGGCGGGGATGGGGGCGACGGAGCCTGAACGACGGGCTCGGCGCCGTCCATCTCCGATGACGCGACCGCACATCCTGTAAACAGTCGCCTGTGTCCAGCACCCGCCTGCTCATCCTCGGCGCCGTCCGCATCCTCCAGCCGGTGCACGGCTACGAGGTCAAGCGCGAGCTGGACACCTGGAGTGTCGAGGCCTGGACGAATCTGGCAACCGGCTCCATCTACCACGCCCTCGGCCAGATGGCCCGCGAGGGACTGCTCGAGGAGGTGGAGAGCGAGACGGTCGGAAAGCGCCCGCGCCGGACGACGTACCGGTTGACGCGCTGGGGCGAGGAGACCTTCCAGCGCCTTCTCCGAGAGCACTGGTGGGAGCGCAAGCCGATCATCGACCCTTTCATGGTGGCCTGGAACTTCATGCCGGTCCTGCCCAGGGACGAGCTGCTGGCCGGGCTGCGCCACCGCATGGCCGGCGCGCAGCACGTGGCCGCGGCCAGCGCCTACATCGAACGGCAGGTGCTCCAGGATGCCCCGCCCCATGTCGAGGAGTCGATCCGGCTGATGACGGCGCGGGTGACCGCGGAGATCGAGTGGTGCGAGCGGGTGATCGCGCGCGTCGAGGCCGGCGAGCTGCCGGGCGAGTGGAAGGGTGAGCCGGCCCCGCGGAAGGGCGCCCCTTGACACAGCCCCGTCTAGTCAAACTAGACTAGTCGCATTGGAGCAGCGTGGTCCCGTCGGAGGCCACGTCGCGGCTCGAGAGGAGGCACCCACCCATGGACGACACGTCCCCCACCCCGGGCGGCGCGGCGATCGCTGAGGCCCCCCACGCCGGCGGTGAGCGTCCGGCCGCCGCCATCACCCCGCCGCGGCGCGGCCCAAGGCCGGCCGGGGACGCGGTCATCGAGACCCACGACCTGCGCAAGAGCTTCCGCACCCGGCGCGGACCGGTGGAGGCGGTCAAAGGCCTCGACCTGCGCGTCGAGAAGGGCGAGATCTTCGGCTTCCTCGGCCCCAACGGCGCCGGCAAGTCGACGACGCTGCGCCTGCTGACCACGCTGCTGGTGCCCGACGCGGGCACGGCCAGGGTGGCGGGCGCCGACCTGCTCACCGAGTCCCAGACGGTGCGCTGCCGCATCGGCTACGTGGCTCAGGGCGGCGGTACCGAGCCGGCAGCCACCGCGACCGAGAATCTGGTGCTGCCGGGGCGCCTGTACGGGATGCCCAAAGCGACCGCCGAGGCCCGCGCCGCCGAGCTGCTCGACGTCCTCGACCTCGGCGACGCCGCCCACCGCAAGGTCCAGACCTTCAGCGGCGGCATGCGGCGCCGGCTCGACATCGGGCTCGGCCTCATCCACTCACCCCGGTTGCTCTTCCTCGACGAGCCCAGCGCCGGGCTCGACCCGCAGAGCCGGGCGCGCATCTGGGACGAGGTCCGCGACCTGCGCGCCGGCGGCACCACCGTCTTCATCACCACGCACTACCTCGAGGAGGCGGACGCGCTCTGCGACCGGCTGGCGATCATCGACCGTGGCGTCCTGGTGGCCGAGGGCACGCCCGAGTCGCTCAAGCAGCAGGTGGCGGGCGACGCCGTGGTGCTGGAGGTCGAGGGCGACATCCAGTCCGCGCGCGCCCTGCTGGCGGCCCAGGCGTTCGTGCGTCAGGCCGACGTCGACGGCGCCGCCCTGCGCCTCTACGTCGAACGCGGCGAGATCGCGCTCCCGCAGATCTTCCGGGTCCTGGAGGGGGCGGCCATCGGGTTGCGCACCGTCAGCCTGACCCGGCCCAGCCTCGACGACGTGTTCCTGCGCCAGACCGGACGCTCGCTGCGCGACGGCGAGCAGGGAGGCTGACCGAGATGAAGCTGCTCCGCGACACCTGGCTGGTCTACCAACGCCAGATGCTGCTGACTGTCCGCCAGCCGGTCTGGCTGTTCGTCGGCATCACCACGCCCTTCTTCTACCTGGTGCTCTTCGGCCCCATCCTCGACGCCGCGTCGAAGGCGCCGGGGTTCCCTGGCGGCGGCACCTACAACGTCTTTGTCCCAGGGCTGCTGGTGCAGCTGGGGCTCTTCGGTTCGGCGTTCGTCGGCTTCGCGCTCATCGCCGAGCTGCGCAATGGGGTGATCGAGCGCATGCGGGTCACCCCGGTGAGCCGGCTGGCACTGCTCCTGGGGCGCAGCGCGCGCGACGTGACCGCGCTCTGGGTGCAGGGGGTCATTCTGGTGTTGATCGCCCTGCCCTTCGGGCTGCGCATCGACCCGCCGGAGATGGTGGTCATGCTCGGGCTGCTGGCGCTGCTGGGCATGCTGGGGAGCAGCTGCTCCTACGCGCTCGGCCTGGTGCTCCGCAGCGAGGACGCGCTGGCGCCGCTGCTCAACTTCTTCGTCATCCCCATGACGCTGCTGAGCGGGGTCCTTCTGCCCCTGTCCCTGGCGCCGGGCTGGCTGCGGGCGCTGGGAACGGCGAATCCCGTGTCCCACGCGGTGGACGCCTCCCGCGCCCTCTTCCACGGCAACCTCGACGGCGACGTACTCCGCGGCCTGCTGGTGGTCGGCGCCCTCTGTGTGGTCACCGTGACCTGGGCGGCGCGCCGCTTCGCCAGCGCCGTCGCCTGAGACCGCGGGTTCCGCGGCCGGCGGGCGTCAGCGCTGGGCGAAGCGCCGGGCCAGTTCGACGAAGGTGCGCACCGGGGTGCCGCTGGGACCCGCCGGCACGCTGCGCAGGTCGCCCTGGTCGTTCCAGACCGTGCCGGCGATGTCGAGGTGGGCCCAGGGCAGGTCGCCGGCGAACTCACGCAGGAACATCCCGGCCGCGATCGACCCCGCCTGGCGGCCGCTGCCGACGTTCTTGACGTCGGCGACGTCGCTCTCCAGCACGCAGTCGTACTCGGGCAGCAGGGGCAGCTCGGTGAAACGGTCGCCGGCGGCGGACCCGGCCTCCTTGATGGTGGCGACCAGGTCGGCGTCGGTGCCCATGATCCCCGCCGTGGCGTGGCCCAGGGCGACGACGACGGCGCCGGTCAGGGTGGCCACGTCGACCATGTGGGTGGCTCCCATCTCCTTCGCTCGGGCCATGCCGTCGGCCAGCACCACGCGGCCCTCGGCGTCGGTGTTGAGCACCTCGATGGTCTTGCCGCTGCGGCTGCGCAGCACATCGCCGGGCTTGTAGGCACGCCCCCCCGGCATGTTCTCGGTGGAGGGCACCACGGCAATGACGTTGGCCGGAATCTTGAGGGTGGCGATGGCCCAGAGTGCGCCCAGCACGGCGGCGGCGCCGCCCATGTCGAACTTCATCATCTCCATGCCGCCGGCCGGCTTGATGGAGATGCCGCCGGTGTCAAAGGTGATCCCCTTGCCCACCAGCGCCAGCCGGGGTCCGTCGGGCCGGCCGCCGTCCCAGCGGCCGCAGATCATCACCGGCGGCTCCTCGCTGCCCTGGGCAACGCCCAGCAGCGCGCCCATTTTCAGCTTGACCAGCTCTGCCTTGTCGAGCACCTCGAGCTCGATGCCGGTGCCGGCGTAGAGCTCGGCGGTCTGCTCGGCAAACCGGGTGGGGGTGAGGTCGTTGGACGGCGTCGTCACCCAGGTCCGCACCTGGTTGCAGGCGCGCGCCAGCACCTCGGCATCGTGGAGCGCGGCGTCCACCTCGGTGCCGGAGCCGACGCCGCTCAGGCGGATGGTGGTCACCCCCGGCTGGGGCGCCTCGTCGTCGGAGGACTGCTTGTTCATCCGGCCGCGCCAGCTGCCCATCAGCAGCCCGGTGGCGGCGGCGCGGGCCACGGCGGCGACGGGCACCGGGCCGGCGCCGTTGCCCAGTGCGGCGGCCACCGCCTCACCGTCGAGGTGGACCGCGAGAGTGGTGACGCCGGCCGCGCGCAGCGCCTCGCCGGCGAACTGGAAGGCGTTGTGGAGCCGGTAGGAGTCGAGCTGCGCCGTCTCGCCGAGGCCGAGGAGCAGCAGTCGGGGCGCGGGCAGCCGGCCCAGGGTGCGCAGCTGCGGGCGCTGGCCGAACTTGCCGGTGAACTCCTTGCGCTCGCGCATCTCGGTGAGCGCCCCGCCGAGGGCGCTGTCGACCGCCGCCATCACGGACGACTCCTGCCCCTGGAGGGTGACGACCAGGACCGCGTCGACGGCGGCCTCGGTGAGGGGCTCGGTGGTGGTGGTGACCTCGGCCATGCTCAGGGTGTCTCCGTCAGAGCGCGTCCGTCAGGACGCGCGTGGGGGGTGGGGCCGGCGGGCTCTGCCCGTCGGCATTGTCTCGGGGGGCCAGCCCCCCGGTCAGAGCGCGTCCGCAGGGACGCGCGTGGGGGGTGGCGCCGGCGCTGACGGCGCCACCCGGCGGCGCTCGAGCTCGGTGACGGCGTGGATGTTGGCGGCCTCGTCGGAGTCGACGTCGGTGGTGGCGATGAAGGCGTCGACGATCTCTCCCGCCAGCGCCTCGCTGCTGGCGCGCAGGGAGAGGGCGAGGACGTTGGCGTCGTTCCAGCGGCGGGCGCCGCGCGCCGTCTCGGCGTCGCCACAGAGCGCGGCGCGCACCCCATCGACCTTGTTGGCGGCGATGCTGACACCAGTCCCGGTCCAGCAGCAGACCACCCCGAGATCGGCGTCGCCGGCGGCCACGGAGCCGGCGACCTCGGCGGCCGCCCGGGGCCAGGGGGTGTCGGGACCGGCAACCGCGCCGCAGCGGGTCACGCTGTGGCCGGCCGCCTCCAGCCGGGCCACGACGGCAGTAGCGGTGGGGTGCGCCATGTCACTGCCGACGGCGATCCGGCTCATGCCGCGCCGGCCCCGCTGACCGGCGCGTCACCCGGCGCGTGCCGGCCGAGAGAGTCGCGCACGGCGCGCACGTCGCCAGCGGTGAAGCGGTTGCGACCGAGGTCGTCGACGGCGCTGGGCCGGATGCGATCGTCACGGATCCAGTTGACGATGACCTGTGGCTTCACACCCAGAAAGGCCCCCACCTCGACCGGACCGTAGAGTTCACCATCCACCGGCTCCGGGGGCGCAGGGGAACGGGAGTCATCATTCGGCACGGTCGAGGATGGTAGCGCCGCAAGCCGAGGGACCCGGTCAGACTGGGCTCATGACGCCGCCGACCGCCACCGCTCCCACCTCCGCCTCCCTGGCGCTGCGCTCGGAGCTCATCGCCGAGGCGCGCAGGCGCGGCTTCGCCGCCGCCGGCGTTGCCGGTCTGCGGCCCTTCCGGCAGGCCCGAGAGCGTGCGCTCGACGCGGTCCACGCCGGGCGCATGGAGGGGATGCCCTGGTACACCGAGCAGCGGGTGGAGGCGGCCGCCACGCTCGGTGCCCGTTATCCATGGGCCCGGTCGCTCCTGGCGCTGGCCTGGCCGTACGGGCCTGCCGTACGGTGCGGGACGGCGCCGCCGGTCACGCCCGGCGCCCGCGGCCGGCCGCGCGGTCGGGTCTCGGCCTACGCCTGCCTGCCCGGCGCTGCCGGCACCCCGGCCGACTACCACGGGGTCCTGGCCGACGCCTGTGACGCGCTGGTGGCCTGGCTGCGCCTTCACGTGGGCGCTGCGGTGCGCGCCAAGCGCTTCATCGATCACGGCTGGTCGCTGGACCGGGCCGTGGCCGAGCGCGCCGGGCTGGGGTTCTGCGGCAAGAACGCCTGCCTGATCACGACGCAGGCCGGCTCCTACGTGATGCTCGCCGAGGTCCTGCTCGACCTCGAGTTGCCGGCAACCCCACGCAGCCGGCGTGGCTGCGGCAGTTGCAGGCGCTGCCTCCCCGCCTGCCCCACCGGAGCCATCGTCGCCCCCGGCGTGATCGACTCGCGGCGCTGCATCTCCTACCTCACCATCGAGCATCGCGGCCCCATCGACCCCGAGCTGCGCCCACTGATGGGCGCCTGGGTATTCGGCTGCGACCTCTGCCAGGAGGCCTGCCCGATCAACGCGCGCCTGGCGCCGCGGCCGGCGGCCGAACCCGCCACCACCCCGGCTGTGGCACGGCGCGGCCCGGTGCCGTTCCCCGATCTGGTCGACCTCCTGGAGCTGGACGAGGGCGCCTTCGCGGAGCGCTTCGCCGGCACCGCCATCCTGCGCACGGGTCGTGCCGGACTGGCGCGCAATGCCGCCATTGCCCTGGGCAACGCCGGGGATACCGCGGCGCTGGCTGCGCTGGAGCGCGCCCGGAGAGAGGATCCCGACGAGGTGGTCCGAGAGGCGGCCGCCTGGGCGGCGGAGCGGCTGACCGCGGGCTGACCGGCGCGCCGGCGGGGATCAGTTGTCGCAGGGGCCGACGACGGCGGCGTAGATCGAGGTCGCCACCGGGTCCTTGCCGGTGCAGCTGGTGTCGTCGACGAGCACCTCGGCGCCCGACTGGACGATGACCAGGTCGATCTTCACCACCCCGGAGAAGAGGGCGACGTGGGCCACGGTCTTGGTGCCGGCGCTGCTGCTGGCGCTGATGGAGAGGGTGGGTGAGGTGTTCTGGCAGCGGCAGAAGGGCGCGGCGCCGCCGCCGGCGTCCGAGGTGGGGTGCTGGAGCAGGCGGGCCTTGAGCCGGTCGGTGACCGGGCAGGCGGTGAGGTCGTCTCCCTTGTCGCACTCCCCGATTCCGTCGGGTCCGTCGACGAACACCTTGTGGACCACGGCAGAGGCGGCCTCGGCGCTGATTCCCGTGGGCGCGGGCGTTCGGGTCGGCAGCGCCGAGACCGTCGGCGCCACCGAGGGGCGGGCGCTGGCGCTGGCCCGTGCGGTCGGCGTCGCGCGGGCTGTGCCGGTCGGGCCCGGCGAGGCGGGCGAGACGGCCAGGGGAGCAGTGCCGCAGGCGGAGAGGATGGCGACACCGGCGGCCACGAGGCAGCTCCGCCGGACCGCCTGGATGAGATCCACTCGCCTGACCCCCATGCGGCGCGCCCAACAGCGCGCCCCTCTCATGGGAGCACAACCGGCACCGCAGGGGTCCGGCCCAGCGTGCCAAGGTTGGGCCGATGACCACCCCTGGGATGACCGGCGCGTCCTGGGCGCTCCTCGGCGCGGCCGGCGCGGTGGCCGCCGCCGACTGGGTGGCCGTGGCCACCCGGCGAGCGCGCGTCGAGTACGTCTGCAAGCCCCTCGTGGTCACCCTTCTGGCCGCCTGCGCCGTCGTCCTGGATCCCGTCGACGGGCTGCGCCGCGCCTACGTCATCACCGGGCTCACCCTGTCGCTGGCGGGAGACATCTTCCTGATGGTGCCGGAGCCGCCGCCGCCAAGCCCGCAGGAGTCACCGCTGCCGCGCGCCCGCCAACCCCAGCGCATCGACCTCTTCCCGCTCGGGCTGGCCGCCTTCCTGCTCGCCCACCTCAACTACATCGCCGCCTTCCGGACCGGTGGCCGCGGTCTCGCGCAGGTGGCGCTGGCCTCTCTGATCGTGCTGCCGGTCGCCGTGCCGCTGGGCAGCATGATCGTCCGCGCGCTGGTGGCGCGGCGCCTCAACACCCTGCGCGTCCCGGTGATCGCCTACATCGCCGTGCTCGGCGCCATGGTCGCCGCTGCCGTGGCCACCGGCAACCTGCTTGCGGCCGGCGGCGCCTGGCTGTTCCTGGCCTCCGACGGCATCCTCGCCTGGGACCGCTTCGTCAAGCCGATCCGCTGGGCCCCGGTGCTGGTCGTCGTGACCTACCACCTCGCGCAGGGGCTGATCACCGTCTCGCTGCTGCGCTGATCCCGTCCTCCGACGCGGCTAGCCGCCGATCTGGGACATGGAGCGGTTGGGCCGCACGAAATCGGGCTCGTTGATGCGGTGGCCTGGCTCCTTGCGCCAGACGGCGTCACGGATGACCACCTCCAGCGCGGCGTCGTCGGCGCCGCTGCGCAGCGGGGTCCGCAGGTCGGTCTCGGCGACGCTGAACAGGCAGGTGCGGAGCTGGCCGTCGGCGGTGATTCGCACCCGGTTGCAGCGCTCGCAGAAGGGCGCGCTGACGCTGTTGATGAAGCCCAGCTCGCCGGGCGACCCGTCGGCGAAGCCCCAGCGCGTCGCCGGGTCGTGGCCGGCGTTGCGCGGCGTCAGCTTGAACTCCGACTCGGCGGCGTCGAGCAATTCCTCGCCGGCCACCACGGTGTCGCGGCCCCAGCTGCCGTCGGCGTCCAGCGGCATGAACTCGATGAAGCGGACATGGGTGCCGGTCTCGCGCGCCAGCCGGGCGAAGTCGCCGACCTCGTCGTCGTTGACGCCCCGCATGACCACGACGTTGACCTTGACCGGCGACAGCCCCGCCTCGCGGGCGGCATCGATGCCGTCGAGCACTGTCTCCAGGCAGTCGCGCCGCGCCAGGCGCTCGAAGCGGTCGGCGCGGAGCGAGTCGAGGCTGACGTTGACGCGGCGCAGCCCGGCGGCGGCCAGGGCCGGCGCATCCCGCCGCAGCAGGAAGCCGTTGGTGGTCAGCGAGAGGTCGACCTCGGGGTGGAGCGCCGCCAGCATGCCCACCAGGCGGGGCAGGTCGCGGCGCACCAGCGGCTCGCCGCCGGTCAGGCGGATGGTCCGGGTGCCGCTGTCGACGAAGATCCGGGCCAGCCGGGTGATCTCCTCGAAGCTCAACACCTCGTCGCGCGGCAGCCACTTGAGCCCCTCGGCGGGCATGCAGTAGACGCAGCGGAAGTTGCAGCGGTCGGTGACGCTGATGCGGAGGTCGTCGACCACCCGCCCCTGGGCGTCGCGAAGCTCGTGGCTGGGCACATCGCCCAGTCTGCCACCACGGCGCTCCCGGCGGCCGTGCCCGCCGGCGGCGATGAGGGATCGAGGGTCGCCCCTCGCTACCATCGGGCCGGCGATGGCCCACCCCACCGACACTGAGGGCGTGCCCCCCGAGACGTTGCCGCCGGGCGGCGCCCGCCGGCCCCACACCCCAGGCGCGTTTCCGCAGGCGCGCTCCGAGGCGGTGACACTGCGTCCCGGCGGGAGGCCGCCGCGGCCGGGCGAGTACCTCGCCGTGATCTTCGACCTCGACGGCACGCTGACCCGCGAGGCCAACTCCTGGGCGGCGGTGCAGCGCCGGCTGGGCACGCGCGAGTACGGCAGGGCCCGCGACCGCTGGCGGCGCTACGCCGCCGGCGGACTGACGCGGACGGCCTTCCTGGAGGAGCAGGTGGGCGATCTGGCCGGGCAGGCGTCGACGTTGCTCGACGCCGTGGTCGCCGAGGTCGAGTACCAGGACGGCGTCGCCGTCACCTGCGCCACGCTGCGCGCCGCCGGGCTGCGGCTGGCCATCGTCTCCGCCGGGCTGGCGGCGCTGGCCGAGCGCGTGGCCGGCGACCTGGGCATCGAGCTGCACCGTGCCAACACCATCGAGGTGGCCGACGGCCTCTTTACCGGGCGCGGCACCATCGCCGTGCCCCCGGGCGGCAAGGCGCCGGTCTTCCTGGAGACCTGCGCCGCACTCGGCGTGGAGCCCCGCGCGGTGGTGGCGGTCGGCGACAGCTCCGGGGACATCGACATGTTCGAGCTGGCCGGGCTGGGGGTGGCCTTCGACCCCGCCTCGCAGCTGGCCCGCGAGGCCGCCGACGCGGTCATCGAGCAGCCCGACATGCGCCACCTGCTCGAGCTGGTCCTGCCCCCGGCGTCCGGCGGGTAGGCCGCCCAGCCGTCTACTCGGGGTCGACCTCGACGACGCGCAGCCCGGTGGCCTCGAGGAAACCGCGGGGCTCGACCACCTCGGCGGGGCTGCGGGCGCCGGTGGCATCGATCCGGCCGTCGGCCATGCGGAACGCCATCTCGCCGAGCGATGTGGCGGTGAAGCCGTAGGCGTCGGCGCCCTCGATCCGGACCGCCCGGCGGCGGCCGTCGGCGCCCTCCGCCTGGACGACGCAGGCCACCCGGGCGCGCCGCTGCGCCGCGTCCGGGCCCACCGGTCCCCGCGACGCCGCCCGGGCGAGGAGGCCGGCCACGCCGGGGACCCTGGTGAGGGCGGGCAGCGCCGCCACGCCGGGACTGGCGGGACTGAGCCGCCCGGGCGTCGCCAGATAGCCGATGACGGTGTCGACATCCAGATGGCGCGGCACCATCAGCGGCTCGCCGCCGGGGATGCTTCCGCCGGTGACGCGGCCGAAGGCCGTGGTCACCGCCCGCCGCCTGGCGCCGAGGCGCTCCTGGCGCAGAACGCCGCCGGCCCACTGCATCCCGGGGTGGGTCATGACGCCGACGGCGCTGCGACGCGTGCCCACGCTGGTGTCGGCGCGCTCCACCGCGTAGACCACGTCGATGCGCCGCAGCGGGGCCGCCAACCCCGTGGCGGCGATGGCGGCGCCGAGGTCTCCGGGGAGGTAGTCGAATCCGCAGGCGGGGACCAGCGCCACCCCCGCCCCCGCCGCGCCGGCGTCGAGACGCTCGTAGACCTCGCGGATGAAGGGCTGCTCGCCCGTGGAGTCGCAGTAGGGCACGGCGGCGTCGACGGCCGCCTCGACCACCGGACGCCCCGCCAGGAGAAACGGTCCGGCGCAGGCGATGACCGCCGCCGTGCCCTCGAGGGCGTCGGCGAGGTCGCGCCGCTCCCAGTGGGCCACCGCCCGCACGTCGAGGCCACCGCCATGCCGCGCGGCGACCGCCTCCAGGCGCCCGGCGTCGCGGCCGATCAGGCAGATCCGGGCGCCCCGCCGGCGCAGCTCGCCGACCACCAGGCCGCCGGTGTACCCGGTCGGGCCGACCACGGCCACCGGGCCGATCGGGGATGCGCTGCCGGCGGCCACGAGACGGCGAGTCTACGACCAGCTGGGCGGGAGCCCGTCAGCCGGCCGGCGCCGGCGCGCCATCCAGGCGTCGCAACACCTGCGCGGGTGTGGCCAGCGCCTCCTCATCTGTTGGCCCCGCCGCCGGAGTGCGCAGCCAGCCCGCCCGCCAGCCGGTGGCGCCGGCGCGGTGAGCCGCCTCCATGTCGCAGTCCTGGTCCCCCACCACGACGGCGCGGCTGGGGAGGACGCCCAGCCGGTCGAGGGCGATGAGCATGCCCTCGGGATCGGGCTTGGGCTGGTGCACGGTGTCCAGTCCGACCACGACGGAGAAGAAGGGGTCGAGACCGGCGGCCGCCAGCCCACGGAGCAGCGGCTCCAGGCGGCGCGACGAGACCACGCCCAGTCGCATTCCGCGCCGCCGCAACTCCTCGAGGACCGGCACCACGCCCGGCTGCACCGGCGGGGGATCGGCGCCGTCGAAGCGGCGGACCAGCTCCGCGCCGCGGCCCGGCCAGGCCAGCTCGAGCCGCTCCCGGATGGGACGCCCCTCCGAGCCCCAGAAGCTCGCCGCCCCCGCGGCCGCGTCCGCCTCGGCGGCGACCAACTGCGCGACCGTGCGAACGTCGGCGGCCCGCGTGTCGACCAGGGTGCCGTCGTAGTCCCACACGACGGCGTCGAAGGGCCGGCTCAGCGGAAGAGGAGAAGCGCCGCGCCGGCGCCGGCGGCCAGGGGGGCGGCGAAGCAGGCGGCGAGGGCGGGCAGGGGGTCGCGCTGCGCCGGCCACCACTGGTGCGGCAGGGGTCGCCCGACGTGGACCCGAGCGCGCCGCATCCGGGCCGGCTGGGCGAGCAGTGTCACCAGGGCAACGGAGATCAGGGCGAGGAGCAGCATGCCCTCGGGAAAGTGGCCGGCAGCGCCGAAATGCCCCCCCCGCCACAGGGCGGCACTCACCGCGAAGGTGAGCAGGCCTGCCAGGCAACCGAGGAGGCCGGCGAGCACCGCGCCCGAGATGCTGACCCGGGGGGTCGAGCCGTCCATTGCGGTCGCCAGCGTAGCGCATGCGCGAACCCGCGACCAGACGGGGTCGTCGGCGGTAGTGCGCACGGTCCGGGCGTTGACGCTATATTCGGCGTTGACGTCGCACGGCGTCACCTCCCCGGTCCGGGCCGGTGCCCGGGCTCCTTCGTCCCCCTCCACGTCTCAGCCATCAGGGAGCCCCGATGAGCATTCGTCCGCGGGTCGCCGCGACAGCGCTCGGCGCCGCCGCCGCCGTCGCCGTCCCGACCGCTGTCGCCGCCTCGACCTATGTCGTACGACCCGGTGACTCGCTCTCGGAGATCGCCTCGAGGCACGGAACCACCATCCAGGCGCTGGTGCATGCCAACCGGCTGGCGGACCCCAACCTGATCCGCGTCGGCCAGCTGATCCGCATCCCGGACAGCGGCATCGCCCTCCCCGGCTACACGGCGGGGGCGCGCGATGACGACCACTACACCGTCCAGCCCGGCGAGGGACTTCTCTCCATCGCCCGGCACTGGGGCCTCGACCCCACCGCCCTGGCCCGGGCCAACGGCATCAGCGTGCACGCTCCGCTGATCCGCGGTGCCCAGCTGCGCATCCCCGGCCGGCTGGCCCGCGTCCACGCCCTGCTCGACCAGACCGCCGCCCAGGTCGGCGTCGACCCCCGGCTGGTCCGCGCCGTGGCCTGGATGGAGTCGGGGTGGCAGCAGGCGGTGGTCTCGCCGACCGGTGCCATCGGGCTGATGCAGGTGGAGCCCTACACGGGCGAGTGGATCAGCAAGTACCTCTCCGCCCGCCCGCTCGACCTCCACGTGGCCCGCGACAACGTGATGGCCGGGTGCCTCCTCCTCCACCACCTGCTGAGCATCCACGGCGGCGACCGCTCCCATGCCCTGGCGGCCTACTACCAGGGCGACGCCAGCATCGCTCGGCACGGCCTGTTCGCCGACACCAAGCGCTACCTCGGCGCCATCGAGGCGCTCATGGCCCGAGACGCCTGATGCCTGAACTGGGGCCGCGCTAGAGTTCGACGGGGCCGGCGCTCACCCGAGTCGCCGGCCCGCCTGTGGGAGAACTGCGATGGCCAAGGACGGACGCGGGACCAGTGGCCGGGGCAAGAAGGGCTCGACCAAGCGAGGTCGTCCTGACCGGCGCGAGAACCTCGCCGCCCGAGTGGGGCGCCTGCGTGCCGCCCTCGAGGAGCTGAGCGGCCGGTTGGCAACCGCCGAGGAGATGCTGCTCGCCGCCGGCCATCGGGCCATCGGCGAGGCCGAGGAGCGGACCGCGCGCGTGCTCTCCCAGCTCAACGAGACCGGTTCGCGGATTGAGGCCGAGTTCGGCGCCGTCATGGCCGCGGCCCTGGAGGATCGCCCGGCGCCGCGCCCGCGCACCCCGCGCGGACCGCGGGCGGGCTCGGCTCCGACCGCGAGCGGTGAGACCGCCGCGGCGCCGGCGTCGCGCCCCCGCCGGCCGGCGACGCGCGGTGGTGGCGCCTCGGCCGCGCCGGCCCGGCGGCGCCCCGCCGCATCGCGGCCCGCCGCTCGCAGGCCACCGGCGGCGGAGTGACGCGGCGGGTCGCAGCCCTCGACATCGGCAGCAACACCGTCCACCTCCTGGTGGCGGAGGCGGACGGCCGTGGCGGCCTCCACGAGGTGGGTCACGATCTCAGCATGCCGCGCCTCGGCAAGGCGGTCCAGGCCACCGGGCGCGTCGGCGCCGAGAAGCTCGCCGAGGTGGTCGCGGACGTCGGCCGTTTCGCCGCGCGCGCCCGGGAACTGGGGGCCGAGACGCTCCTGCTCGGAGCCACCGAGGCGATGCGCAGGGCGGCGGACCACGACGCGGCGCTGGTGGCGATCGGCGAGGCGGCCGGCACCCCCTGCGTGCTCATCTCCCCGGACTCCGAGGCGCGACTGAGCTTCCGTGGCGCCGTCAGCGGCGGAGACGCGGTCGCGCCGGGTCTGACACTGGTGACCGACATCGGTGGCGGCAGCACCGAGTGCATCCTCGGCGAGGGCGCCCGCATCGTGGCGCTGGCCAGCCTGCCCATCGGCAGCAGCGTGGTCTCCGAGCGATGGCTGGCGGCCGACCCGCCGAGCGGGGCGCAGCGGACCGCCGCCGCGGCCGGCATCCGCGAGGCGCTGGAGGCGGCCCCCGACGGCCGGCCGGTCCGGGGCATCGCCGTCGGCGGCACCGCCACCAACCTGCCCCTGGTGCTGGACCGAGCCGAGGGCCGCGGCGAGCTCGGTGGTGACGACCTGGCCCACATCCGCCACCGGCTGGCGCACAGCGCCAGTGCCGAGATCGCCGCCGGGCATGGGATCGACCGCGTCCGCGCCCGGGTGCTGGCCGGCGGACTGGAGATCGTCGCCGCCGTCTGCGAGCGCTACGCGCTGCGCCGCATCGAGATCAGCCACCGCGGCCTGCGCCAGGGCATGGTGCTCGCCTTCCTGGCCAACGGGGCGGGCTGGCCGCAGGGCTGACCGCCGGCGGACCGGCTCCTGGGACACGCAGGGAGGCGCACCTCCACGTGACGGGGGCGCCACACGCGCCGATGGTGGGCTCTGGTATGGTGCTGCCGCCGCGGCAGGGGTGCCATCACCCCGTTGCCGTCCGGTGTGTGGCCCGCAGCGGTCCGCCGGAGAACCGCGGTCGCCGCCCTATATGCGGTGTACAGCTGCGAGCCCTGAGTGTGTCCGGACGAAGCACGTCCCCATACCCGGGGTTCCTCCAGGGGGGAACGCCCTTGCCAGTTCGACGCATGCACCATGCCCGCCGGCTGTTCGCAGCCATGGTTCGGTCCACCCCCCTTCGAGGGGCGCTGGCGGCGTCGGTCGCCGCCATGGCCATCGCCGGTCATGGCGCGCCCGCCCACGCCATGACGCTCAATCGTCCAGTCGTGGGCATGGCCGCGACCAGCTCGGGACAGGGGTACTGGCTCGCCGCCAGTGACGGTGGAGTCTTTCCCTTCGGTGACGCCCGGGGCCTCGGCTCGCTCGGCGCCACCCCGCTCAACGCGCCCGTGGTGGGCATCGCCGGCGATCCCAGGCCCGGCATGTCCGGCTACTGGATGGTCGCCGGCGACGGCGGCGTCTTCCCCTTCGGCTCGGCCCGCGGCCTGGGCTCGCTGGGTGCGATCCACCTCAACCAGCCGATCATCGCCCTGGTGCCGACCTCGGACGGCAACGGCTACTGGCTGGTGGCCCGCGACGGCGGCGTGTTCCCCTTCGGCGACGCCGCCGGCGCCGGCTCGACCGGAGGCCGGACGCTCAGCTCCGCCGTGGTCGGCATGGCCGCCACCCCGAGCAACAGCGGCTACTGGCTGACCACCGCCGACGGAACCGTCTACAACTTCGGTGACGCCGCGGCGCTGGGCGGGCTCTCCGGGGTGCGCCTGACGCAGCCGGTGACCGGAATCGCGGCGCGCGACGGCGGCTACTGGCTGGTGGCCCGCGACGGTGGCGTCTTCCCGTTCGGCAAGGCCGCCGGCTACGGCTCCGAGGGCGGCGTCAAGTTGCTCCAGCCGGTTGATGGCGTGGCCTCCACCCCGAGCGGCGGCGGCTACTGGCTGGTGGCGCGCGACGGCGGCATCT
>JRHI01000694.1_pt1 | contig 34412 bp, 28 predicted proteins | sample 215371 | NCBI WGS metagenome assembly JRHI01 (sample SAMN02929681, study PRJNA255918) | sediment metagenome | biome: cave system; feature: Ice Cave; material: Sediment; isolation source: sediment from deep within a dark volcanic ice cave with no known source of... ...
GTGTCACGAAGTACGCGTAAATGTAGTTGCAATGTAGGGGTTTCCAAGGAGCGGCGCAAGAAAAGTTATGAACATAAGCCGGCGGTATTTCTTAACAATCGTAGGTCTGCTGATAAGCATCAGCGCGCCGAAGCTTGCGATGGCGCAAGACTTTATCGGCGCGAATGGTATTTCTGACCCGTTGCTCACGACTCCCGCAGTAAGTGGATACGAACAGGAATTGGCCGGTTTGATCCGCGACATGCTTAAAAACTTTTCACCTAAAACCGATAATCTCGGCAATGTGTACGTCACTGTCGGAACGGGAGCGCCCCACCGGCTAATTGTTACGCCGATGGACGAGCCGGGTTACCTGGTGAGTGAGATTACGGCCGACGGTTATTTGCGTGTGCAACGGCTGCCGCAAAGAGCGCCAAACGCAGTATTTGATTTGTTGCACGCCGCACAGCCGGTGTGGGTGATGACGCGGGGGCGGAAGAAAATTCCCGGAGTGTTTACCGGGCTCTCCGTGCATCTTCAACCGGGACGGCAGAACGCGCCGACAATGGCGCATCCAGATGAGATGTACGTGGATATCGGCGCGGCGAACAAAGAGGAAGTTCGAGCCGCGGGAGTGGATGTGCTTGACCCCATCGCTCTCGCACGGTCTCCACAAAAAGTAGGTACAGACGAAATTAGCTCTGTGGCGATCGGAGATCGCTTTGGCTGTGGTGCCTTGATTAATTTGTTGCAAATGCTTGCAGTGAATAAAAGTAGTGATCCAGGAAGGCTTACGATCGCATTCGTCACCCAGCAATGGACCGGTGGACGAGGGCTGGATCGGCTATTGAACGAATTGCACCCGGACGAAATGATTTACGTGGGCCGTCTTACAACACCGCGACTCGACGCATCAGGCGCTGCTCCGGCTGCGAATCAAAAAGTTATAAGGCCGGGTGGCGGTATTTTGTTGGGGATTTCGGACGTCTCTGCTGCGCCCAGTGGATTGGCCGGCGAATTGAAAACAATTGGCGAAGAACATCACGTGGCTATGAATTTTGTGGCTGCCGCTACGCCAACTATGGCTGGATACGCAAAGCCGACTCCATTGCCGGAACGGTTCGCACAAATTGGGATTGCGAGTTTGTATCCGGTGACACCGGCGGAGACGGTTAGTCTGGCGGACGTACACGCTGTGGAAGGACTTCTGTATTGGTACGTTCTCAACTCCGATCCCCCAGGTGCTGCGAGGTCAGAAGCGTTGGGGGGCGGAGATCACAACCTTCCAACCATTCAGGTGCTCACGGAAACGTATGGCGCGAGCGGGCATGAGGAAAAGATTCGGGAGCAGATAAAAAAGTTGCTGCCGGCATGGGCCAAGCCACAAACGGATGCGGCAGGGAATTTGATTTTGCACGTGGGAAGTTTGGGTGCAAATTCGAAAGCTGCGAAAATTGTTTTTGTCGCGCACATGGATGAAATCGGTTATCAGGTGCGCTCCATCGAGGCGGATGGACGGTTGCTCATGGATGTGCTCGGCGGCGGATACACGGAATATTTTCTGGGGCATGTTGTGCTGCTACACAAAGCGGATGGCGCAACGGTTGGCGGAGTGCTGGAGTTGCCCGCGGGATGGGAGCAGCCCGGATTTGTGTGGCCGCATGATCCGAAGGCCATGGACGAAGCCGTGCATTTGTACGTAGGAACCCATACCGCGGAGGAAACGCAGCGGCTGGGAATTAAAGTTGGCGATTGGGCGACCATTCCGAAGCAGTATCGACCGCTTATCGGGACGCGGGCGAATGCGCGTAGCTTTGACGACCGCGTTGGCTGCACAGCGTTAATTGAAGCAGTGAAAGCGCTAGGGCCGGATTTGCGCGACCGCGACGTGACGTTCATATGGTCGACGCAAGAAGAGGTAGGCTTGTATGGCGCAGCGGCAGCGGCCGAGCGCATGGCTAAAGATGGAAATGCGCCTGACTTTGTTTTTGCCATCGACACGTTTGTGAGCTCCGATTCACCCATCGAATCGAAACGTTTTGCGAACGCGGAAATCGGCAAGGGCTTTGTGATTCGCGCGGTGGACAATTCAAACATTGCGCCGCGCGAATATGTCGATCGCGTGGTGAAACTGGCAAACGAGAATAAAATTCCGGTGCAGTATGGCGTGACCGGAGGCGGAAACGACGGCGCGGTGTTTGTGCGTTACGGTTCGGTCGACATACCGCTAGGCTGGCCGTTGCGTTATTCGCATTCGCCCGCGGAAGTGATCGACACGCGCGATATGGATGCACTGGCGAAGATCGTCGCGGTGCTGGCAAGGAAATGGTAAAAACTATTTTTCGACCAGGAAACTACCGATTACAAGCGCGTCCATTCCGGAGCTAAAGAATGTTCGGACGGCGTCGGTGGGCGTGTTAACGATAGCTTCCCCTCGTAAATTAAAAGAAGTATTCATGATCACCGGAACGCCGGTGCGTTTACCGAACTCATCAAGCAGCCGCCAGTAAAGCGGGTTTACATCCTTTTCGACTGTCTGAGGGCGCGCACTGCCGTCGACGTGGGTGACCGAAGGAATGATGGCGCGCTTTTCCGGGCGAACCTGAGCAGTAAGAATCATAAAGGGTGAATCCGTCGCGCTCTCGAGATAATCCGCGGCGGCTTCTTTTTTGAAAGACGGCGCGAACGGCCGCCACCACTCGCGAAATTTGACGGCATTGTTTACCTTGGCGTTCATTTCCGGATCGCGCGGGTCCGCGAGAATGGAGCGGCCACCAAGCGCGCGCGGTCCGAACTCCATACGCCCCTGAAACCAACCGATGATTTTTCCTTTGGAAAGAAGTTCGGCGGCGGTGGCTGCAACATCATCGAGCCGGGTATAACGCAGCTTGTAGGTTTGCAGAACCGGTTCGATCGCATCATCGGTGAATGTGGGACCGAGGTACGCGTGGCGCATGGCGCGATTCGGCAATTTCCCCCCGCTGTCGAGGTAGGGAGCAAGTGCCGCACCGAGGGCGACGCCATCGTCGGAAGCCGCGGGCTGAACAAATATTTTATCGATGAGGCCGGAGGCGGCGATTTTGCCGTTGGCTTTGGAATTCAACGCGACACCGCCAGCCATGCACAAATTACGGCTACCGGTTTTTTGCATGGCCATGCGCACGACGCTCATCATCGCGGTTTCGCAGGCTTCCTGCACCGCGTATGCGATATTTTTGTGGCGCTCGTCGATGTCACTCTCCGGAATGCGCGCGGGACCCAATCGCCTGATCATTTCGCTCAACGAATTTGCGCCACCTGCTACGAGGCGGCTGGTGTGCACGCGATAAGGGTTGGCCTGCGGATCGATGAACGCGCTTAGATCCACGCCCGCCTGGCCATAGGGCGCGAGGCCCATAACTTTCCACTCGTCGCTGTTGCGCTGAAAACCGAGATAGGCGGTGAACTCGCTGTAGAAATATCCGACGGAATCCGGAAACGGAATGGTCAAGACGTGATCGAGACGACCGTCGTGTCCATGCCAGATGGATGTTGCTTCCCAAGCGCCGCGGCCATCCATCACCACAACGGCGGAGTCTGCAAAACCAGAGTACGCGTACGCGCTGATGGCATGCGCGAAGTGATGATCGACGAAACGCATGCGGGCTTTCGATGCGCCAAAGTTTTGCGTGAAGCGTTTTGCGCCGCCATGTTGGTGAGCGGTGCTGAGGAAGTAACGCGTGGAATTTAAAACATTAAGATAGGTGCGCGGCATGCCGCCGGAGGCATAGCACTTCAAATCGTGGCGAAACAGTGCACCCGGAGCCTGCCAACCAAAACAAACTTCGTCCAACTGGGTGGCGCCGACGTTCGCAAAGTCGAGACAGGCGCGAATGGCCAGTTGCGGGAAGCCGGCGTCGTGCTTAAGACGGCTCAGGCGCTCTTCCGCGACGGCGAAGAGCAACTCGCCATCACGGACGATGCACGCGGAGGAATCATGCATCTGCGAATAATTAATCCCGAGCGTCAGCATGCGGCGCGGGCACCCGCTATTTTGACGCCGCAACACCAGGCGATAGGCGTTCCTTCGCCAGGCATCTCGCGAACTTCTCCGCCGTTCGACTGCACGAATGCGCGAATGCGCTTTGCGCTTAACGCGGCGCCGCGCCAACTTTTTCCTGCCGCCGCCGGATCAAACCCCATGAGCGATGCGGTCCTGCGGCTGAGCGACAAAAGCCGCGCTGACCACAACGCATCCACCAGCCCCCATGCCAAACGTCCCGACAAATTCATAGCCGGTTTATCTTCGCCATTAAACTGGAAAAGAAATGCGCCGCCGGGCTGCAGCACGCGAAGCATCTCGCGAATATAGGAAAACACTAAATCCTCGGTAGGAAGATGTTGCAGCACGAGATAGCTGAAGACAAAATCGGCCGAGTCACTCGCCAGGCACGCGAGGTTTGCGCCTTCTACACGCAGCCAAAGAATATTTTTGGCCTGGGAGTGGATTTCACGGGCGCGCCGCAGCATTTCCGATGACAAATCGAGAGCGAGAACACCTTGATATCGACGGGCGAAATTTGGGGTCATGCGCCCGGCACCGCATCCTAGCTCGGCCATAACTCGGCCAGTCGCCGAGATGCCGCAGCGCTCAAGAACCGGGGAAACAAATTTGGCGTAATCTTCCTCGCCGGATGCAAGGAATGACGGGAGGTCCCATTCCTTACGCCACGACGCAATATAGTGGAAGGCGTTTTTGCGCGCGCGATCGTCCCAATCGCGGCGCATGGAATTTATTTTGTCCATAAAGAGATTATTATCGCAACGTGCGGGTGGTTCCGCACGCAGCCCGGAAATTAGAATGCGAAATCTTAAACTGTGAGGACGTAATGTCCACGATGTAATGCATGCGAATCAAGCTTTGAACTCCTGGCGCGCGGCGACCTTGGTCACAGCAGGAATCGACAGGGGGCCCTTTCTAATATTGCGATACCACGTGCGATTGCCCAGCCAGCGGCGGCCAGCGTAAAACCATTTTGCCGGCAGGAATAAAGCCGGGAGCATGGTAAGAGCTCTAAAAACACGCTGCGAGCCGGAGGCATCCGCATGAAGCACTTCGAACAACTTATTTTCGGCGCGGATAGTTTCCCAGGGGGCACCGCCATCGAGCATCAGGCGTAGACGATCAGACTCGGCCTGAATAATTTCCACGATGCAATTAACCACATCTGGCGCTAAACCGAGAATCGGCAACGTGGTGTTGAAAGAGGACACCAGGGTAGCCATGACCTGCTGCATACGTCGTAAACCTGCGGCACTGGAGCCGGGGCTAAAATAAAGATTATGGCCGTGAATGACGTAACAGGTTAGGGGTTCCTTGAGAATAACGGTCTCGCTCATCGCCGCTGCCAGAGTGAAAAGATATTCGTCGGCTTCGATAACAAGCGCTTCGGGAACGGGCAGAATGCGACGAGCCAGGGCAGCGCGCATGGTCATGCGGCTGGTTCCTAGATAACTTTTGCGCAAACGAAATAGCCGAGCGGTGGCGAGCGAATCGATCTGAAACCGCTCGTCTTTTTCAGGAGTGACAAGGTGTTCCCTGCCGTCTGCAAAACACTCCTTGATTCCGTGGCCGACAAAACCAACGGTCTCGTTTTTTGCTAGAACACTGGCGACGCGAGACAGTTTTCCCGGCAGCCAGTAATCATCGCCATCGAGGAAGGCAATGGCTTCGCCACGGCACTCGGGTATTGCGGCGTTGAATGCTGACGCCTGGCCGCCATTTGTTTTGCGAAGGTAACGCACGTGAGGATGAAATTTCTGAATGATGGCAGGAGAGCGATCGGTCGAGCCATCGTCTACCACAATAATTTCCCGTTCGGAGACGGGAAAATCCTGCTCAAGGACGCTGGTGATGGCTTTTTCGATGAAGCGCTCGTGATTATACGTATCGATCAGAACGCTTATGGGCAGTTTTGCCAAGAGATTGCGCCTTTAGATGAACGAATTTCGCGGCGTAGGTACGCCAGTGCGGCGACCGAATTCGTTCCACAAGTGTACGATATTTCGCGAGAACGACGGAACGTGGTGGTGCCGGTTGGGCGACTGCATGGTTGCCACGCTGTAAGCGATGGGTTTGTTTGCCTACGGCAAGGTGCGCTTGGCAGCGGAGTTTGGTTTTGCGGGGCGGCGTAAGCCCAGGCGATGGCGAAACGCCGCGGTGCGCTGTACGAATATGCGCCAGAGCCATTGCTGCAGCGCGAATTTTTGCCGACGAAAATGAATGCGGCGGATGGCGCGGTTCGGCAGCAGTTCGTGAGTGGCATCCAGCAGCGTGAAGGCATGCGGCACCCCACCGTATAATTCCAAATTGCGCCGCGCTTCTTCTCCAGCGTAGGCGCCCTGCTGGCCTCCGGAAATGTGAGCGTAATCGTGGTGCTGATGGATGGCGCGCGCGACGCGCGTTACGTCAACGACGGGAATTTTGTGACTGCGCGCATCTTTAATCAGCCATTGATCGAACCACGCGCGGCCAATGGCCAGCGGCGGCACCTCGAGATACATGTCCGGCGTGAACACGAAAGCGTCGATGGCGGTGTGATGTCCGGGAGCACCGGAAGGCAGAGAGCCGAGGTTCAGATGAGGCGCGCCATCGAAGTTTAATTCGGTACGAAGATCGATCTCCCAGCGATAGGCGACGCCAAGAAATTTGGAGAGGTTGGCGTGAAGGGAGGCGGCAGCGTCGTGAAACTCCTGCAGGAGAATAATGTCGCTGTTGACGTAGGAAAGCAGCGGAGTGCGGGCTACTTCTCTGGCGCGTTGTAGCAGGTCATTCAGCAGAGGAGTGCCCAGGTCGTTGCGCTTGATGTCGCGCAGATGGTTAAGCTGAAGTTCCGCGGCAATTTCAGCGGTGCCTTCTTCCTCACCGAAAAGAAAAATTTCCGGCCTGGGCACTAGCTGCGCCCAGCTTTGAATGGCATTGCGCTGAATCATGCCGATATGGCCGCGAAACGGCTTCGGCATCGCGAGAATGGTGAGCAGCGAGCGGGTCATGTTCAGAGAAATGCGGAAGGTCTACAAACCACAAAGCGTGTGCGACCGACGCAGCTTTCGCGATCGTTTAACGCTGCGCGGCCAACGGCTTTTTTCACGTCTTTGATTATAGCGATCTATGTCGCCGGCGCTTAAGTTTACGGCGCAGACTTTTTTAGTGGCCGCGGCGTTCTCAGGGATTAGCCTGATCGCCGCGTATTTTGACCATCGACTTGAGGATTCGCACGCCACGGCTGCGATCAGAGGGTGGTCCGGATGCGGTTCGATGGAATGCAGTCTTGCGCTCCGCAAGATTGCGGAATTCCCGAACGCGCTCGCACGGCAGCGCCACCAGATTGGCGTCGTAGGAATCCAGATTGGTTGATACCGGATGCATGGAACCATCCGATGCGATGGCGAACCAGCGATAATTCAGCTCCGCGAGAAACTCCACGATCGCCCGGGCAGGATATCCCCAAGGCTGAGTTCGCAGGTCTTGCACTTCAGCGAGAATTGCCGGGCGCGAAGCCCCGCGCAGCAGGCGTGTTGCACCCTGCAGTACGCTGAGTTCAGCGCCTTCGACATCCAACTTAATGAAGTCGACCTTGGAAATTCCCAAACCCAGCAGCACATCGTCGATGGCACGTACTTCGACCGGAAGTTTGTAAGTTGATTCCGAGACGACTGGCTCGCGAAGGCTGTTGCCCCAGTTACAGACGCCATCCACTACCCACAGGTCAGCAGTGCCGTGCGCGGCGCCCACTGCACAGGGCTCAATGTGAACGTTGGCGCAGCGATTGAGGCGGACGTGTTGCGCGAGACGGCGGCACTCACGAGGCGACGCTTCAAAAGCGATGACCAGTCCTTTTCGCCCGACACATTTCGAGCTCAGCAGCGAATACAGCCCGTGATGAGCGCCAATGTCCAATACGGTCATGCCCGGGCGCAGTAATCTTTCCACGAATCCGAGTTCCGTCGCCTCGAAGCCTTCGTTTACCAGTTTGTGATCAAGGTCGCCGGCTTGCGCCAGCCACCACGCGCCAAAAGGCAGCCGCCAGGGAATGGATACGCGCGGAAAAGCCCGGCGTGCGTGATTGGCAAGTGCGGAATATTTTTTCTGCGCCGGCAGCGCGAGAAAACGATGTACCCGCCCAGCAAGGGTTGTTGGGATTTGCTGTGCTTTGCTCCAGGGGTCATGGCTCTCGTGCGTTTCCGTGCACAGACGGAATCCGAAAAGATCGATGGGAACTTCGGAGGCAAAGAGAACGGTGCGCTTGCGACGGTGCTCAGCGGTCTCGCGGAAATCGTCGTGGTCCGGAAGGAGCAGCAGCCGATAAACGAAAGCAAATCCCGCGCGATACAGCATTTTTATCAGGCTGCCTTCGCTGGGGTAATAGGCTACATCCATGAGGCTCTGATCGTCTTCGTTGGGCTCTTCGCGCAGAAGCATCGAAGGCTTGTCGTCGGGAATGCACATGCTTTCCAGCAACAGGCACTTCCGCGTCAATGCGCGCAGATTCCGTATGGCCAGAAGCGGATTTTCTAGGTGATAGAGCAAACCAAAGCACAGAACCAGGTCGAAATTCCCCAGGGCCAGAATCGAGCGGTCCTGAATGTCTGCTCGTTCGAAAGGGATTTGCGGGAAGCGCTTGCGGGCTTCCACGACGTTTTCCGCGCGGCCATCGAAGCCGCAAACGTTCAGGCCGCATTCCTGCAACGTTTGCGTAAAGAACCCAACTCCTGCGCCGGCGTCCAGGGCGGTCTTGAGTTCAAGGACCGGGGTTATGCGGGCGATGACGCTGCGAATCGTTTCGCCACGCGCCTGGATTAACTGTTGGTAATGCCGCCGATCGAACGGCGAAAGATCGAGTGTTGCCGGATGCGGCGTAGAAGCGGATGGAATTTGCGAAATGGAAACGACGCTATGGCTGGACATGGGCGACCCCTCCTAATCAGTTCACTCCGCCGTCCGTTGAGGAAGCCGCGTTCCGCATGCCTTCGGAGCCGGCATGAGTGTCCGGAACACAGCCTCTTCATCTCAGCGCTAGCTAAAGGGGAGTGAAGTAATGGGAGGGTAATCAAGTATTACTAATTAGTTAAATATATTGTTAAATATATTAACGGACGGAAAGATTTAGGGGCAGACAGGATTTGACGAGTGGGGGAAAGGGCCTCAGCGGGCTTCGGACGCAGAGGAACGCGCCTGAGGCATGTGCGTGGTGATAAACCAGTCGATGGTTTTTTGCAGGCCCGCGGGCAACGTTGTTTTTGCGCGCCAGCCGAACTCGACGGCAGCCCGCGAGGTGTCCAGGGAGCGGCGAGGCTGGCCGTCGGGCCGAGTGGCATCCCAGCGAACATTGCCCTTGTAATCGACCATGGTGCGAATGGTGTCGAGCAAATCACGAACAGGGATTTCCTTGCCGGAGCCTAAATTGATGAAGTCCGGCTTGGAATATTTTTCCGCAGCGGTGACGATGGCTTCCGCGGCGTCCTCCACATACAGAAATTCGCGGGTGGCATTGCCGGTTCCCCAAGCCACAATTTCCGGCGCGCCGGTGTGCTTGGCTTCCACGCATTTGCGAATCAAACCGGGAATTACGTGGGAGCTTTCCAGATCGAAATTATCGCGCGGACCATAGAGATTCACTGGCGTCAGGTAAATACCGTTGAAACCATACTGCTCGCGATACGCCTGCAGTTGCACGAGTAGCATTTTCTTGGCAAGACCATAGGGAGCGTTAGTCTCTTCGGGATAGCCATTCCAGAAGTCCTCTTCGCGAAATGGCACGGGCGTGAACTTTGGGTACGAACAGATCGTTCCCGCGCACACAAATTTTTCGATCCCGGCGATACGCGCGGCTTCGATTACGTTCAGGCCCATGATGGCGTTGTCATAAAAAAAACGACCGGGGTTGGCGCGGTTGGCGCCGATGCCTCCCACGACTGCGGCCAGATGAATGAGGATGTCGGGACGCGAGTCGGTGTACAGACGCAAGGCCGCGGCCTGATCGCGGAGATCGTGATCTGTGCTGCGAGGCACAACGACTTCTTTGGCGCCGGCAGCGCGAAGTTTCTCGACGACAAACGATCCGAGGAACCCGTGACCGCCCGTAACCACAACTCGCCGATTTTCCCAAAATCCCATTCGTCCTCAATGTGCTGCGGGGTTATGACACCTATAAATTTGCGAATCGAGCGGAATTAATGCTGTGACGCCAGTCCCTGAACCGCCTGCGCTACCCGCGTGATGGAATTGTGCCAGCGATTCCACGGGCCAATTTTCTCTTCAAGTATCGTTTTTCCGCGGCCGGAAGATTTCAAGCCCAGAGCTTCGACATCGGCGTCCACCATGATGGCGACCAGATCGTGAAAGCCGATGCGCGATTCCCAGCCAAGTTTAGCGCGCGTCTTGCTGGTGTCCGCGATGAGCGCGTCCACTTCCAGCGGTCGAAAATAGCGATCGGAAATTTTCAGGTGTTTTTGCCAGTCCAGCCCGGCGTAGGTAAACGCTTCTTCCACGAACTCTTTGACGGAGTGCGCTTCGCCGGTGCCGATGACCCAATCGTCGGCTTGATCCTGCTGAACAATCGACCACATGGCTTCCACGTATTCCGGCGCATATCCCCAATCACGCCGCGCATCGAGATTGCCGAGGTATAATGTTTTTTCTTTGCCAGCGAGAATGTTGGCCAGGCCGCGGGTAATTTTGCGGGTAACGAAGGTTTCTCCGCGGCGAGGGCTTTCATGATTGAACAGGATGCCGTTGGCGGCGTGCATACCATAGCCTTCGCGATAAATTTTGGTCATCCAATACGCGTATATTTTTGCCGCGGCGTACGGGCTGCGCGGCTGAAAGACAGTAGATTCATTTTGCGGAGGAGGCGCGGAGCCAAACATCTCCGAACTGGACGCCTGATAAAAACGTGTTTTGCAGCCGCTGCGGCGAACGGCTTCGAGCAGGCGCATGGTACCGAGACCGGTGATGTCACCGGTGTATTCGGGCACATCAAAGCTGACACGGACATGGCTTTGCGCGGCGAGATGATAAAGCTCATCGGGGGCGAGACTGTAAATCAGGCTGAGGATCCATTCGGTGCTGGATAAATCGCCGTGATGCAGAAACAGACGCGCGTTAGGCTCGTTGGGGTCCTGATAGATGTGATCGATGCGCTGGGTATTAAAGGTGCTGGACCGGCGGATAATTCCGTGAACTTCATAACCTTTGGAGAGCAGCAGTTCGGCTAGGTAAGAGCCGTCCTGCCCGGTGATACCGGTGATTAGCGCACGCTTCATGAGTCGAAATCTCCTCTACCACCGAAAGCTACTGGCGGAATTTATTGCAACAATCCTGCAGAGCACCGAAACAATTGTAGTCGGTGCTGCGCCGATTGTCGCTCTCGCAAATTATGTGAATTTGCCGATTTCTATTCCCATACGCGCGGCTAAACGGGGCGCCGAATATTCAGTTTGCGCATGCGCGCCTGCAGAGTGGTGCGCTTCATGTCCAAAAGAGCGGCGGCACCTTTAGGACCACCGATGCGCCATTGCGTTTGTTGCAGAGCGCGGAGGATATGAGCGCGTTCGGCTTCTTCAAGCGTCGAAACGCCGTTTTCATTCGGGCCGTCGTTCGAAGATGAATTGGGATCGGCGGCGATACTGAAGGAAGAATTTCCCGCCGTGGTCCGCGCTGAAACGAATGCCGGCGACGCTTGGCCCGAATCATTCAGTAGTTCGGACACCGGGACGCGCAACTCCTTGCCCGGCGAAAGCAGTACTGCTCGCTCGATAAAATTCTCAAGCTCGCGGACGTTGCCAGGCCATGAATAACTGGCGAGAGCATTCATCGCTTCGGCAGGCACGTACTCCACAGTCTTATTCAGCCGGCGGCTGAATTTTTGCACGAAATAGCGAACCAGCAACGGAACGTCTTCGCGGCGTTCGCGCAAAGCGGGAATCTGGATGGGGAAAACATTCAAGCGGTAATACAAATCGCTGCGAAAAGTGCGCTCAGCAACCTGCTTACTGAGATCCTGATTCGTTGCGGCGACTATTCTGACGTCCACGTGTATGGTGCGATTGCTGCCGAGGCGTTCAAATTCCTGTTCCTGCAAAACGCGCAGAAGCTTGGGCTGAAGGTCGAGCGGAAGATCGCCGACCTCATCGAGAAAGAGCGTGCCATGGTCGGCAAGCTCAAAGCGTCCAATTTTCTGATTCAATGCGCCGGTAAAAGCGCCGCGCTCGTGGCCGAAAAGCTCGGATTCCAGCAAGCCACTGGGAATGGCGGCGCAATTTATTTTCACGAAGGTGCGCTCGCGGCGCGGGCTGAGGTTGTGAATTGCGCGGGCGATAAGCTCTTTACCGGTTCCGGTTTCGCCAAGAATAATCACGGCAGTATCGGCAGGAGCAACGAGCTCCACCTGTGCCAGTGCGCGTTTCAGCGAGGGAGCATCGCCGATAATTTCCTCGAAATTAAATTCGCTGCGGATTTCTTCTTCAAGATATAGCTTTTCTTCGGAGAGCTTGTCCTTGAGGAGATCAATTTGCTTGAAGGCGAGAGCATTTTCCACGGCAATGGCGATTTGTGCAGCGACCTGCTGAAGCAGTTCGATGTCGCGGCCAGGGAAGGCTTCCAGCCGGCGGCTGGCGACGTTGAGGGTGCCAAAGGTGCGCCCCTGCGTGGTGAGCGGAATGCAGCAGATGGTTTGAATGCCGTCTTTGCGCAGCAGCAGCATTACCTCGCTGGGATAGCGATCCAGGTCGGCACCGCGTACGCAAAGCGGCTTGCCGCTGGAAATGGCATCTCCCGACGGTGAGAGTTCGCGAGAGATGGTCACTTCTTGTTTGATCAGTTCCTGGTGGCCCGGAAAATCGAGGGCATGGATTTTAAGCCCTCCGGTAACGGGATCGAGAAGCGCGAGGCTGGTGTAATCGTGGTGAATCACGTGCTCCAGGGTGGAAACGATGCCGCGAAAAAGCTCTGGTAATTCACGGCTGGTGACCAGCACGTTGTTTATTTCCAGGAGCACTCGAAGGCGGTCCCGTTCACTCGCAAGCTGCTCCTGATAGGCCTGAGAAGTTTCCAGATTGAGGGCGTTGTCCACGGCGACCGCGACCTGGCTGGCCACGCGCTGCATGAACTGCAGTTCGGTGTCGGTAATTTTCTGCGCCACTAATCTGCCGAACCCCATGGCTCCTAGACGACGCTGCGCGGTGGTCAGCGGAACCATGGCGAGTGAATGCACGCCCGCATCCCGCAGGTGCTGCAGAAATACGGGATAGCGCGTTTCCTCCTCGCTGACCACGAAAGGTTGCTGCGATTGCCACACCCAGCCCGCCGGGTGTCCCTCGATGGGAGTCTCTTTCCCGGCGTACTTTTCCGTGGGCACGCGAGTTTCCAGAATGTGCAAACGCATCACGTTGCGAACCGGGTCGTGGAGCACCAGGGTGAGAAAATCAAACTCGATGACCCAATGAAGGCGTTTGGCTAAATCGTGGAAAAGGGCGGCAAGGTCATGCTGTTGCGCAATGGCTTCGCTGACCTCGAGCAGCGCTTCCAGCTGACGCCGGGACCGATCGAGAGGCCCAATTGGCGCGGCTTCCGGGGTCGAAATAGCAGGGTCCGCCATACGAGGCAGGATAGCATCCGGTTGCCGGTGCCTCAACACAACCAACTCTGAAGTCCGGACTGCGGGGTTGTTTCTCGTATACTTGCGGGAACATGTTTTGTTGCGATGAACGCGATCTTCAGGACGTGCCTGGAATGGTTAATCGTTGTTCGGAGTCCATACGGTTGAGGCGATTTGAATGAGTTCACAGTTACAGGTAATGAAATTTGGGGGCACGTCCGTTGGTGACGCGGCGTGTATTGCGCGCACGGCGCAAATTATTGCGAAGGCGGCCAAGGAAAACCAGTGCGTGGTGGTGGTGTCGGCAATGAGCGGCGTGACGAATCGATTGATCGACGCGGCGAATAAAGCGGCTACCGGGGATTCCAGCGAAGGGATCACTTTGATCGGCGCTCTACAGCGCCAGCATGCATCCGCGCTGGAAGGCCTGGTGACGAACGCGGAAGCGCGTCGGGGCGTGATGAAAAAGCTCGACGGTGTTCTGGGCGAGGCCAGGCGATTGTTCGACGGCACCGCGCTGCTGCGTGAACTGACGCCGCGTACGCTTGACGAAGTGTCGAGTCTTGGGGAACGTTTGTCGGCGCCAGTGGTTGCGGAGGCTCTGAAAGAGTTGGGAGTACGGAGCCAATCCATCGAAGCGACGGAATTGATTGTGACCGACGCATTTCACGGCGGAGCTGAGCCGCAAATGGAATTGACACGGGAACGAGCACAGGGGCGGCTGCGTCCGTTGCTGGCGGAAGGAATTGTGCCGGTGGTGACTGGGTTCATCGGTGCGACGGTAGATGGAAAGCTTACGACGCTGGGGCGCGGTGGATCGGATTACTCGGCGACGATCCTGGGTGCAGCGATGGATGCCGCCGAAGTGGTGATCTGGACCGACGTGGACGGAGTGCTGACGGCGGACCCGCGACTAGTTTCGGAGGCGCGCACCATTCCGGTGATTTCCTATCGCGAAGCGGCGGAGCTGGCCTATTTCGGCGCGAAAGTCCTGCATCCGAAGACGCTGAATCCGGTGATGCGAGCGGCGATTACCGTGTGGATCCGAAATAGTTTTGCGCCGGAACGTCCGGGAACGAAGATAACTCCCGAAGGCCGTAGCATTGGCGGCGGCGTCAAAGCGTTGACGGCGATTCGCGATGTGGCGCTGATTGCGGTGGGCGGGCCGGGAATCGTGGGATTGCCGGATGTGGTGGGGCGGACATTTTCCACAACCGCGGAGCTGCGCGCCAACGTGTTATTGATTTCCCAATCTTCTTCGCAAAACGATATTTGTTTCATCGTGTCGGCGGGCGACGCTTCGCGAACGGTGCACGCGCTGCGGAAGGAATTTGCGCAGGATCTGGCGCATCACAAGGTGGAACACGTCACCGTGGTGGAAAACATCGCGATTGTTGCGGTGGTAGGAGAAAACATGCGGGGAACGCCGGGAGTGGCCGGAAGGACCTTCGCGGCGATGGGCCGGGAGAACATCAACCTGATCGCCATCGCGCAGGGGTCATCGGAGAGCAATATCTCCTTCGTTGTGGAAGAGCAAGAAGTGAAAAAGGCGTTGATGGCAACGCACAAGGAGTTCGGGCTGGAGCAGGCGGCGAGCTGACAGTTTCTTTTAGCTGCAAACTCAGGTCGCGCAAAAAGAGTTTGCGGGGTAAAAAGAGACGCGCCGGTGCACAAACACCGGCAACTCTGTCGGGAGTCGACGTGTTGTATGATTAAGACCGAGCGTACGCTGCGTTGTCCCCTGTAGCAGGCGGTTTCCTCAACCGAGTAATCCACCGGGTGGTACTGTGCCTACTGTTCTGATTGTTGATGATTCTTCAAGCGTACGAAAAGCAGTGCGAGCGATCTTCGAAGCCGAGCCGGAATTTACGGTGACTGGCGAAGGAGTGAATGGACTCGACGCCATTGCCAAGGCGGAAGAATTATTGCCAGACCTGATCGTGCTCGATTTGTCTATGCCGATCATGAACGGCCTGGAAGCCGGAGAAATTTTGAAGTCGCGCTGGCCGGCGGTTCCAATTTTCGTACTGACGGCGCATGGTGGGCCGGAAGTGGACCGCGCGGCACGCACGGCCGGCATCGATGCGGTGTTTTCGAAGGACAAGGATATGCCGCGGCTGATTGCCAGCGCACGGGCGGCATTTCCCGCTAAGCGGCAGAAAAAGCGGCGTGTTAAGTAAGTTCTAGTACCCCTTTGAACCTCTAAAAATTGGCGCCGTCTACAGGAATTCTCTACATAGCGTAAGCATTGCCCCTTATCGACTCCGGAATGAGGGAATGCTAAAACTCTCAATCGCACCGCATGGATCATCGCGTGCTTTTGAAATTCTTGGTGAGGTGAAGAAATGCTAGCGATCATCGCCGGAGTTCTCTTGGTTTTGTGGTTGTTGGGCTTCACGGCTTTCCACGTGACCAGCGGGTTTATCCACATACTGCTGGTTCTCGCGGTAATCTCGATACTGTTCCACTTCTTCCGCGGTAGAGCAGCGGTTTAATTTCGACCGAAAATCAGTGAAGGGGCGGCCTTTGCGGGCCGCCCTTTTTTTTGTCCGAAGTTACGTTTGAAGTTTCCCCCTAGATTGAAAAGTCGATTCCGTCGAGTTGTATCTTCTTATGACTGGCGCTACGCCTTTCCGCGCGTTCACCACGATTGCCAGCATTCTTTGGCTGCGACTCTCGTGCTAAGCTAATTTGGATTCAGGCCCGTAGCTCAGTTGGTTAGAGCGCCACCTTGACACGGTGGAGGTCTGGGGTTCGAGTCCCCACGGGCCTACCATATTTTCAATCACTTCCGCGCTGAGTGCTTCGGTCTCCTCCGATATTGTGTCGTCGTTTGTGTCGTAACCAGAGCTTCTGTCCGCTTTGAACCACGTGCCTGTCGGTTTCCCGGAGAGTACCGCAACTGCCTGGCGCCTAGCCGTGCTCCTCACATGCGAATAACGGGCAAGCATCTTTTGGCTAACGTGACCCGCGATGGCCATGATCGTTTGATCGGAGACTTGGGACTCGGCAAGCTCCGTGATGGCGTGGTGTCTCAGATCGTGAAACCGCAGTCCCGCGAGTGGACTCTTGAGGCCTCGAATGTCGGCTTTACAAGCCACGTTGGTACAAGTTTCTCCCGGTCTTTGTAATTTTTCGCACACTCCGCACGGAATCGCTCTGGTCAAATTGCGCCAAGCGGTTCTAAAGCTCGCTTGGTTCCGCGTGGGGTCAACATGGCCGTGCTCACAGGCGGGGAACACAAAATGACGCGGTTCGGATGCGTTAAAGCGCTTTGCGCGTTCCCGTAGGCGCATTGTGATTTCGAGAGTTTCGTCGTTCATCGGAATCAACCTTTCTCCCGCTTCCGTCTTGCTCGTCCGAATCAAGATCATCCGATTCAGCAAATCGATGTCCCGCCACTGTAGCCTTTTGAGTTCGCATCCGCGCATTGTCGTGCAGAGCGCAAGGGACATCGCAGCCTCGGCACGCTGCCAATCCGCATTTTGGCCGGCTGCGCAACAATCTGAGCTTTTCTTCGACGGTGAGTGCCCGTCCGATAGAGCGCGGCTCTTTTAGCGGCTGAATATCAGCGCCTATCAGATTCCAGCGCCTTGCGCGCTTCAACATCCGTCGTATCACACCAACTTCCATGTTGATGACGGCGGGGCCTACGCCGCTCTTACTTCGCCACTCCCTGAACCTCAGCACATCTTCCGATGTGATTTTAGACAGACACTTCTGCTGAAAGAATTCGCAAGGTCTGACCAGAAGCTGCCGCTCTTTCTTCCGGCTGGATTCGCTCAATTCCAGCTTGCGCCCGTTGAAATAGCTTTCCGCGGCGCCTGTAAAAGCCAGCTTGGCGAACCCATGATGCGACGCGTCCAGACTGCCTTGAGTCGCTTGTGTTATCAGTTCCTTTTCCCGCGCCTGTGCGACACGCCAGTCATTCGTGCCGAGCGACTGCCGAAACCTGTGCCCATCAACGAAAAAATGTGTGTGCCAAGTCTTACCGCGCTTTACGAGTGCCATGTACATAACCTTTCTTTTTCGACCGGAAGACCTTCCCCGCCCTCCATCGAGCTACACGGTGTGCTTCGCGGTGAGCAATGGTGCAATATTTTTGATCTAATCGTCTTTGAATAAAGAACTGCCCGCAAGATGGACAAACCCCCCAACCATACCCGGCGATCACCTTCATTAAAATGAAAGTGTAAAGAGCGGCTTTAGGCTGCTGGCAATACAATGCAGGGCGAAATTCCTTTCCAGACCACCAAAGCACCAAGCGCACCCCTTGGAGTTCTTCGGATATTAGCTGCGATAGTAACCAGCAATCGTCCGCTTCTGCCCTGGGTCCCCTCCGATAGCCACTGTACCGTTGAAGCGCCTCTTTCTCCTGGCCCTCCTTAAGGCCGAAAACTGGCAGAAGTTTGCGGCCGAAGTCCAAGTCATCATCTCGCGCGGGAGTGAACCCCAATTTCTTGTCTTCTGCTTGCTTAATTAACAGTGCTTCGGCTACACCGCGGCGGGCGGCCGCGATCGCTAGTTTGTCTCGGGTTCCCAAAGCCTTAAGCAGGGCTGTTACCGCTGTAAACAGCTTTCGTTCGTCCTCGCTCATGGTCCCCACGGCTCTTTTGCCCTGCAAGTTGGCGTCGGTAATCGCTCGGACCGGCTCGGGCTGTGCCAATTCAGGAAGGAAAGTCGCGAAACCGTCTCGCTCGTTCTGATGGCAACCAACTAGAACAGCGAGGTTTGTTACGGTATTGATACGGGAACGTTGCATGACCATAAGCGTAAGCGTTAGCATAAGGCCTTGTCAAGGAGGAAAAATGCAGAAGCGGATTGCACTAAGCGCAATTGAGGCCGCTCGGAGGCTTCAAGTTGGTTTGGATTATCTGTACTCCCTACTCTGGACAGGCAAATTGGCAGGACAAAAAATTGGCAAACAGTGGCGAATTCCAATTGAATCGGTTGAGGCCAGGCTGAAGAAAAGGGGAAGATGATGTCGGACAACATTCCTCGATTACTCTCGCTACCCACAGTTGCAAATACTCTATGCGTCTCTCCACACACGGTAAGGTCCTGGGTGCGCCAAGGTGATACCACTTGCGGATGAGCGCGTTGCGGGACTTCAGTTCCATAGCCGATTTGAGATGCGAGTTAGGAGTTTCCACCGGGGATTTCTGCGAGACATTGCCGGTTGATCTTGCCCCTTCCCTGCGATCTTCGTCCTTTAGAAGACGTAATGGCAAAAGAATTTGTTAACCTACATTCGAGGCAGACCGGATCGCACTGAAGTCGGATTTTGTAAGCGTTCCAGTGTCCAATGCGCGGCCTGGCGGTCGCGTCCCAGAACAGAACTGTTGACGGGTTCCATCCTTGTGGAGGAGAGTGACAGGTGAAACGGAGGCGGGCTCTGCAGGATGCAGCCGTACTGAGGGATAGCCTGGGTTGGCTCATCGCCACCGATGCTGTCTGCAACGTGGGTGCCTCTCACGCTGCGCTTCAAGATCGCAATATGGTATCGGGACGCGTAGATCGCAAAGGACTTCGGCTGAAAAATCCGCCCGATCGCTTCCGTCGACCAAATTCAGAAATGAAACTTTAAGGAGATTTGCAGTTGACGAGCTGGATTTGCCGCGTTTGCACGTCCGAAAAAGGGTGAACTCTGGACACCAACGAAATTCTTGAAATTTACGCGGTTCAGCAGATTAAATGCATCGATGCCGATTTCCAGCCGCGGACTGCTGCCCTCGCGATGTGCTTCTACAGGGCCTTCTAAAGTACCGATGAGACTTCTCGCCGGACGACGCGCCGCCGGTCGCGGCGCACTTTCTGCCCTCCTCCGGAACGTAACTTCTTTCGCAAAATGGAAATCAATGCTGGCGTAGCCAGGCCCCTGTCCCGTATTCCGGTTGATTCCCATTGGACGATCATTTGGAACGGTATCTCCATTGTTGTCGAAACCTGTGGTGATGTTGTACGGAATTCCGGAATTCAGACTTAGAACAGTTCCGGCACGAAATGCCCAGGGGAATCGATACGTGCCAATGAGGTTCAAACGATGGCGGCGGTCATAGTCGGACCTTCCGAATTCTGGACGGAGATCATAATTATTGGCCGGCAATGAGAACATTCCACTCGTATCGTCCATGGACTTTGAAATCGTGTACTGACTCAAAAAACCCAACTTATTGCGAACTGTCGTTTGCAGAGAGATCGTCACACTCTGACTGCGCGATCTGCCGGACGATTCGAATTGATCGATGTTGATGAAATTTGGATCTGGTGACGCGCCGGTTCCTGGCAATGGCGCGTTGATGTTTCGGGTTCGGAAAAGCTTCGATCCACGAACCGTCGTGTAATCGACCGCCAGAAAATTTCTGCCTTTACCGAGCTTCCGTTCGACGCCCATGCTAGCCTGCGTCAGGTAGGGAGTACGAATGCCAGGAGCCATCCGCAGCACGCTGGGGAGCGGAAGCGACGCCGGGTCAAAAGGAACCGGAAAACCGGGATTCATTAAAACGATTTGGTGGCCTAGCACTCCACCGTATAGCAGGGCCTGCTGCTGCGTGATTTCCGGCTGGCGGTCATAGAAAATACCGAACCCGCCGCGAAGAACCGTTTGGCCGCTGTGGGGAGAATATGCGAAAGCAACTCGTGGCGCCAAATTGTTGCGGTCGGCCAGGTTTGACTGCCACTCGTAGCGCAGTCCGAGTGAAACGGAAAAGTACGGCCGTACCTGAATCTCATCTTGGCCAAAAGACGAGTACTCCTGCTGTTTGAAGGAAATGTGAGAATTACCCTGATTCATCGTAAAAACTTCGGGCTGCCCGGCGGCAAATGCATTTAGATCGGGGAACGTGAAGGTACCACCAAAATTCGATGTGTCTGTCGTCCGAAAGAATCGAGGGCGGACTCCTGCGCCAAACCTCAACGTATGCGTTCCGTGAACGAAAGTGGCAACGTCCTGAAGCGTCACAGCTTTTTCGGTCTGGCGTTGATTAACCTGACCTCCGCCGGAACTAAACGCACCGAGAACTATTATCGCTGGCTGGTTCGAACGACTGATCGTTTGCTGCGGTTCGTCTTTAAACGCAAAGCGCAACTCGTTTATAAAGCTGGGCGAAATGATGGCGCGTTCGAAAATCTTGACTTCATTCTCGTGGATTGAGAAGTCTGTCGCGCGATCCGGAAGATTGAACGCGCCCACTCCTTGATTTGATTGCGATTTGTTTTTGAATTTATAGCTTAGCGTTAGGGTATGTTCTGTCGTCCACTCAAAATCGAGTCTTCCGAACAGACGAGTGTTGCGCTCGGGGACGCCAACATTGTCTACCAGCGGGCCTGCGAGCGTATGGGCGTGGACTGTTGCGGTATCGTCACTAAGATAGTACCGGCCCGCCACAAGAAACCTAACCCGCTTTCCCAGTGGGCCGTCGAGCTCTGCCTCCATAATTTCTCGCTGCAACGGCGGCCGTATCCTTGCGAAAGCATTGCGAGCATCTAGCGCGGAATTCCGCAACAAGAAAGTGAGATTGCCATGATAGTCGCGGCGAGAGCCCTTCCTCGTCAGCACTTCGATACGTCCCCGTCCGGGCCGTCCAAACTCGGCTGAGTAAGGACTTTTGTTGACGTAAACCTTTCGGATGCTCGTTAACGGTACTTCCAGCGCGCCGGATTCTACTCCGTCAACAATGATCTTGGGCCCCTGCGCTCCCGCTGTTGCTGGATCCAGGAAGATGGAAGGCACGGCCAACGGGTCGCCTTCTTTGGCAGGAAGACTTTCGAGCCAATGACGGTCCAGTTCAACCACATCGATGTTCTGCCCGGCAGTCGGTGCGGACGTATTATTGGCGGAGACGGTCACGCTTTCAGCAGTCTCGGCAATTTGCAACAGCACGTGAATCGGACCTTCCTTGTGTTCTGCGATTTTGATCGACACTTCCGCCGTTCTAAACCCTTCCGCTTGGACAATGAGCAAGTATTCGCCGAACGTGATCCCTTCAAATTGAAATTGCCCTTCCTCGTCGGAGCTTTTAGAGAACTCCTGACCCGTTGTTTCGTTTCTGAGCTTCACATCAGCTCCAACAACGAACTCCTCCGAGCTATCTTCTACCGTGCCTCGCACCGTTCCAGCGTCTTGTCCTAGGGCAAAACTCGACAGTATCGCCGAGCATAGGACGATCGTCGCTAAAATTGCGATCCTAGACATACTTCCCCTCGTTGGACGGGACAATGTTTAGGCTTTTTCGTTGGCGCATTTGTACTTCGTTTTGGTGGTTCATACGAAAGATCTCTCTCCACTCCCGAGTCCCAAGACAGCTTCGTTTTGAATCGTCAGTTGCAGGCTGTAAAGGTGTGCATACTTACCTTTGTGAGCGAGGAGTTCCTGGTGCGAACCTTCTTCCACGATGCGCCCTTTGTCCAAGACAATGATGCGATCCGCCAGACGCACGGTTGTTAGACGATGCGCGATAATCAGAGTCGTCCGGCCGCTGGCGGCCCTGCCCAGCGCATCAATGACCATCCGCTCGGAAGCTGCGTCGAGTCCGCTTGTGGGTTCGTCCAGAATTAAAATCGAAGATCCTCGAAGAATCGCTCTCGCGATTGCAATTCGCTGTTTCTGCCCTCCGGAAAGCGACGTTCCACTCTCTGCAACAGCCGATTCGTATCCATCCGGGAGTCGATCAATAAACTCGGCGGCATTTGCTATTTCAGCGGCACCGGCGATCTCCTCAACGCTAGCGTCCGGACGCCCAAACGCGATGTTCTCGCGGATAGTTCCGCTGAAAAGAAGGGAATCCTGAAGTACGAGACTGATCTGTGCACGCAATGACTGAACGGAATAGGCGCGAATGTCCATGCTATCGATGAGCACAGTGCCGTCGCTTGGATCGTAGAGTCGGGGAACCAAGCTCACCAGCGTGCTCTTCCCGGCACCAGTGGCGCCAACGATTGCTACCTTCTCTCCCGGTGCTATGCGGAGGTTGATCCCGGAAAGAACTGGTTGCCCAGACTCGTATTCGAACGAAACGTCCCGGAACTCGATCCCTCCCTTAAACTGCCCCACCTCTTGTGCCCCCGGCCGATCAGTAACTTCCGAACGTACGAACATTATTTCAGCGATCCGTTCGGCACCCACGCTGGCTTTACTCGTGACGTACGAGAGTCGCGCCAGCGCCCTCATCGGACTGTATAGGTTTGTAACGTATGCAAAAAATACGACCATGTCCCCCGTCGTCAGACGACCTGCCATTACATGCGTAGCGCCAAACCACATGACCAACGCTAGACCTACGGCTGCGAAAACGTCGACAAGCGGGGCCACTCGCGCCTGGTAGCGGACTCCATCAAGGTAGGAGCGCAGACTATTTTCACTTTGGGCTTGGAAACGATCGTTCTGCTGCTCTTCCTGGGCGAGGCCCTGAACAATTCGAATAGAAGCAAGCGTTTCATGGGCCAACGAAGCCAAGAGACCGGTGCTCTGCCGAGCTTCTCGCGCGGCAACTTTGATGCGATGCGTATAACGAAAAACTGTCCAAAATAGCAGTGGCGCCACCGCGAGAGCGACGAAAGCAAACTGCCAATTTAACCAAAACATCAGGATGAGCATCCCAATTAACAGGAAGGCGTTACTTCCAAGAACGATCAAGCCATTGGCGATCAGGTCCTGAATTGCCTGGATATCAGAGGTCAACCGAGTGATCAGGTCACCCCGACGCTGTCTGTCGTGAAAACGTAACGACAGACGCTGCATGTGGGCGAATAGATTGCAACGCAAGGCGAAGACAAAGCGCTGTCCAACATCGCCCAGCGCGCGGGTATACCAATATGTCAGAAGGCCGGTGCTTACAGCGATCAGCAGTGTGGTGGCACATGCGCCGTACAGGATGTGCATGGGACTCAGGGTAGTGTTGTCGAGCCAAGCGCGCAGAAAGGGTACTCGAGTCGGCCGATGCGAAAGTACTCGGTCAATGACAACTTTGAGTGGCCAGGGACGGAACACGGTCAGAGAAGCATCCACAACCATCGCCAGCACGGCCAACCACAATGTTTTGCGGAAGGGCCGAAGAATCGGCAGGAAATGTAGCAGCCACTTTTGCATATTTTTTCCGGCTTGCGGTTCGGGAGCGCCTTTATTCAATGCTGGTCTCTCTTGTTTTGCTTCGCGTGCCGCGATAAGGGAGTTCAATTCTTCCCCGCCCCTTGCTTAGCTTCATAAACCCAGCGCTTGGGCCAGAAATCCTGGCCAGTTCACAGAGGATACGTTCGGCCGCCTGTCCGGTTAGCGCCTTCGGTTGGTAGTTAACGCGAGGATCGCGGTTCTTGACATAGATCGGGTAGACGTTTACGACGGTGTCCTTCTCATCAAAACGAAGGCTAACCAATAGCCCTTCAGCGCGGCTGTTGCCGGATCCAAACGCGAAGTTTCCCACGCTGTAGAAGATGGGGCGCCCGCGATAAATCTCGAATGGCTGCACTATGTGCGGGTGATGACCGATGACAACGTCTGCGCCACAGTCCACCGCGAGATGTGCTTTCGCTCGGTCCGCAATTGACGGCTCACGCTCATAGGGCACACCCCAATGACAAGTGACTACAATCCGATCCACCTGCTCGCGCAGCCCGCGAATATCGGCTTCGAGCATTTCAGGGAAATCCATGGCGCTTCCTGGTCGATCAGCGGTCGCCGCCGTCCGGCTATTCCAGTAGTAACCGAGAAGACCGATTCGCAGCCGCCCCGCTTGGCGGATTACAGGCGCATGGGCCGCACTTTTGTCTTCTCCAGCACCGAGCGCAGAAACCTTCGCCCGTGCGAGTGCATCCAGAGTTTCCAGAACGCCAGAGCGACCACAATCAAGCAGGTGATTGTTGGCCAGCGTTACCACATTTATGCCTGCCCTGGTCAGGGAACTCGCAAGTTCCGGATCCACTCGGTAGGAGAAATTACGCGGTTGCTTTCGAGCTTTGTGGGCAAAAGGACCTTCGAGATTGCCCAGAACAATTGGTGCGCTCCGCAGAAGTGGTAGTAGCGCATCAAACGGGTAGTCGGGTCCGCACTCTGCAAGAATTTTTTTAGCACGCCCGCCCAGCATGATGTCTCCCACGGCGATCAGCGAAGGTGGGGGCTCTTCGAGGGCGGAAGTCTGTTCTTCCAGCTCTCCTCTGGACATCACATCCTCGGAGTCGGGAATTTGATCGGCGGGGACATGCTTAAGCATCCCCATCGCAGGAGATGCAGAAGGCGAAGGCGCGGAATCGCTACTTGACAGTACTGTGTCTTCAAAGTTTGTCGTCGAGTCTCGCGCGGCTTCTTCCATCCGGATCTTCCCTTCTCCGCGACCATTAAATACTAAGCAGCCATCATTTCGAGCAAAAATTCGCCGTTTCTTCCTTGCAGGAACCTCGGAGCAGGCCACATTCCGCGCTTGCCGAACGTTTCTAAAAGAATCTTGCAATGCCGGCCTTTGTTAAGTAATTCGTCTGCTAACAGAAGAGCTGTCAGCCCCACTTGGAAATTTTTCCTCGCGAGACATACGGTTCGCACGGTCGTTTCCTGCCATCCAGGGACAAGCTTACCCATAAGAAGCATCGCCTTCAGCACCAGCATTTCCGTTTGCCGGACACCATCGGGTTCCGCGGCACTAAGTTGAGTGCGCAAATCCCAAAGTGCGGCTCCCCAGATCGTGCCGTTGGAATGAGCGTCAGCTGTTGGTCCGATGTCGTAATCCGCCATGGTTTTGGATGAGGTCAAGCTACGAACATGAATCTCGTGGTCGTCGTGACGTCGGTGCAAAATCCAGATGTGAGGAGTACCCAGCTCCGTTGCTGCCCAGAAATCACATGTGCCTTCGTCCATGGCAGTTTTTCGGTTGCTCTGCTGGCTAACAGAACGCATATCGTTTGCCCGAAAGTCAGCCGTGTGCCGCGTGATGTGGTGTCCATACTCGTGATAAATAATTCCTGCGTTGTGCGATGCGTTGGCCCGATAACGCCCGCCCACCGCATCCGCCAGCGCACCGTGCTTGACTAATTGTCGGCCAGGGCCTAAATGGATTTCTCCATTCGGCGAAAGGGGCTGGTGCTCAAACAAATCGAACCTGTGAGCCGGCAACCGGTAGTGGCCTCCTTGAAATGGTACCCACCTATCGTCCCTCCTCACTCCATCACGCCTGCCACTGTGGTCTGTGGCAGCATGGTGGGCCGTTACAATTGCTGTAACGCGCGGAAGAGGAGGACTTCCTAATTCGTTAAGTAGCTCATTGACGTGCGTTGCAATGCGGTCGAGATGGAAATATGTGTTGACCTCTCCGAACCGTGATGCCTGAATGTAACGCCACCTGAAATCCGGTTCGGCAAGGATGATCTTGTCTATTCGCCCGCCGCCGCGCCCCGGTTCAAATAAGTAGTTACCCTCTGCGTCGGGCTGCGCATTACCCAGAGGAACTGCATGCGCACTGTCCCCACGTGGATCGGGTTCGTAGACCGCACCTCCATTTCGTACGCATACAAAGCGACCAGACAGACATGTGCTTTCTTCCCTGTCTGCATCTAGATGTAACAGGGGCTCAACGCTAGCAGTCAAACGTCCGTACAATCCGACAGCGGAATTATGAGTCCAGAGATAAACGCGGCCGCTGCTACTCACCTTCGGGATTGCGCTTCCGGCCCACCAACAATATCAAAAAGAATGGGAGCGCCATGAGAAGCTATTTCGGTTAGACGAGGATTCAACGCGCCGCTCTGCAACTCACTGGCAGAAAAGCATGCCAGCCCAGTCGCTGATTGTGTCTCTCTAATGCCGAGCGGGCTCATGGAAACTACTCCGCTGATCGCCACCGGCTCAATGCCCCAGCGTTCTAGTATGCTGACACCGCCTGCTGCCGCGAGAGGATCGCCAGCGGCGAAAATCCAATAATCTACACTTGAAGTGAAGCTGGGATGCTGAAGTAGTGCTGCCGTTTCACACTCAAGCAGACCGTCCGCAATCTCCACGACCACCCATGAGGCGCCTGCCACGCCGGCATGCGAAATGAGCAGGTCGTATAGGCGGAGCAGTTCATCGAGCGTCGATAAATACGTTGAAGGAAACCCGCCGTCAACAAAGTCCAGCGCCACGCAAGCGCCTGCATCAAGCATATTCCAGGTGTCTTTCCCGGTAGCCGTGCCGGTCAGCTTAATGCCTGCCACCGGATGTCCTTGCTTCCGCAATCCCATGATGATGCTCATCACCGTATGCGTCTTTCCGGCATCCATCGAGGTTCCGCAAACGACGACGACTTGCGGCTTGACGGGGGAATGCGCAGGAGAGAGAGCAAAATCCCGTAAGTTAAGGGGATATCCACTTTCATCTCCGATGGCGCCGAGCAAGGAAAGCTTGCTGGGGTCGGCCGCCTTCGCGTGTTTACTGTAGACTAATCCGCAAAGACCACCCATGGAAAGCAAATCACACGAGTCCCCGTTTGATTTTGCATAACCTTCAAACTGAAGCGTTGCATAACGGTTTCCGAAAACGACTCCAAGAAAATCTCCTTCATGTAGGTTGCAACGTCTGCCATTCGCCAGTTCCAGCGTGGCATTCTTGCCGATTTTCTCGAGTTTCGCGAGTGCGATGTCGCCGGCTTGCGGAGAGACAGGGTAAGGCAGCAAAGTGACCATGCGTGCCCGCGGGACCCTGCGCAAGGCATACGAAACCCGCATATTCACCATCATCTCGTTCAGCGGAACGGTCATGAATAACTCCGGATACAATTATCAGCGCCGACCAGGACAGCGTGCACTACCTTTGGGCGTTAATTAGCATGCCTTTGTTTTCAAAGGCGCAAAGACGTCCGATTATTCAGCTGGGTAATTGCTGGGGGGACAGAATGCAAGAGTAACACGCGTCCCATTAAGCAAATACTATAAAGTTGCCACAACAATTGAAATGGTAAGGTGGTACTAGAACTGTCGATATGGTCATAGGTCTTGGATAGAATCAGGAGTCGTTATCGTCTACTTGAAAAAATAAAATGTTTCGCGCCAGTCGAAGGTGTCCTCGGCACCGCGTGTGCCTAGGCCGGACAACTCAGGCCATACGCACGAGTGACTGCCCCCCTTTGCTTTTTGTGTCGTGCTTTGTGTCGTAACCCCTGCATCCCTAACCATGTCGCGCGGGCGCGCTTGGGCTCACTCCGTGCGATAGTCCGAGGCCGCATGACGTTTCCAGCCAGTAAAACATTGCCTGTTCTTATCGCTTCAACTTCTTCGGTGTCGCGCCCTGTCGGACAGGCTTGAGATTTGACACGGTGGAGGTCTGGGGTTCGAGTCCCCACGGGCCTACCACTTTTCCCTGCGCAATTTCCTTCACTCTTCCGTACCGCAACATAACAGCCTATCGGAGCGCCTCTATCCAGGTCCGCCATTGGTGTCGCGTCGCCACCAATGGCATTAGTTTGATTACCAAAGTACAATCTCCGGATTGTTTTTAGGGGATAGCCATGGCGATGCGAAACAATACTGCCGTTAATGCAGCAGAGGAGATTGTTTCCGTGCGCCCGCCGGTTCCGCCGTTCACACGCGAGACGGCCATTAAGAAAGTACGCCTGGGAGAAGACGGATGGAATTCGCGCGATCCGGAGAAAGTGAGCCTGGCGTATTCCATCGATTCGCAGTGGCGCAACCGTGCGGAGTTCGTGAATGGCAGGGAAGAGATCGTCGCGTTCCTGAAAAGAAAGTGGGCGAAAGAACTGGAGTACCGGTTGATCAAAGAGATGTGGGCGTTCACCGGCAATCGCATAGCGGTGCGCTTCGCGTATGAATTCCACGACGATTCCGGCAACTGGTTTCGCTCGTACGGAAATGAAAACTGGGAGTACAACGATGATGGCTTGATGCGTGCCCGGTATGCATCGATCAACGACCTTCCAATTAAGGAATCCGAACGGAAATATCATTGGCCGCTCGGACGCCGGCCCGATGACCATCCGGGATTGAGCGATTTGGGACTTTAGTTCGGGGAAGTCTGCGAGTGGTGGAAACGAAGTAAATTTAGATCGTCAAAATTTCAAAAGGAGAAATCACATGGCAACGATTACCGTCAGCGACGGCACGGAGATTTATTACAAAGATTGGGGCAGGGGGCAGCCGGTGGTCTTCAGCCACGGCTGGCCGTTGAGCGCGGATGCCTGGGAAGACCAGATGATGTTTCTGGCCGACCGCGGCTTCCGCTGCATCGCGCATGACCGCCGCGGGCACGGGCGATCCAGCCAGCCGTGGAATGGAAACGAAATGGACACCTACGCCGACGATCTGGCGGCGCTCGTGGAAAAATTGGATTTGAAGGACGCGGTGCATGTCGGCCACTCGACAGGCGGAGGTGAAGTCGCTTGTTATATCGGCCGCCATGGCACGAAACGCGTGGCCAAGGCCGTGCTGATCAGCGCGGTGCCGCCGATTATGGCGAAGACCCCAGCGAATCCCGGCGGTTTGCCGATGGAGGCTTTCGATCAGATTCGTACCGCGATTCTTGCGGACCGCTCGCAGTACTGGAAAGATCTCTGCGCACCTTTTTATGGCGCGAATCGTACCGGCAGCAAAGTGTCGCAAGGACTGCGGGACTCGTTCTGGCTGCAGGGAATGCTTGCCGGACATAAAGCGGTCTATGACTGCGTCAAAGCGTTTTCCGAAACGGACTTCACGGAAGACTTGAAGAAATTCGATGTGCCGACACTGGTGCTTCATGGCGAGGATGATCAGATCGTGCCGATCGCGGATTCCGCGATGCTTTCGTCGAAGATCGTCAAGGGTGCCACGCTGAAAACTTATCCCGGCGCGCCGCACGGTATGGTGTCCACGCTCAAGGATCAGATCAACGCTGACTTGCTGGGCTTTATTCAGCGCAGCAGCCAAGCAGGTGCATAGCTTAGTCCCGACGCAATCCGAGCCGCCATTCAAGATCCGCAGCTGGTTAACCTCGTAGTGTTCATCGTGCTCGGAATTTTGGCCGCGAAGGGTTTTCGCAATGAACGCGTTGGCGCCGATACACCGGCCAATCTAAAAGTTCGCACCTGAGCGCAGCCTGTAATGTAGTGGAGCTAGCGATCGGGAAGTGTTACACAGCACCTCCAGCGTCTGAAATCCATGATCACTATTGACCCCGAATTAAAAAAGAAATGCCCGGGAACGGCGCTGGGCTGTGTGGTCGCGGATGTGGAAACCGCGGAGACACCTGCTGAACTCTCCGAAGAACTGAGACTGCGTGAAGAAGAGATTTTGCGCTTGCCGGAACCGCGCATCATTCTGGAATCTGCGCAAATTGTGTCGACACGCGCGGCGTACAAGGCGTTGGGCAAAGATCCGGCGCGATATCGCGGATCGGCGGAAGCCTTGCTGCGGCGCGTGCTTGCAGGAAAAGGCTTGCCGCGAATCAATTCCGTTGTGGACGTGATCAATCTGGTTTCGGTGGAAAGCCGGTTACCCGTGGGACTGTATGATCTGGCTGGCTTGAGCGGAGATGTGGTTTTTCGCGCCGGGCGAGCGGGCGAAACGTATAAAGGCATTGGCAAATACGATTTGAATCTGGAAGGGTTGCCGCTGTTTGCGGACGCCATCGGACCGCACGGTAGCGCGACCAGCGATTCGGAACGCACCATGGTTACGGCATCGACGAAGCGCGTGCTCGCCGTGATTGTTTCTTTTGGCGGCGATGCGGAGCTTTCGCGCTGGGGGCAGCGGATGGGGGATTTGCTGCAGCACTATGCAGCGGCGAATAATTGCGCGGTAGAAATTATTTCGTAATTAATTTCGCGGACGCGAATTATTGCGGAACTTCTTCCGCCACGCGTTGGCTTTCGTCGACGCGCGATTTGAAGAAACCACGCGCGGCGAGCAGTTCAGCGTTAAGAAGCGCGGCTCCTGCAGCACCGCGAACCAGATTGTGAGAGAGCAGCGTAAGCTTCACGTCCAGCAGCGGGCATTCGCGCACGCGGCCCACGACGGCAGCCATGCCGTTTCCCGCGTCCACATCGCGGCGCGGTTGCGGCCGGTTTTCCTCTTCGAGACACACGATCGGATGCCGTAGAGCGGAAGGCAGCGCAGCAAGCTCCGCGTCGACCTCGAATGTTCGCAACGCTTCCTGCACTTCAGATAAGGATGCGATTTTTTTCAAACTGAGGCTGACACATTCCAGGTGGCCGTCAAGCACCTCGACGCGATTGCAATGCGCGCTCAAACCTAAACCGGCATCGACAAAGCGCGATCCATTCCATTTGCCAAGAAGTTTTTGCGGCTCGGTTTCCATTTTTTCTTCTTCGCCGCTGATAAACGGAATTACGTTGCCCTGAATGTCCATGGTGGCAACCCCGGGATATCCCGCGCCTGACACCGCTTGCAGCGTAACCACAAAAACTTTTTCGAGGCCAAACGCATCGGCGAGCGGCTTCAAGACCAGAACCAGTCCAGCCGTCGAGCAATTGGGATTGGTGACGATGAACCCTGTGCTGTACCCACGATTTTTTTGCTGTTGCGCGATGGCGTCGAGATGCGCGGCATTCACCTCCGGAATCAGCAAGGGAACATCGGGATCCATGCGGTGATTCTTGGAATTGCTGACGACGGGATAACCGGCGCGCGCAAAATCTTCTTCCGCGGTTCCGGCGACGGACGAATCCAGCGCGGAAAAAACAAAATCGCAATCGAGGGTGGGCTCAAGACCTTTTACCACCAGATTGCGCGCTGCGTCTGGAATCGGTGTATTGAGGTGCCAGCGGACAGCCTCGGCGTAGCGTTTGCCGGAAGAGCGTTCGGACGCGGCGACTTCGGTTAATTCAAACCAGGGATGATTGGCGAGCAGGCTAACCAGGCGCTGACCCACCAGGCCCGTGGCTCCCAGCACGCCGGCACGCCATTTTTTTTCGGGGGCTTTATTTGTCGCGTTGCCGCTCAATGCATCGTTACTCATGCTATCGGCTCCTGAATTCCGCCGGAGCTTTCTGGAGGCAGGTGAAATAAAAAACCCACCGCCAGGGCTTCCGGCGGTGGGTTGGAAACTTTTGCTATTGCTAGCTGTTTCGCCACTCGCCCGAAGCGTGCCTGGTCGGCGTCGTCGTAGTCGACGGCGTAGTGGTAATTCGCTTGGTGGCGATGGGAATCATAGCGGGGAGAGATTATCACGACAGGGTTCGTGGTTAAAGGAGTAATGCGAATTGTGTTTCGGAAATCAGATGCGAAGTCGGTGGCGGCATGTCCATTCATGAATGCCTCCACTGCTAAAATGGCGTGTGAGTCACTCGGCGGAACTTGTGTGCTACCATCCAAAAGTTACGCCACGTTGAGGAGCCGCTCTGGATGTCTGCCACTAAGTCTGGGCAAATGAAGGCCTTGCGCAAGATGCAGGCGGGCCCCGGACTTTCCTTTGAGAATGTTCCGTGGCCGAGCGTTGGGCCCACAGACGCGTTGGTGCGCGTAACTGCTGCGTCCATTTGCGGCACGGACCTGCACATTTACGGATGGGATCGCTGGTCGCAAGGACGCATCAAGCCGCCCGTCACGCTGGGACACGAATTCAGCGGAGTCGTCGAGAGCGTGGGCGAAGAAGTCACGGCGGTGAAGCCAGGCGTTTTGGTGAGCGCCGAGATGCACCTGAACTGCGGCCACTGCCACCAGTGCAGGCTGGGCGAAGCGCACATCTGCCAGAATCTGCGCATCATTGGAATCGATCGCGATGGCGCGTTCGCCGAGTTTGTTAAAATTCCAGCGTCGAACATCTGGAAACTCGATCCGGCAATTCCCGAACATTACGGCGCGATTCTCGATCCGCTCGGCAACGCGGTGCACACCGTGCTTGCGGGAGCGATCGCCGGGCAGACCGTTCTGGTTACCGGATGCGGGCCCATCGGATTAATGGCGATTGCTGTCGCGAAGGCGTGCGGAAGCTCGACGGTGTTCGCCACGGAAACCAACGCGGAACGGCGGTCCATGGCGAAAACAATGGGGGCGGACGTGGTGATCGATCCCGCAGCCGAAAACGCGGTCACGCGCATACTTGCGGATACGGGTGGAACAGGCGTCGACGTATTACTCGAAATGTCCGGCAATCCCTCCGCGATTCAGTTGGGATTTAAGGCGCTGCGTGCCGGCGGCAGGGCATCGCTGCTGGGCATTCCCACGGAATCGGTGCCGCTGGATCTGGTGAATGATGTGATTTTCAAGGGCGCCACGGTGCAGGGAATTTACGGTCGGCGCATGTATGAAACATGGGTCCAGATGACCGCGTTGCTGAAGGCCGGACGCTTGAATCTCGATCCATTATTCGGAGAACGCAGTTCGCTGGAGAAATTTGAAAGCGCGTTTACGCTGCTGCGCGGCGGATTGGCCGGGAAGATTTTGCTATATCCCAATGGAGTTCCGCGCTAAAGAGGACAAGGGATGTCATTTATATAGCGATTGCATCGCGTCTCGTGCGCGCCGGCCACGTTAAACCTCGCTGCTGAAAAATTAACTTTGATTATCTCCGCAAGGAGTTCTGTCATGAGCGACACCGCCACGAATTCCGCCAAGCAGCAGCCGCTGCAATATATTTCCGACCAGCTTCGCGATCTTCGCAGCAAGGGCGTCGCGCCCAAGCTTCGCGTGCTGGACGGCGAGCAAAAAGCGGTGTGTGTTTTTGACGGGCGCGAAGTCATCAACCTGGCGTCGAATAATTATCTGGGGTTGACCACTCACAAGGCTTTACGCAAAGCCGCGTTGGAGGCCACCAGAAAATATGGCGTGGGAGCAGGGGCGGTGCGCACCATTGCGGGCACCATGAAGCTGCACATGGAACTGGAAGAGCAGATTGCGCGCTTCAAGAATGTGGAAGCCTGCGTAGTGTTTCAGTCGGGTTTTACCGCGAACGCGGGCACGGTGGCCGGGGTGTTGGGTAAGCAAGACCTGATCATTTCCGATGAGCTGAACCATGCGTCGATCATCGACGGCGCGCGCCTTTCCAAAGCCACCATCAAAGTTTTCAAACATAAAGACGTGAAGGATTGCGGGCGCATCCTGGAAGAGACCGCCGGCTGGAACGGCCACAAGCTGATCATTACCGACGGCGTTTTTTCCATGGACGGAGATATTGCGCCACTGCCGCAGCTTTGCGATCTCGCTGAAAAATACAATTGCATCATGATGATCGACGACGCGCACTCTTCGGGTGTTTTGGGCCGCGGGGGAAGAGGCACCGTAGACCATTTCAATTGCCACGGCCGCGTGCATATTCAAGTGGGCACGCTAAGCAAGGCCATCGGTTCCATGGGCGGGTATGTGTGCGGATCGCGCGACATGATCGACTATCTTTATCTCCGCGCGCGCCCGTTTCTTTTTTCCACTTCGCATCCGCCGGCCACGGCTGCGGCATGCCGGGCGGCGTTCACGCTGCTGGATTCGCCGGAAGGCGAGAAGCTGGTGAAGCGCCTGTGGAGCAACACCAAATTTTTCAAACGGGAACTGAAAAAACGAGGGTTTCAATTTCAGGTCACCGAGACACCTATTATTCCGATTCACGTAGGCGAAGCCGCCAAGGCGTTTGAGTTTTCGCGTAAACTTTTTGACGCTGGTGTGTTTGCGCCTGCCGTCGGTTACCCCACGGTCGCGGAAGGCAAGGCGCGACTGCGTGCGATCGTAAGCGCGGCCCACAAGCGCGAACATCTTTTGCGAGCGGCGGATACGCTGGTGGAAGTCGCCAAGCCGCTCGGTATTGTTTAAGGTCGAATACCGAATCGCCAAGAACGCAAGCCGCAAACCCCTGCGGTAAAGAAGGCTAGTGCATCGTACAAATAGTTCTTTATATTATCG
>JRHI01000695.1_pt1 | contig 34394 bp, 32 predicted proteins | sample 215371 | NCBI WGS metagenome assembly JRHI01 (sample SAMN02929681, study PRJNA255918) | sediment metagenome | biome: cave system; feature: Ice Cave; material: Sediment; isolation source: sediment from deep within a dark volcanic ice cave with no known source of... ...
ACGATTCTGTTTGCGAACTTCTAACTCAGGACACTAGCGCATGGTTGCCAAGCGAGATCGCGAGCCAACCCGAGGAAGAAGCGATGCAAGCAAATCCCTTTATCCCGCGCCGGCTAGACGATCAATGGAAGATCGGTTTGTGGGACATCGACGTGGCAGCGCCGTTTGCGATTTGCCTCTTCCTCGGCTTTCTTGCCAACGCCGGCACCAAAGGCATGGTGGCGGGCGCTGCACTCGGCATTGTCGTGAGCCGGTGGTTTTCGAAGAAGAAAGCGGACAAGCATCCTGCCTTCGCCTGGCATTGGGCGTACTGGCATCTGCCGGATGCGCTGTCGCGCCTGAAGGCGACCCCGCCTTCTTACATCCGCCGCATGGTGGGTTGATCCCTACGAGCTGGCGATTTCTTGGCACAAAGGCCATTCATGAATCCGAACCAAGCGAACAAAGACCTCAAGGTACTGATGGCCACGGTGCGGCAACAACGCGTGGCCATCATCGGGCTGGTGCTCTGTCTTGGCCTGTCGCTCCTGATCATGTTCAACATGGTGGGGCGGGAGCGCATCGTGCTCACGCCGCCGACCATCGACAAGAGCTTCTGGGTCGCCAAGGACAAGGTGAGCGCTTCGTATCTCGAGCAGATGGGAAGCTTCATTGCCTATCTGACGCTCGATGTGTCTCCCAGTTCGGTCGAGTGGAAAAAAGGGATGCTGCTGCAGTATGTAGCCCCTGATGTGTATGGGGCGCTGCAGACGCGACAGGACCTCGAAGGCGACAGGCTAAAGCGCTTGAACGCTACGACCCAGTTCTCCGTCGCGCAACTGGTCCCCAACGAGGACAGCTTGTCCGTTCATCTGAAAGGCCGCTTGGCGACCTTCATCAACGGCACCCGCACCTCCGATGTCGAGAAGGAATACGTCGTCCTGTTTGACTACACGGGAAACCGGATTCAATTGAAGCGTTTCGAGGAGCTTAACGATGGCACACGCAAGACTGCTGCTGACGGCGTCGCTGCTGGCATCGCTAACCGCGATTAGTCCGCGGGCCGTATTGGCCCTGCAACGGATCGAGGCACGCGACGGCGTTTCCGTCGAAGCCGCGATTGCGTTGAAGGAGCCCACGCGCATCAAGATCGACGGTGGCGCCATCAGCGAGGTGTTCGGCAACATCTATTCCACCAACTGTGGCAGCGCGGGCGCGGCGGCGGTGCTGCCCAATACTCAGGCGGCGGCCGCGGTCAACCCGGCCGGCGAGATCGTGCTGGAATGCGACAGGGACAAGGGCGAGATCTACGTCAAGCCCGTGGGTGCCGGCGCGAAACCGATCAATCTCTTCGTTTCCTCCGGAAAAGCGACCTACACCCTGATCCTCAAGCGGGTCGACATGCCTGCCGACACGATCGTCATTGTCGACCGTACCCTGCGCCAACCGGTCGCCGCAAACTCAGCCCAAGTCGCCGGTCATGCGCCGAATCATGAGCGCTCGCTCAAGGCCATGCTCTTCGCGATGGCGGGCGACGAGGTACCCAGTGAGCTGCGTGTCGAAGAAGTGAGCCGACCCGTGCAGCTATGGGCGGAGGCGCGCTTCACGCTGATGCGCACGTACGAAGGGCGTGGCCTCGCCGGCGAGAAGTATCTCCTGACCAATGTCAGCAAGGAACCCATGGTGCTCTCGGAAGAGGAATTCGATCGTGAGGGTGGTGATGTCGTCGCGGTGTCGATCGAGACCCATAGCCTGGCTCCAGGCGAGAGTACCCACGTGTTCGTCATTCGCTCTTCGGAGGCACCATGGCGCCGTTGAAGCTCAAATTCTGGGATGAGCTCGAACCCAAACAGAAGCAATGGGCGTTACTCGCGCTACTGCTTGGCGCCGGCTTCACGATTCTGTGGGCGATCTTCACGCTGACCGAGAAACCCAAGCCGACGCTCGCGCAGGGCGCGGGACTGCCCGGGCAGCAACGAGTGACGAACGTCGGCGTGATGGCACCGGGTCAGCAGGTCAACCCGCTGGATAGCTGGCTCGGCGGCGCGGGCAAGGATGTGGCACAGCTCAAGCAGGATCGCGATGCGATGCTGAAAGACAAGGACGATCAAAAGGCCTTCAATCGCGACATCCTGAGCAAGTTCGATCAGCTGCAACAGAAGATCACCCAGCCGGTGCAACCGATTCCTCCCGCGTCCGCACCGGCGGTCGCGCCTCAGACCGCGCTGCCAATGACCTCGCCGGCGAATCTTCCGCCAGCGCCACCGGCTCGTCCCGCGGCACAGGGCGCAGGTTTCCCGCCCGGACTACCGCCTGGAATGTTGGATACGCCCAGCCTCGGGCTGATGCGCGTGTCGCTGCGTGACGCGGCCACCAAGACGGCGCAGGCCAGTGCGCCCGCGCGAGCGCCGGCGACAGCGGCGGGCGCGAGCGAGACCAACGAGGCGCAAGGCAAGACGCTCGACAATTACATTCCGATCTCCTTTACCCGAGCGGTGCTGCTCGGCGGCCTGGACGCTCCCACCGGCGGGCAATCGCAATCCAATCCGCATCCTGTTCTCCTGCGGCTCGACGATAACGCGATCCTGCCCAATCGCTTTCGTGCCCAGGTGCGCGAATGCTTCGTGATCGGCGCCGGCTATGGTGACATCAGCAGCGAGCGCGCCTACATCCGCACTGAGCGTCTTGCCTGCGTGCGCAATGACGGCAGTGCACTTGAGGTCAAGATCAAGGGCTCGATCTTCGACGAGACCGGCAAGGTCGGCGTCAAGGGACGATTGGTCACCAAGCAAGGCCAGGTCCTCGCCAATGCGCTGGTCGCGGGCGTCATCAGCGGCATCGGCCAGGGTTTCCAGAACCAGTACACGACGCTCACCACGTCACCGTTCGGCCAGGTCGCCACCACGGATCCCAGCCACGCCTTCGAGGCGGGCATCAGCGGCGGGGTGGGCCGCGCCATGGACCGTCTCGCGCAGTACTACATCTCGCTGGCCGAAAAAACGTTCCCGGTTATCGAGGTCGATGCCGGGCGTAGCGTCGATGTGGTGTTGACCGAAGGTGTGGCCATCGACGCGCCCCTCACGAACGCCGGCGCCGCCGCGCGACCGACTGGCGATGCGATGCGGAGCAGAGTCCCGCGCTACGACCACGTGGCCAATGATGCCGAAGACTAAGCCAATCGTTGCCGCGTTGCTGCTTGCATCGAGCTCCCTCGCTTTTGCTGCCGCTCCGGACGAGATCGCACTCCTCGAGAGGCTCAAGCGCATGTATCCGGCGACCCAGTGGTCCACGGTCACCCGCACACCGATGACCGGCGTGTACGAAGCGGTGATGGGATCGAACCTTGCCTATGTGGGTAGCGACGGGCGGCATTTTTTGTTTGGACATCTGTTCGATATGCGCACGCAGACCGACTTGACCGCGCCCAAACTCGCCACCGCCGAGCGCACATCGCCCGACGGACCGGACGCGCCGCTGAAGATCAGTTTTGCCGCACTGCCCTTGAGGGATGCGATCAAGACCGTCCGCGGCAATGGATCGCGCGTATTGGCCGTGTTCAGCGATCCCAACTGACCGTACTGCAAGGTGCTCGACGGGGAACTCGCCAAGCTCGATAACGTCACGCTCTACACCTTCCTGCTGCCGTGGATCAGTCCCGACCGCGCGGCCGCGGAAACGGCGTGGGAACGCGCGGTGCCGGAGCGCGCTCACGACACCGCCGTGCTCGATCGCAACTTGCGCCTGGCCACCCAGGTGGGTTTACGCGGCACGCCGCTCCTGATTGCGGGAGACGGACGCCTGAGCGAAGGGGCCAAGCCCGCAGCCGAACTCGAGGCATGGCTCAACGCGGGCGAGCAAGAGCGGGCGCCGAATCCATCTCCAACCGCGGAGGAAACCCCATGACCTCGATTGCGACCTTACTGTCATCCGTTGCGCGTCGCGCTTGCTGCGCGGTTATTTACACGAGCGTACTGGCGCTCCTCGGTTGCGCGAGCATGGCCGGCGTGGGTGGGAGCGCAGAGTTTGGCTGCAAGGCGCCCGCGGGGGTGAAGTGCGACTCCGTGTCGGGCACTTATTACAACGCCCTGCAGCAGAACCTGCCCTCGCAACAGAAGAGCAAAGGTGCGACGCCAGATACATCCGCCGCTTCGACGCTCATGGATCAGCTCATGAGAAAACGCGCCGCGCCAGCAGCGGGGTATTCGGCCAAGGAGGCAGGTTTTGTCAACACAACCGTGACCACGCTCGGCGCAACGCGAGAGGTCAGCGCGCCGCTGCGCTCGGCGCCCCGAGTCTTAAGGTTGTGGATCAAGCATTGGGAAGACAGCGACGGTGACCTGCACAGTCAAAGCTATGTCTATGTCCCGATCGACGCCGGGCGCTGGCTCATCGATCATTACCGCTCGCCACCGCGGCAGGCTTACGCGCCGATCAAAGCACCCCGTTCCGTGGCGCGAGCGGCTGAACCGGGCTCCGCCGTCACGCGCGATTCGCCACGCGCGGCGCAGGACGAGACCATGATTATCGGCTCGCGGGCCGCGACAATCGCGCCGCCGAGCGTTCCCGTCGAGGGAGACGGCGATGGCCAGTAGCGCGTCGCTGCGCTCGCTGTTCGACGGCGGTGGCCTCAAGGCTGCACCCTCATTCTTAGGGGCCCTCCTTCACAACACGGCGCGCGACGGCCCGGAAAATCAGTTCGCGTCGTGGCTGCCCTATGTCGCCTACGCGCCGGACGACAAGATCTTTGTCAATCGCGACACGCTCGGCTTCATGGTCGAGCTCATGCCGCAATCCGGTGCCGACGAGCGCATGGTGGAAATCCTGCTCTCGCTCTACGCTACCTGCCCCAAGGGGACGGGCATCCAATTTTCTCTCTTTGCTTCGCCGCACCTGATCGACCCGCTGCGCCGCTACGGCGACCTGCGCGTCGAAGATGCCGACCATGCGGCGAAGGCGAGAGACCGCGGTCGGCCTGCGCGCAGCAGCAACCTATACCGAACGTTGGCGCGACGCCGGGTCGCGCACTATTTGCGCGGCAGTCACGTCTCGCTCACCCAGGGATTCCACTACACGCTGCGTGACTTCAAGCTGGTGATGAGCGTCACCGTGCCGGGCGGCCTCGACGACCTGTCGCGGCAGGAGGGCTTGATCGCGCTGCGCGAGGGGATGACCTCGACCTTGCGCTCGGCCAACTTCCCGAACCGCCTGTGCAGCGCTGATGACCTCATCAACTGGTGCGCGCTGTTCACCAATCCACACCGGCTGATAGTCGATCGCACCCCGGCGCTCCACTACGACGACGGCCGCGAGCTGCGCGATCAGATCGTCGACTTCGATACGCAGCAGGAGGCGCAGGCGCTGGGCCTCCTCTTTACCAAACCGGGTCACCTTGGCTCGGTCGAAGCGCGATTCTATTCGATCCGTTCCTTTCCTGAGCAGTTTGCGCTCTGGCAGATGAGCGCGGTGACCGGCGATCTCATGCAATCGGCATTGCAGTACGCCTGCCCGTTTCTGATCACGATGGGGGTCGAGATCCTCGATCCCATCGTCATGAAATCGGTGGTCACCGCCAACCACGTGCGCGCTACGCAAAACGCGGACAGCTCGATGGCGAAGATCATGCCGGACGTCGCGAAGAAGCTGCAGGACTGGACCGTGGCCGCCCAGACCCTTGACCAGGGCGGCCAGATTGTCTCGATGTATCACCAGCTCGCGCTCTTCACCACTCCCGATCGCGCCACCGCCGCCGAGGAAACCGCGCGCGCCATTTGGCATTCGCGCGGCTTCGAGCTCAACAACGACGTGTACATGCACCGGCAATCGCTGATCGCCAGCCTGCCGATGACTCTGTCGGAACGCTTTCATGCCGACATGAAGCGCATGCGCCGAGTGACGCGCAAAACGGTGGCCAACGCCGTCCACCTGGCGCCGCTGATCGGTGAATGGAGCGGCACCACCACGCCGACCTTGCTCTTTGCTGGCCGGCGCGGGCAGCTGATGACTCTGGACCTCTACGACAACGATCAGGGGAACTTCAACGCCGCCATCATCGGCACCCCGGGCTCCGGCAAATCGGTGCTGATGAACGAGATAGCGTGGTCGTACCGCGCGGTCGATTCGCAGGTTCGCCTGCTCGATCTGGGTCGCTCGTTCGAGAAGCTCTGCCGCAAGGCCGACGGTGTTTTTGTCGAATTCGGTGCGCAGTCGAAGCTGTGCGTGAATCCGTTCAGCGTGGTCGACCAGATCGAATCCGACATGGCGATGCTGGTGCCAGCGATCGCCAAGATGGCCTCGCTCGCCCATCCCCTTGAGGAGGTGCAATACAAGGCCATCGGCATCGCAATTCTACGGCTGTGGAAGGAATACGGCCGCGAGCTCACCATCACGCCGTTGCGCGATTACTTCAAGACCGGCTCGATCCCGGATCTCGACGTCAAGGACGACCCACGAATCCGCGACCTCGCGATCATGCTCGATCCCTACACGCGCGACGGTCAGTATGCCCGATTCTTCGAAGGCAGCGCGAACATCGACTTCGGCAACGACTTCATGGTGATCGAGAACGAGGAACTAAAGCGCGCGCCCGATCTACATGCCGTGGTCAACATGATCCTGCTCTACCAGATCACGCAGGACATGTACCTATCACGCGCACGCGGCGACCATCGCAAGAAGCTCCTGATGATCGACGAGTTGATGCAGCAGTTAGGCGAGATCGGCGCCGATGATCCGGTGAAGGCGCGCGTGGTCGAGGAAGCGGCGCGCCGCGCACGTAAATATGGCGGCAGCCTCGTTACAGCAACGCAAGGCGCCGACGACTACTACTCCTCCAAGCAGATGGAAACCGCGTTCCATTTCTCCGACTGGGTGTTCCTGCTGCGGCAGAAGCCGGAATCGATCGAGCTGCTCGAGGCCAATCATCGGCTGGTCCTCGATGAGCCGAAGAAGCGCCTTCTCAATTCGTTGCGTACCGAAGCGGGCGTGTTCTCGGAGATGTACATCTATTCTCCGATGGGCGAAGGCGTAGCGCGTCTGATTCTCGATCCCTACACCCTCCTGCTGTTTAGCAACCGGCACGAAGACAACATGGCGATCGACCTGCGGCGCGTGCGCGGGATGTCGATCGATGAGGCCATCGCCGACGTGCTGCGCGAGCGCGGAGTCGCTGCATGAAAGCGCTGCTGATCCACGCGCTGGTCAGCCTGTTGATCGTGTCGCTGGCGCTGGTCGCCTACGACCGTCTGGTGCGGCGTCCGGCCGCGAAGATCGGGCTGATCGATGTTGGTGAGCTCGTGCGGCTTAAGGACGACCGGGTGCTGGATGTGCTGACCAAGGCGGCGGCGACGGACGAAGAGAAGAAGGCCGCGCTGGGCTTCGGCACGCGCTTCACAACCGTCTTTCCCCACGCGCTGGAGGAACTCACCCAGGAATGTGACTGCCTGGTCCTGGCGCGCAGTGCGGTCGCGGGCTCACCGCCGAACGCGGTCGACCTGACCGCTGTGCTCAAGCAAAAGGTCGGTCTGTAGGGGCGCGTGACATGGACCGTGCGACGGGTATGTCGGCTCATGCGGAACTCGGCTCTGCAAGCGCGCTTAACGGGTGGTTCATGCGACGTGCAGCGGACCAGCGAGCGCTGTGGACGCACGTTCGCCGGCGCTGGTACGTCTACCTGCCGTTGGCACTCGCCTGGAGCGTCGCCCAGCACTACCTCCTCTTCAATTGGACCCGAAGCCTTCCCTACTCCGTGGTCTGGCTGGACCCAACACCCACCTTCGCTCGCGGTGACCTCATCGTCTATCGCTTCGATGGAGCTGAGCTCATGCATCTCAAGAAGGGACAACGCTTCTTCAAACGCATTGTGGGCGTTCCCGGTGATCAAGTAAGCGTTGAGGATCGCCGGGTGCTCATCAATAGCGCCAACGTCGCTATCGCCAAACAGTACACCCTGGATGGCCATCACCTCGAGCCGCTCGCACCCGGTGTCATTCCCGCAGGATATTTCTACGTCCAGGGGACGCACGAGATGAGCTTTGATTCGCGCTATCGCGCGAGCGGGCTGGTCCATGTGAGGCAGATCATCGGCAAGGTCCACGTGATCTTCTAGGCGTGCTCTCATGTCGCCGCTCCTTCAGTTCCTGCTGCTACTCGCCACCGTTGCGGCGCTCACCGCAGCGGCGTTTGTCCGGGCGGAGGATCTCGGGGCCATCGGTCCGACGTATACGATCCAGGAGCCCCATCTCCTCACCGCGATCGAGCAACAGTTACGACAGAAGGAAAAAAGCGGCGAGCTGGCGCGGCTCGAAGCAGAAGCGAAGCAGCGCATCGTCGACTCGATCGAGCATCCCAAGCCGCTTCCCGGTATCACGCGCACCAAGAGCGCGCGCTCGTTCTATTTCGATCCGTCCATCGTGGTGCGGGAGAACATCACCGACACCAAGGGCAACATCCTCGTGCCTGCGGGCACGCGAGCGAACCCGCTGGCCGTCGTATCGCTTTCCAAACACCTCCTGTTCTTTGACGGTACCGACGAAAGGCAAGTCGAGCGGACTCGGGAGCTCATCACGTACTACCAGGGCAAGGTCAAACCCATTCTTGTGGCCGGCTCGTACCTCACGCTCATGCAGCGCTGGCAACTGCCGGTCTACTTCGATCAGCAAGGCGCACTGACCCGCAAGCTCGGCATTACGCACGTTCCGGCGCTGGTGTCGCAAGAGGGCCTGCAGCTGCGAATCGACGAACTCACGTTGTAAGGCCAAGCCCTATGCACCGCATTGCCCGCCTCCTCTGCCTGTTCACTGCGCTCGCCATCACCGAGCACACGGTCGCGCAGACCTGCACCGGCAAGTTCGCGAACCCCATTACCGATATCTGCTGGTCATGCATTCTGCCGATCTCGATCGGCGCCGCGCGCGTTGCCACGCTCGGACAGGAGGACATCGAGAATCCGGCGAGTCCACTGTGCGTATGTCCCGGCTTTCCGATACGCCTCGGGGTCTCGATTGGTTTCTGGGAGCCGGGGCGGCAGGTCGATGTGACCCGCAAGCCCTTTTGTCTCGTCAGCCTGGGCGGCATCAGCTTGAATCCGGGACTCCCTGCGCCCGAGGCGGCGCAATGGGCGCGCACGACGGGGCCCGCCACCGGCGCGTTCTACCAGGCGCATTGGTACGCCAACCCCATGCTCTACTGGCTCGAGGTCCTGCTCGACTTCGGCTGTCTCGAAACCGTTGGATTCGATCTGGCCTATCTCACCGAAGTCGATCCGCTGTGGAAAGACGACGAGCTCACCACCATCCTCAACCCCGACGCGATCCTGTTTGCGAACCCGCTCGCGCTGGCGGCCTGTGCGGTCGACTGCGTGGCGGCCAGTGTGGGCTTTGGAATCCCCGAGTTGTTCTGGTGCGCCGGCTGCCAGGGCGGCATCTACCCGCTGGACGGCTACATCGCTGCCCACATTGGCGGTGTGCAGACCTCGATGCTGATCACGCAACGCTTGACCAGCAAGATGCATCGCCAGCTGGTGACCTGGCGCTACCACGGGGCGCAGGCTTTGTGCGGCCCGGTGCTCGATCCGGTCATGGACAAACGCGCCTACAAGACGCAGATGACTTATCCCATCCCCAACACCACCAAGATCGACGGCAGATGTTGCCAGCCCTTCGGGCGTACCACGATTCTCTGGGGTGCGGGGAAGGAGTATCCGATCCAGGGCGAGGATTTCTCCTATCTGCTGTTTCGGAAGAGGAATTGCTGTGCGTTCTAGCGCAGTTGTCGCTACGGCGTCGCTTTTCCTCAGCTTGAACGCGTGGGCACAGCCACGTCAGCCAACGGATGCGGAAATAGAACGCGCCAAACAACAGTACCGACAACCCACGGACGCCGAAGTGGAGGCAGCCAGGAAGAAGTACCGCATGCCCTCCGCGGCAGAGCTCGACCGCGCCGCAGCGTCGCAGTCCGCGGTCAATGTCGACGCGATCCCGCAACCCAAGGGCCACGTCGACGTCGAGGCCCTCGCGCGAACGTACGAGCAGAACCGCCAAGCCTTCGAAGGCAACGGCAACGTAACTGACCGGCCGGCTTTGCTGGTCTTTGTCACGCTCGCCATGCCCGAGGCTACGCTGCGCCTGCTCATCGACCAGGCCGCGCGCAGCCACGGTGTGTTGGTGCTGCGCGGTTTACAGAACGGCTCCATTCGGCAGACGGCGGCGCGCGTGCAGCAGCTCATCGGCGAAGTCCGGGTCGAGTTCCAGGTCGACCCGCAAGCATTCGATCGGTTTGGGGTCCATACGGCTCCCACGTTCGTGCTGCTCAAGCCCGACGCCAAGATTTCCGACTGTTCGGTCGGCGCCTGTGTGGCCCCGGACGCATTCGCCTCGATTGCGGGCGATGTGAGCATCGATTACGCGCTGCAAGCGATTGCGCAGCGTTCGCCCCGGTTCAAGACCGAGGCTGACCTGTTTCTGAAACGAATCCGGGGATAGCCGTGCGCCGCGCTCTCGGTGTCATGTTCCTTATCGTGCTCTGCACGGGGACTCGTGCGCAAAATCCCCACGACGAGGGCATCCAAGCGGGCCGGAACGCACAGCCGATCATCCGGGGCTTTATCAATCAAGGCAGCGCAACGTCGGTCTTGCCGCCGGGCTACTACAACGGCAACCCCGCGCAGACCTCGCTCTACGGCAGCCCCAACCTGAGTGGATTCACGGCAGCACAGATCGCGTATTGCAACACGGCCGCCGCCGCAAACGATGTGACCTGCCAGGCGATCCGCACCGCGCTCAGCTCAGCCGCGACGCCGCGGCCGCCAGTGTTGGCCACCGACCCCGCGGTGACCACCGCAAACGCAGTGACCAACAACCCGGCTGGCCAGGGCGTCACCTTGAGCGGTGTCTACAGCGCCTGCACCACGCAAACCAACCAGATCTCGCCGGCGCAATACGACCAGCAGAGCTGCAACAACTATTACCTGCGCTCGGTCGACAATCCCTGCCAGAAAACTCTGTCCGTTCAGGTTGACTGGCAATGCCCACCGGGCACCGTCGACGGCCCGCTGCGCACGATCGATGGTAGCGGCAATCCCCTGTGGACCTGCAAGGTGCAAACGACGCAAGACGTCTACACCTGCCCGGTGGGCTGGAATGGTCCGTCGCTGATGCCGATACCGCCATCGTTCAACTTCGGCATGGGTTGCTCCGACCCGGCCAGTGGCCAGGTTGTCGCGGCGACGCTCACGACGATCACTCAGATCGTCGACGTGCCGGCAACGCCGGTGGAAACCGACGTCTGGGACAACCAATGCGCAGGGCTGGAGGCGCGCGTGCCACCCGGCGCGCTGCCTCCGGATGGCGTGGATGCTGCCACCGCGAGCGGCACCATCGGCACCGTGTCGAGCATCGACAAATGCTATCGCACCGCGAGCACCTGCTCCGAGCCCGGCATGGCACCGCGCATCATCAACGATCATCCCGTCACTCGCGCCTGCTGGCAGTGGAGCAACCTCTTCGACTGCGTCACCGCCGACGCTCGCTCCGATTGCAGCCAACCCCGCTTCGGCCAATGCAGTGCGGTCGGGGCACCGACGTGTGTCGAGTGGGACATGATTAGCAGCCCGCCGTTCTGCAGCCACGAACGCCTCGACTTCTCGTGCCGCACGGCGGATCCGGTCACGCAGACCGTACAGAACTGCGGCACGCAGACCTTCTGCGAGGGCGGGAGCTGCTGGGACACCAGCCACCCGCCGGATGCGGACTTCGCCCGCTCGGTGGCCTACCTGGAAGCGCAACGCGAAGCCGGCAAGTACCTCGATGCGGGCCAGCTGCAGGTGTTCAAGGGCTTTCACAACACCTGTACCAAGAAACTCTTCGGTCTCGTCAATTGCTGTAACCGCGGCGGTACCAACGCCATCAGCATGTTCACCAACCTGAGCATGGCAGTGAATGTGATCTCGACCGTGGGCAAGGCGGGATTCTCGAGCTACACCTACGACGCCTTGTTCGCCTCGGATGCGCCCGGTTTCGTGATCGCGGGCTTCGAGGGTCTGTTCGGCACGGGGTTCGATTCGGGGCTGGCCGGCATCCTTGCGGGAGACCTCTCCGTCGCGGACTTTGTCATTTCGCTGGTGCCCTCGTATTGGACGATTGCCATGCTGGCGATTCAGTACTCCGGCATCCTGAGCTGCAAGGACCAGGAGAAGGTCACCGCGATGAAGCGCGATGCGCGCCTGTGCGTCGAGTTCGGCGACTACTGCTCACAGTGCATTACGGTCTTTGGTCGCTGCGTCGCCTGTCTCGAACGCACGAAATCGTTCTGCTGCTTCAATTCGCATCTGGCGCGCATCATCAACGAACAGGGACGCGGCCAGATCGGCAAGACCTGGGGCAGCAATACCGCGCAGAACCCCGACTGCAGCGGCTTCAGCGTTGCCCAGCTGCAAAGCCTGGACTTTTCGCGCATGGACTTCAGCGAGTTCTACGCCGAGATTTCGCCCACGCTGCCCAACGCGGCCACCTATGTCAATAACGCCAACAACAAGATTCCCAGTTGCTACTTCGGGAACGGCAAATGCTGAACGCGAGCAGGTTTCAGTTACGGGCCGGCACTGTGCGGTTGTGGCTCCGCATGCGCACATACCTTGTCGCGACCGCGCTCTTTAGTTCGCTGTGGCTGACGGACACCCTCGCCATCGAGCGGCAGAGAGTGACCGACATCAAGCCATTGCTGCTTGCAGCGCTCAATAGCGGCGAGGCGCATGGGGTTCTGGTTGGGGAGGCTGCGCAATGGACGGCGCAGTACTTCAAGACCGCCGCGCCGATCGAGATCGATGTGAAGACTGTGAAGCCGCTCTCCCGCCCGGGCTGCATGCGCCTCGCGATCACCACCACTCAGGATGGCGTGTGGGACTACAACCGCGAGCAACGCGCATCCGCGCCGGAACGCAAGGCGTTTACCTGGATGGTCAACTACTGTCGTGACGGTAGCCTGCCGACCGGGGAGGCAGAGTGACGCGGCCAATGGTGTGGATCCCTGGTCGCCGGCGCGGATCGCGTTGGGTTCTTGCCGCGGTCCTGACCTGCGTCGCTTTCAATGTCGGCGCGCAGCGAAGCGCGGTTGCCGCTGGAATATCGTCAGCGACCATATCGCAGGACGAGGAAGCGGCCCAGAAGTATTGGGCGGACCGCGAGCGCGGTTGGTTCTGGTATCAGTTGCCACCGCTGGAACCCAAGAAGCCCAAAGCGATGCCTCCTCCAGCTGCGAGCGCGCGCGCGGCACCCCTGCGCCCGGCCGAGTTGATCGAGTTCGACGTGTTGCAAAAGCGCGTCGAGGAGCTGCGCAACATCGCGATCATCCGTCCGACCGAGCGCAACATCCGGAATTATCTTGCCGTCCAGGCCGAGGTGATCGACAAGGCCTCGGTGTTCGCCGACGTGGCACAACGGGTGATCTGGGCCAATCCGGAATTCGATTACACGGTGACGGGGCGCCCGGTCAACGCCAAAGCGCTCGAGGTGTTCGATCGCGAGCAGATCAACACGCGCGAAGGCACGGCAACCGCGCTGGCGAAGAATCACGCGCTTTTCTTCTTTTTCCGGTCCGATTGTCCGTACTGTCACCAATTCGGTCCGTACTTGAAGGAGTTTGAAGCTAAGTTCGGACTGGCCGTCGTTCCAATCAGCGTCGACGGCGGTCCACTGCTGCCCGCATTCCCGAATCCGAGAATTGATAACGGCATCGCGCGAACGCTCGACGTGCGCGAGGTGCCCGCACTGTTCCTGGTCGAGCCAGGCAGCGGCAAGATCGTCCCGATCGGCTACGGCGTGCTGTCCGAGAGCGAGCTCCTCGAGCGGCTCCAGGTCGTCTCGCAGCCCGACGCGGACAAGGTTGTTCCATCGGCGACCCGGTTTGTCAGCAACCTGCCCGTTCAGTAATTGGAGGAAATCATGAAGGTTCGTCACGTCGCGCGAAAGGCGATAAAGCTGGTCCCGCTGGGCTGTTTCGCCGCGCTACCCGCCCAGGCCAACGCGGCCGATCTGCAAGGCGAGATCAACAGCATGTTCACCAACCTTGGCGCGATCGGCAATTACACGCAACCGGGCGCGTTTCGCGGGCAAGCCTACAACACGTACACGGGCGGCAGCATTTACCTGCGCTCGCCCAACAAGGTGTATCAGCTCGCCACCATCCAGTTTCCCTACGTCAAGGCTGGCTGCGGCGGGATCGATGTGTTCGCGGGTTCGTTCTCTCATTTGAGCGCGGCCGAATTCAAGAACGTATTGAAGAGCATCACCGCCAACCTGCCGGGGGTGGCGTTCCAGCTCGCGCTCTCCGCGGTGACCCCCCTGCTCGGCCAGAAGGCGGAGTGGGCGAAATCGCTGGAGACGTTCATCAACAACGCACGCATCAACTCGTGCGAGACGGCGACGTCGCTGGTGCGCGGGGCCGCCAATGCCACCGGGTTCGATGCCTTCTCGTCCTGCGTGCGCATCGCGATCGAACTGGGCCTCGAGCCGGATGAGGACGCCGCCCGAAACCGTTGCCGCACGGCGCAGGGTGCGACGCTCAACGCCGGCGCCAGCAGCGGGAACGCCAACGCCAAGGCGATGGTGCCTTTCGTTGGCAATCTGACTTGGCAAGCACTGAAGCGTGTGAACACGATCGACGATCAAGAGCGCGAGATCCTCATGAGTATCGTCGGAACGGTGATCTACTATTCCACCGACCAGAACCGCGATCCGGATGTCCGCGCACCCACGCTGACCAGCATTACGCAGTTGCTCTATGGGCAGAGCGACGCGGGCTCAGGCCTCGTGGTCGGTCACCAGCTCAAGTGTGACGAGTGGGCGAGCTGCATGAACGTGCGGGACGATTCGACGTCGACCTTCAAGCCATTCACCACCAAGGTGGAGGAGATCATGACCTCGATCTCGGACAAGATCGCCAACCGGACCAGCGTCCCCACGGCGCAGGAAATCGGCTTTGTGAATACGGTGAGCGAACCGGTCTACCGCATGCTCGCCATCGGCAATGCAGTGAAAGGCAGTGGTCAGGCCGATGCGTTGATCAAGAAATACCGTGAGGTCATCGCCACGGACTATGCCTACAACTTCTTGGAGCAATATCTTCGGGTAGGCACGGCGGCGTTGGAAAAAGACTTCGGCCTCAACACCGAGCAGAAGAGCAAGGCGCGCGAAATGCGCGATCGCGTTCAAGGCTATCTGCATACCCTGGCACTGGAGAAGCAGGTCCACTACAGCAAGGTTACTGGGTTTAACGCCATCGCCTCCGAGCTCGAACAGCTCGACCGCCAGCAGCGCGCCAGCATGCCGCAGCACGTCATCGACATGCTCGGTCAGAGGATTGCGCTCACCGCACGTTAACTACGGCGGCGAGAAACGAGCCACGGTCATGTACGAGATCTACGCCTACGGCGACAACGACAGCCTGTACGGGATCTTCAACGCGATCGCGGCCATCACGCGGTCCGATTCCTACCTCGGCGCGGTCGCGATCGTGGTGGTGTGTGGATTCATCACGGCGGCGATCGCCTATGCTCTTGCACCCGAACGCCTGGTCGGCTGGAAATGGCTCGGCAGCGCGCTCCTCGTCTACTCCATCCTGCTGGTGCCAAAAGTGACGGTAGGGATCGTCGACAAGCTGGGTACCCAGCCAGTCCAGGTGGTTTCCAATGTGCCCTTTGGCGCCGCCATTTTTGGACACCTCACCAGTGTCGTCGGCAATACTCTCACGGAAGTCTTCGAGACCGCGTTTCAGGTGCTCCCCGGTCCCGGCCAGATGTCGGCGGACCTGAGTTATCAGAAGCATGGGCTGCTGTTCGGCAACAGCCTGATCAAGCGCTCGCGCGAAGCGACGTTTCCGGATCCCAACTTCCGTACCGATCTGGTCAATTTCATCGCCAACTGCACCATGTACGACCTGGCGGACAGTACGCTCGATCCGGCAGTGTTCGCGCGCAGCACGAACCTCTGGGCGGACATGGCAACACCCAATCCGGCGCGCTTCTCCACCATTACCGCGGGCGGCACGACCCAGATCAGCCCCTGCCCCGCTGTGTACAGCAACCTCGACGGCCGGAGGGCGCCAATCGAAACGCAGCTTTACAACACGCTGGCATCGCAGCTCAATCCGTATCTGCCTGCGAGCCAGGCGCAAGCGGATGCCGCCAACGAGATCGTCGCCGCCTATCAGCTGACGTTGCTCGCGAATGCATCAGCGAGCGCAGCCGACATCCTTCGGCAAAACGGCATGATCAATGCCGTTAACGACGCGAGCGAGATCATCGGCCAGAAGGCCAACGATCCGGCGTCACTCCTACTCGCCTTCGGGCGTGCCCAGGCCACTGCGCAGACCAATGCGGCGTGGATGAACTTCGCCAAGATGGCCGAGGACGCCCTGCCGCTTATTCGCAATGCTATCGAAGCCATCACCTACGCGCTGTTCCCCATACTGATCCTGTTGCTCTTGTTGACCCACGGGATGGGCACGATGCGTGTCCTGCAGGGCTATCTGTTTACGTTGGTGTGGATCCAGCTCTGGCCGGTTGTCTATGCAATCCTGCATTACATGTCTTCGCTCGCCAGCGCCAAGCATGTTGCCGCAGCCGCCGATCTGGGTGGTACCACTGGGCTCGCGTTACTGACCGCGTCGCAGGTGTACTCGACGGTCATTTCGGATCAGGCCGTCGTTGGCTATCTCGTGCTCAGTGTGCCCGCGATCGCCTGGGCGGCAGTCAAAGGCATGGAAGCCATCGGGCAAGCCGCGATCACCGGGGTCAGTTCCCTGCAATCGATGGCAGGGTCGGCGTCGAGCGCTGCAGCCACGGGCAACCTTTCCGCGGGCAATGTTTCGTTCGAGCAACAGCAGCTCGCCCCGCAGCGAAGCGCGGCGGCGATGCGCAAGTTTTCGAGCGTTCATGGCACCGAAACTAGCGATCGACTCACCGGCGAAAACCGCTATGAGTATCTCCTCGGATCAAACCCGCTGAGCATGCAGGACAGTCAGCAGATCGCGCACGATGCCTCGCAAGCGTCGACGACGCTCGCGGCCACCGCCCGTACTTCGTTACGGTCGGCTGAGACGTCGATGTCCGCGGCGCTCAACGAGGCACAAGGCATGGTCCACTCCAGCGGTCGCAGTCAGGCGCATGGCGATCTCATGAGTCTCGGCACGTCCGGTTCCGACGCTACCTCGGTGCAGGAGCGGCGCGCTGCAGCCGAGAGCCTCGCGCGTGATCTCGGGATCAAGGATGTGTCCGTCGCCGACTCCGCCCTCACCGCTCGCTTGGGAGGGACGGTGCCCAAGGGATGGAGTCCCATTATTGGTTCTATAGAGAACGCCGGCAGCCAGAGGACCGTCAATGAGATCCAGGCTGCTGTAAGCAATGCGGAGCGTTCGCTGCGCGAGAAGTCACTCTCGCACCAGGCGCAGGTGCTGACCAGCTTCATGAACTCCGACGAGTTCCGCAGTATGCGGCAATCCAACCAGGAGGCCGCCCATCGCATCGAGTCGGCGTATCAAGACTACAAGTCAACGCGCAGCACGTATTCGAGCGAGCAACGCGAGGCCGAGCAGTACCAGGAAGTGGCGCGCCGCGCCGAGGTGTTCTCGAAGACCTATACCTGGAACGACGTCGCGCGGTTCAACGAATTCCTCAAGGCCCGCGGACATCTCGGGTCAATCGACCGCGACACGGTTACTGCAGACTTCAAGGCCTTCCTCATGTCCGGTGGCATCGTCTCCGACGGCAAGGGAAAAGAGTTCTGGGTCCCCTACGAAGGCACGGGACCAACGCTCACGGAGCTGCGTTCAGGCACGCACAAGACGGTAGTCAGCAACGACCCAACGTTCGCTGCTAACACCTCCGCCAAGGCTTTGTCCGACGTGAGCGTGACCGAAGCGACGGCTGGCAATGATTTGTGGATACGGGAAGCCCAGTTCCAGGCAGGCTTGTCACCGGATCGTACAGTTGGCGCTGATGGGTTGCCGCACAGAATCGACGGCGAAAGGACGGCCATCACCGACAAGACGGTCGGTGGCGCGATTGATGTCGAGAAGGCTAGGCGCGGGAATGTGGAACAGCTCAAGGATGCTAAAGAAAACGCGTCGTGGTGGCACGTGCTCGGCGACCAGCCGGACGGCCGGTCGGCTAGTCAACAACTAGATAAGGCTCGAGAACCGCAATCCGGAGGAGGGTCTGGCGACTGGTAAGCGGGTTACGTGTCCTACTCGGTATCTGAGCTGACGGGCATCGCCCGATGTGATTGAACTGTCAGCCGAGCACCAAAGCGGTCATGCAATCGCGACTTCGCAAAGGGCACTATCGACCCTAACCGGTCTTTTGATTTTCTCAACAGCGGACGTTCGGCAACGGTTATACGAGTTACGTCCCACGACGGATTGCCTCGCAATTCCAGAAGGATGTCACGGGCGAAACCACGCGCTAGGATGCCGGACGTGAGATAGCGGTGGAACTCGCGCTCGACGCGGGCCAGCGCTCGCGCGTGTCGGCCGATGTGAAAGAGGCGGCAGAGTAGCTACGGCGCCGGATAAGCTATGAACCGGGCCAGACGATAAAATGGTCTCTCGGGCTGTCGTGGCGCCGGGACGATCTTTCGATAGCCCAACACGAATGGCGCGATCGGCTCGAACTCCGGAGGGATGCCAAGCTCGGATCGCACAGCCGGCTCGCTCAGCCAGGGCATCGCCTGGCATCGCCCCCTTAACGCATCGCGGTATGCTTGTGGGTTACTCATTCCGCGGTGCTGCACGTTGACGTCCCCAAACCAGAAACGCGTCCGCTTCCATCGGCTTGGCGATGAAATAGCCTTGCGCGAGGTCGCAGCTGAGCCCGCGAAGCAGGTCCCAGTCGACTTGTGTTTCTACGCCTTCGGCGACCGCTGCGATTTTGAGCTTTTTCGCCATGTCCAGGCTTGATTGGAGGACGATTCTGCTGGATGTCTGTGTTGATGAATTCTTTATGAAGGACTGATCGATCTTTAGCTCGGTAAATGCGATACGGGTAAGCTGCTGCATCGATGAGTAGCCCGTGCCGTAGTCGTCGATCGACAAGCCAAAACCCTTCATACGCAGGCGTGCGAGGTTCTCCAGCGCTTTGCCCACGTGGGTGGCAGCTGCGGATTCGGTTACTTCAAGGATCATGTGCTTTGGCTCAAGATTCTGGCTGCGCACGGCTTCCGTCACGCGGTCCGCGAGGGTTACATCAATCAATGATTTGAGCGATAGGTTGACCGACACGGTTGCATCTATCCCTGAGGCGTGCCATATCGCGCACAGTTTCGCTGCCTTGCTTAGCATGATCCACGTAAGTTCATCGATGAGCCCGTTGTCTTCGAGTGGCTTGATGAACGCATAGGGTGCGACGATACCCTTGCGCGGATGGCGCCAGCGTGCGAGCGCTTCGGCGCCCTTGAGGCGCCCGGTCGCCAGTTCTACCTTGGGTTGGTAGAAGGGCTCAAATTCGTTGTTCTTGAGCCCTTCCACAATCTCTTCCAGTGTAAAGGCCGGGGCCGCCTCCGCGCTAGGCCTGTCTTTGCCCCATATCGGATTGTAGCGGTCGATGAGCGTCTTCAGCTTGCTCGGCGTGGCCGGCTTTTCGATGACCCCGAGAAGCCTGATGCCGTAGGTTCGCGTCATTGTCTCGACAGAGGCCAACAACGTACGTTCGACCGCACTGGCGATGATCATCGACACTTTGGCCCCTGCCTCACCGAGATGACGGATGAATTCCATGCCATCCATACCGGGCATGTCGAGGTCGCTGATCACGATATGGAAAGGCTGGGTCGCAGTTTTGACGATCTCCAGGGCGGTCCGGCCGTCAGTAGCCTCGAAGACATGCTTCGCGCCAAGGCCCGCGAGCATCCTGACCAGCATGCTGCGCTGGAAGTCATGGTCTTCAGCAACCAGAAAGCGCAAGTCGGCGGTCTGAATTTGTGTCGTCATTTTTTGCAGCTTTTGGTTGTTCGCCCAAGGCCCGTCACGTTGCGGTTCCAAGGGAGTCAAAATAGGCATTTAAGCGCATCCATTCCTGGTGGAACGCACCCATGTGGGCCTCGATCGTCTTCCAGTCGTTGTCGCGGCTGGCGTGTTCGATGCGCTCGCACACGCTGGCAAGCCCCAGGGCGCCGACCATCCTGCTCGCGCCCTTGATGCGGTGGGTAGCGCGTGTGACTTGGGGACTATCGCTCTTGGCCACCGCGTGCTTGAGCGTGGCGGCGTCTGCATCATTGACGCGCCGAAAGTCGAGGAGAATGTCGCGCTCGGCCGCCGCATCCCCGCCGCACATCGCGGCCAGCACGGAAGGATCGACCGGGTTCGCTGGGTCTGTCGCTGCGGTTGCGCCCGGCGGTTGGACGAGCCCCGCCGAAGCGATGCCCTCGGCGTGGGGGAGCGGCAGCCAGTGGTCGATCTTCTTCGATAGTTGCGTCAACCCGACCGGCTTGGCGAGATAATCGTCCATGCCGGCGGCAAAGCAGATTTCGGCCTCGCCGCCCAGAGCGTTGGCCGTGCAGGCGATGATCGGTGTGCGCGCCAGGCCGCGCTCGGATTCGAGCTCGCGAATGCGGCGCGCGAGTGCGTAGCCATCCATCTCCGGCATGTTGCAATCGGTCACGACGAGCCCGAAGCGGCCGGAGCGCCATTTCCCCAAGGCTTCAACGCCGTTTTCCGCGCACTCCGTGGCGTAGCCCAAGGTATTCAACTGCCGCAGCAAGACCATGCGGTTGATCGGGTGGTCATCCACCAGCAATACCAGCGTCCCCTCCGCCTCGGCTTGCGCAACGCTCGGCGCCGTGCGGCGCATTGTCGTGCTCATATTGAGCAGGTCCCGCATGTTTTCTGGATCGGCTTCCGGCAGATCCTTCGGGTCAGCGATCGGCAGGGACAGCGTGAGGATCATGGTCGTCCCTTGCCCGAGTTCACTCACCGTCTCGATCGAGCCGCCCATCAGGCTGGCCAGTCGCCGGCATATCGCGAGCCCAAGGCCGGTGCCGCCAAATTGGCGCGTGGTCTCGGCCGTGGCCTGCATGAACGGCTGGAACAACTGCTTCTGGCCTTCGGCAGAGATGCCGATGCCGGTGTCCTGCACGCAGAAGCGCACCCGATCCTTCCCCTCCGCTCGCTCGACCAGCTCCGCCTTGATCTCGATGTAGCCCTGGCGGGTAAATTTGATGGCGTTGCTGACAAAATTGTTGAGGATCTGCCGCAAGCGCAGGGGATCGACCCACACTGCAGCGCTGATTTGCGGGTCGACGCTGCGCTTGAGCAGCAAGCCCTTGCTGCTAGCGCTTCCCAAGTAGATGTTGTGGACACCCTCGATCAGCGCCGTGATCGAGGCTGCTTCGGGGTGAACCTCCAGCTTCCCCGCCTCGATCTTGGAAAAGTCGAGGATGTCGTCGATGATCCGCAGCAAAGATTTGCCCGACTCACGCACGATCTCGAGCGTGGTGCGCTGGTCCGTGTCGAGCTTCGTCAGGCTGAGAAGCTCGAGCATGCCGACCACGCCGTTCATGGGCGTCCTGATCTCATGGCTCATGGTGGCGAGGAAAGTGCTCTTGGCGCGATTGGCAGACTCGGCCTGCTCTGTTTCCCGCTTGAGGCTGGTGTTCAGCTTGCGGATGTCCTCCGCGGCCTGGTGCTGCAGCGTGACCTCGCGCGAGACACTCAGCAGCCGCTGCGGTTTGCCGTCCGAACCGAAGATGGGCGATACCACCACCTCCCACCAGGCGGGCGTGCCATCCAGCTTCGGGCAATATCCGCCGAAGCGGTCGGTGCCGCCGGCCCGAGCCGCGGCCAGTGCTTGCTCAGCGGCCGCGCGGTCCTTGCCCTGCCAGAAGCTGAGCCAATCTGCGTTGCGGATTTCCTCGAAGTCGGACACGCACATGACCCGGCGCCCAGGCGCAGCCATGTCCAGTAAGCGACCCTCGAGGCTCAGCACTTTGAGGCAGTCCTGGCTGCTTTCGATGATGCTGCGGTTGTATTCCTCGCTCGCGCGCAGGGCGGCCCCGGCTAGCTTGGATTCCGTAACGTCGGCCCAGTCACCGTTCCAGAGGATGCTGCCGTCGGGTTCCTTGCGCAATGTGGCTGATGCGCGCAACCATTTCACCGCGCCGTCCGGTTGCTTGACGCGAAATTCGTATTGGGTAGGCGACAGGGTCTGCTCAGCATTTGTCATAACTGCTGACACTGCTGGCTTGTCCTCGTCAACAATGGTGTCCCACATCACCGAGAAGTCCCGGAGCGCCGCTTCACGATCGACACTGCGCAGCTGCGTGACTCCGCCGCTCAGGAATTCAAAGCGCCTGCTGCCGTCCGGATTCGACCGCAACTGGTAAATCGCGCCGGGAATACTGTCGGTGACGTCGAGCAGCTTGCGTTCGGCTCGATCACGCGCGCGCGCCTGGACGATGAATGCGGCATAACCGGGGATCATCACGATCATACTGACCAGAGCCGCGGCGAAAAGAATTAACAATATGCGTTCGTGACGCTGTTGCTCGTCAGCACGGCGCACTTCGAGCAGACGCAATTCTTCCTGTTTCATTTCGCCCGTTAACGCGTAGATCTTCGCACTCGCTTCTTGGCCGACGCCAGCTGCCGCTCGAGCGCTGGCGACGTCGATACCTTCAGCCGCTCGCCGTCGTGCGTTCTCATGCAAAATCGCCAAGCGTTCTGCAACAAGTTGTTCGAGTCGGGGCACCCGGCTTTGCTGAAGCGCGTTGTCCGACGTGAGATTCTTCACATCAGCGATGGCGTCACTAACCTTTGCAAGCGCCTGGTCACGCTCGGACAAGAAGGCGTCACTCCCGGACAGCAGATAGCCGCGCTGGGCGGACTCGGCACGACTGAGTGCCTTATCGACGTCGCTGACGCTTTGGAGAACCTCGAACGTATGAGTGACCCACTGTGACGATTCCTTTGTCTTGATAGCGGCGGAGTAGGCCGTCCCAATGACTAGGACAATCATTATGGCAGCCGCCAGGTACCCACCGTCGGCGAGCGGATGAATTGCGCGGATTCTCATGTTGGATTCCAAAACGGTGCAGACCTTCCCCTCGATTTCCAGTCCCGGCTTGGATAAAGAGATTAGCTAGCGTTTGCACAAGCTTTCCGCTTGAGCGCGTTGCGCATTGATGCCCTACATGGCGGGGAAGGAAGCCGCGATCCTGTGATTGACGTACGCCACAAAGTGACAAATTTCGGACGCTTCCCAGCTATATCAAGGGTCGGCGCTCCACGCGCTGGTCACACGCAAAAAACGGGCCGATATCGAGCCAACCTCAGCTTTTTGAACGAATGAGGCTCACCGGAAGATTTCGTACCAATCTGGTGACATTGCAGATGCGCAGTTTGTCAAAGGCTTCGTCCCGCTTGCGCGAATGACCGCAACTGGCCGAGGCCGTGTAAAAAGCGCTGACGAGCGTTTCCAGGTGGAACAATGGCGACGCACGGAGCCGCATGGGCACGTAGCCACGCCGTGCTGTTCAGAAGCGTTTGAGTGCGTCGAGGTTGATTCGGCGAACTGGCGGCCGGGAACACTCGTTGGTGCGGCTAAAAATGAGCCTGGGCGGCTCAGGCCGTCAGCACGCGGAGCAGTTCACCGATGCCGAGGATGCGCATCACGCGCTTCAGGTTATAGGCAAGGACGTGCAGACTCATCTCGGTGCGCACGCGCGCAAGCGTCTTCGTCAGGAAGTGGGTCCAGCCCATCCAGTACTTGATCGTTCCGAACGGGTGCTCCACCGTTTGGCGACGCACGCGCATCATTTCGGGTTGCCGATCCAGACGCTCCTGCATCGCGTCGAGAGTTGCTTCATGTTCCCAGCGCGTGATGCGTCGATAGTCGCTCGGTGTGCATTGCGCCTTAATCGGGCAGCGCGGGCAAGCCGAAGGCCAGTACCGATGCAGTGTCAGACCACGTTCGACCGTCGTCATCCGCCAGATCGCCCGTTCCCCAGCGGGGCAGCGGTATTCGTCGCGCTCGACGATATAAACAAAGTCTTGCTTGTCGAATCGACCATCGGCTTTGCTGGTTGATGTCAGCGTCTTGGGCACGATCGGGGTGATGCCTGCCTGCTCACACTGCAGGATCTGCTCACCCTTGAAGTAGCCGCGGTCGGCCACCACAGTGAGGTCTTCGATCCCGGTCGCTTCACGCGCCTGCTCCGCAACCCGACTCAGTTGGTCGCGATCGACGCCCTCGGTGATGACCTCGTGTGCCACGATCAGGTGGTGCTTGGTATCCACCGCGGTCTGCACGTTATAGCCGACGATGCCACCGTCGCGGTTCTTCATCGAGCGCGCATCCGGATCGGTCAGCGACACCTGTTGATCCGGGCTGGCGTGCATTTGCGCTTCGATCACCTTGAGCTGCTGCATCCGCTCCTTCAGGGCCGCGATCTTGTTCTGCAGATGGCCCTTCTTCAGTTCGGCAATTTCGGGCTCGGCCCGGTCGGCGGTGTCCAGCGCCACCAAGTAGCGTGCGATGCTCTCCTCGATCTGCGCCATCCGCCGCTGCATCTTGGCGCTGGTGAAGTTCTTGTCGCGGTTGTTCACCGCCTTGAACTTGCTGCCGTCGATGGCCACCAGCGCCTGGGTGAACAGGTTCAGCTGCCGGCACAGCACAATGAATTGGCGACACACCTTGCGCATCGCCGGCCCGTTGTCGCGGCGGAAATTAGCAATGGTCTTGAAGTCCGAGCATCAGCCGTCCCGTCAGCCACATCAGCTCGACATTGCGCTGGGCCTCATGCTCCAGACGGCGGCTGGACTGGATGCGATTCAGATAGCCGTAGAGGTAGATCTTCAGCAACACCGCCGGGTGGTACGCCGGCCGCCCAGTGGGCAAGGGATCGACGCCTCGAACCCCATCTGATGCAAATCGAGTTGCTCGACAAACGCCTCGACCACCCGCACCGGATTCTCCGGCTCCACATAATCGTCAAGACATTCCGGCAACAACGCGACCTGGGTTCGGTCCTCGCCTTCGATGAATCGCTTCATGCGCGCGTCCCGCTAACATCGATAACTACACTATAGTCAACGTTTGCGTTTTTACACGGCCTCGGCCGACTGCCGCCTGTCGTTCCACAGGCCTGAACGGCCGCTTTCGGTTTCTGAATGTGGCCATAGCGTTCAACTGCAGATAATTCAGATCAACGCTGACACCGTCTGTTAGGGCAGAACTGAGTTTCAGCGGCTACGTTACTAAGCGTCGCGCTGCTCCCGTTCTTTGACATGCATGCTGAGAGCTTTCGTAAACGTATCTGCGTCTCGCCAACCGGAGCTCAAAATCCATACGAATGGGATAGCTGCGACACCCACTAACAGCGCAAGTACTGGGTCAACAGGATGTCCACCAATCCATCCGATTACGAATAATAGGCCAGCAACGACGCATCCACAGAAAAGCAACCAAACGGCCAATAGCAACTTATGGGACGTGCTGTATCTTTTCATGGCATACCCTTCAAGATCCAAAACCCCAAATTAACATTAGGTCGTGGGGAGCCCTGTGTCAACGCCTCCCGAGGTCGCGCTGCGGGAGGCAACGGGACAGCGTGATCTGATCTTATGCGGTGCCTCCTCTTGCCTCCGGCCTGTCGTGGCGCCACGCAGTCAAATTAAGCCCTCATTTTTGGTGAGCTTTTCGGGTTGTCTGGGACGGCGGTAACAGTTAGCGTTGGAATTTAGCGTCGGTGCCGGTCGCGTTCACAGGACAGACAGATAGCCATGAATCAATCTCAAGTGCCATCCCCGGATCGCACGTCAACGCTTCCAGAGAGGCTTCTCGATGAACTGCTGACCGAGCTGCGCAGCGACCGCGAACACCTGCGCGCAGAACACCGTGAACTAGTCCAGGAGCGTCGCAGCGAGCGGCGCTGGAAAATCCTCTTTCAGCTCTTGCTCTTCGGCGGCCCGGTTTTGTTCGGAGTCGTCTACTTGCTCTTCTTCACCTCGGCCATGGGTTTCCAATGGGGACCCTTCGGGAACGTCGTTGGAGTGGTGCATATCGATGGGGCGATCGCCCCGACCGGCGCCGCCTCGGCCAAGCGCATCGTTGCGGCCCTCGAGAAGGCGTTCACCTATCCGAATGTCAAAGCGGTGGTGCTGTCGATCGACAGCCCAGGCGGCGCCGCGGTCGAAGCGGAGCGCATCTATCGCGCCATCGAGCGCCTCAAGAAGAAGCACGACAAGCCGGTCATTGCCATCATCAACAATGTCGGCGCCTCGGCCGCCTACATGATCGCGATGCATACCGACCGCGTGTATTGCGCCAAGTACAGCTTGGTGGGTTCGATCGGCACCATGATCGACGGCTGGGACGTGCACAAGGCAATGGAGCGGCTCGATGTCGCTCAGCGGGTGTACGCCTCCGGTCACCTGAAATCCATGTTGAACCCGTTTCTTCCTATGTCCAAGGAGGCCGACGAGAAGGCCAAGCAACTTGTCAACCAAGGCGGGGCGATCTTTGTCGCCGACCTGAAGACAACCCGTGGCCCGTTGCTCAAAGCCGGCATTGACTATGGTAGCGGCGAGATCTGGGCGGGCGACGAGGCCAAAGCCATTGGCCTGGTCGATGAGATCGCCACGCTGGACGAGGTGATTGCCGCCACGTGGGAGTTCAAGGCTTATGACTTTGGCCCGAACCAGGAGAGCTTCGGGCCATGGTCTTCGGCCTTCCAGGGTTTCGCGCAATCGCTCGCCGACGCGCTGGTCGCCCGCCTGTCCCCGCAGCTGCGCTGAGCTGATTTTTTCGGGCCGAGGGTTCCATGTGCTCGACGGTCGCTGGCTTCCCGTTTGTCGGCGAGGCGCGATCGTAGCGTAATACGTCGGGCTTGCAGCGATCGACGTAAGCGCACGACCGACAAAGCCGCGCGTCGTTCGCCTTTTCTGGCGCGACGGTGCCGTCGAGGAGCAGTAGGTATCGTTGCCGGAGCGCGGCGATTTCGTCTTCCCGAAGGAGTGTTACCGGGATCGGGGTACGCTCCCCTGTGGCCGGGTGTTCGACCACCACGAAGCCGGTTGCCGCGACGGTTCGCCGGGCGCCCCGCTCGATCGCCAGCTTTTGCGCGGAGAGTTCGACCACGTCCGACCGATACGCCTGGCGATTGAAGCGCCGCTTGAGTTCGGTGAGTACGAGGGCGCCGTCCGGGGTCTTGTATGCGCGATCGATCTTCGCGAAAAGCCGGAACGGCCACTTGGTATAGAAAACCCGCTCCGCGAATTCGACAGTCGCGGTCTCGAGTTCTTCCGGCAGCCACGCCTGCTCCCGCAGCTTCAGTCGCTGTCGACGCGTGACTGCCCATACGCCGACCACCAGCACCGCGCCAATGGCCACAAGCAGCAGGACCTCGGCCATCATCGTGTGCCCCGCAGGACATACTTCGCAACGGCGACCACTGGCGAAAGGGCCACCCTCACGAGCCAACGGGCGCGCGGGTGCCGCGCCAGGTAAGTTGCGATCGCTGGTGAGATCCGATAGTAGCCGCGCATGAGCGCGCGACCGAGGGTATAGCGACGTAAGGCCAGGTCGCGCAGGCGCCGTAAGAGCTCCGTCTCTGTGGCGTGCTCTCCTCACAACTCCGTGGCGATGAAACACCACGGTTTGCTCTCCGACGAGCGGACACCGGGGTTGAGCACAAAGGCCTGGCGCAAGTACTGCGCGTGGCCACGATTACCGTCGCGGATGCGTTCTTCCTGCGCGTGAGTGAGCCGTTCGCCGTAGCGCTTTTCGAACACGAGCTTCTGCTCGCACACTGTCATCTTGGCGAGATCGCTCGCCCGGATGCTACGAACCTTCGTTCGTCGTCTGCTTCGCTTTGTTGTCTGTTTTTGTCTGTTGTCTGTTCATCGCTTCTTGGTCGCTGACACGCACCAACGCATCCTGTCCGCTACGCCCGTGCTTACTTGATGTCGAGCTCTTCGTCGGTCAGGGGTGGGTGTTCCGGGTCATCTCCCCGATCGGGATGCACGTGGTCGATGGCGGATACGGTCGCTACGTCGCGAGCGATGGCCCGCCGTTCCATCAGCAGGCCGATCGTTGCCAGGGTTACGAGACGTGTGTGTCGCAGCTTGCCCTTATGGAAGTTGAGCAGATCGGCAACGAGCAGCGGATTGTCCGACGCGAAGAGCTGAAAGCCTAACCGGACTTCCTTCTCGTCTTTGTTCGGGGGTCGTCGCGCCATGCCCTAGGCGCCGCGCGACTCGACGCTCTCGGCGCTGGCCGTATGGGCCCTTTGGTTCTGGGCCCACTTCGCCAGGCCGAAGCGGGCGAAGCCGCGGGCATTCGCATACAGGCCGTCGCGTCCCTCCTGGATCTCGTGATGTGGAAAGGCCGCACGAATCGCGTCGTTGAAAAAGAACGCCGCACCACCGCTCACGATAATGTTGTCGATATCGCTGGCATCCTGCACGTAGCGCCGCAGCTCAGTGACCGCTTCCCGGGCAATCTTCCTTGCGGCTGGAAGGTGGGGCGCGAGGTCGTACTCTTTGCCGGACACCACGGGATTACTGCGCGTGCGCAGCGCGAGATCCAAGCGCTCGTAGTCGTGGTATTGAACCTCGAAGCGCTTGCCGATCTCTGCAGCCAGAAACTGCAGCACGTCATAGATGCCGCGGTTGGTCGCGTGGCTCCGCGGCTCCACGACCTTGAGGCCCTCGGTAACGAGCCAGTCGAAAGTACGGGCGCCGCAATCGATGACGAGGTTCCGCTGACTGCGCAGTGCCTTGGTCTTGGCATCGGCCAACGCGTACTCGATAAGTGCCCCGTGCGGCTGGGCCAGCACTTTGACTTCATTCACTACGACGCTCTTCCCGTCCGTGATCGGGTGTTCGCCGGTGAGCCGCTTGCCCAACGCCGTCTTGCGCATCTCGAACGTTGTCACCGGCAACCCCACGACCAGGAAATCCACCACAGACACTTTCATGTAGGACAGGGCGCCCCGGACCAGAGCCAGGTACTCGTCGGTCAGGCAATAGTCGTCATCCATGTTGAGGGCGGCTGCGACGTTCTTGGCGAGCAAGGCATCGGGGCCGACTTCGTAGGTGAGGCCGTTGACGTCGACCAGAACGGTTTGCCGTCGGCGCCCAAGCGTTTGCGACAAGTCGCGATCCCTGGCGAGTGGAGCGCAAGCGGGAAACACCCTGCAGGCGATCTCGCCATCGGTGTCGATGACCCATTTCACATTCTTGTGACCGACGTCGATGGCTCGGATGATGGGAGACATGGGACTCGATAGGTGGCGGAAGGACGTGCTTTCGAACTTAGCGCCGGCCGCTTGGCCCGTCCACCCGAAAAGCCTCGAAAAAATGTCACCTTAACTGTGGCTTAACTGGACAGCTGTCCCAGAGACCGTCTGTGGGACAACTTCTCACGCCTGGCGCAAGTGTCAAGCCGAAAAGTTGTCCCGTGGACGTTCTGCGGGACAACTTTCTGCGCGTCGACTGGAGACGACCTCACTACCAGCGCGCGCTGCCGGCGTCGGTCGCCACCGGGCCCCGCGCAGTACATCGACGGCGGCGGCAGTACGCCTGGCGCGAACGCTGTTCGTCTCTTACTCGAGGGCGTTTGGCAACCGCGCCGCGCGCGGCGCTCGCATGGATTCCAAGCTTGAGGTATCACAAACCCCGCGCCCTGCAAGGCCGCGCGCGCAGGTTTGCACCTTATCTCCGGCTTATCATTTTGTGGCAATCGAATATCGCAACGAAAAAGTCGCAACGAAAAAAATGGCAACACCTATTGACAAGGATTTCCAAGTCGTCGCAAGATAATTACGTCGTTCGGGTCCCCCATCCCGGCGCGTCATGCGCGAAGGGGCGTTGCAGGAAACGATACCTGCTGGCAGCCTGATCTTTAGAATCGGCTGCGGAGAGAAGCAGGCTGAGCGCAGTCCTGAACTGCGGTCCAGTCGACAAGGCGGGCCTCGAGCCCAGCCGACCCGTGAGAGCCTCGTTTTGCGGGGCAGTGAGAGTCGCCTCTTCTCGGCGGCTCGTCAGAAAATCGCAGTTCGCGTTCGAGAACTGCGTCCCATCGAGAAAAGCTACTGCGTACATTCGCGCGTGACCCGCGCGGCGTGGCGTGCTTGGCGTCGCTGACGTCGGCCGCTTCGTGAGTACGTAACGGACCGAGTGCGCTCTGATGGCAGGAGCGCCAAAGGACGGCCGGGTAGCCCTCCGGATCAATACCAGGTACTGGGTCCCGGCTTAACGCCCGGGATGCTGAGCCGGTGCTCGACGCCGGTTCATCCGCGCTCGCGGACGCATGCATCGCGCAGAAATGGGCGTGCACGCGGCTCGGTCATTTTAACGAGACCCTGCCCTCCGCCCTTGTCGGCGGTAGACGAATCCTTTCCCTCGCTCTCGTGCGACCACGGGTGCGCCAGATCGAGGCAGATGTAGTCGCACCCGTTTGCGCTCGCGCGCCCGAAGCCCGCGCGAAGCGCAGCAACTTGGCTTCCATGAATTTGAGCGACTCGCCCTGACGACAAGCGGGCCGCGACAAGCAACGGAGACATCCATGTCATCGCATCTCATTTACGGTTGTGTCACTCCCGACGACCAGGAACTCCTCAATCTGCGGCGGCAATTGCCGCATGCGTTGCCGAGGCCGCCCGGATTGCCCCACGCCTGGCGCACCGGCCTTGCGGACTTGCAGGGCTATACGTTTCCCTGGGGCCACCTGGTCGAAACGCCCAACGGTCTCAAGGATCCGGATTCGCCTCACGACGGCGGCACCAGCTGGCGCCTGCTGCCCACGATTCTGTGGAACGAGGTGAGAGTGCGCGCTCCCGAGACGTGCTGTCATTGGCAGACGCTGCTGTGGCGCGTGAACTGCAATGCCACGACGATCCTCGCCACGTACGTCCCCGACTGGCTCGTGTGCCGGGTCACCGAACGGTATTTCCTCGGAGAACTTGTCGCCGTGGGCGATCAAGATTCGCGGCGAGCGCGCGCTTGGCTTGCCGGTTGTTTGCTGACCAGGCACATCGATGCGCTTCTCCGCGGCTATCGCGACTGCCTCCTCGAGGCGGTCGCAACTGACTGTGACACGAAACCTCCCTTCGCTATCGACGAGGTAACCCAATGAAGCGTTCAAATCTACTTCTCAAACAACTGTGCGGCGTGGCTGCTGCTCCGCTGCGCCTTCCCGCCATCTTTGCGAACGACATGCAGCGTCACGGGCACGCCGTTGACGAGCCGATTCTCGAGAACATCGGCTACCGAAACTCTCTCGCGGACGAATTTTGCGGCGCGACCGGTTTTGCGTTCGAGTGGGGCCTGCTCGTGGCCGGTTTTCCGGAGTGGTACTACCCCGAGGATCATCCGCCAGGTTGTGTGTGGCGGATCGTCCCTACCGCGCTATGGGAGCGCGCGGTTCGGAATCATTGCTTAGCGGAGCCGATTCATCATCTGCTGTTGCCGCTATACGCCGATGGCCACGACGCGATCTGCCCACGCTTGCCGCGCTGGCTCGAGTCGGACCAGGGCCTCACCTATGACGTGTGCACGGCATGGGTCGGCTCGCCCAAGGATGCAGCCAGGCTCTTCGCCTGGCTCGCGCGCGAGTTCCTGCCGCGCGTGCTGCCGCCGGTGCTTCGATTGATGGAAGCGTCTCTGCAGCAGGTCGTGCGAAACGCCACAGCCGCCAGACCCATCGCGGCCCCGCCCAGCCTCACGTTGCATTGAGAGGAGACAACCATGCACCCGAACCTGGAACGAGTACTTACGAGCCACAAACTACCCTGGTGCGACGAGCTCGCCCAGATTCTCGCCCATTTCAACCACCGCCACGCGGTCAAGGACAAGGACGTCTCGTCCAAGACGAGGGAGGACCGGGCGGATTTCTACTTCGCGTTCTTCCGCGAACTGCGCTCGAACGACGGGGTGCGGATGACAGTCAAGCCGCACAATCTCGGCAATCGTCAGGTCGCCTTCATGGTCGGGCGCTGGGTCGCACGAGGGCTCGAGCCCGGCACGATCCAGCTCTATCTCTCCTACCTGCGGACCTTCGCCGAGTGGACCGGCCATCCGGGCATGGTGTTGTCGGCGGCCGAGTACGTCGACGATCCGGCCCGGATCACGCGCTCCTACGCTGCCCTGAACGACAAGAGCTGGTCGGCGCACGGCGTGATTCCCGAAACAAAGATCACGGAGGTGAGCGCGTTTGACGGTTACGTCGGCTGCCAGATGCTGATGGCGCTGCGTTACAACATGCGCGTGAGGGAGGCGATCATGTGCGTCCCTCACGCAGCCGAGATCGACGGACAGATCGAGATCAAACGCGGCACCAAAGGCGGTCGGCAGCGCTTCGTCCCGATCGATACGCCCGGGAAGCGAGCTGCCCTCGAAGCGGCCAAAGCGCTCGTCGCCAGCAGGAGTGCCCACCTGGGCCGGCCGGGCAAGACGCTCAAGCAGAACATCCAGCGCTTTCGCTACGTGATGAAGAAATTCGGCATCACCAAGGCCGATCTCGGCATCACCGCCCACGGCTTGCGCCACGAGTATGCCAATGATCGCTACCAGCAGTTTGCCGGCGTAGCTTCGCCGGTGCGCGATGGGCCTCCGATCGAGCGCGAAGTTGATCGTGCCGCGCGCCTGCGCCTCGCCGAGGAGCTCGGGCATTCGCGTGAGGCCGTGACTTCGGCCTATCTCGGCGGCATCTTGAAGCAGTCGCCAGATACACCCGCCAGCGACACTTCGGCGCGCGAGCGTGAGCCGCAGGTGGCCCTTGCGGAAGCGAGCGCACTCGGACGCGAGGGCGAGCCATGAGCGTCACAGCCACGAACGACTGGCGCGATCGGTTCCACACGGCGTGTGCCAGTGGCGTCCTCGGGGCGGCGCCACGCGCGCGCACTGTTACGTCAAAAGTCAGGCGCGGCCTGCGCGCTCTTGACCGGCTTGGGTATGAACTCACTCACCTCGAGCGCTTGTCGGACGTGCATGTGCAGGCGCTCGCGCGCTTCTGGCTGCACATCGGCGTACCGGAGCTCAAGCGTAGCGCCCGGCTTGAGGCACTGCAGGTGTTCATCGCCGAGCTGACTGGAAGCCCGCCCAGGAATCGCGTTGCCGCCCACATCGCCTGCGCGCGTGCGGTGCTGTCGGCTTGCCGCGCAGCGAGAGCAGTGTGCTGGAGCGCCATCGGCATCGACGTCGACCGAGTGCTCCGCCGGATTGGTCTTCGCGATCCCTACGTGGCCACGCAACTCTCGCTGCAGCGGGCCTACGGGCTAAGCGTGGGCGAGGTACTAACCCTCAGGCCGCATGATGCGGATCGGCGCGACTACCTGGTGGTCGAGAGCGATCAGGGCAAGCGCCGCATCCCGATCGAAACGCTCGAGCAGCGCGCGGTCCTCGATGCCGCGAAGGTTCTAGTCCCCTATCCAGGTGCCCTTCTGCACGCGGTCGGAACTCCGGTGTGCGATGTTCCGAATCGCTATCACAGCGCGTGTTTTGAAGCGGGCTTCTCGCGTTTCCGGCTGCCGCCGCATTGGATCCGTTTCGAGCGCCGCTTCGCCGACCTCCTTGCCGCGGCTGTTGCGGCCGAGGCACCGGTGGCGGAGGAGGAACTGAGCGGCGTAGACTAATAATATGCGAGGGGACCGGCTTCGGACCTGCTTCTCTGATCCTTGGGACATGCGCCCGTCGGCTTCCTGCTCGCCACGCATTGGCCCACGCCGCAGGCTCAACAAGCGTTCCACTAAAGCGTCACTCGCGAAACGGCTGCTGAAAGATCTTGTCGCCATCAGCCAGCCACCATGGTTTGCGTTGCGATCGGCGCCAGCGCGTCGCCGTGAATGCGCTAGACAACAGGAGTGAGGCTATGAGCAAGAAAGACGAGTACTTCGCGAAGATGGAATCGCAAATCAAGAAATGGGACGCTGAGGTCGACAAGCTGAAAGCCAAGAGCGAGCAAATGAGCGCCGAGGCGCGCGCAAAATACGCGGAACAGCTCAAGGCGATGCGCGCCAACCGCGATGCCGCGTTCAAGAAATTGCAGGAACTGCAGGGTGCCAGTGAATCGGCGTGGCAGCATATGGAGGCCGGGGTTGACGCGGCGTGGGCCTCGATGAAAAGCGCCTTGGAGAAGGCTTCCTCCAAGTTCAAAAAATAGCCTGCCGAAGGGGACCCTCCGCAACGACGCTTCGCCTCCAAGCCGGCCATGAGCGGCAGGTGCAGGTCGGCGGGCCCTGGGCTCAGCGTCAGGTGGCCTTACCTCACGCGTGAGGCGCATAGCTATAGCCAACGACCCACTGGAGCGGAGGTGCGCCGGAGGGTCGGCGCGAACGCCAGCGTACGCTCGGATGCGGGCGACGCCGAGGCTGACGAGTTAAGCCGGAGTTAAGCCCAATACTCTTCACTTAAGTATTCGGATCGCTTTTTTGATA